>VOFH01002557.1_pt1 | contig 31589 bp, 60 predicted proteins | sample 5384091 | NCBI WGS metagenome assembly VOFH01 (sample SAMN12384727, study PRJNA508395) | human gut metagenome | isolation source: healthy gut G | host: Homo sapiens
GGCTCCGTCACGGTATTGTCCGTATTGACCGAATGGACCGAAAACCTTGGCTGGAATATGCCGTTCTGCACCCAGCGCACCATCAGCCCGCCTCCGGAGAAGGGCCGTAAAAGCCGCAGATATCGCCCCTGATTCGCCACCGGACAGGCTCATGCCCAGAATGGTTGGGCGATATTATATTTTAAGGAATCCCAGCACGTCAATTGTCCCCGCCCAGGTCTGGGCATAGCGCTGAATTCCTGCATGGCCGGAGCGGCACACGATAAACGGCCTGATATTCTCAAACGTCTCTTCCACCGCCCTGCGGTCAGTGGCACATCAGGTTGAGACACGCCTTTGATATAACCGATCGAAGTCCCTTTTCCTTCAAAATCACAGCGGCAGTCCTTATCCACCAGACTGTCGTACTCACAGTTGTCGTTCCAGACAGAACTGGTTCCCATCTCAAGCACCGCCTCTTCAGCATTTCCTTCCACCTCCGCGCGCGCCTGCGGCTTCGTAAAAAATTCTACGAACACCCCTTTGCCGCCCCACCACGTCCCGACTCCGGCCTCGTCCTTCACGCTGTCCTTCACGAAAATAGCCTTTGCCTTCATCTCCTCCAGATCCGATGGGAAAAGCAGGACTCCCGGCTTTACATTGGGGGACACGGTAATCCCCCCGCTTTTTCATCTCCGCAAAAGCGCACCGGATCCTTAAAACGTTTTTTATTCCAGGTAAATACGCACCGTTTCAAGCCCTCCGCCGTCTCCTGTGAGGTATAACCGCAGGAGAGCTGGAATCCATCGGCCGGTATATCCTCCTCTTTGTGGTATCAATAAACTCAAGAATCGCGTCGTCACAATTTTCCGGCAGTTCCGATAGTACATGGAGGACCCCAGATAGCCCAGAGCGGTTCTCGGAAGCATGACCGACTTTCCCGTCAGGTCCGTATACCGCCCACCACCTGACGTATGGCCGGGCCTTCTGATAAAGAACAGATCAATATCCCCGGCATCGGCGCGGTACCGGCTGTGCATTTTCCAGTAATTACTCTTCTCCCGTCCCATGTCAAAATCACACTCCGCCGGATTAGATAGAAATAGCCGGAGGCCTTTTTTGGTTCTTCGATTCAGTTTCACATAGAATGGAATGTGCTATACAGGGGAATCCGTCTCCTTCGGATTATAGCCCATGGCGTCCTTCGACTCATACATAACTGTTTCTGCGCCTTGTTCCACTCCCCGCTCTTTCTCGCCAAATCCGTAAAAGCAGTCGTCCGGTGAGATTTCGCTGGTGTGAATTCTTCTGTGGTTGGAATCCTCCTGATACCCCAGTTCCACGATATCGGCATGGATAAGCGTTCCTTCCTTATCATAAATACAGATCCGGAACGGTTCTTTTTCCACCACCACCCGGAGTTTCCTTCCTTCTATGACTCCCTCCTTCTCTCCATCCGTGAATACCGTCTCCGCCGGACGAACCCGCCTCCGGAAGCGGCTCATCAATCCGTCCATCCGGTCGTCCCACGCCGTCATCACAAGACTGTAAGACTCTTCTGCAATACCGTCGAACCCGGCCCGGATTCTCACAATAGAGTCTGTCAAAACAGCAGGCGTATTTCCACACATTCGTCGTGATCGAAATGGTGTCCTCCAGTTTTTTTTACTTCTTCCGCCCCGTACATACTCTTCATCCTTTTTTCTCCTGTCTCCCGTGTTTCTCCGTTCACAGAGAACCGAAGCCACGGCCCCCGTTCCCCTGTCCCACAGGTATTCTGAGTCCATCATACAGATAATACCACGCGAAACCAGTCGAATCCTGCATGATTTATATCAAAACTTTGCGTATTTTTCTGCCATAAAACGGGAGACCTCCGCATTGGAGTTCTCCGTTTTTATTTTAACTTATGGTTACTTCACTGCGTGAGCAGGCTGATAATCTTCCACAGACTTGATAACTTCCCGCTTAATCGTTCCCGACAGGAAGAAGGACATCTTTGCACATGCCGGTCCGATCAGCTCATAGAGCACGGAGGAAGACAGAATGATGGTCAGCAGCAGACTCCCGATCTCCGCCGGAAGCATTTCTGTCCAAGGAATGCAAGCCCGATGGCAACGCCGGCCTGTCGGAATCAGCGCAAGGCCGATATAGCGTTTCATGACCACCGGCATCCCCTGTGATGGAGCAGCCGATATAAGCTCCCGCATATTTTCCAATAACGAATCAGGAAATAGCTGACTCCCGATGATCCCCGCAGTCCTGAGCGCCGTCACATTTAAGTTCATCCCGGAAATGATAAAGAACATGGACATTACCGGCGGTGTAAAATGATTGACCTGCTTAAACAGCTTCTTATCATTTGTCACATTCATATACGTTGCACCGAATACCATGCAGGACAGAAGGGGCGACAGCTGGAAGAATGCGCAGATGCCCTGAGATACCCAGCAGCATCGCCACCGCCAGAATCAGGCGGTTATCCTTGCTCCTGGCCCGTGTCAGAAGCTTAGACAGCACATCCGCACAGAAATCCCAGTGCCAGAGCCATCAGGTTTCCAGAAGATGGGAACCATCACATCCGTAAATGAGATATGGCCGCTCGTTCTCGCATTGACCACCGCAACAACGGCACTGAAGGTTAAAAGGCATACGACGTCATCCAGCGCTACTACCTGCAGAAGAACATTGACAAAATCGCCTCTCGCATGGTACTGATGAATCGTCATCATCGTACTGGCCGGAGCGGTAGCCGTGGCAATGGCTCCTAAAATCAGAGCGAAGTTCCATGACATGCCAAATATCATTCTCATGCTGATCGTCACCAGAATTCCGGCTGCCAGCGCTTCAAAGATCGTAATGACAATGATCTTGATCCCCGCTTCCTTAATGATTTCTTTTCTTAAAGAATTTTCCGACGCCAAAGGCAATAAATGCCAGAGCAATATCGCTCATAAATCCCATATGTCCCAGAATATCCGACGGCACCATCTTTAAGCAGCACGGACCGATCAAAACTCCCGCTATGATATAGCCGCTGACGTTCGGCAGCCTCAGCCGTTTTTGTAATCCTCGTAACGATAAACCCCCGAACAGTATGATAGACAGCGAGCAGAGTACTGCTGTTGATTCATCCATTTGACTGTATAAAAGTTCCATAAAAACATCCCCTTTTTCCCCCATTTTTGTTGATACTATATGTTTTTTTCCTTTCTATGGTACAATTATAGCAGTCTTATATATAATAGCAAATTATGGTATCTACTGTATCTATAAATTTTTATGATAGGGGTGTGATGTACATGATGGATTCCAAACTGGAAACTCTGATAAAAGTCAATGAGACACGCAGTTTTTACAAAGGCAGCCGAGCTTTTTCCCTGACGCAGCCGGCAGTCAGCCAGCATATCCGGCAGCTGGAGCAGGACCTGGGTGCGACGCTGTTCATCAGGGGGAGGGGCCCTTAAAACTGACGCAGGAAGGGGAGATTGCGATAAAATACGCTAAGCGGATACAGACGCTCTATCAGAACTTAGAGCAGAGTCTGGGTGATTTGAAGCGCCATATTACCCGTTTATCCGTCGGGATCACCCACACCTCGAGAGCAATATCATGGTTGAGGTTCTGGCCCGCTACAGCAGCCTTAAACGCCGGCTGCCGCATAACGATTATTTCTGATACCATAAATAATCTTTATAATAAGTTGAAAACGTACGAGCTGGACCTGGCAATTGTCGAGGGAAAGATCGTGGATAACAACTTTAATTCCGTCATGCTGGACACGGATTCCCCTGATCCTGGCGGTATCCAACCACAATCCGCTCTCAAAGAAAAGCATTGTGACGCTGGAGGAGCTGAAAAACAGCGTCTGATCCTCCGCCTGCCGGATTCCGCTACCAGGAATCTGTTCATCTCCCATCTGGAAAGCAATAACGTCTCTCTCGATGAACTGAATGTAACGCTGGAGGTCGATAATGTCGCTACCATTAAGGATCTGGTGCGGAGAGACTTCGGAGTGTCGATTTTGCAAGAAGTGCCTTTGCCGGAGAACTGCGCAAGGGAAAGATGACCGGGCTTCCCATCGAAAATCTGAGTATGACGCGGGAGATCAATATGGTTTACCATAAGGATTTTGAGCATACAGGAGATATGAAGATATGCAGGAGATTACTTGAGATTATGTTTTTACTATGAGTTACGCCGCCGCAGAAGTGAGCCAGGGGGAAGGAAATACGGGCAGAGGGAGAGTGTGTTTTTCCGGCGGGACTGGGTGTGAAAACTGGGGACCTTGTTTACAGAGATGGCTGATTCCGATGCAGGCCCCAGAAGCCCCAGGAAAGTACGTTCGGCGGAAAATGTATATTTTCACACCGTTTTTCAGCCCAAAGGCCTGCCCGTGTCCCCGCCCTTCCTTCCCCGCTCAACCCTGCGGCGGCCTGGTTATGCCAGATGAAAAACATAAGTGAGCGTTTTGAGAGGTTGGCGAGGTAATGGTTATGGTTAGTAGGAAGAGTGGGGTTCAGGAAGACTTAAATGGAGGGCGATTATCAGGGGCTGGTTGGGGAGTGGGTTTGTTTACGGGATTCGAGGAATAAAGCGACCAGGGTTCAGGCCAAAGGCCTGTTGCCTTCGCCGAGGAACAGGGCTGACAGGATACTCCGAAGCTACTGAAGCCGAGCTACTTTGGAGACCGGGTTGTTTCAGCAGGTAGAGGAATAAATCGCGGATGCTGATAAATAGACAAGCATGGAAATAGATGGCACTGTCCACATGGACGCTTCCACCGGTGAGATATCCACAGAGAATCATGATAATTCCACCAAGCAGAAACTGCCAGCCGCTGAGCATGACCGGATGATCTTCACGGGAGTAGATTTTTATCAGGACAGAGGAAACTGCGTAGGCGATGGTGGATAGAAGGATGAAACCTTCTCCCATCAGAGAGAGACTCATGTTCAGCCCACCCTGGTTGATATTAATTATAACGACTCCGGCAAAACCGGCGATGCATCCGATAACCTTGTTTTTGTCCAGCTTTTCCTGGCGGAAAATCAGACTGGCAATGAGGATTGGCTGCAAATACGTTGAGGCCTCAATAATAGAGGCCTTCACCCCTGTTGTATGGGCGAGGCCGACGTAGAAAAAGAGATACTGAATGACGGTCTGAAAAAGGGACAGCTTTGATGATCCGCAGCCAGGAGGGCTTTTGAGGGAGAAGAGGGCGGCGGTTCATTAAGCTGCCGATGAGAATCGTCAGCAGCCCTGCAAGGGTAAAACGGTATCCCGCGAATAAAAAGCTGGCTGGAGACATCATTTCCTTCTATTTGAAACAGCTGGTATCCGATCTTGATACATGGAAAAGCGCTGCCCCACAGCGCGCAGCAAATCATTGCTGTGAGCTTACCATTGGCTGTTTCAATCTGCATGCCGGGTTTTCGGGAATTTGGCATGTCTCTCTTGTCAGCACAGTGACAAAACTTACTTTTCCGGTTCATCTTACAGTTCAAATCCTTTTAACTTGATGTAATCCTTAATGAGCTTCGCAGTCTGCTCTAAATCAAACTTACTGGTATTGATGATCAGATCGTAATTGTTCCAGTCCTCCCAGCGGCCGCCGCTGTAGTAACGGTAATATTCCTTCCGTTCCCTGTTAATCTTCCTGACTCGTCTTGCCGCCTCTTTTTCATCCACTTTGTCAACTTCCATGGTACGCTTGATCAGGGCAGGGACATCGGCGTACACGAAGATTTTTACGAGGCCGGGAACATTCACGTCCTCGCGGCTTAAAATGTAATCCGCACAGCGTCCGGCTATGATGCAGGACTCCTGGTCTGCCAGCTGTCCCTGATTACCTCAGACTGGAAACGGAACAGATTCTCGGGTTTACGATGTCGCCGTCTGTAGACGGCTTTTCCCAGCTGCGGCTTCATGCCGCTTACAATCTTGTAAAGCAGGTTATTGCCTGCCTTTTCATCGGCCAGGCGGAAAAATACCTTCTCCGACCGCACTCTGCTCCGATGTCATGGTCAGAATTTCCTCATCGTAAAAATGAATTCCCAGTTCCTCCGCCAGCGCCTTGCCTACGATCCGGCCGCCGCTGCCGTACTGCCGGCCAATGGTAATGACCAGATTTTTCCTTTTTCCTTCATGATACTTTCCCCCCTTATTGTTCTTCCATCACCGTATCAAAACAGATGGCTCCATACGGACGGATGCTCATCCGGTAAGCATTGCCTTCTCCAAGGGCCTTCTCGATATAGGCCACGTATTCGTCTACCAGGTCGTTCGGAAGCATGGCCATGATGACGCCTGCAAACCGCCCCATGAACACGGCACGCGCCGCGCTGTTTTTCAGCGATAAATAACTCCGTAAGCGCCAGTGCAACGGTGATTCCCCTGTTCCTGATAGGCGCTGTTGGTAAAGCAGTTCTGAAGCCATTTCCAGGAGGAATTGCCGGAAGCCGTGATATTGTTTAAGAAATCGGAAAAACGGCCTGCCTTTAATGCCTTTACTTCCGCCTCTACGCGCTTGTTTTCCTCAAAGAAATGAAGAGCCCGCAGAACGGAACGGTCTCCCGCGTACGCTCTCACTTCCGCAAGGTGTTCGATTACTTCTTCTTCCGTAATCTGGGCGCAAACCTCTTTTCCAAAGAATTCGGCCACTTTCTTCATCTCAATCGGCACAGAGGAATAAGTCCGCGCTTAAATCCGCATGGCCCTTTCCGGTATTGACGATAATCAGGCTGTGATTCTGGGAGCTGAAATCGAAATCGATCTTCTCCACAACAGGGGAGGCAGGCTCCATAAAATCGATGGTGATGAGTCCGCCCACTGCACAGGCCATCTGATCCAGCAGCCCGGAGGCCTTGTCCCAGTATACGTTTTCGGAATATTTTCCAATGTGGGCGTAGGCCACGGTATCCATACGGCCTTCATTAAAGAATGTATTTAATATAGAACATAAAAGCATCTCGAACGAAGCGGAGGAACTGACGCCTGCCGCACTGATGACATTGCTCGTAATGTAGGCGTTAAAACCGCCGACCTCATAACCGGATTCCTTAAAGCCCTGAAGGAGTCCCTTTCACCAGGTCAATCGTTCCCGCTTTTTTTATCACTGGGGGATAAATCATTCAAATCAATGATGAAGCTCTGGTTAAAGGTTTCACTGATAATATGTACCTTACTGCTGTTATTCTTTGCAGCCACGCCGACGCAGTCTAAGTTAATGCTTCCCGCAAGGACTTTTCCGTGGTTATGATCCGTATGATTACCGCTGATTTCCGTGCGCCCCGGGGAGCTGAACAGGGTCACGTCTTCTTCCGCAAATTTTTTCTGAAAACTTTTCACAAGATTCTGATACCGTTCTATATTGGCATCCACCGCCGCTTCGCCGTACAGTGCGGTCATAAGCTTCCTGGACTTTTTCAGATTCGAGCATTTGGATTGTATCGCATACTTTCATGTCACATGATCTCCTTTTTCCATACATTTTCAGAATACACCGTCGTTCCTTTCGCGGGACTCTGCTCTTTGACAAAAGTATATCATAACTTACGAGTCTTCTACAATATAATATTTATCGAAATCCTATAATTTCATTTGACACCCGTCCTGCCGCCTTCTTATAATAGAGAAGAATTTACGAAAGCTTGGAGGACTCCTCATGTACTGAACGAAAAACCGTATCATTCCCTCGATTATGAAATGAAACGCATCTATGGCCATAAAATCTATAAGCTCGCGCTGGACGGCGGCATGACCTGCCCCAACCGTGACGGGACACTGGGATCAAACGGCTGTATCTTCTGCAGCGGCGGCGGTTTCCGGAGAATTTGCCGAGTCCATGGCCGCTCACCCATCTGTCACAGAGCAGATCGAAGCGGCAAAGGCTCTGGTGGAGAAGAAAATGTCAAAAGGCTCATAACAACACTGCCCTCGATTGTCCAAAAGGCCGTTACATCGCCTATTTTCAGTCCTATACCAACACGTATGCGCCTGTCTCACGCTTAAGAGCTCTCTTTACCGAGGCCATCGCTCATCCGGACATCGCCATTCTGTCCATTGCCACTCGTCCGGACTGCCTTCCCCCCGAAATCATCGCTCTTTTATCAGAATTAAACCGGATCAAACCGGTCTGGGTGGAACTGGGTCTGCAGACCATTCACGAGGAGACTGCACGCTTCATTCGGCGCGGCTACCCCTTATCCGTCTTCGAAGACGCCTGGAACAGACTTCACGGCGCGGGCCTGACCGTGATCGCCCACGTCATTCTCGGCCTTCCAGGTGAGACGCGCTCCATGATGCAGGATACCGTCAGCTATCTGGGCGGTCTGGGCACACACGGCATTGACGGTGTGAAGCTGCAGCTCCTTCACGTCCTGAGGGAACTGACCTGGCAGTCCTGTATCGCGCCGGTGGATTTCAAACCTTTTCCCTGGAGGAATACCTGGATCTTGTGATAGACTGCATCGCCCTGCTGCCGCCGGAGACGGTCATCCACCGGATCAGCGGCGACGGACCTAAAAAAGCTTCTCGTGGCCCCGGTGTGGGCGGAAACAAACGACTCGTATTAAACTCCATGGCAAAGCGTTTTAAAGAACGCGGCGTATGTCAGGGGACCAGTATCGGACCCCGTGATGCCTTAAACTGCGGATGCGAAAACAGCGGCTCCTTTGCATACTTATCGGATTCCACCGCTCAAAGACAGCAGACGCATCACTTTGACGTTTTATCTCAAAAACCGTACTCATGCAGTACCAGATCATCGTCTATCACTTCGTCATAGATACCGTCTGCCTGTTCAAACCCGTTCTTCATATAGAGATGAATCGCCGGTTTATTTATATCCACGACAAACAGCCTTACGTATTCCGCCCCAGCTCTCCTGCAAGGGCAATCGCCCCTTTAAGCGCAATACTGCCAATTCCCTTTCTCAGATAATCGGCATTTACGCCAAACCGGTCAATATACAAGGCTTTCCCGCCTTCATACCTCCATTTCACACAGTCTGCCCCTGCGGCGGAACTGCACAGGGCAAATGCGGCGACGATCCTGCACTCTTCCACCAAAACGTATAGACGGTTATTTCCTATATCTTCAGCGAAACATTCGCATGGATATATTTCGTCCCAGATTGAAACCCCATTCTCATCCATCTTGCGGATGAGTTTTTTTATATACTGTTTCAGCTGCGGTAAATCCGCAGTCTCAGCCAGCCGTAAATTCATCGTGACCTCCCCTGCGCCTGTCTGATTCGCCTTTTTTCTTATTTTGCAAAGCATTTTCCTCCTGTACAACACCATTTTCATCAATGGTCACGCCGAAAGAAATGCCCTGCATATACTGGTAAAACTCGCTTATTTTCTGCGGATCGGTCAGTTCCTTTGTATAACCGGCCCCGGAAGTGCCCGGAACCAGAGATAAATTCACCTGATTCTGTTCCAGATCCACATCGGCCCGCAAAAGAGCGGTCTTCGGAATACTGCTTCCAAAGATAAAGTTGCCGAGGCTGTATACAATCGGCTTGCCCTGATAGTATTCGATCCCCTGCAGTACGTGAGGATGGCTTCCGATTACAAGATCGGCTCCCGCATCAATCAGCTGTTTTCCCAGAGTGCTCTGGTATTCCTGTGGCTTTCATCCCGTTCAATCCCCCCCAATGCATATACACCACCAGATAATCGCAGTATTCCCCGGCCGCTTCGATCTCTTTTTAAGAGTATGGACGGATCGTAACCGCTTACCATTCCCGGCTTTTTGCTGTTTGCCACCCAGGAAGTATCGGGATACACCCTGGAAGCAGCCAGAAAGCCGATGGTCCTGCCGCGTACCTCAATGGTCTCCAGCTGCTTTGCACGATCCATGTTTGCACCGGCTCCCACGTAAAGGATTCCCGCGTTCTCCAGAGTTGTACACGTATCCACAAGCGTCATCCTCGCCATAATCCAGCGTATGATTATTTGCAATCGTCACAATATCGATTCCCAGTTCATGCATCATGGATACCCGTTCCGGCGGTATACGAAACGTAAACTGCTTATCCGGCGCCGGCGTTCCTCTGTCGCTGAATGGAAACTCCTGATTTGCCATATAGAGGTCAGCCCTGCCGATTTCGTCCCGATATGCATCATCCAACACCCCATGTATGCCCCCTGCATTATCATACGCGTCAATACATGACTGGAAAATATACATCCCCTAAAAAGCATATGAACTATGGGGGTCTTCCGGTTCTGTCTCTGCCCTGGGGAGCTGTACTTCACCTTCCGTTTCAGATACTCCAGCTTTAAGAACCTCCTCCGTGGCCGCCTCTGGCGCAAAATCGGCTGTCTGACTCCCTTCCAGCGGAATCGACTGCCGTTTCCCGGCTGGAGGCAGGGTTTCCCTTGCGCCTCCCCTCTGTCCGTCTGCCGCGATCCATACGAGAAGTGCCGCAAGGAGAAATACCGGAAGGATAATCAGCAGCTTCATTAATAATCCTGTTCTTTTCATCCCTTCCTCCTTAATCCATGATCGAATGATTCATGATAGATGCCTGATCCATAACTTTTTCAGCAAATAACATCGTCTCTTCCTTAATTTTTTCCATCATAAACCCGTTTTCCGTTGCAAAAATACGTATCTTTTCATAACCTTTAAGTCATGATATCTTTAAAAATACTTTATAAATTTCTGATGCACTTTCCAGAATTCCCGCCGTAGTAAAGACGGCCACATATTTAACCTGCTGCAGACACAGGCTCTTTATATACTCTTTTAATGTTCTGGGGATCTTGCCCCAGTAAAGCGCCCGCCTAAAAACAGGATATCTGTCACGCCTTCCAGCGGAACTTCGATGGATTCCGCCTGGCAGCCCGCCACCGGTGCAATGGCTTCCGCGATTACTTTCGTATTCCCTGTTCTGGAATAATAACGCACTGCTGTCTTCATGCTTTCTGCTCCATTCTCTCGATAGTCTCTACTAATCTTACGCTGAGACTGTGTATTTGTCAAATAATGGCAGTGTCAGCCAGTTATATGTTTTACAGACAGAACTATTTACTGTAGAAACAATCCTGTTGCATTTAATTACATTTTACAATATAATAAACAATAAGGATATATCATTCATTTTTATTTGTTTATTATATTCTTATAATTACAATTATCAGACTTTTTTCTTTTTCTTATTGGATCTATATCTGCCATATCCCATCTTTTACCTAACTCTCCAATGCATCAAGCACTGCACTGTCCCCTTTCTCTTCCAGTTTTCTTAAAATGTCATCGTTCTGATGCCTATAATTGTAATTATAAGCACTGGAAGAAAGGAAGTGATAATATAAGAAATCCATATCTGCCAGGTAATTCATTTCTATTATAATAATGAGAGGAGAACTTGTGATGATGAAAAAATTATTAACCTTGTTATGTACATTATTCATGGTAATCATAATGGCGGGGTCCGCATTTGCAGGTACATGGAGAACGGGACAGGCTCCAAATCAGGACAAGTGGTGGTATGATAACGATAATGGAACTTATCCGGCGAATGGCTGGAAATGGATTGACGGAAATGATGACGGGATTGCCGAATGCTATTGTTTTGATCCGGATGGGTGGTTATATACGAATACTACAACACCAGACGGATATACCGTCAACGAGAACGGCGCATGGATTGAAAACGGTATTGTAAATATCTCAATTGTGCCCCGGCAAACAGCGGCTATTCTCAGAAGAACGAATCCAGCGGTTATGAAGCCGCAGATGAATATGACGAAGAAATACTGATGCCCTGGTATGTGGAAGAAACTATATTTAATCCGGACCGGTCTGTGCTTAAATATATCACTCTGGGGTTGCGATACCGGCTGTCGCATCTATTATACGACAGGCGTAAAACCTGCTGATCCGACTGATCGGATGACATCTATGTAACAAAAAAGATCCGGTTTTCAATATGGCTCTCTTTAAAACCCGGACAAACTTTAAAGCAATTGCTGTAGATAAAGCTACCGGCAAAAAGCGGCGTTACAGTCCTTAGATATGAGGATGCCATTAATGCAAACAGAGGACGTTCTGGAAACATTGCCGGTTCTTCCATTACAATAACGGAAGCGGCAGTAATAATCAGAGCCTCATCGAGTTCGAATTCAAATTCCGCTGCTTCCACAACTACAGCCCCGGCAATGCCCGATTTGTATGGGTAAAGGCTATACCACCTGTACCTATTGTCACGGAAGCGGAATCGCCAGAATGCTTCGTTTGGACTCGGCGGCGGATGTCTGGCGGCGATACCGAATCTATGACGACGGTGGTAGTCTACCAGGAATCTGTCCTTCGTGTGGTGGATCCGGAACTAAAACGTGTGCCGGTTGCGGTTATCGGAACAGTCGGTTACTAATGTAATGCGTTTGAAGCATAATCTCCATAAAAACTGGCGCCATGAGTCCAAAATCACCACGACGCCAGTTTTTTTCAATCCCAGTGCCATCCCTGGGATATATTACTTATTCCATCTATAACGCCACAATAATACCGCCGTCACTGGCATACACCGTTGCCACTCCGGCCGTCTCCGTAATGATAACGTCCTTAAGGTGACGCCTGGCACATCTCATTCTTCACAACCTCCGCGCGCTCACGGATTGTTGCAGTGGGCGATAATAAGTACCTTGTCTTTCGTCTCTCCCGCTTCCCGAATCGCAATATCCGCCATACGCGTAAGAGCCTTATTAATCCTCGCGCCTGGTCCAGCTTGATAATTACACCGGAATCAGCTCCCCATAACCGGCTTAGCATATTGAGCGCGGTAGCAAAATGCCTGAAGGCCGGTCAGACGGCCGTTCTTACGCGCAGCGTGTCCAGACTCTCCAGTACAAAAATATGTTTTCATATTCTTAATAAAACTGCGCGTCTTCTCCACGATCTCCTCAAACGGAAGAGAAGCCTGACAGAGCGACTGGATATAGAGAGCGATGTTTAACTCTCCGGATGAGGCAGAATCGGAGCTGAATACCGCAATGTTCTTCCTCCTGTCCATGTTCCTCCTCATACAGCTTCTTCGCTAAAACAGCGCTGTTGTACGTTCCGCTCAAATGCTCAGACAGTGTTATCACAAAATCTGATCCACATCACATTCAAACGCCTTCCTTAAACTTCTCAGGCGACGGGCATGCGGTCTGAGGGCACTCACTGCGCTTTCTGACCAGTTCCAGAAACTTCTTCTGGTCAAAGGTCTCATCATCTATTACCTGGGTATGCTCTCTACCTGCAAAGTAGGGGGATGATCTGAAAATGCGGATCTTTCTTTAAGTCAGCCGTTAAATCCAGACAGCTGTCCCCGATAATCTTATAGCTCATATTCTATTTCCTCCTGACATATAACTTGTCATGTAGTATTCATTACTATATATTATAGGGAAGCCACGGTGGAATGTCAATAGAATATTGCTCCTGAACTTCCGCATTTTGTATTCCCGGAGTTACGGTTTCTGCTGCTGCCAGCCTCTTTCTCCCCCTTCTGCCGGCTGGCTTATGCATCGGTTCAGACGGCTCACCCGCGCTCTCCGGCCCGTTTTCAGCGGTAAGCAAACCGATCATCTCATTCAGGCTCTCAAAGTCTGTAAAATCCACCGTTTTGCCATACGTCTCGATCAATCCCTGCGTCTCGGAATTCCGCTCTTCCGGCGGGATCTTTTAACCCTGCTGTACAGAAGCCCCATCATCGCCCTGGTGTGCGACGGAAAGCCTGGAGTAATCCATGCCTCCTCTCAGATGAAAGAGCTTCGTTTCATCCCAGAGCGGCTCCGTGAGCTGTTTCTTTATAAAATCCCGGATATTATGGATATTGGTTTCATCGGCAGGGTCAGACAGTCCCACGGTGGCTACCAGAAGCTTTGCTTCCGGTTCCTGACGGAGCAGCTTCACGGTGTGTGCCAGACCGAGAATCTGACCGGCGTAGATCCCTCCCAGGTGAATCACTTCTTTGCAGGAAGAAAGAGAGTTTACTTCTTTTGCAGTTTTCTGCACGGAATCCCCGTCCTTCGTGCCAGTTCTTCCGCGTAACGCTTCGTTGTGCCGTATTTGCTGCCGTATAAAATAATTCGCTTCATATCTTTCCTCCTGTATCGCTCATTTTCCTGTATCTGCAGGTCGTTACGTTGCTTCCGTCGCCGCCTCTTCTGCGGCCTCCAGGCCGTCTATTCCATCATACAGCTTCATAAGCAGCGTAAAACAGCTGCCCATCTCCTGATCCGTATAATGCCGGAACAGACAGGAGAGTTTTCGCCTGTGAATCGCCGCGGTCTGCTCAAAGTACTCATCCAGCCTGGCCGCCGGCACCAGCCATGCTGCTTTCCTTTTATCGTCCGTATTTTGTAAAATCGTGACAAATCCCTTCTGTTCAAGAACTGCGGCCAGCTTCTTGATATTCTGCCTGGAGCAAAGCAGATCTCCCAGCTGGGTGAACGTCAGCCGCTCCTCCGACTGCCTCACTCATGGTCAGAAGCATAAACTGCTTCAGTGTAATATCGGGGCTGCTCTTGTCAAATACGGTCTGGAGTCTGTTTTCAGCAATACACAGCGTGCTGAACACAGCCTTCTCCTGTTTTTCTCTTGTCCCCTGAAAGCGTCTGATGAGATCCGTTATCTGCATGTCTTCCTCCATATAGTAACTAGTTACCTATTTTTTCTGAAGAGGAGGACAGGAAAGTCTGCAGGCTTCCTGTCCCATTTTCCAGCTGATCTTTACTGGATCAGCCGACAACATCTTATCTGTCTGTAGATCACTGTCTTCCTGTGCTCCTACAACTCCCGCCGTACTGGTGGCAGTTGCAATGACAATCACGACGACGAAGAGGATCAGCAGAATGATTCCCCAAAAATGACAGCAGAAACGTGGTGCCGTCATCCTCCGAAGCTGTCTCTGCACCGGCCGGATCCGCGGCAGCCGCCACAGTCTCCGTCTCCGCATGAGAGACAAGCACCGCTCCCGGGGTGCTCCGCCAAAACCCGATGGCCAGTGCCAGCATCAGCCGCTTGAGACAGCCTTCTTTTATCTCCTTATCTTGTCCGTCATAAGAATCTCCTCCTGGTTACTATACAATCATAGTACCTAGTATATCATAAGGGAGCGGAAAATGATACCCCAATCAATCCGGGATTCTTATTCCTCTTCTTTTCCCATATCCGCCATGCAGAAAATCATGATATCATTGCTTCTGCAATGAATTTCGTCATGCGCTCCGAGTCAGGGATCCGTGGCTTAATGCGGCCAGGTCATACAGCTGCTCGCAGATTTCCTGGATGTGTTCGTTTCTCTGTGATTCAGAACGTACTGAACCAGCTTATTGTTGTAGTTGAGCACCAGAGTCTCACCGCCGGCTCCAAACATGGACGGATCCATACCAGGCATGGTGTACATCTTCATCATTTCCTGCATACGGCGGCTGTCTTCCGATACAGTAATCATGGAGGAAACGGCTTCATTTTTCAGTTTCTCCACTCTTACTTCCAGTTTATCATTGCCAAGCGCCTTCTTGAACACCTCGGTCAGTGCCTCCACATCGCCCTTCATGGCTTCTCTGGCCTCTTCCGTCATCTCTTCTTTAAAGCTGTCGGATAAGTCAGAGTTGATGGCTAAGAACTTCACATTCTCATTCTTCTGCTCCAGGAAATTGATGAACGGGCTGTCGATGTTCTGAGTCATATAGACCGCGTCCATGCCCTCCTGCTTAAAACATATTGATGTACTGGCTCTGTTCCTTCTCGTCTGTGATATAGAATACGGTAGTTCTCGTGCTTTTCCTTATTCTCTTCCAGACAATCGGACAGGGTTAAGTATTTGCCTTCCAGATTCTTGAAAATGAGGTAATCGTTCATCTTCTCAGCAAATTTCATCCTTTAAGCAAGCCGAACTTGATAAATGGATTGATGTCATCCCAGTACTTCTCGTAGTTCTCACGGTCAGTCTTAAACATTCCGCTTAACTTGTCCGCAACCTTCTTTGTGATGTAATCGGATATCTTCTTAACAAAGCCGTCATTCTGCAGCGCGCTTCTCGATACGTTAAGCGGCAGATCCGGACAATCGATGACGCCCTTTTTAACAGCATTAAGAATCCGGAATTACTTCCTTGATGTTGTTCTGCGATAAATACCTGGTTGTTGTAAAGCTTGATCACGCCCTCTAAGCTGTCATAATTTAAGTTCAGCTTCGGGAAATACAAGATTCCCTTTAAGTTAAACGGATAATCCATGTTTAAATGAATCCAGAACAGCGGTTCCTTGTAATCATGGAATACCTTGCGGTAGAAGCTCTTATACTCTTCCTCGGTGCACTCGTTGGGGTGCTTGTTCCAGAGCGGTGAATGTCATTTTCCGGAACAGGGCGCTTTAAGATCTTATATTTTTCCTTTGCAGGAGAAATCTCGACAACCTCTTTTTCGCCGTTCTCATTCTCCTTCTCCTCGGTCTTTGCCTCCTCAACGATCGTGTCTCGATGATGGTGTCTTTCTCCAGTCAGTTCATCTTTTCAATCGTTTCATACTGCGGCTCCGCAGAAGAATTCTCAAGATAAATCTCCACCGGCATGAAGGAACAGTACTTCTCCAGCACCTCTCTGGCGCGGTATTCATTTGCAGAACTCCAGGCTCTCTTCATTCAGGTACAGCTTAATCGTGGTTCCGAAGGAGGTCTTATCCCCTCTTCCATCTCATACTCCGTACCGCCGTCGGATTCCCAGTGAACCGGCGCCGCACCTTCCCGATAGGATAAGGTATCAATGGTCACCTTATCGGCTACCATAAATGCAGAATAGAAGCCCAGACCGAAATGGCCGATGATCTGATCTTCGTTCGCCTTGTCCTTATACTTCTCCAGGAAATCCTGTGCTCCTGAAAATGCGATCTGGTTGATATACTCATCCACTTCATCCATGGTCATGCCGAGACCGTTATCGGCGAAGGTAATCGTCTTTTCATTGGAATCCACCGTCACGGTAATCTTAAATTCCACATCCTCCGGCTTCTGCCACTCTCCCATGATCTCAAGCTTCTTTAATTTCGTGATCGCGTCACAGCCGTTAGACACTAATTCACGGTAGAAAATATCGTGATCGAATAAAGCCACTTCTTGATAATCGGGAATATGTTTTCACTGTTAATTGTCAAACTTCCTGTCTTTGCCATATCCATACACTCCTTGCTCTTTGCTGTATATTTTTCCATGGTTTGCCATGGTTTCTCACTCTTTGCCTGCAAAGAGTATTTTAATACTCCCTTTTCCAAATGTCAATAGAAAATTAGCACTCATTTTAAAATGAGTGCTAGTAATTCTATTCTTCCTCAAAAAAATGATCTCGTTCTTTTTCAAAAAGCTTCTCACCGCCTGATCCCATTCCGAATCCAGAGTCTTGTCCAGTGTAAAAAATGAGACCGATGTGCCGGTCACGCAGAACAGTTTTCCTTCCTCATAACGGATGTTTAAATACAGGCCGTTGACCTGATCCGCCTTCAAAGGCATCTGGCGTGCGGCCACAAACTTCTCCCACGGCCTGAGGCGGCATCTGCAGCACAATCTGAAAGCTTCCCGGAAGCTTCTTCCCTTAATCAGTGAAAAGCAGTACGGCCGGATCATCTTCCAGGAGGACAGCTCCTCCAGCTGGTTCTCTTCCAGCTCTTCCTCTGAATAATACCCCTGACGGATATGACCGTCGATGGTAAACACATTAAAGGTAATAATCTCGGCTTCCCGAATCAGGAAGTGATCAAACGTCTCTCCCATAAAGAGTCTGGCAGTAAATTGTTTCATATCTTCAATTTTCAATGCTATCATTTCACATTCTCCCGTATTCTTTCTGCATTTCATTCGCCAATCGCTGACCGCAGTCTCATTGGAACTATTTTACCATAGAAGGTGCGGGGATGCCATTCTTTCTTAAAACCAATTCCCACCGCTTCCACTTTGTGATATACTAAGAGCTGTAATTACACAGAAAAGAGGCTAATCCTATGAATGATATGAAACAGCTGGAGTGGCTGATCTCCGCTTCCGCATCCCCGTATCACTGATCATGACGGCCGCCGCTTCCCTGGACGGCGCCGGATTTACAGAACTCTCCCTTTCCGGTTCCTGGAAACTGGAGCAGGGACACTCCTACTATAAAAAGCTTACGATTCCACGCTGATCGCATTTACCATCGGCGAGCTGACGGATCAGGCTCTGAAGCTTAAACTGGCCGCTTCCCATACAGACTGGCCCTGCTTAAAATTAAAGCCGTCTCCGGAGGTAACTTCAGGACGGTATGGAAAGCTCAACACAGAAGTCTACGGCGGACCGCTGCTGCATACCTGGTTCGACAGGCCGCTGTCCATGGCAGGCAAAGTCTGTGTAACCGGTGATGCTCCCGGCGGAACGAAAACCGTCTTCGTTGACTTCCGGCGCCCGGTGCTCACAATTCCCAATCTGGCGATCCACATGAACCGGGAAGCCAATCAGGGGGTTGCCGTCAATCCGCAGATTGACATGCTTCCGCTCCTGACCTTAATTAAAAACGATCTGGAAAAGGAGGATTTCTTCTTAAAGGCGCTGGCCGCTTCAGCCGGCGTGGAGCAGGAAGATATCCTGGACTACGAGATCTACATCTACAATACGGAGAGCGGCACTCTGTGCGGGCTGGACGGCGAATTCTATTCCGCTCGCGTCTCGACAACCTGACCTCCGTACAGGCCTGTTTTAAGCGGCATCATGAACAGCACCGCAGGAAATGAGATTCATGTGATCGCACTTTATGACAATGAGGAGATCGAAGCAGCACGAAACAGGGTGCCGCTTCACTGCTCATGGACCGAGTACTGGAAAAACTGTTCCTGCCCCTGGGCTGCTCCAGGGAAACCTACTTAAATGCCCTGTTTGACGGCTTTATGCTGTCCCTCGACGTCGCACATGCAATCCATCCCAACCACGGTGAAAAATGCGATATTAAGAACCAGATCCACATGGGAGACGGCGTCGCCATCAAGCTGTCGGCCAGCCAGTCCTATGCGACCGACGCGACCAGCACTGGAATGATTGAAAGCATCTGCAGAAATGCCAAAATTCCATACAGGAAATTTTTCCAACCGATCCGATATGAAGGGCGGCTCCACGCTCGGAAGCATCTCCTCCAGCTATTTAACGATGCGCACCGTGGATGCGGGAATCCCCATGCTGGCCATGCATTCTGCCAGAGAGGTCATGGGCACCGCCGACCAGAAAGCTCTCGTCGATCTGGTGACCGCGTATTTTAACGCTTAAAGTTCTATGTGCATAAAGCCGGCTGTAATAGCCGAATCCAACAGAGGAAAAGAAGGGAGTCTCCGCACAACATGGAGCTCCTTTCTTTTTTCTCTGTTATATTGCCTCTCTCTTTCCGCCTTCTGTCCCTCTGCGCTTCGGCCACCCGTTATTCGTAATCTTCATCGTCTCCGGCACAATCTCTCTGCCGGTCTCCAGCGGTGCGGTCGATGTGCGGCTTCCTTCCCAGTAGCGGTACACATACGTACTGGTAAAATTAAAAGTCCTGCCGCCACAAAAAGAATCAGAATAATCTTAAGTACCGCGGCAAAAACTGCCTTCCCTTTTACTTTGCGCTTCCGGCTCCTGCCCCGGCTGCTCCTTCCCCTTCTGCCATGGAATGCCCTCTGCTTTTCCTTCCCCTTTATTGATTGGGAAAATGTTTTCTGTACAAGTCAAAAAAAATTCGTGGTAGTCGTCTTATCGTCAATGGAAAACTTGATACCATCCCAGATATCGTTGCTGAATGTAACCGGATTCTCCGCTTTAAACTGATTGTAAATCTGTCCGAACGCGTCCTTTTTCCTTTGCTGGTACAGGTTATCTTTCCTCGCCTGTGTAGCGTCCTCATCGTAATCGCTGACACATCGGAAGATATAAACGTACCGTTGTCCTCCACCACCGGACTGATCTCACCCGCAGTCAGGAAAATGCCGCATCTTCCACTGCTTTTTTCGCTTCTCCCCTGCCCCAGCTCGCCCGAATCTCGTTGCTCTCTGAATACTCCCGTGCTATGGCTTCTGAAGTCCGCCCCGTCTTCCTTTACCTGATCCAGCACGTCCTGAGCAGTATTGCTATCCGAGAGAACGATCTGGTCAATGGTTATGACCTTTGGCCTCGCTGTCGCTGATCTCCAGATTCATATCCTTTTGTCAGCTCACTGACCACCTTGTTGGACAGAAAGTATTCCTCGTACATCGTCCGTACATCGTCCTCCTTCACTCCCATGTACGCGATGTCGTCCTCGGTCAGAGACTCATAATATTCCTCTGACAGCTTCCGGATCTCCTCCTTCTCCGTGCTCGTGATGATAATCTCCTGATCCTTTGCCAGAAGGTTCATCAATTTCATCTCCTGGAGAAATTCCCGGGCCTGTCCCAGCAGATACGTCTCAAAGGTCTCTCCGTCCGGCAGCTCCACGCTCCAGATCTGGCCGGTATAAGCCTGCTGGTAACGGTTGCACCCGTCGCCACAATGATCATGGACTGAGGAAGTGTGTATCCTTCGTTTCATTTACCTCTGAGACCATGGGAAGCCCCCTTGGCGCAGCCGGTAAGAAGCATGACGGCCAGAACAGCAGCCAGCGTTTGTTTCACTTTTTTCTATATTTAAAATTCATGGACAACTCCTGTATGAATGAAAAACTCTCCTATGTGTTATGCGAATAGTATTATACCATACTTTCTGTCACGATTCTACTTCCCTGATTCGTTTTTTCTACCAGAATATGGCTGCCGATCTGTTCTTTCAATTCTTCCACATGGGAAATGATTCCAACCATGCTGGATCCGCCGCTCAAAGAGGTCAGAATCGCCACCGCCTGTTCCAGGGATTCACGCGTCGAGAGAGCCAAATCCCTCGTCCACAAAGAGAGCTTCCACCTGGATGCCTCCCGCGTAGCTCTGTATCACATCCGAGGTTCCAAGCGCCAGTGCCAGCGCAGCGTTAAACGCCTCGCCTCCCGACAACTCTTCACGGAACGGCGCTTGCCCGTATACTGGTCAAGCACCTCCATCTCCATACTCCCTGCTTCTCCTGTCTCGCCCGCTCCAGCCGGTGCAGCTCATACCGCTCCCCTGCTCATCTTTAAAGACGCCGGTTCGCCGCCCGGAGAATGTCCTCAAAGTAGACACGGATAAGACGTACTGCTCAAATACCAGGTTCCGGCCGTTATACCCTCCGGCCGCCCGTTCCAGCTCACGGACCACACCGTACTCCGTCTCCAGCTTTTTCCTTTGACCTCCAGATGGCCTTTCAGGGTGGACAGTGACTGTCTGTTCAAAGCCAGAGCCGCACCCGTCCGTTCCTTTTCCCTTGCCGTCTGCTTCCGATCCTCTCACATTCCGAAAGTGCTGCCTCAAAGCCGGACAAATCCACCAGCTCCGTCTGCTTCGGAACCCGATGGACGCTTTAGCTGGGAATAAGCCGCCTTCTGTTTTTCCAGCTTCACCGAGCAGTCCTGGTACTCCTTTTCACAGTCCCTGATCTCTTTTTCTTCCTGCTTGTCTCTTCTTCCAGAAGCTTTAGCTTTTCCCGATTTCCAGTAAAGCCTTCTCTCCTCCGTCGGATAAATCCATGACGCCAGGTTTTCTTCCATGTTTTTTACAGCGCCCACCAGAGCCGCGGCGCGGCGCTCGCGGCCGCCGATGCCTTTTCCGGAAGCCGCCTCATAGTCCGCTTTCAGCCTGCGGATCTCTTTCTCATCCGGTACCCCCCTCCATGGATGCAGGCACCGGATGGACTGTGGAGCCGCAGACCGACACGGAATTCCCTCCGTTAAATCTCTTGCGATGATCCCCGCAGCCGCCTTCTTAAAACAGTCGTCCTGATATTCGTAAATCCGCTTCTTTTCCTTTGCCTCTCCATCGAGCTTTAAATACTTTTCCTGCCGTTCAGCCAGTCGCTGGCGCGCGGCCTTCCATGCGGCAAGCCCCTTTTTTCTGCTCCTCCAGTACGCGCAGTTCCGACTTTTTTCCCTTCCAGCCGTTCCCTCTGCGGACGGGGATACGGGCCGTATGCCTTTGCCAGCTCTCTTCTTCTGTTCTTTTAGCTGTCCCGTTCTTCCTCCAGCTTTTCCAGAGTCTTTCTGTCATTCTCTATACTTTCTGACCGCCTGATTGCCGCTTCGCAGTTCCTCAATCGGCTCTGACCTGTTCCTTTATAGGACCGGTCCAGTTCCCCAAGGCGGGAAGTTCTCTCTCCTGCTCTCCAGCCGGTCGTTTCCTGTTCTATAAAATCCAGAATTTTACGATAATTCCTGGGTTTTTCTTCGACTTCAGCTCTTCCCAGTCCCCGTTCTCAATCCGGAATGTTCCGGTGATCTCGTCCGCCCGGTGCTTTACCTCATCAATCCGGCCGTTTAACGCCTTCACTCTGGCCGACAGAAGCGCCGCCATCGTATCGTAGATCCGCGTCTGGAAAATATCCCGGAATATCTGAGTTCTCTCTTTGGAGCTGGACACGAGAAGCTGCTGAAATTCCCCTGTGCGATCATGGATATCTGGCGGAACTGGCGGTAGTCCAGACCAAGCAGCCCGGTCACCCGCTCGGTCACCTGGCTGCTCCCCGAGGCCAGAAGCGTCTCTCCCTCATAGAGTTCGCCGCCCTCCGGCTCTGTGGTCATCCCCTCACCTTTTGAGCTTTGGTCTGTCATACTTTGGATTTCTGGGTGACCCGGTACTGTTTTCCTCTGTGGGTGAAGTTCAGGGTTACAAAAGTAGGAGTGGACGCGTCCGCAAAGTCACTTCGGAGACTGTCCTTCTCCCGGATGCTTCCGCTGACCTCCCCTGTAAAGGGCAAAGGTAATTCCATCAAATATCGTGGTTTTCCCGGAGCCTGTCGGTCCAGAGACCAGAAACAGTCCCTGCTGCATGGTCTCAAAATCCGCCTGCTCCACGCCTCTGTAGGGCCCCCAGCCACTTAAAACAAGCGATGTCGGCTTCATGACCCTCCTCCTCTGCCTGCTCGGCGGTCTCCCGCATCACGGCCTCCTGCTCTTTCTGTCATGGCCTTTCCGGTAACAAGTTCATAAAAATCGGCAAAGAGTTCATACGGCCCCTTTTCTTTCATGATATCCTCATGGATCACGGTATCGTCCTGCTCCACTGCCCGCTTTTCCCATTTTAGCTGCATGATATTGGGGTAGACGCTTCTAAGCGTTCCTGATTGGATCCAGAAGCTCCGTCTCATCCGTTAAGACAGCCAGAATATAGTCTTCCGGATCCGCCGCACTGACGACCTCCGGGAGAAGTAAATCTGCCAGACGCCCCTGATCTTTCGCATATCGTGGACCGGCGTCAGCGGAAGGCGTTCCAGACTGACCTTCCATCCTTCCCCACCTCACCGTACAGCACAGATTTCTGGTGGCTGCATTCTGAAAATGAGTATTTTACCGGTGAACCGCTGTAATAGACCGGCTGTTTTCCGATCTGCTGGCATCCGTGGATATGGCCCAGAGCCGTATAGCAGAACGGCTGAAACAGCGCGGCCTCCACCTGATCCGTTCCGCCCACAGACACCCGTGTCTCCCGAATCGGAGAGCTCCGGCAAAGTCCCTGGTTCACCACAAACTGATGGGCCATCAGAATATCCCTTCCTCCGGGACTGTATGTCACATGGCGGAGAATTTCCTCGAAGCTTTCCTCGAACGTCTTCATACTGCTCCCGCACCGATAGAGGGATTTCACCTCCGCCGGCCTGGCAAACGGCGCCAGATGTACACGCACGGCTCCCCCACTGGTCGGGACTATCCACAAACCGCACGGATCTTCCAGTTTCCTTCCAGATACAGCCCTCTTTTCTCCAGAATCCGGTTGGCAAATCCGATCCGCTCCTCCACAGTCGTGATTCCCGGCCATGGCCAGAATCGTCACTCCCATTTCGGACAGTCCGGTCAAAAAACACGTCAAACATCGTCACGGCCGCGGCCGGCGGCACGGAACGGTCATATAAATCACCACTCAAAAGAACGGCATCTGCCTGCCGTTCTTTTTACGTAATCCGTTATCTGTTTCAATGCCGCATCCTGTTCCTCCAGCATGGAGAATCCGCCTACGGCCTTTCCGATATGGAGGTCTGATGTATGAATAAATCTCATCCGTTCCTTTCGTCTAATACGTCTCCAGTACAGCTTTGTCAGATTCCCGCTGTACCGGCAGTCCTCTACAGCAGAAGCCTTCAGTATCTTTAACACACCGTCATTCACATTGGTATCCGTCTGAAATCTGGCTGTGGCTTTCACCTCCGGTCTGGCGTTTCCTACCGCAAAGCTGTAGTACGCCTGTTCCAGCATCTCGATATCGTTTAACTGGTCGCCGAAAGCCATCGTCTCCTCGGGTTTGATCTCCAGGCTGTCCTGTAAAAGCTTCACGGCCTGTCCCTTGTTGATTCCCGGCTTCATACAGTCCATCCACATATCGCCTGCAATGGTAATCTTATCCGGCCGCTGTATTTCTCTCTCAGTTCTCTGGTATGCGCTTCCACGTCAGTCTCACGGTATACAGAAATCTTGATGAACTGGGGAATCCACTTTGTCAGATCCGGTACCTGTTTCACGCGGAACTGGTATCCCTCCACCAGCCAGTCGATAAACTCCTGCTTCTCCGTCTCCAGATAGACCACATCAGGGCCGCTGAGCATCACCTCAAGCCCTCCATCCGCCGCACATCGCGCACCATGTCCATCACCGTTTCCCGGTCGATGGGATTTAAAAATAAATTCCGGCCATGGCGCAAATCCACGTAGGCTCCGTTGTCGGATAAGTAAAATACCTTTTCTTTGATGGGGCCGAAGATCGATTCAATGCTGGCCCACTGACGCCCGCTGGCAGCCGCAACTGTACCCCTTTTTCCCGAATCTTCATGATCACGTCGAGAAGCTCCGGATTCATCTCATGGCTTCCGTCCGGCACCAGTGTGCCGTCAATATCTGATACGATCAGTTTAATCATCTCTTATCCCTCCTGGTTATGAGCATCCGGCGGACCTTCTGTGTCCGCTTACGCGTTCAATGAGCTGCATAGCCCTTCATTTCCTGATAAACACGTCCTACAGGCAATCCTACTACATTATTATAATCCCCGTCAATCCCTTTGATATAAGAAGCGAATTTTCCCCTGAATTGTAAGCCCCTGCCTTGTCCATGGGTTCCTCTGAAAAAGCGTATGCATGGATCTCCTCAGCCGTCATCGGATAGACATGCACATCCGTCTTCTCCGCAAACGTCTTTCGTATCCCGCCTTCCCGGCCGCAGACAATCAGAGTTACTCCCGTATAGACCTGGTGGTCTTCCCTGCCAGAAGCGCAATCATGCGTTCTGCCTCCTCGTGGGACCCTGGCTTACCCAGAATCCGGCCTCCCGCGGCCACCACCGTATCGGCCCCTATCACAATGGTGCCTTCCATACACCGCGCCGCCACATCAGCCGCCTTCTGCAGCGACAGCTCCTTTACTACTTCCTCCGGCCTGTCGGTCGTTATCTCTCTTCCAGCGTGCTGGGAATAATCTCCGGCACGATTCCTATCTGTCCCAGCAGTTCCCTGCGCCTCGGTGACGCCGATGCCAGAACAATCACTCTCTCCTCTGTCAAACCATTTACCTCCTGTCCTGTCAAAATCAAAAAACGTCCGCTCCCATACTCCCAGGGAATGAAATAAGCGGGACCCTTTACGAATCCCGCCAACCATCAATATACTTTCAGACGCCCTACGACTGATACGCCGTCCTCTTCTTCCATCTCCGCAGCCTTAAGCTGATACCGCATGGTGTATGTAAAATCTGCTACATAAAGGATAAGAGCCCTAAGGCCACCAGGCGTTCCAGACCGATGGGAACGACATCCACCAGCTGGCTTACAAAACCATTTAAAAATTTAAAGAAAAACAGTCCCAGAAATCCCCAGGCAATACTGCTTTCCAGACAGATAATGCCCTTGTAATTGAATGGCTTCTGGCTGTAATCCCACCAGAATGCTCCTGAACAGCTTAATCATATAATGTGAGCTGTCACAAGTTCCATGGAAGTTGCCATCACCACGGAAGCGAAATACAGCACCACAGGCTGTCCTGCCAACGGCTCAAGAATCAGGCTGGCTCCCAGCGCACCAAAACCATAAATGACGCAAAAGGCCATGTCCAAATCCCCGGTTCAACACCGGGCTGCGGTTCTCATAGCTGAGCACGGTACATTCCAGAAGGTAACCGATGAAACTAAATGCGAAAACCAGTTAATCGTATGGTAAATCGTCATATCCATTGTACCTCCAACTTTAACAGTTTTTAACTTGTTAAAGTATAATATGGAAATCTTAAGAAATCAAGAATTATTTTCTTACGATTAACGGAAATATTTCTTTGCGGCCCCACGCTTTTGACCATGAAGCACCGCCGTTAATAGTACTGCGCCATAAACACGGCGAGAGCAATGCCAAGAATAGCACCGGCCGCCACCTGAAGCGGCGTATGTCCAACGTATTCCTTCAGCTTCTCCTGCAAAACTTCTCCGCTCAGCTTGAGTGGGGTTTTCCAGCAGGATACTGTTTAAGAGCTTCGCCTGCTTCCCCGTCTCTCTGCGGACTCCCATGGCGTCATACATGACTACCATAGAAAGGATAAAACATACTGCAAACTCAAAAGAACCGACGCCGTAATGCAAGGCGGCGGCGGTCGTCATTCCACATACCGTCGCGGAGTGGAGCTGGGCATACCCGCCCGATCCCACCAGCCGCTCCGGATTAAAACTTTTATTCAGGGCAAGGTCGATGATTGTCTTCAGTACCTGAGCCACCACCCAGCCGGTGACAGCGCTCATCAGAACCTGATTTGCCAGTAATTCGTCCCAAAATGTCATGGTTTTCCTGCTTTTTGTATCAGCGGATTCTTCCGGCCATGATAACACTAAGCGGTTCTTCCCGCTCTGAGGCTGTATAAAATCCACCTTTTTACTCTGGCGGCCGTCTCTGCCAGGCCGCAGAACTTATCCGCGTATATAATGGCCTATTCCTTCCCTGCTCTTTGGCGGAACCGGGGTGAGGGGCCACATATGGCGCAGAATCATGTCCTTCTCCTTATCCGTTAAGTCAAAGTACTTTTCTGCGTTGGCCAGCGCCCTGCGCGGATGGGTAAATCCGTGAAAGTGTTCTCCCGTCTCCTTCGCATGGGTATGCCAGTCATAAGAATAAATCATGCAGAAGCCCCGCCCTTGCGGTCTGTACATAATCCCAGCCCAGACGGCGGCAGATCCGGTAACTGAAATAGGATACCTTGATGCAGTGCGCCTTACAGGTAGTATCCCCATGCTGCATAAAACGATCCATGGATTGAAATACAGGATTTTCCAGAATATCCGCCACGCAGGCAAGATATTCCTCATCCTCGTCATACCGCTCCTGATTGATCCAGGAAGGATCCTCCGCCCAGCGGAGCACTTCCTTCTTTTCTTCCCGAGTAAAACACTTTTTATTCATGCAATGTCCGCTTCCTTTTTCTCTGAACTCAATAGCCGATCAGCCAGTCATACAATTCCTGATACTTGCCGGCTGACGTATGCCAGAATAATCCATCGCCATCGCCCGGTCGATGATCTTGTTCCACTCACGCTTCTTATCATAGTATATCCGCTCTGCGTAGCGAATAACCCCCAGCATCTCATGAGCATTATAATTCTGGAATGAAAATCCGGTTCCCCTGCTCTCAAACTCGTTATACGGTTCCACCGTATCCTTCAGACCGCCTGTTTCGCGGACAATCGGGACGGTTCCGTAGCGAAGCGACATCAGCTGGCTTCAAACCGCACGGCTCAAATAAGGACGGCATCAGAAATGCGTCGCAGGCCGCATAAATCTTATGGGACATCGGCTCTGAATAATAAATATTCGCAGAAACCTTGTCTCCATACTTCCAGTCGAAATGACGGAACATATTCTCGTACCGCTCTTCTCCGGTTCCCAGCACAACCAGCTGGATATCGTCCTGGCATATTTCGTCCAGGACACACTGGATCAAATCGAGGCCCTTCTGGTCAGTCAGCCTGGAAACAATACCGACCATAAACTTCCTGTCGTCCTGGGGCAGTCCCAGTTCTTCCTGCAGAGCCCGTTTGTTCTTTATCTTCTCCTTACGGAAATTCTTAGCATTGTACTTCTGGACAATGTAAGGATCCGTCTCCGGATTGAAATCATCGTAATCAATGCCGTTCACAATGCCGCGCAGGCTGTTCGCGCGCGCCCTCATCAGGCTCATCCAGTCCTTCGCCGTAAAATGGCATCTTAATCTCTTCCGCATACGTCTCACTTACGGTGGTAATGGCGTCGGCGTATACAATGCCGCCCTTTAACAGATTACCGTCCTTATATGCCTCCAGCTTATCCGGAGTAAAGTAGTAATCCGGGAGGCCTGTCAGCCTCTTTGATCGTCATGACATCCCACACTCCCTGGAACTTTAAGTTGTGGATGGTGATAACCGACTTCATGCTGCGGAAGAACTCTCCGTCATGGAACCGGTCTTTTAACAGGACGGGAATCAGTGCCGTCTGCCAGTCATGGCAGTGCACGACGTCAGGCTGAAATCCGATCACCGGAAGCGCCGACAAAGCCGCCCTTGAGAAAAAGCAGAATTTTTCCAAATCACAGTACCAGTCGCCGTATGGCTTTGGTCCGTTAAAATAGCCTTCATTATCAATAAAGTAAAAAGTAATTCCCTCATATACGTATTGAAGAATTCCAACGTACCTGCTCTGCCCCATGTAATCCATATAAAAATGGTTTACATACTCCATGTCGTTTCTCCACAACTCCTTCATACACAGATACTTGGGAATCATTACCCTGACATCAAAATATTCCTTATCAAAACATTTGGGAAGGGACCCTACTACGTCAGCAAGTCCGCCGGTCTTAATAAAAGGTACTGCCTCCGATGCAACGAACAAAATCTTCTTCATCAAAAACCTCCCTCATTTACAGTCACCCCTGAGGGCGCCACTCTTTGTCTTATAGTATACTGCATTTTACTTAAATAAGGAAGTATATTTGTGATAGATTTTCTAAAGTTTTTGTAGTCCAGTCTTATTTTATCAGCAATCAGTGCAATAAATTCGAGTTTGTAGGCTTGCCCTTTCCCTTAACACGGTATATCCGAACAAATCATTGATCGTATCCATCTTGCCCCTGCTCCACGCAACCTCGATGGCATGGCGGATCGCACGCTCCACACGGCTCGGCGTTGTCTGATGCTTCTTGGCTATGGATGGATAAAGAATTTTGGTAACACTGGTCAGCATTTCCTGGTCCTGCACAGAGATAACAATGGCATCCGTAAGTACTGATATCCTTTGATATGAGCCGGGATGCCGATTTCATGAAGCATTTGAGTCACGTCATTTTTCCAGATTCTGTTCCATGTACTCATTTTTTGTTCACATATGGCTTGACTTTCTTCATGCCGGAAAGTCCCGTAGTTTTTGATTTCCTGTGTCCGACTCTTCTGACTTTATCGACAACAATATCTTTGTTGAAAGGCTTCATGATGTAATAATTGGCACCCATGCGGAACGCGTCTTCGGTAATATTCTCACTTCCGGCCGCTGTTACCATAATAAACGACGGCATCTTAGTCACTGCGGCATTGCTGCGCACCGTTCCATCACCGTGATTCCGTCCATTCTCGGCATAATGACATCAATAAGACAACATCAGGGCTCGTTTTTTACAATCATGTTGTAAGCATCTTCTCCATTATCCGCCTTCCCGACGACATGGAAATCCTCCTCTCCTCCAATATATCGTTTAGCAGACTCAGTGTCTGCAGGTTATCGTCCGCGATTGCAATACTGATTTCCGACATCTTCCTACTCTCCTTTCTTGTTGATTGAATGATTAGTGTAAAGCCATTATAGACTTGCCCCCCGAATTGCCGCAATGGAATTCTGTCGCATTTTTTCGACAAAAGACGGGCGTTTTTCCCACATTTTCCTCCGATGGCCCCCGAAGCGGGAAAAAAAATCCCCTTCGATCCAGGCCTGGTCACAAAATCCGACAGACTTCATTTTTATGTAAATGTTGAAATTTGTGGCTCGGTGTCGGGAAAAACCTTCTTGCGTGATTATCGGAATATTCTACCATATTATGGTGCTTTTTGAAAGGTATTAAGATTTATTTCTGACATTAAAACGGCAAAGGCCCAGTAATTCGGGAACCTTTGCCATTCTGTGTTAAATAATTGTTTTTTTCTGATGAGGGGAGAGGCAGCAGTGCAGAAGCAGGCACAGGCTGTGTATGGTAATATGGTATTATTGCAGCTGTTTAAAGAAAGGAAATGATATAACGCCAATTATAAATACAATACTGCATACCGATGAGTAATAGATTTTGAAAGATTTTTAACAGGTTATACAGGAAAAACTCTCCGTGTATACAGGAAAACTTGTTGAGAATGAGTGGGGGTATCATGTAAGCGATTGCTCCAGACAGCTGTTTTAAACGCCTTTCTCAACATTTAGGGCACCTATTAGATTCCCTGAGACAAGGAGGTTCGTTGTCAACAGGAATATGGAGTGAAGGAGATGTAAAATGCCTCGAGAAATACGTTAATATTTTAATCCTCACCTTCCTTGCGGAAGGCGACAAGAAACTTTTATAATCGTGATTGTTAGGATTTAATTTCAATCCACACCTTCCTTGCGGAAGGCGACTTTCTCAGGTTTTGCCCTTTGCGGTTGATCTCAAATTTCAATCCACACCTTCCTTGCGGAAGGCGACAGCAAATACAAGTCAAATTACAAGTGAATTTCTCCTCATCAGCAACAGAACTCTATCATTTTGACTTATTCAATCATTTTATCAAACTATATTACATATTTCGGTATATCTACATCTAAAATACAGGTGCGAATCTCCCGGTATTTTAATGTTCACTTGACATTCGCACTTTAATACAAAAGAATTATCTAACTATTTATTTAAAGAACAACTGCCCTAAAAAATTAATGGTTCTGTCACATCAAATCCTGGTTTCGCACCAATATGTTCCACCTTTGTGCTTATAATTATCACTAAGGTAGTAAAATCTTGAGGCTATCCACATTCTTATCAATAATTCCTTCTAAAATTCCCTTTACAGCTCTGCATTTTGCCGCATCCATATTGCTTTCAAAGACCGAGTTCTGAACACGCGCCATAATTAACACACTGCTTTTGCGACTCGGCGTAAGCGGCTTCTGCCTGCGGTGGCAGTCTCTGTATTTACATCATATGTAATCAGCACAAGCATCATCAACACCTGCTTCCATAAAAACGACGGATATTCGTCTAAATCGCCCCTGATATACCTTGCCAACAACATGGACTGAACATATGGTACCATTCCCCATTCTATTTTTTCATTAAGAAACGGGTGGTTATCGTCTCCTGTTTCTTCATCTGCCACTGAGACAAAAACAATTTTCTTTTGTCTCATCATCCATAATAACAGCACCATTTTCCTTCACTGAAAATGCATCTCCTGATATAATCTGTTTATTTATCAGCGTCAGCACAAATCTGTCTGCCATAACACTGCGAAATTATTCCATCATATC
>VOFH01001230.1_pt1 | contig 31582 bp, 52 predicted proteins | sample 5384091 | NCBI WGS metagenome assembly VOFH01 (sample SAMN12384727, study PRJNA508395) | human gut metagenome | isolation source: healthy gut G | host: Homo sapiens
CATCTTCCACATGGCCGATCTGGGCTTTACGGAGCTTTCCATGGAACCGGTGGTCTGCCCGCCGGAGGATCCCTTCGCTCTGACCGAGGAAGATCTGCCCAAGCTCTTTGAACAGTACGAGATTCTGGCCAAGGAGATGATCCGGCGCAAGAAGGCGGGGAAGGGCTTTACGTTTTATCACTATATGATCGATCTGACCCACGGACCATGTATCTACAAGAGAATTTCCGGCTGCGGCTCCGGGACGGAGTATTTTGCCGTGACTCCTTGGGGCGACCTCTACCCCTGCCATCAGTTCGTAGGCGACGAGAAATACAAGATGGGCGACATCTGGCAGGGTGTGGTTAACGAAGAAGTGCGTCAGGACTTCAAACTGTGCAACGTTTATGCCCGCGAAGAATGTAAGGACTGCTGGGCGAGGCTCTACTGCAGCGGCGGCTGTGCAGCCAATGCCTATCACGCGACTGGTTCCATCAAAGGCGTCTACGACTACGGCTGCCAGCTCTTCAAGAAGCGGATGGAATGCGCCATCATGATGCAGGTTGCAGAAACAAACTAGTACAAATAAAAAAACATGTCCTCCTCACAGTTTTTGTGTTTGAGGGCATTTTTTGTGGTAAAATATGCTCATCAGTAATAATGGATACATTATTGTGTTGTATGTGATATCAAAGGAGGTAAATTTATGGCCAAAAATCATTGGAAGTCCTAGCAGATATGTGCAGGGCAAAGGGGAACTGAAAAACTTGTGCGCCCATGCGGGCAACTTTGGTAAAAAAACTCTTTATTCTTACCAGCCCTTCCGGCAGAAAAAGAGTCGAACCTGCAATCGCTCTCGGCCAGGGGGATGCGGAGATTGTTTACGAAGCTTTTAACGGTGAATGCTGCAAGACGGAGATCGAACGGGTCAAAGCGGCCTGCCAGGCGGCAGGAAGTGAGGTCATCGTCGGCATCGGCGGCGGAAAAATCCACGATACAGCAAAGGCAGCAGCCCATTATCTGGGCATGCCGGTAGTCATCGTACCGACCATCGCATCCACCGATGCACCATGCAGCGCTCTGTCCGTCATCTATACAGATGAGGGTGTTTTCGAAGAATACCTGTTCCTGCCTGCCAGCCCGAACATGGTTCTGGTAGATACAGACATCGTCAGCAAAGCGCCGGTGCGCCTGCTGATTTCCGGCATGGGAGATGCGCTCGCCACCTATTTTGAAGCGAGAGCCTGCCTGCAGTCTGACGCATCCAACTGCGTAGGAGGCAAAGCCACTTTGGCTGCCATGGCTCTGGCAAAGCTGTGCTACGAGACTTTGATGACAGACGGCATCAACGCCATGCTGGCTGTCAAGGAGGGCGTATGCACCAAGGCGGTTGAAAATATCATCGAAGCCAATACCTATCTGTCAGGCATCGGCTTTGAAAGCGGCGGCTTAGCGGGTGCTCATGCCATTCACAATGGGCTGACGGCTATCGAAGAAACCCACAGCCTGTACCATGGCGAGAAAAGTGGCTTTCGGTACTTTGGTGCAGCTGGTCCTTGAGAATGCGCCTGAGGATGAGATTGCAGAGGTGCTGATTTCTGTATGGAAGTGGGACTGCCTGTGACCCTGGCAGATCTGGGCATCAAAGAAGTCAAAGCAGATCAGATCATGGAAGTCGCAAAGCTGGCTGCTGGGGAAAACGACACTCTAGGCAACATGCCGTTTGCAGTGACGCCGGAAGACGTCTACGCCGCCATCATGGGCGCCGACGCTCTGGGCAGATATTACAAAGGTGAATAAGTACGTGTTACATGGGGCTGCAGATGCAGCCTTTTTATAACTTTATAGGAAATACCGCCCGAAGGACGGATTTCCGTATGTTTCATCGTTCGCTCCGCTCACTCCTCCAGTCGCTAACGCGCCTTTCGCTGTCCGTTTCGCCAGGCCGGCGAAAGCTGGGGCGAAAAGGCAAAGAACGTATCTTGCGAAGAGTCGCCCTTTACGGGTGACATGTGGAAATAGGAATCTTTGATTCCGTCATTTCCACGTTTTTTTATTGGTTAGAACCACGTTGAATTTATACTTTTTAATCGTTTCGGTGGTTTGACCTAAAAAACCGCAATGGACCTTGCTTGCCGGAAATCATCTGCGGAAAATAGTGTTTACCGGAGGGCGGTTTTGAGAAAGCGCTTATTTATAATTAAAAAATGATTTCCTGTTTTGTATAGAATATGGAGTTTCTACATATCCTAATGACAAAATTGATAATTTAGGATGTGATGAATTTGGCAAATCTTTATACGAAAACGGGAGACAAAGGGGAAACCGGCCTGGTGGGCGGCAGCAGAGTCAGAAAGGACAGTGCAAGCGTAAACTGCTACGGCACCATGGACGAAGTGAATGCCGTGCTGGGAGTAGCCTATGCGCTGACGCACAACGATTATATCAAAGAGTGCATCGATCGAATTCAGCATACGCTGTTTCGTGTAGGGGCAGAACTGGCCAGCGATGAAAAGGATTGGGCTCTTAGGTGATGATGTGGTGTGCGACAAGGAGGTTACGGAGCTGGAAGGCATGGTAGACCGCTGCACCTTGACGACAGGCGTGCAGACTGAGTTTGTAATCCCAGGGGTCAACGCAGCTCTGCGGTTCTCCATGTGGCTAGAACTGTTGTAAGAAGAGGGAAAGAACGATTATTGCCGCCGCGGAAGAGATAAAAGTGCGCGACGTATTACTGAAGTATGTCAACCGCTTGTCTGATGCTATTTATGCGCTGGCAAGATTAGAAGAAACAGTTTGCCAGCAGGACCAGGGGAAGAGCAAAGTCGCTGCTGGCCGTCTCGTTAGAGGCAGAGAGACGGCAGTTCCGTGAAAGCGTGAATGGCAGGTACGCTGCGATTTACCTGTCCGAACCCGTAGGCAGCGTGAATAAAGGGGATTGCAGCCAGATCTGCGGCATCCAGGTCGCCCTGGGTGTCCCCTACATAAACCGCCACAGTCAACTGATTGCGCGTCATGAGATCTCTGATGTTTTCACCTTTCGATTGGCCGTGGCTGCCCTCCCATTGAAAATCCTTAAAATAGTGATTGAACTTGTGGACGTTCAGAAAAGTTTCGATATAACCTTCCTGGCAATTGCTGACGATAAACAAATCGTGCTGCCCGGCCAGAGTGCGAAGTGTTTTTCCAGATGCGGATACAGCGTGCCGCCGCTCTTTTGCAGATATATCAATTCTTCCTGGCAGCAGGCCTTTACAATTTGGAGACTTCGTTCCAGTGGTTCATCTGGCAGTATTCTTTGTGCAATTTGTACAGCCGTCTTTCCCATACAGCCTTTGATATCCTGGTGACTAAGCCTGTGTTCTATGTTATAGCGCTGTAAGACGATGTTCCACGCCGGCAGAATCTGCAGCGTAGAATCCCATAAAGTGCCGTCTAAATCAAAAATAATTCCTTGATACATGGATGATACCTCCTTGCTATTGCTATCTTATCTCTTTTGCCCGTGTTTTACAACAGGAAAAATGTGATTGGTGACTTGACAAAATAAGATTATAAATGTATTATAATGTAGTAATGAAAATTATATTTACGAACATAAAAATCATATTTTGCATAGAATATGATTAGAATCTAATAGCAGGAGGCTGGTTTATGGCAGATAGAACTTTAAAAGATATACGGCAGGGGGAGGAAATTTTCAACAGCGTGTCTCACGGCGTGGGATCGCTTTTGGCAATTGGCGGTACGGCGCTGATGACAGTCATGTCCGTGGCCCACGGCAGCGGACTGGCGCTTTCGGCCAGTTTGATTTACGGAATCTCTGATTGTGCTCTACACCATGTCAACGGTATCACGCAGTAGCCAATCCGAAAGCAAAAGAAATCCTGAGGATTTTCGATCATACATCGATCTTCCTTTAATTGCGGGAGTTATACGCCGTTTTGTCTGGTGGCCCTCGCAGGAAACAGCAGGGGACTTGCGGTAATCATCGCAGTATGGGCCCTGTGCAATTCTGGGCATCGTGCTCAACGCCATCGATCTGAAAAAGACAGAGAAGTTTGGTACGGTACTCTATGTCATCATGGGATGGTCGATTTTGGCTGTGTTCAAGGACATCATCCATGTTCTGCCGGCACCGGCATTCTGGCTGCTTCTCATCGGCGGCATCAGCTATACAGGCGGGTTTGGTATTTTACGCCTTGAAGAACGTAAAATACATGCACAGCATCTGGCATTTATTTGTCCTGGCGGGCAGCGTGCTCCATTATCTGTGCATTTCCATCTACGTTTTGCCTATGGCTTATTAATTCTTCCAACAAATGACATATAGACGTGCCCCAGTATCATATGAATACTATACGGGGATACGATGTAAAACGGCATACCCTAAAGGGGTATGCCGCCTTTCGTTTTCGGGAGAAATGCCATAAAAAGATGTTTTTTCTAAATTTGGGCAGATTTTCAGGTGGTTTAAAGGCCAATAGCGGGAAAATGGGATGATTTTATAAGCTGAAACAAAAATTTCAGGATAATCAATACAAAAAGCCCTAATTTATGAGCGAAATTTTGAGAATACCCTGCTGATGGCGCTGAAATCTGCCATAATTTCCTTGAAAATGGCACATATCAGGCGTTATGTGCGTGATCCCCGATACTCGGAAAAGTAAATTGGAGGTTCATATGGCAAAAAATCGTAATTATCGGCGGCGGCTGGTCGGGTGGCTGTGCTGCCGCCATCGCAGCAAGAAAACGGGAGCGGAGGTAGAAATACTGGAACGGACAGATCTGCTTCTGGGACTAGGAAACGTAGGAGGAATCATGAGAAACAATGGCCGTTTTACTGCGACCGAAGAAAATATAGCGATGGGCGCAGACGAGCTCTTTTTGTTATTACAGATAAATGCGCGACCCACAAAAACGTAAATTTCCCAGGTCACGACCACGCAACTTTTTACAATGTCGTCAAAGTGGAGCCAGAAGTGAGGCGGCTAATGAGAGAAATGGATATCGAAGTACATCTGATAACGAGGATCACAGACGTTGTCAAAGAGGGCGATCGAATTACTGCGCTGGAATCGGCGGACGGCGAACGCTTTGACGGCGACGTCTTTGTCGACTGTACGGGGAACTACAGGCCCTATGGGAAACTGTATGGAGTTCGGCAACGGTTGCAGCATGTGCGTATTACGCTGTCCTGCTTTTGGCCCTCGCGTCAGCATTTCGGAAAAAGCCGGTGGCCATGACTACTATGGAAAGCGGGCTGACGGTACGCCGGGCGCTTTCAGCGGTTCCTGCAAGCTGGAAAAATCCAGCCTGTCAGAGAAAATCGTAAAAGAACTCAATGAAAAGGGGGTCGCAGTCGTGCCGCTGCCAAAGAACTGATCAACGAGCAAGCTCGAAGAAAGTATGTCGTCAATACGCATTGCCGCCTTTTGCTGAGAATGTGATTTTAATCGACACGGGCTATGCCAAGATGATGACGCCGTACTTCCCACTGGCGGAGCTGCGCCAGGTAGAAGGTTTTGAAAATGCCCGGTTCGTCGATCCTTATGCCGGCGGAAAAGGGAAATTCCATCAGGTACACGGCCGTTACGGAACGAGATCCTTTCATGAAGGTGAAGGACGTCGAGAATCTGTTCTGCGGCGGTGAAAAATCCGGACTGTTCATCGGACATACGGAGGCTATTTTACTGGTTCCCTGGCCGGGCACAATGCGGGCAGAGCAGCGCGCGGTGAAACACTGATTACACTGCCGGAATCAACCGCTATCGGCTCTCTTCTTACATACGAAAAACCAGACGGGGGCATGATCACCTTTGCGGGAGATGAATTCTTTGCCCACATGAAGGAGACCGGGCTTTACACCACGGACATAGAGAAAATCGCAGACCGCATAGAGACAGCAGGGCTTACGGGAATATATAACGCTTTCAATTAATCGCGTTTTGTGTTAAAATCACTAAAGACAAAGTGAACGGAGAAAAACCAATGAGAATTAACAAATATATTGCACAGGCTGGTGTAGCCAGCCGCAGAAAAGCAGATGAACTGATTGCCAATGGCAACGTCAAAGTCAACGGTCTGATCTTGAAGGAGCCGGGCTATGACGTTGTCACGGGCGATGTGGTGGAAGTCAACGGCAGGAGAATTGAGGCGGAGGAAAAGAAGGTGTACATTCTTCTTAACAAGCCGGTTGGTTACATTACCAGCGTCAGCGACGATCGGGACAGGCTGACTGTCATGGACCTGGTCCAGGATGTGGATGCGAGGATTTTCCCGGTGGGTCGTCTGGACTACAATACGTCGGGCATGCTGATCATGACAAACGATGGGGATTTTGCCTATACGTTATCTCACCCCAAACACGAGAGATGACAAAGACGTACCGCGCTGTGGTAGCCGGCGTACTGTCAAATGAAAAGTGCGCGAAACTCAGGGAAGGGGTGGACATCGGCGGTTTGTGACCTCAAAGGCGAAGGTGGAAATCGTCAAAGGTCATCCGCGGAACACGGTGGTGGACATCACCATTCACGAGGGCAAAACCGTCAGGTCCGCAAAATGTTCAAAGCTGTCGGCAACAACGTGCAGAGCCTGGAACGCATCGCCATCGGCGACGTCAGACTGGGAAGACTTGCAGAAGGCCATTACCGAAAACTGACGAGAGAAGAAATCGAGTATTTCAAGAATGGAAGATAAAAACAGAGGGGATTGCGAAGCAGTAGCAAAGCTACTGTAATCGCAATCCCTTTTTAGTGCGCTTGATATACACAATTATTCTTTTCTTTATCTTCGCTTCTGCATCATCACGATAGATGCCGAAGAAAAACATATCTGTCATCTTGCGCAGGATCTCCGTGTCCTTAGAAAAATCGAGATCGTGGGCGATACAGTATTGGTAAGCGTTGAACTCGATGGTGGAATAAAGATAGGCGGCTACCTCCAAGTCGATGCCGTCCTTTAAAATACCGCGCTTTTTGGTCCTTTGCCAGATAGTCCTTCAGCTTCTCCAGATAATCCGGTGTTGCCGTATCGCTGAACACTAAGCCCTGAAAGAGGCTGGTGTTTTGAAAAATAATATTCGCAAGGTCATTGCCCACCTGACTCGCTTCTAAATCTAAGCCGATTTCTTTTTGGAATAATCATACAGCGTATCCGATTCCGCCAAAGTCTGCGGCTGCGCTTTGTTGCTGTTAAAAACGCAGAAGAACAGGTCGTCTTTGTCGTAAAAATACTTGTAGATACTGCCGACGGAGATGCCGGCCCTGTCTGCAATGCGATTGACACTGCTCTTTTCGTACTGGTCTTTATATTCAATAAACTCGTCCGCGGCCGCATTGAGGATTCGTTGCTGCTTCTCTGGCGTCAGTTTCAAAAAAATGTTTTTTTTGGCATGGATATTCCTCCTCTTTCTTATCTTGTTGTAACACAAATTCCCTTTTGGCGCAAGGAGAAAAGATCAGATTACCTCGCCTACAATATCCTTATGCTTTTTGAGTGTATCAGGACATTCTCGCGTAACCGGGTCGCTATCTGGTGGCCTACACCAGGGGTATATTTGATTATGGTTACTTTTTGACTTAAATTTCTTCGCTTCAAACACCGGCCTAAGCCTATAAAAGTAACCGCATACAGATGATTTACAGATTCTGCAAGCAATATGAACTATTTTCGTGAGGAATGGTTCCTGATGTCGTCGTTAAGTTACGCGAAACCTCTAAAATCGTATCAAAAAACCTAACCGTATCGTAGAAGAGACTTCTCTTATACCCCCATGCCCTATACGCCGACAAAGGATCTACCTTTGAGAGACGATCAATAACAGAATTCAGTATTTTTTGAAAAAATCGATTGACTTGAGGAGGAAAAAGGTGTATAAAAAAAAGTGAGTCGACTCACTTTTTGCTAAAACGATCTTTTGACGAGGTGTACCGGCAGCGATCAATTTCGTGATGAATGCATGCTGCCTTAGAACACCTGGGGAGGAAATTATGAAAAAAGAAAAAAAGCGGCCTCTGGGCTGAGCCTGGACAGAGAATTCAGTTTTCGCGCGATCTTCTTTGGCGTGATGATCGGGCTTCTGCTCATGGCGCTGATGATGTATCTGGATGCGGTATTAGGTCTGGATACCGATGTGGCGCCCATTGCCTCTATGATTGGCGTCCTTTGATACCACTTTTCGGTGGTCCCACCAACAGACGAGAAGTCAACATCATGCAGACCTGTGCGACGGCGACGACTTTCGCCGCCTATTCGCTGACCGGTAATATCGTGCCGCTGCTGATGATGGGAGAAAAATTGGAAGTGCTGCCGACCTTTGCTCTGCTATTGCTTGCAGATGCCATCGGTATCTGCTTTGTATCCATACTTCGAGACCAGTTCGTCTACGACAAAAACCTGCCTTTTCCCGGCGCGGTCATGTGCACGACTGCCATGGACCAGATTGACGCCAAAGACAAGAGTTCAACAAAGCTGTTGTTTGGCGCAGTGGCCTTCAGCGTGGTGATTTCCTTTTTGCAGAACATGGAATATCTGCCGTATCTGGCGGATTTTACATCCCTTCTGCCAGAGAACGGCATGACCTTGGGCATTCTGATCATGCCTCTGATGCTGGGCATGGGCTATGTGCTGGGTTCGAGAAATGCACTCTGCATGTTGGCGACCAGCTTATTAATCTGCCTCATCGAAGCACCTGTCGGCACGAGCCGCGGCTGGTTTGCAAACCCTGCCGAAGACTACTTTTCGGAGATCCAGGATTTTAACCTGCCGATTGTAATCGGCATTGCCCTTTGGCGGCGGTGATTCCCATCTGCAGACAATGGAGAGCCATTGCCCACGCCTTTCAGTTCAAAAAAAAGGCGCGGACCAAAAGAGCGACCGAGACTATTCCATGAAATCTATCCTGATTCTGCTTTTGGTGCTGACCGCTGCCATGATCGCCTTCTGCAACTTCTATTATCAGATCAAAGTCATCCACCTGGTCATCTGCACGGTGGTAAGCCTGCTCTTTGCCATGATTGCAGTCAGGGTTTCTGCGGAATCGGGTTTAAGTGCAGGACTGGCACTGAACATTTTTATGATCGTGATCTCTTATGGGCTGACTGGCAATGCAGTATTCTCCATGCTGATCGCCTTTATGAACTTCAATACTTTCATTCTGGCGCAGGATACCATGTATGATTTGAAAATCGGACAGATGGTCAGCGCTTCTCCTAAGAAGCAGATCAAGGCGCAGTTTATCGGCATTTTTTCGGATGCCTGGCAGGTACGGCTCTGTTCTATGCAATCATCAAAGTCTTCGGCCTCAACGACGAGCTGTTCACATTCCCTTTCGGAAACATGTATTATGCAGTAATCAACGGCATTTCTGAAGGCGGCGTCTCAACCCTGTTCAATCCAGGGCGATTTGCAATCGGCGGTGCCCTGGGGCAGTGCTTTCTCTGATCGGCTTGCCGGCAGGAGGTATCGCTCTTGCCATGTATCTGGCGCCGAAGACCATTCTGGGTATTGCCCTGGGCGGCATGATCCGTCTGGTGGTGGAAAAGACAAAAGGCATCGCTTTTGCGGAGAAGATGGATAATGCGGCAACGGATTCGTCATCGGAGATGCCATGGTCTGCGTACTGATGGTCATCATCACCATGTTTAGGTAAGGGGAGACAGTATGTTTGACATAGTGATAAAAAACGGTCTCATCTGTGACGGCACAGGCGGATCGATCTACCTCGCCGATATCGGCATCACTGGCGATGTGATTACATATATCGGGGAAATTTCCCTGACAGACGACGACAGCAAAGACTGCAAAGTCATCGACGCTGCTGGGAAAGACTGTGACACCTGGTTTCATCGACCCCCATAACCATGTGGATCAATCCATTCTCACAGCACCGGCAATGGAACCTTATTTAAAACAAGGCGTAACCACTGTGGTAACGGGAAACTGCGGCTATGGCATCGCACCCCAGGGGGAAGAAGTCTTCTATTGTTCGGATCTGGACCAGGAATTTCTAAATCTGGCCGGAGCAGATCCCTTTGCGCTGCTGTCTCTGCTCTTTGACAGAGAGAAAGCTGCTGCTGCCTACCAAAAGCGGTACGGCGTGGATTGGCGGAGCTTTGATGCGTTCAACCGAAAATGCGATGAACTTCCACTAGGGGGGAAACCTGGCGCCTTTGATCGGTTACAGCGCTGTAAGGACTGCCGTCATGGGCAGAGACTGCATGCGGCAGGCGGCCGAAGGTGAAGTTGCCTCCTTAGAATCCGTCACCCGGGACTGCATGGAGGCGGGCGCTTTGGAATTTCAACGGGCAGGGATCCGATGTATATCCCCGGCCCCTTTGCGGCAGATGATGAAATGAACAGGATGCTGCAAGTCGTTGCCAGGTATGGGGGATTTTTGCAAGCCATACCTTCAACTGCAATGGACAGGGCCAGCCGGACCGTCTCTCAGGTTATGGGGAAATGGTCAGACAGGCGGGAGATACAGGCATCAAAATGAATATTTCCCATGTTCACGTCATGAATATGGCTCGAGATGGGGCAGAGGCCGTAAAAGCAGCCAAAGAGACAATGGACTATTTTGACGGACTTGTCGCCTCGGGAATAGACCTGAGCTATGATGTCATACCCAGCGCGTCTTGTTCCGACTATACCCTGACATCCTGCGGCTATTATCTGCGCCCCTTAGTGCTGATGGCGGGGACGAGAAAAACTGGGGGAATTGTTCCGGCAGAAAGCTTTCCGCCAGCGAGTCCGCCAGATTGTAAAGGAAGGAAAGATGCCGATTCTGGATGAAAGTTCCGATACCTGCTGGCTGGGGAACTTTTCATCTCAAAGCATAGAACCCGGCCTATGCGGGCCAATATTTACACCACTGTGCTGAAAAACGGAATCTCTCAGCTCTCGATGGCTTGATGGCAGTCTTTGCAGAAGACCCGGACATGACAGCGGATTTGGCAGCGCCGGACTTTCAGCAGAGTGTGGACCTTCTATGCAGCAGCGAAATCGCTATGCCATGTTCTGATGGCAGCAGCTACAGCAAGGATACCAACCTCAGCGGCAATGCAGAAATCGGAGTTTACCCCCAACAGCATGAACATCAGCTATATACCGCGTTATTTAAATCGTTATGGGAAAAAAAGATTTTGCGAAGGCGGTTTCTCAGGCCAGCGGTTTTGTGGCGCGGCGGTTTGGGATCGAAAAAGAGGTGTGATCAAAGAGGGCAGCTTCGCTGATCTGGTCGTCATGGACCGGACTTTGCTCCGCAGCTTTGATGAGGAAGAGAACCCACTGCAGGATCAGAGGGAATTTTATATGTGCTGGTCAACGGGCAGATTGCCGTAGAGAACAATGTTTTGACCAAGAAAGCAGCCGGCAGAGTGCTGCGTAAAAAGTAAGGAAGAGGTGATGGAGATGGATAGCAGAATCGAGGGCCTGTCCAGGCAGCTGACGGAATATTCCTGTGACCTGAAGGCTGGAGAGCGGGTTTTGATAGAATATGAGGGGGCGAGAATGCCTGCCTTTGGTGCGGCAGCTGATCAAGGATGCGTATCGCCTCGGCGGCAGGCCATTTGTTCTGGCGAGAGAAGACAGTGTGCTGAGAGAGATTTTGATGGAGGCAGATGGAACAGCTGAAGCTGCTTTTTTGACTGGGAGCTGACACAGATGGAAGCCATGGACGCCTATATCGGCATCAGAGGAATGCCAACATTGCGGAGCTGGCCGACGTGCCGACGAAACAGATGAGCCTTTATTATAAGCTGAGTCAGCCTGTAGTTGAACGCAGGGTCTATGAGACAAAATGGGTCATACTCCGCTATCCCAATGCTTCGATGGCGCAGCTAGCCGGCAGAAGCCAAGAGGCTTTGAAAGGTTTTTCTTTGATGTGTGTACCATGGATTATGGGAAGATGAGCCGTGCCATGGATGCCCTGGTGGATTTGATGAACAGGACGGACCGGGTCAGAATCGTAGGGGCAGGTACGGATTTGTCCTTTTCTATCAAAGGGATTCCCGCTGTCAAATGCGATGGCAAAATGAATCTTCCGGACGGAGAGGTCTATACCGCGCCAGTAAAGAATTCGGTCAACGGTTCATCCGCTACAACGCCTGCAGCGAAATGCTAGGGTTCACTTACGAAAATGTGCAGTTTGAGGTGAAAACGGGCGCATTGTCAAGGCAGAAGCCAACGACACGGAGCGGATTAACGCCCTCCTGGATACCGAGGAGGGGGCGCGTTTCTTCGGTGAATTTGCCATCGGCGTCAATCCGTTTGTGTTGGAACCGATGAAAGACATCCTCTTTGATGAGAAAATCTGCGGAAGCTTTCATCTGACACCGGGAGAGGCTTACGAGGATGCCGACAACGGCAATCGCTCTGCGGTCCACTGGGATTTAGTGATGATGCAGCGGCCGGAATATGGAGGCGGTGAAATCTGGTTTGACGATGTGCTCATCCGCAAGGACGGACGCTTTGTCTGTCGGAACTGAAACCCCTGAATCCGGAGAACCTGCTCTAGCGCACGTACTTATTCTCCCATTTGTGACCACGATACCGCAGGACGAAGATGATGATGCGCACGATCCAGTCGATGAACATGGCCATCCAGATGCCGAGGACGCCAAATCCAAAATTCTTGGCTAAGAGGACACCGGCTGCGATACGGAAGAGCCACATGGAAGCCACTGCTGCGCCCATGACGAAGGTGGTATCGCCGGCGGCTTTCAGGGTCTGGGGCAGGGTGAAGGACAGGGGCCAGAGGAGAATGCCCAGTCCGCCGTGCATCCAGAGAATCAGCTTTGCCAGATGCGAAGCCTCGTCAGAGACGTTGTACAAATTGATGACCAGCGGCAGGATCAAGAAAATCACTGCGTTGATGGCCAGCATGGACAGATAAGACCACTTGAGCAGTTTCTTGGTATAGAACCTGGCGCTTTCAAAGTCCTTGGCACCGACACATTGACTGACCACGGTGATCATGCCCACCCCGATGGCCTGGGCTGGCAGAATCTGAAAGGTGGCCATGGAGTTGCCGATGGCATTTGCCGCGATGGAGGCGGTGCCAAAAGCAGAGACGGCGCTGAGCAGCATGATCTTTCCCAAATGAAAGAGACTGCTCTCAAGACCGCTGGGCACGCCCAGCTTCAATATTGTTTTGACGATATGTCCTCCAGGCGGCAGCGGAACGGCTTGCTGATATGGAGGGTATATTTTTCATTGCGCAGGAGCCAGACCACGGCGATAGCGCCGATGATTCTCGAAGCCAGGGTCGGGATGGCAACGCCTTCTACACCCATGTGGAAACCGAAGATCAAAAGGGCGTTGCCCCTCACATTGATGATGTTCATGCCGATGGAAATCCGCATGGAGACAGAGGAGTTGCCCATGACGCGGAAGAGGGCGGCGCCGGCGTTGTAGAGAGCGATAAAGGGAATAGAGGCTTCTACGATGATGAAATAGGTATTAGCGTGATCCATAACCTCCTGGTCGATGTTGCCAAAGAGTCCGTGGAGGATGAAATACTTTGTTATATATAAAACTGCGGTCAGCCCTGCGGCCAGGAGGACGATGAAGACCAAAAGCTGCTCGGCCGATTCGTTGGCTTTTTCAGGTCGCGGCTGCCGATAAACTGCCCGCAGACCACAGCGCCGCCAGTAGCCAGGGCTGCAAAGCCGTAAAGACAAGGGTGTTGATGGAGTCCACCAGGGAAACGGCTGATACGGCAGTCTTCGCCCACGCTGGCTACCATGATCGAGTCAGCCAGGCCCACTGTGATTGCGAGGAACTGCTCGACGATCAAAGGCAGGATCAAGCTGCATAGTCGTTTGTTAGAAAAGTTGATTGTTAGTTCGTTCAAAAATTCCACCACCTTATATATAGTAACAGAGATATTTTATCATATCTGTCAAGTTTCATCAGCATATAGTCGAAATCCTCAATGGCGTGCAATAAAGGCACGCCATTGCTGCACAACTTCATGACAGTGACGAAGCTATGTATCCAAAAACCGCTTTACATTCTGCCAAAGCGGACGAATATTTCTTATTAAAGTGTTATGACAGGCGTTTTAAGTGTCAAAATACATGGGAAAAATGACCGGAACGATCTATACCCCCCCTTGGTTTTTCTGTATACAGTCGTTCTGCTGTGCAGAAGTGGAAGAACACGGCCAAAAAGTACAAAAATATTGTAAAGCATAATTGACAAATTACCTTGAAGGAGTATCCTGGTAAAGATAGGAACTGAAATGGGAAGAAGAGGAAGGTGGCTGTGACTTGGAGATAATCTTTGAAACGAACAAAAATGTAGATATTGTAGTGTTTTCCACTCCCAACGGAATGGGAGAAGGGACAACGGTTTGCGACAGGCGATTGACCTTAGAGGACGCAGAGGCGGGTTTTGTATTTAGCTACAAAGCTGCATCGGCTGGGTTTTATACCCTCATATCTACTGTTGTAATTGGTGAGAAGGATGTTGCTGCCGGCAGTAAAACAGTAAAGATAAAGCTGGAGCGAAGAACGGGTAAAGGCTATGAGCCGGAACTGATGTATCGTTGGAGTGATGAAATCGAAGATAAGATGTTTGGAACGGAAGATTTGTGCAATGTGGATACGAATGCCTTGAATACGCCTGCTTTCTGCGGAGAAACTCAGGGGCACCGATTTACAACCCTGGAGGAAGTTGTCGCTTTTTGCAGGAGTTAGAACGGCAGAGCGCCAATGCCCATCTGTATTTCCTCGATGCAGACAGAAGCATTCCTGTCGTACTCTTTACCAAAACGGATTTGTCCGAAGCAAAGATCTTGACAGTGCACTGACAGTGATGAGAAAAGACGGCCATCTGACTATCATGTATCAGGCACAGATACACGGCAACGAACCGGCCTCTGGCGAGGGCGCGCTGGCTGTGGCGGAAATTCTCGCCAAGGATGAGGTCTATCTGGAGAAGTTGGATGTTGCATTAGCGCCTTGTGTAAATCGGTATGGTGCAGAGCACTTCAGCCGGTTTGGCGACACTCACAAACTGAATTTAAACAGAGACGGCCTCTGTCTGCGTTCTCAGATTGTAAGAAAACTCCATTGGCTATATGGAAGACTGATGCCGGAGGTTTTATCGACGGTCATGAATTGGCTGGGAGGGTGTCCTTTGTAGAGAAAAGTGATGAGGGGATACTATTTGAATCACTTGGATGATATCAGAATTATTTGTGTCAACAATCTAAATCAAGGCCGCGGTGTCTTTGCCGATGCTGAAAAAATCCTGTGTAAGACCATCGTAGAATTACAGCGACAGGGGTTTCGGACTTTTTTCTATAAACTTTCCTGCGACAATACCACGTCCTGCGGTTATGCAAGACTGCGGAATTCCTACACCTTTCTCATCGAGTCCAACGGTATCAATCTTGGAAAACAGCACTTTGCGAGACGGGTATTGTCACAGCGAGAAGCGGTGCTGTCTATTCTGAGACAGGCCTCTGACAAAGCGGATACCATCTGCAGGATAGTAAAGAATGCAAGAGAACAGATGATTTTTATGGGAGGAAGAGATGCTGGGGAAAAATCGATTTGTGTTAAAACATCAGGCTTCCCAAGAGTCTGGGATTGACGTGCTTCGACCGTCCTATGATTTCTTTGGGCGCCCTTTGGGGAATCCCGGTAAAATGGACAGAGCCTATAACATAGACACCTGCATTAGGAGCAGACTGAGACCTGCTGCATATCTTTTGCCTAAAGGTGTTGAAGGAACGACAGAAGCCGCAGAGATTTTAGCGGCTAACGGTGCGGCGTATTACGAGGGAAGAATGGCGCAAAGGTTAGGGCGATTCAGTATTCTGTCTCAGAAGATGGAATTCTGATTGGTGATGAGCAGACCGTTATATTTGAAGAAGGAGCCTATGTATTCCCTATGAATCAGGAAGGGGCAAATGTCATCGCGGCCAGCCTGGAACCTGATGTGGATGATACCGTGGAATCCAAAAGGCTCCTTTGTCCAGGCAGGAATTCTGAAAAAACTGGAGTCTGGCGATTATCCCTCTATCGCTGCCAAGACATGAGAATGCTGCGACTTTCCGGTAAGCAGAGAGATAATTGATGAAATTAAAAAGCCTGAACATGAAAAAAGGGATGTGCATTGCCGCACATCCCTCGTTCATTTATCAGTATCTTATTTTCTCTTAAATTCTTTTGGTGTTACGCAAGTTCCTGTTGCTCTTGCAACGACGATTGGCTCTTCTAAGAAGTCAGCGGCAGAAGCGTTGATGTCTTTTCTGGAAACGATGACCTTTCTGGCTTCGAACTTCATCTGTCTGGAAGTGTTGCCGATCTTTGTGATCTCGCCGTGCTTTTCGATGTAGTCTCCAGCGTATGTAGGAGCTAAGAATTCGATGTTGTCATATGCGCAGAAAAGACCTTCGTCTCCGTCCAATTTGATCAGAAGTTCTGTCGCAACGTCTCCGAACAGGTGAACCATATGCGCGCCGTCCACTAATTCTCCGCCGTAATGAGCGTCCTTTGCTGACATTCTCAATCTTAAAGTTGAAGTGATTTTTTCTTCCATGATAAAAATTCTCCTTTTCTATAATTAAAATTCTTCTTTTAGTATAACTTTGAATTCGTTACCTGTAAATAATAATTGCAAAATATGTGCCAATGGGTTATCATTGAAATTACATAAAAAGTGAACCGAAATGTGTTCATGCAAAAAGGAGCGAATCAAAAATGACCCGCAATTATGGAACCAACAGAGTCATGGAACCGCAGCACGTGCTGCCCACCTCTGCCTGGCGTCTGGACAACAGCAGAAATATAGCGCCGGAGGAAATCAGGGTGGACATCAAAAGCGATTCATATCGAACAGACCAGTTTTAAGCAGATTTGCCTGGAAGCGGCCGACAATGACCAGCGAATCAAACAGAAAATCATGGACATCGTAATCAGAAGAGGGAAACTGCACAATCCTGTCACGGATACAGGGGGCTGTTCTATGGTACCGTCTCTGAGGTGGGAGCGGAGTATGACAACAAAAAGGCTTCAAACCGGGAGAAGAAGTGGTCTGCAATGCGTCCCTGGCCTCGGTGCCTATATACATAGACAAAATCATTTCCATAGATAGAGCCTTTGGACAGATCGACATAGAAGGGTATGCAGTCCTCTATAACGAGGTGCCGTTGGTCCGAAAGCCGGAAGGCATTCCCATCAACCTGCTGCTCTTCGCGTTCAACGAATCGGGAACCCTCTACAGAATCAGCAATACGGCGGTAGGGAAGAAAAAGTTTTTGATTGTGGGGAATAACCTGCTTTCCAACCTGCTCTTCGGTTATGCCGTCAGAAAAGTGGCTCGAGAAGACGCGGAGGTGGTCTGTCTGCTGGACAGGAAGACGGATATTGTTCTCAAAGGGCAGTCGATCAACGACTTGATTGCCAGAGTGTTTACGGAGGTGCATTATGTGGACATCCTCAAGCCCATGGAATGCCTGTCAGGGCTCAATGCAGATTCTCTGTTCGATCTGTCTGTAAACTGCGCCGACATCCCGGGGGCGGAAACCATCAACATCCTGGCGACGAAGAGCGGTGGAACTGTCGTCTTTGCCAATCTGATCAACAATTACAACATCGCCCTGTATATTACAGAGTCCATTTCGCGCCAATTGGACATCCGCTGTGCAGACGGTTATCTGGAGGCTTATGACGAATTTGACATTGAAATCGTCAAAGACCTGATTCCCTACATTGAAAATGCGGTGGAGACGGATCCTTATGTAGACGACGATCCGTCTTATCCCATCAACAGGCAGACCCGGCTCATGGAAGCGTCCGGTCAGAGAAAGACCATGCTGGAGGACTTTGTCTGTGAAAGCCGTGCCATGGCTGCGGTGCTCAACGATATGCTGACTGTGGCAAAGTACGACTGCAACGTCTTGATTACAGGAGACACGGGTGTCGGTAAAGAGAAGGTGGCAAATATCATCCACAAGAACAGCAATCGAAAGATGCAGCCCTTTATCAAGGTCAACTGTGCATCCATTTCGCCTACCCTGATAGAGTCAGAATTCTTTGGATATGAGAGGGGCGCCTTTACCGGCGCCAACTCCAATGGAAAGAAGGGATACTTTGAGCTGGCGGACAACGGAGCGATTTTCCTTGACGAAATCGGCGAATTGCAGCAGGACATGCAGGCGAAGCTTTTGCGCGTGATTCAGGATGGTGAGTTTTTCAGAGTAGGCGGCACGACGCCGATCAAAACCAACGTGAGAATTTTGTCCGCCACCAATCGCGATCTGGAAGATCTGATCCAAGAAGACAAATTCAGGCGGGACTTATATTATCGGCTCAATGTGGTGAGAATGCGCGTGCCCAATCTGCGGGAACGGACGGGAGATATCCCTGCGCTGGTCAACCATTTTATCAAGAAATACAGCGACAAGTTTGAGATACAGCGGAAAATTGACGACGACGCTGTAGAGTACCTGAAGCAGTGCGAATGGCCGGGCAATATCAGGGAATTGGAAAATGTAGTGCAGCGGCTGATGATTTCGGCAAAGGGAGAGCAGATTACTCTGCTGGACGTCATGAGGGAACTTCATGCAGAAGTTTTTTGAGAATACGAGTCCCGAAGCCGCTGCCAATGCGGAAGAAGAGGGGCGGACCCTGAACCTGGAAAAGATGGTGGAAAACTTCGAAAAAAACATCATCAAGCACGCCTGTGAAAAGTACGGCTCTACTCGAAAAGTGGCGAAAGCCATTGGAATCAGCCAGACACAGCTAGTCAGAAAAAAAGAAGAAATATGAAATTTAAGCGGAATGAACCGAATTGGGTTCGGGTGGTAAACATATGAACATAAAACGGTTCGAATTTGACGTGGACCTCAGAAAACCCATTGGAAACAGTGGGTTTTTATTTTGGCACGGCATTTGCTATATAATAAGGCGACGAAAATTTACATACATTAGAGGAGGAAACACACATGCAGAACATGGAATACAGAAAAGGTGATCCATTTGGCACACACAGAGTTATCAGTCCGGAGGGCGTGCTTCCACAACCAGCAGACGTAATTGACAATACGATGGAAATTTACGACAATGAAGTATTGATCGACGTGCAGACTTTGAACGTGGACTCGGCTTCATTTACTGAAATAGAAAAGAGAGCGGATGGCGATGTTGAAGAAATCAAAAACATCATGATGGGCATCGTCGAAAAGACTGGAAAACACAAGAATCCGTGGACTGGTTCCGGCGGCATGCTGATCGGAACTGTCGCAGAGGTTGGACCGAGCTATGACGGAGACTTGAGGGTAGGGGACAGAATTGCTACATTAGTATCTCTGTCGTTGACCCCTTTGAGAATCGACGAGATTGTCGAAGTGAGAAAAAGACATCGACCAGGTGGACATCAAAGGGCAGGCCATCTTGTTTGAAAGCGGCATTTATTCCATCCTGCCGGCTGACATTCCGCAGAACCTGGCTCTCTCGGTACTTGATGTCGCAGGCGCACCTGCACAGACTGCAAAAATCGTTGAACCGGGTGACACTGTAGTCATTTTAGGCGGCGGCGGAAAATCGGGCATGCTCTGCTGCTATCAGGCGAAGAAAGAGGCGGGTGTCAACGGAAAGGTCATCTGCGTAGACGGCTTTGAAAACTCAATCGAAAGAGCAAAGAGTGTCGACGTGGCAGATGAATATCTGGTGGCAAACGCGACTGATGCGGTTGGCCTGTATAGGGAAGTCGCCAGACTGACGGAGGATAAACTGGCCGACGTCGTAATTAATGTAGTCAATATACCGAATACGGAGATGGCGTCGATCATGGACTGCAAAGATAATGGCATGGTATACTTCTTCTCCATGGCTTCCGACTTTACGAAGGCGGCCCTCGGAGCAGAAGGCGTCGGCAAAGACGTCAACATGCTGATCGGTAACGGTTATACAAAAGGACATGCAAATGTCGCTCTCCAGGTTCTGAGAGAATGACAAACTGAGAGACCTTTTCGCGCAGCTTTATGCGTAATAAACCTCAATCATTCGGGCTGAATTAAAACGGTTCAGCCCGAAATGAAAATGAACACATTTCGGTTCGCTTGTTATTTTTTTTAATAATCTTGCAAATTGGCTGACTGTAACTGTAGACACCGTATGGCGGGAGGCTTATAATGAAGACAGTCATGAGTTATGCGAGACGCATAAATTTAAAAAGTTAAAATATTTTTCTAGGAGGATGATTATTATGAAAAAAAAGGATGCCCTTACGGAACACACAGAGTTATTTCACCAAAAGGTGTTTTACCTCAGCCAGCAGATGTCATTGACAACACAATGGAAATCTATGACAACGAAGTACTGATCGACGTTAAAACTTTGAACATCGACTCCGCTTCTTTCACAGAAATCGAGAGAAGAGCTGGTGGAGACGTAGAAGAAATCAAAAAGACTATGCTTGGCATCGTTGCTAAAGCTGGTAAACATAAGAATCCTTGGACTGGATCCGGCGGCATGCTGATCGGTACAGTTAAGGAAATCGGACCTGCTTACGAAGGAGACCTGAAGGTTGGAGACAAGATCGCTACTTTAGTATCCCTGTCCCTGACTCCGTTAGTAATCGAAGAAATCTTAGAAGTAAGACCGGAAATCGACCAGGTAGACATCAAGGGCCAGGCTATCCTGTTCCAGAGCGGTATCTATGCAAAACTCCCAGAAGATATGCCAGAAGGACTCGCTCTTTCCGCATTAGACGTAGCTGGAGCGCCTGCACAGACTGCAAAGCTTGTGAAACCGGGTCAGACTGTACTGGTTATCGGCGGCGGCGGAAAATCAGGACTGCTGTGCTTATACGAGGCAAAGAAGAGAGCTGGCGTAACTGGTAAAGTGATCTGCGCTGCTGGTTCACAGAAATCAGAAGACAGAGCTAGAAAGTTAGACTTAGTTGACGAATACTTCCACCTGGATGCAACAGATGCAGTTGGAATGTACAACAAGATCATGGAACTGACAGACGGCGAGCTCTGTGACATCGTTATCAACAACGTAAATATCGAGAACACAGAAATGGCTTCTATCCTTGCTTGTAAGGATGACGGCCTTGTATACTTCTTCTCCATGGCAACAAGCTTTACAAAGGCTGCTCTGGGTGCAGAAGGCGTTGGCAAAGACGTTAACATGATCATCGGTAATGGTTATACAAAGGGACACGCTGCAATTACTCTTCAGTGCCTGAGAGAACACGAAGGACTGAGAAACTTATTTGCAGAAATGTACTCCTAATGGGAAGATACTAACCCGATTTCCGCAGGAAATTGACGGTAAGCCCCGGTCAGGATTGCCCGAAGCGAAGCTGCAATCACGGCCCGCATAAACTGCTAACACATACTTATGCCACGGCTTTACGGGAGGCTGTGGCGCATCTTATGCAAAAAACGGCTATTACCACTCCGCTAGGGAATCCCCTCAGCACACCCGATCTGTTTGATTCCTAGCATTCAAACACACAGCCGTAGGCTGCTTGAATATTAAAAATCAAAAAATAATCATACGAAAATCGTAAATTAAGGAGATTTATTATGGCAATTAGAAATTGGAAGGATATTCCTCTATTCAAAGATGTGACTGATGAACAGTGGAATGACTGGCATTGGCAGGTTTCCCACAGACTTTCAACCGTAGAAGACATCGCGCAGGTTGTAAATCTGACTGACCAGGAAAAAGCTGATATCGAAAAAGTAATCGGTGGATTCAGAGTTGGAATCACTCCTTACTATGCTTCCCTGATGGATCCAGATGATCCAAGATGTCCTGTAAGAATGCAGGCGGTTCCTACTTTACTTGAGATGCACAGATCAGAAGCTGACGACGCTGACCCTCTTCACGAGGACGCTGATTCTCCAGCTCCTGGACTGACCCACAGATATCCGGACAGAGTTTTGTTCCTGATCACTGACCAGTGCTCCATGTATTGCCGTCACTGCACCAGAAGAAGACTTGCGGGAGAAACTGACGGAGCTAGATCAAGAGAAGATATCGATGCATGTATCGAATACATCAGAAAGAACACCAGTTGTAAGAGACGTTCTTCTTTCAGGCGGAGACTGCTTATGCGTTGAAGACGATACATTAGAATACATCATCAGCGAACTGAGAAAAATCGACCACGTTGAAATCGTAAGATTAGGTTCAAGAACTCCAGTTGTTATGCCTATGAGAATCACTGACAACCTGGTTAACATGCTGAAGAAATATCACCCAATCTGGCTGAACACACACTTCAACCATCCAAAAGAAATGACTGCCGATTCAGCTGAAGCATTAAGAAAGTTAGCTGACGCTGGTATTCCTCTAGGCAACCAGTCCGTACTGCTCAGAGGTGTCAACGACTGTAAGCACATCATGAGAGAACTGGTACATCGTTCTAGTTAAGAACAGAGTAAGACCTTACTACATCTACATCTGCGACTTGTCCGTTGGCATCGAGCACTTCAGAACAACTGTTGCAAAGGGCATCGAAATCATCGAAGGTCTGAGAGGTCATACTTCAGGTTACGCAGTACCGACATTCGTAGTTGACGCTCCTGGCGGCGGCGGAAAGACTCGGTTATGCCACAGTACATTATCTCAGAAACGCCTGACAAGGTCATCCTGAGAAACTACGAAGGTGTTATCACTACATATACACAGCCTCGTCTGCCAGATCTGAAATGCACTTGCGATTACTGCACAGGCAAGAAGACATATAAGTATCAGGGTGTATCAGCACTTGGGAGAAGGACTTCAGATTAAATCTATGGAGCCGGCTAACCTGCTGAGACACGAAAGAAATAAACACGAATAAAGCATACGCAATAGGGGGGCCTTCCGACAATCCACTTTCTGGTGGATTAGGTCTCCGGTCGTAAACGTCTGCGGACCAAACTCCTGACGTTCTGACTGGGGACCTACCAACAATCCGCGACGCAGATTGGGTTAGGTCTCCCTATCATTATCAAATGAAGGATTTTATTATGGGTTTACTCTATGATTTATCAACAAAATATAAGACGCTGTCTATAGTGGGAATGGCGAAAAACGCAGGTAAGACTACGGCACTCAACTATCTGATTGAAGAAGCCGATGACGAGGGAATCAGACTGGGCATCACTTCTACGGGGAGAGATGGTGAAACCCAGGACCTTGTTACGGGAACGGAGAAGCCGAAAGTATTTCTCTACGAAGATACCATCGTATCTGTGCCGACGCAGCTCCTGTACGACCTAGCAGATGCGGGGCTGGAAATCATCAAGAAGTCAGAGTACAGAACTTCGATCGGAGATCTGCTTCTCTGCAGAGTAGCAGACAGTGGATATGTACAGATTGCTGGTCCCGTTGCTACGGTTCACACCAAGAAGATGTGCCAGGAGATGTTTGATATGGGCTGCCAATTGATTTTGATTGACGGTGCAATCGACCGAAAGTCCATCGCCTCACCTGAAACGTCTGATGCTATCATTCTTTCCACAGGAGCGGTGCTGTCGCGGAACCTGAAAAAGGTAATCGAGGATACGGCGCACATTGTAGAACTTTACAGTCTTCCTGAGCTAGAAGCTTGCACAGCCCGGCAGCTCATTACAGAACATATGGACGAAGATAAAATCATGGTCATCAAAAAGGACAGGGCAGATATTCTTGATCTGACTACTGGTCTGGGTTCCAGTCGGTTTATCGATGAAGCCATAGACGACGATACCGATTATGTATACATTCCGGGAGCGTTTACCAATAGCGTGATTGCGGATATCAATCCCGCCAAGCTGAAAAGGGTAAACTTTGTACTGAAAGATCCGACGAAGATTTTTATCAACCAGATGGACTTTGGACAGCTGCGGAAAAAAAGTTTAAAGTCAGCGTCATGAAGAATATCGAGGTTGCGGCGGTAACGGTAAACCCGATAGCGCCAAGCGGATATTCCTTCGACCACCAGGTGCTGAGAGACGCGATGCAGAAAGCGCTGCCGGACATTCCGGTTATTGACGTCAGGATATAGACAGGAGGGGCGTTTATGAAACATGGAAGCAACAGACGACTTGCAAATGTTAAGACCAGATCAGAAACAGGCCTTGATTATGTGATGTCGCAGATCGATCTCAACACTCCTTTTGGCAGAACTATCCTGAAGGCCACGAAACCTTTTTTCCGGGAGAGGAAGAGGAAGCTGCGACATGAGCTGAACAAGGTGGAGGACATGATCTGCTTTGCCAGAGAAAATCAGAGATCAATTGAAATGCTTTCCGAGGCGTTCATGGAGATCAAAGATACGACATATACCATCGATCGAAGCGGCAGAAATACACTTTCCGTTGTGGAATTATACGAGATAAAGACACTGCTTCTGATGATGCGGAAGATTGAACAGATCTGCAGCCAGACTCATACAGCAGTGCCAGAGGAGTTTATTTTAGAACCGACGGAAACGCTTTTGGACGTACTCGACCCGAACAAAGACAGGCTCAATACCTTCTATATCTATGACGAGTTTTCCGAAAAGCTCAGAGAGCTGCGTAAAAGAAAAACACAGTATTGAAATTACCATCAGAAAGCAGCAGAAGGCAAGAAAAGAAGAAATCAGAAAAGAATACGGTATCGTATTGACTCCTAAGTTTGACTGTGCGGTTTCAAAGACGGGAGGCGATCTTGAGAAATATAAGGCTGTTCCCGATCTGGAACAGGTCGATGAAGACTACATGACAGTCACTTTCCAGCTGAAACCGGGAGACGCCGTTTATCAACTGACGCAGAAGATGGAGGATTTGACTACGCAGATTGAGGAAGAAGAGGCTGTGATCAGACAGGAGAACTTTTCTCTGAAAATCGCGGAATTTGCAGAAGTGCTTAAATCCAACTGCCATAGAATAGGCTGTCTGGATGTAGCGCTGGGGAAAGCCCTTTACGCCATCAAACATGATTGCGTTAAACCTGAGATCGTAGACGAGCATCGAGTCACCATTGAAGAAGGCAGACACCTAAAGGTTGAAGATGTACTGAAAATCGAAAGGGCAGAGCTACTGCCCGGTGAGCATTGCCTGTGTCTGACGGCGTGACCTGTATTACGGGCGCTAACATGGGAGGAAAGACCATCTCCCTCAAACTTGCTGGGCTGGTTCCGATTTTGGCGCAGTACGGATTTTCGTACTTGCAGGAGCGCAAAAGTCGGACTTTCTAATTACATGCAGATACTCATCGGAGACAGTCAATCGGTGGAAAGAGGTTTCCAGCTTTGGCTCCGAGATGGAAGAACTGAAGGAAATTTTGGACCACAGCGAAGACCGTTCCCTGCTTCTGATAGATGAGATTGCCAGCGGAACAAATCCAGTAGAGGGTCTCGCTTTGACCAGAAGTCTGGTGGATTATTGAAGGAAAAACCGTATATTACCCTGATCACTACGCATTTCGAATCGGTAACTGAAGCTGATGGAGTTAAAAATATGCAGGTCAGAGGGCTGTCCGACGTCGATTTCAGAAAGCTGGACAGCGAGCTTCGCATACGCCAACCGAAAGAGACAGATTAATATCATATCAAAGTATATGGATTACAGACTATATACCATAGAACAACAAGGGCAAATACCAAAAGATGCTCTGAACATCAGTAAGATGTTGCTCGGAATCGACAAAGCAATTATTGATGGGGCAAAAAATATATTAATAAGGAGAGAAACAGGATGAAAAGCAAATTAAACCTTGACCCGAAAGTAGTGGACAGTGCTCGTTCTCATGCTGCAAACATTGCACACGACATGCAGGCGTTTATTGACAGACATACGACTGTCAGCACAGAGAGAACGATTCTAAGACTTTTGGGATTCGACGGCGTGGACGACGTTGAAAATCCGCTTCCTAACGTAGTGGTTGACCAGATTAAAGAAGCTGGGAGCATTGCCTAAGGAGTAGCTTACTGGATTGGAAACGCAATGGTTCAGACCGGAAAGACACCACAGGAAATCGCAGAAGAAATGGCGGCAGGAAAGTTGGATGTTACAAAACTTCCTACCTGCTCCGCAGAAGAAGCAGAGGCAGCGATCATGCCTATGGTTCATGAATCCTTTGAAGAAAATTACATGCAGACCGCGAAGAGAAACGAATATCTTATAGATTCGGAGAGGGCCGGAGCCTTATCTTTATGTTATCGTAGCTACCGGTAATATTTACGAGGACGTCGTGCAGGCACAGGCTGCTGCCAGACAGGGCGCCGACATTATCGCGGTTATCAGAACGACAGCGCAGTCACTGCTGGACTATGTACCTTACGGTCCTACGACCGAGGGATTTGGCGGTACTTATGCAACCCAGGAGAACTTCAAAATCATGAGAAAAAGCCCTGGACGAAGTTGGCGAAGAAGTGGGCAGATACATCAGATTATGTAACTACTCATCCGGCATGTGCATGCCTGAAATCGCAGCCATGGGAGCCTTGGAAAGACTGGATGTTCTGCTGAACGACGCCATTTACGGCATTCTGTTCAGAGACATCAACATGCAGAGAACCCTGGTAGACCAGTACATGAGCCGTGTCATCATCGGTTACTGCGGAATCATCTTTAACTCTGGAGAAGACAATTATCTGACGACAGATGACGCTTATGAATCAGCCCATACTGTAACTGCATCTCAGTTCATCAACGAACAGTTTGCCGTTTTGGCCAACATCAAAGAAGAGCAGATGGGTCTTGGACACGCATTCGAGATGGATCCAAATACAGAAAACGGATTTTTATACGAATTGTCACAGGCTATCATGGCCAGAGAAATTTTCCCTAAAGCCAGCTTAAAATACATGCCGCCTACAAAGTTCATGACAGGCAATATTTTCAAGGGTCAGATTCAGGATGCGCTGTTTAATCTGGTATCCATCTGGTCAGGTCAGTCACTGCAGCTATTAGGTATGATGACTGAGGCTATTCACACTCCACATATGCATGATAGATATCTTTCTATAGAAAACGCACAGTACATCTTTAACAACTGTAAGGATTTGGGTTCAGAAGTTGAATTCAAAAAAGGATGGTATCATTCAGCAGAGAGCACAGCTCGTTCTCTCGAAGGCTGACGAGCTCCTTGAAGAAGTAGAAAAAGAAGGTCTCTTCTCTACCATCGAAAAAGGTATATTCGGCGGCGTAAAGAGACCAAAAGACGGCGGCCACGGTCTTGCTGGCGTTTGTGCTAAGGGATGATATGTACTTCAATCCGTTTATCCCACTCATGCTTGGAGGTGAAGAATAATGACAACAGAATGCAAAGCAACTAGCAACGTAGATTTAACTAAGGTTAAGCCTTATGGTGATACCTTAAACGACGGAATGACAGAAATGTCTTTTACTCTTCCAGTACCTTACAGCGAAGAGGCAGAAGAAAGTGCAAAGCAGCTGGTGAAAAAAATCGGCTTTGACGAGCCAAATGTAACTTACTATAAAGAACTTTGCCCGGGTTTCACTTTCTTCGTAGTATACGGAAAGATGCAGGCGACGGTAGACTTTACGGCTATAAAAGTTCCAAAGGTAGAAGGAACGACTTTTAGATCGTGTAGAATGCGGTGACTGGATTGGCGAACACATCGGCAGAGATATCGTAGTCGTTGGCGCATCCATCGAATCTGACGCGCATACGGTAGGTATCGACGCAATCATCCAGATGAAGGGTTTCCACGGACACTTCGGTCTGGAAAGATTCAAAAATGTAGTGCCTTACAACATGGGTTCGCAGGTTCCTTGTGAGCAGTTAATTGCAAAGGCAAAGGAGGTCAACGCCGATGCGATTTTGGTATCACAGACTGTTACACAGAAGGACATTCACATCAAACAGCTGACAAAGATGGTGGAGCTGATGGAAGCAGAAGGACTTCGTGACAAAATAATCTTAACTTGCGGCGGACCGAGAATCTCTCACGAGCTGGCCCAGGAATTGGGTTATGACGCTGGTTTTGGTCCTGGAAAATATGCAGAGCACGTCATGTCCTATATCATGCAGGAAGTCGAAAAGAGAGGCTGGCAGGATAAGGCAAACATCGCAGATCGTTAATCAGCTTACGATCCATTGGCAATGCTTACCAAAGGGTAACTTCTTGCGGAGGTTCCCCTTTGGTGTATGATAATAAATAGATAACGATTCTAAGAACGGCGCTCGGGCGCTGCGGATAGAAAGAAAGAAAGGTGATTTTAAGCAATGATTAACAAAATCAAGACTGCTGACGAAGCAGTTTCCGGCATCAAAGACGGTATGACAATCATGGTCGGCGGATTCCTCGGAACAGGAACACCAGAATGCCTGATCGATGCACTGGTAAAAAAGGGCGTGAAGCATTTGACTGTAATCGGTAACGATGGAGGCCTTCCCGTCGGTACATATGGGGCAAAAGACTGCCAGAGGCATCGGTAAGCTGCTGGAAGCAGGCATGGTAGACCATATCATCGCTTCCCACGTAGGCATGAATCCGCTGATCGGTGACGGCATGGTAGCCGGAACCCTCAAGTGCACACTGGTTCCGCAGGGAACCCTGGCTGAGAAGATCAGAGCAGCAAACTACGGACTGGGCGGCGTTCTGACACCGACCGGCGTCGGCACACCGATGGAAGAAGAGCTGGACGAACTGGACAGACCGAAGAAGGTTCTCGAAATCGAAGGCAGAAAATATCTTCTGGAAATGCCGCTCCGAGCTGACTACGCACTGTGCAGAGCGTCTATCTGTGACAAGTTTGGCAACTTCAGATGTGATAAAGCGACAAAGAACTTCAACTATGTGATGGCTGGCGCTGCTGACCACGTAATCCTGGCGAGCGAAAAGGTCGTAGAGATCGGCGAAGCAGATCCAGATACATTTGTAGTTGCAGGTGTTGTTGTAGATACGATCGTGGAAGGAGAACCAAAATGGCAGATTTAAAACAGAGAATTGCGAAAAGATGCGCAAAAGAATTTAAAGACGGAGATTTCGTAAACCTGGGTATCGGTCTTCCTACGATGGTTGCAAACTACATTCCGGATGATATCGTAGTCACACTGCACTCCGAAAACGGATTCGCAGGACTTGCTGAGGCGGCTGAACCAGGTAAAGAAGATGTAGACATCATCAACTCCGGCGGCGCTTATGTAACAGCTGCAGACAGAGTCAACTACTTTGACACAGCTACCAGCTTCGGTCTTGTAAGAGGCGGACACGTTGCGGCAACGGTTCTGGGCGCTATGGAAGTGGCAGAGAACGGGGACCTGGCTAACTGGATCGTTCCAGGCAAGAAGGTTGCCGGCATGGGCGGCGCTATGGACCTGGTAGTGGGTGCCAGGAGTGCATCATCGTCATGCTGCACACACAGAAAGGTGCGCACAAAATCCTAAAGAAGTGTACGCTTCCGCTGACGGCACCTGCATGTGTGAACAAGATCATCACGGAGATGGGCGTCATGGAAGTGACACCGGAAGGCCTGGTTGTAACAGAATTACATCCGGATTATTCGAAAGAAGACATTCAGGCGGCTACAGGATGTGAGCTGACATTCAGCCCAGACTTAAAGCCGATGGAAGAAGAATAAACGAAACGTTTTTAGACTGCTCTCGAGAGCAGTCTTTTTCTTGGACAGATTATCATATTTCACTCGTAATCTGCTTCGCTTTTAGGTATAATGTAAAAGTAAATTTTATTGATATATATGAAAGAGGCATTATGGAAAAGGATAGAAAGTTACATCAGACAAAAGGTTATATCATGATTGCGGTTGCAGGAATCCTCTGGGGTACCATCGGGCTCTTTGTCAGTCTGCTAAAGAATTTAGGCGCTGAATCAGAACTGATTGTTGTCATCCGCATTGGAACGGCGACAATTCTCTTAATCCCGCTGATGCTGGCCAGCGGAGGCCCGTCGTTGTTTAAGGCGGATAAACAGACCATCATCGCCTGTATCGCCATGGGTATATTTAGTCAGGCACTCTTCAATTATTCCTATAGTGAATCTATTAATAACGTTGGAGTTGCGACAGGCGCGGTATTATTATATACGTCGCCGATCTTTGTTTCTATCATGTCCAGAGTCGTATTCAAAAGAGCATGTAGGGAAAATCAAGATTCTGGCGCTTTTATCAACATCATCGGCTGCATCTTGACCGTAACGGGCGGTAATTTTACTTCGGTTAAGTTCTCCGTCTATGGGGTCGCTATGGGTGTTCTGGCAGGATTTTCTATGGGCTGATGACGATTATCAGTACGCCTGTTACGGAGAAAATCACCCTCTGACCATCGTTTTTATCAGTTTCTCTTTGGAACGATTACCATGGCGCTGATTTCCCATCCGTTTGCAGGTGTTTCCCAGCTAATATCTCTCAAATTTGTGCTGGCAGCCATCGGCTACGGTCTGATTCCCCACAGTAGGGTCCTATTTTTCTATATGCACGGTTTATCACACGGTCTCGAGACATCAAAGGTGCCTGTAGTTGCATCGGTAGAAAACCGTTGTGGCAGCCGTCATCGGTATCTTCGTCTTCAGCGAATCCATGAGTTTCTTGAAACTGTTTGGCATCGTATTAGTGTTGGCCTCCATCGCCATTATGAACATGGTGAAGACGAAGAAAAAATTTTGAATTTTGCATAATTTCTTCTCGTAATTTTATCCATTTTTATGTATAATAGTGGAATAGCAAAAAAATTCACCTTACATAATGAAAGAGGCAATATGAAACAGAAAATCCAAGATGAGACCGGAACAGAGAACAGGCTATTTTATGGTATTCATTGCGGGATGCCTGTGGGGAACCAACGGATTCTTTTGTCAGTATCCTTGGCGACTTAGGCGTACAGTCTTCCACTGTGGCCTTTTTTTAAGGCTTGCAGTTGCGGCGATATTACTCGCTCTTATTATGCTGGTCATGGGCGGAAAAAACTCTTCAAGATTGACAAATATGGTCTGCTCGCCTGCCTTGCACTGGGTATTTTCAGCCAGGCATTGTTCAATTATTCCTATAACGAGGCCATCGATCATATCGGTAGCCATGGCTTGTATCCTGGGCCTATACGTCACCGATCTTTGTCTGTATCATGTCGAGGCTCTTTTTTAAAGAAAAAATCGGACCCGTAAAGATCATTGCTCTTGCGGTCAATATTATAGGCTGTATTTTGACGGTTACTGGTGGAAATTTTACGTCAATCAAATTTTCGGTGTATGGCGCTGGTGCGGCAGTTTTTTGGCAGGGTTTCTCTTTGCTTTGATGACGATTATCAGTACGACGACGACAAGCTACCATCCTTTGACAATACTCTTCTACAGCTTTGTATTCGGCGCGGTAACCCTGGGCGTCATCGCCAGGCCGTGGAATGCCATCGTTCAGGCGGCAAGTCTGCCGTTGCTGCTTGCTGTCTTGGTTACTGTCTGATCGCTACGGTAGGGTCTTACTTCATCTATCTGAGGGGACTGTCAAAAGCTTGAAACTTCAAAGGTGCCAGTCGTTACCTCGGTGAAACCGTGGTTGCCACCTGCATTGGAATTTTTGTGTTCAGCGAAGCCATCGGATTAGTTAAGTTGATAGGTATCGGACTTGTTCTGGCATCTATCGTTATCATGAATATAGCTAGGCCGAAATAATGGGGGAAGCAGTGATAGCAATGTCTGA
>VOFH01002871.1_pt1 | contig 31535 bp, 55 predicted proteins | sample 5384091 | NCBI WGS metagenome assembly VOFH01 (sample SAMN12384727, study PRJNA508395) | human gut metagenome | isolation source: healthy gut G | host: Homo sapiens
CTGGTCCCAAATTCTTCAGATAGCTTTCAATTTCTGCATAGAGGAAAATCGGCTGAGTTGCAAAAGCAATCCCTTTTCGATTGTTTTTTCAATGGCCTGGTCTGATGGTTCCGTAATATGCTCCAGACGCAGATGCGGTGTATCGTCCAATGTCCATTTTTCTTCCTTATACACTCGATTGACCATTCTGTCAATTGTCTTGCCTCCCATGGCGTGCATAGAAAGCTGACAATGATATCTTTTACAGAAAGCGATGGCGCTTTCCATTTCTTCATCGGTAATCGTAGAGATTCCATATTCATCAGAATCAAGATAAGGTTCGTTCATCCACGCCGTTCTGCCAGATACGCTGCCATCACCAATAGTTTTGATGCCTGCAGAAAAAAATCTGCTGATTCTTATCAAACTGCTTTTCTGGGATTCTGAAATCAGGATCATTGTGGAAATAATTCCACATATAATAGATGCCAACCTTCTGTTTAAAACCTTTTTCTGCAGCTGCATAATAAAGGGCATAATTATCTGAAGGATCCATATTTCCCATATCACAGATTGCGGTAATGCCCTGTGATAATAATAGCTGACCTAAATCTGCTACCAAATCCCGCTTTTTTGATCTTGTGTAAGTGGCGGAAGCAGATGATTTACCAAGTCTCTTGCATTTTCACGCAGCACGCCGGTCGGTTCCCCCATTCTCGTCTCTATCGATGGCTCCGCCTTCTGGATCAGGTGTATCCTTTGTAACCCCTGCCATTTCCAGCGCTTTACTGTTGAGGCAGATGATATGTGCGCAGGTACGCAGCAAATAAACTGGTGAATCACTGCAGCCTTTGTCCAGATCATATCTGTTTGGCGAGCGTCTTTCAGCGAATTTACCTTCGTCATAACCCCAGCCTTTAATCCATTCTCCTGGTCCTTGCTGTGCTCTGACCTCTTTGATCTTTTCAATCAACTCTTCAATAGAATGTACCACTGGAGGCAGGCAGGAAATCTGCTTGCTCATTTCAGCCAGCATAGCCGGATGCTCGTGAGCGTCAACAAAACCAGGCAAAAACTCGCTTTCCAGCTAGATCAACTTTTTCGTAATCCTCTGCTGGCATGTCGACTTCTTTCCCTACCCAGGTGATGACCCCGTCTTCCACTATCATCGCTTCAGCATACAGATTACTGTCGTCTGAAGTAAAAATTTTACCGTTTACATATGCATTTTTCTTTGTGCTCATGTTTCTTCTCCTTTCAATGATACTATTATATTAAGCAAAATTTATGTCATTGTCAAATTATCAATCTTTTTATCCAAATACTCTTTGTCCGTCAATATATGTCTGTTCCACTTTCACCTTGTCAATATCTTCTGGCGCAACTGTCAAAATATCTTCGCTGAGCACGGCAAAATCTGCATGATAGCCAGCCCTCAACTGTCCGGCGTTTTCAAGCCTGTGATAACGGCTGCATTTTTAGTATAGAGCTTGATTGCCGTTTCAATATCCACTGCCTGGTCCTGCCCGCAGTCCGTGCCGTCATATGCATATCTGGTTACTGCAGCCTTCAGACATGGAATGGATCTGATGGAATTGCCCAGGAAGTCGCCGGTGCGTCAGTAGAGAAGCACACGTTGACGCCGCGATCCAAGACTTTTTGATCGGGTATGTCTTCTTGGTTCTTTCTGGTCCCAGATTTGCCAGATAGCTTTCTATCTCAGCGTAGAAAAAAATAGGCTGTGTCGCGAAAGCAAAGCCGTGTTCTACCGTCTTTGCGATTGCTTCATCTGAAGGCTCTGTCGTATGCTCAATACGAAGATGTGGTGTCTCATCGTCATTCCACTTTTCTTCTTTTGCAACTCTGTTGACAATACGGTCGATTGCCGCGCCGCCCATGGCGTGCATGGAATACTGGCAGCGATTTTCCTTACAGAATTTGATGGCGCTTTCCATCAATTCGTCAGAACACAGAAATGCCGTATTCGTCTGTACTTCCGTAATATGGTTCGCTGACCCAGGCTGTTCTGCCAGAGAAACTGCCGTCTCCACAGTCTTCAGTCCGGCTACATGAATCTGCTGATCGCCATCCATCTGTTCTTGCGGAATAACAAAGTCTTTGTTCTGCCAGTAGTAATCCCACATGTAGTAGATACCCACTCTCTGTTTAAACCCTTTTTTCCTTTGCATTGATATAATATCCGTAGACATCGCCGTCGCTGAGACATCCGATATCCGCAACGCCAGTGATACCCTGAGATGCGAGAAGTTCACCTAAGTCAACGATTTCTTCAATTTTTTCTTCGTCGCTAGTCACCGGCAGTAAAGGTGTGATGAAGGATCTAGCATTTTCGCGTAGAACACCGGTCGGTTCCCCGTTCTCGTCTCTGTCAATCTCGCCGCCCTGCGGATCCGGTGTATCTTTTGTAATTCCTGCCAGTTCCAGTGCTTTGCTGTTGACACAGTTTACATGTCCGCACGTTCTGAATATGATAACGGGAGAATCGCTGCAGCCCTTGTCCATCGTATCTATTGGGCGAACGTTTTTCAGCCAGCTTGCCTTCATCATAACCCCATCCTTGAATCCATTCTCCAGCTTCCTGCTTATCTCTGACCTCTGCAATTTTTTTTGCTCTAAATCAGTCAGAGAGTTGACAACTGGCGGAAGGGCAGAAATCTTTTGCTAAAATCAGCAAGCATGATAGGATGCATGTGTGCGTCTACAAAACCAGGAATGACCCGCTTTCCGTTTTAAGTCCACTGTTTCATAGTCCCCAGCCGGCATTTCTGCTTCTTTGCCTACCCATTTGATTCTTTCACCTTCTACAAGCATCGCATCTGCATATAAATTGGCATCATCAGAAGTGAAAATTTTACTGTTTGTGTAAGCTGTCGCCTTCATTGTACTCATATGTATTCTCCCTTTTTTGCTTTTATTTGATACTGATATATATAGCAAGAATCGTGCCATTATCTGAAAGTTCTAAAACCTTAAAGTCCAGGGAGTTTCATGGATTTAATTTTATCACATTATCAAAATAATAAGATTTAATCAAATTTTTTGATAAATTAAAATTATTTTACCTAATATCCTTAAACCTGCGTAAGAAGGAACAGAAATGACAAGTTCCTGTTTATATGGTAAAAAATGTGCTTAAAATAAGCTTGATTGACAGGAGGAATACTGTATGATAATTTTAGAAACCCCTCGCACATACTTACGAAAATACAAAGAGATGACTTTGAAGCCATTTGTTTTATCCTGCAAGACATAGATGTTATGTATGCTTGGGAGCACGCTTTTTCTGATGAGGAAGTGATCCAATGGATTGAGGAAAACATTATGAGATATGACAGAGACGGTTACAGCTATTGGGCTGTAATAGAAAAGGCATCTGATGAATTAATTGGAGTTACTGGATTAATTACAGAACAGGCCGATAATGAAGTCTGTATCGGAGTCGGTTACATTTACAACAAATCCTATTGGGGAAAAGGCTTTGCGATTGAAACTGCTTCCGCTTGTCTTGACTATGCTTTTCATGTTTTACATCTAAATGAAATTACAGCACAAATCCGACCTGATAATGAAGCTTCAAGAAACGTGGCCGTAAAATTAGGAATGACTGTAAAGAAACGATATGTTAGGCACTATAAAAATAAAGAGATACCACACTTTCTCTATAGCCGAACAAAATAAATGATTTCTGGGTTTCCATAAAAACCGTCATCCCTTCTGAACAAAAAAAAGACGGACATCAGCTTTATGCCGATAATCCGTCTTTTCTTGTCACATGACGCCTGCCAACTGTAATGTTTTAACTGTTACTTCGGTCTCTTCCTCGCCTGTACTTTTCTCAAGGGCTGACTCATACAGCTCTTTTTCGTCCTCTGTCTCTGGCGTATATGGAGGAACCTTCTGTGGTTTTGCCAGTTTTGCTCATGGCGACCATGGTAAAGTGGGCGCAGAGGGCTTTTTCAGGGCCATTGCCAGATTCCATATCCTCTGAATCCACGCGCACATAGACGTCCATAGAGGTATTCCCCTACATAGGCGATGGTCGCCGTGCAGGTCACCAGTGCACCGACAAAAAATCGGCAGATGGAAAATCAGCTCATCCACCCTGGCAGTCACGCAGTTGCATCTGGCGTATTTCATCGCGGCGGCTCCTGCGGCTGTATCCATGAATTTCATGATTTCGCCGCCGTGAACGTTTCCTGCTACATTGGCCTGGTGCGGCAGCATGACCTGGCTCATCACCACCTGATATCTCGTATCCATAGGAATCACTTCCCTTCTCGTTCAATTTCTATTTAAAGTATTCTACTGCAGCCTTGAACATGCCGATGTCAAAGTCTCCCGGCACGTTCTTGTAAAGGCCAGCGCCTGTTCTCTCTGCGTGTCCCATCTTTCCAAAGACTCTGCCGTCTGGTGAGGTAATCCCCTCGATGGCGTAATAGGAGCCGTTTGGATTGAACTGATATCGCTGGTTACCTTTCCGTCAAAATCCACGTACTGAGTCGTAATCTGACCATTCTCTGCCAGCTCCTGGATCAATTCCTCCGATGCGATAAATCTGCCCTCTCCATGAGAAATCGGCACTGTATAGATCTCGTCTGGTTTCGCATTGGCAAGCCACGGTGATTTATTGATGCGATTCTCGTTCTGACCAGCTTGGACTGGTGGCGTCCGATTTCGTTAAACGTCAGCGTCGGGAAGGTTTCGTCGATGTCCATGATCTTTCCATAAGGCACCAGGCCCAGCTTGATCAAAGCCTGGAATCCATTACAGATGCCGACCATCAATCCTTCCCTGTGATCGAGAAGGTCCGTTACCGCTTCCTTGACTTCCTGATTTCTAAAGAAAGCCGTGATGAACTTGCCTGAACCATCTGGTTCGTCACCGCCGGAGAAACCTCCCGGTATGAAGATGATCTGGGATTCTTCACCTTTGCAGCAAAGTCTTCTACAGATTTTGCCACGGCTTCTGCCGACAGGTTGTTGATGACGAAGATTTCCGGCTCCGCCCCGGCGTCTCTGTAAGCTTTGGCGGAATCGTATTCTCAGTTGTTACCCGGGAATACCGGAATCAAAACCTTCGGCTTCTCTACACGCACCTTGGCATGAAGTCGCTCAGAAGTTTCATATCTGAAAGTTTCCAATTTGTTATCAGCTGTCTCGATGTTGCAGCTGTAGATCGGCTCCAACTTATCCTCGTAAATTTTCTCGATGCCCGCAAGATCGATACGCTCGTCTCCGCGGACGATGGCTTTCTCGGCTGTGGTCTTACCTAAGTCGATGATATCTGCGCCGATGATGTTGTCAATTGCCTCGGAAGAAACCTCTACGACAAAGGCGCCGTAAGCGTATCCGAAGATTTTCTCAAGATCCACATCCTCGCTATATGCAAATCCGATCTCGTTACCCATGGACATCTTCAGCACTGCTTCCGCAGCACCGCCGTATCCTGGGGTATAAGCGCTGATGATGGTTCCATCTTTGATCATCTGATGAATCGCTTTGTAAATCGCTTTCAGAGACTCTGCCTTTGGCAGTCCTTCTTCATCATATTCAGGGGTAAACATAAATACATTATTGTCAACTTCTTTAAATTCCGGTGAAATGATGTTGGTTACGTCGTCCGTGGTCACCGCAAAGGATACCAGTGTCGGCGGAACGTCGATGTCCTCAAAAGTACCGCTCATGGAGTCCTTGCCGCCGATTGCGGCAACGCCCAGTTCCTTCTGGGCCTTGAAAGCGCCCAATACGGCAGCCATCGGTTTGCCCCATCTCTTCGATCCCGCATCGGCTTCTCGAAGTATTCTTGGAAGGACAGATAGACGTCCTCAAAAGATGCGCCTGCCGCGATCAATTTTGATACAGATTCCACCACAGCCAGGTAAGCGCTGTGGTACGGGCTCTTCTCAGCGATGAACGGGTTGTAACCCCAGGACATCAGGGAGCAGGTCGATGTATGTTCCTTTTTCCACGGCGATCAGGTTGACCATGGCCTGGTTGGGCGTTCTCTGTCTGATACCGCCAAAGGGCATCAATACCGTGCCTGCGCCGATGGTGGAGTCAAATCTTTCGGAAAGTCCCCTCTTTGAGCAGACGTTGAGATCGCCTGCAAGCGCCAGGTATTCATCGGTAAAGTTCTCTGCTGCTTTTTGGCAAAATCGCCGTGCTTCGGGATTTCGATGTCGATGTGTTTCTCCGCACCGTTGGTGTCGAGGAACTCCCTGGAAATATTCACGATGGCCTTGCCGTTCCAGAAGATCTTCAAATAAGGGTTTTCCTTCACTTCGGCAACGACGGTGGCCTCCAGATTCTCTGACTCTGCCAGCTGGCAGAATCTCTCTACATCCTCTTTTGCGACGACCACTGCCATTCTCTCCTGAGACTCACTGATGGCGAGCTCCGTGCCGTCCAGGCCGTCGTATTTCTTAGGAACGGCGTTGAGGTTGATTTCCAGACCGTCTGCCAAGTTCTCCGATGGCGACGGAAACGCCGCCCGCGCCGAAATCATTGCAGCGCTTGATCAGTTTCGAAGCCTCTGGATTTCTAAACAGTCTCTGCAGCTTTCTTTCCTCTGGCGCATTTCCCTTCTGCACCTCGGCACCGCAGCTTTCAAGGGATTCCAGGGTATGGGATTTTGACGAACCGGTCGCACCGCCGCAGCCATCACGACCCGTCCTGCCGCCCAGCAAAATGACGATATCACTGTCGATCGGACGCTCTCTGCGCACATTCTCCGCCGGAGCCGCCGCGATGACCGCGCCGATTTCCATTCTTTTGGCAACATAACCGTCGTGATAGATCTCGTCGACCTGGCCGGTTGCAAGGCCGATCTGATTTCCGTAAGAGCTGTAGCCGTTTGCCGCTGTCGTCACGATCTTCCTCTGCGGCAACTTGCCCTTCAGAGTCTCAGATACCGGCTTCAGCGGATCTGCCGCGCCAGTCACTCTCATGGCAGAATAAACATAGCTTCTGCCTGAAAGCGGATCTCTGATGGCGCCGCCCCACAGGTAGCAGCGCCGCCGAAAGGCTCGATCTCTGTCGGGTGATTGTGGGTTTCGTTCTTGAACAAAAGCAGCCACTGCTGGATTTCTCCGTCCACGTTTACATCGATTTTGACGGTGCAGGCGTTGATTTCCTCCGACTCGTCCAGCTTGGAGAGTTCTCCTTTTGACTTCAGATATTTGGCAGCGATGGTGCCAATATCCATCAGGTTGACCGGCTTGGTCCTGCCCAACTCCTGGCGAGTTTTGATATAATCCTCGTAAGTCGCCTGGACCGCCGGATCTTCGAATTTCACGCTGTCGATGGTCGTGTTAAAGGTCGTATGTCTGCAGTGATCGGACCAGTAGGTGTCAATGACCTTGATTTCCGTAATGGTCGGATCCCTGTCTTCTTTTCTGAAATAGTCCTGGCAGAACTTCAAATCGGCCAGATCCATTGCAAGCCCGTATTCTGCGAGGAATGCGGCAAGCTGCTCTTCGTTCATCTGGTTGAAGCCGTCCAAAACTGCCACCTCTGTCGGAATCTCGTAGTCCACCTTGAGGGTGTCAAATTCCTCTAGGGTTGCCTCTCTCGCCTCTACCGGGTTGATAACGTATTTTTTGATCTCGGAAAGCTGCTCAGCAGACAGACTGCCTTTGAGCATGTAAACCTTGGCGGTTCTCACAGTCGGCCTTTCCCCTTTTGAAATGATCTGGATGCATTCCGCTGCAGAATTGGCTCTCTGGTCAAACTGTCCCGGCAGATATTCCACGGCAAATACGTGATCCGCTATAGAAAAATCCAAGGTTTCAGAGGCGATGTCAACCTGGGGTTCAGAAAAACAGTGCCCACGGCATAATCAAAGAGACTCTTATCCAAGTTTTCTACATCGTAACGGTTGACAATTCTCAGCTCTTCAAGTCCATCAATCTGAAGAAGCTTGACAATTTCACTTTTTAGAGAAGCTGCCTCATGAGCAAATTCTTTTTTCTTTTCTACATATATTCTATATACCATGATCTCTCCCTTATCTTTCAAGTGCTGCAAGTGCTTTCTGGCCGATATCTTTTCTGTAGTAGGCGTTATCAAAGCTGACCTTCTCTACGGATTTGTACGCTTTTTCGATGGCCTCCTTGATATCCTTCCCTCTTTCGGTGACGCCGAGCACACGACCGCCGTTTGTCAGAAGCCTTCCATCCTCGGACAGCTTTGCCCGGCGACATAAACGTCCTCCACGTCGCTTGCGATTTTGATCTCGTAGCCTTTCTCGTAGGACTTTGGATATCCGCTGCTTGCCATGACCACGCAGCATGCCGCATCGCCGGAAAACCTGACGTCGGCCTCCTCCAGCGTGCCCTCCGCGACGTGAACCATGATGTCAAAGAGGTCGCTGTCGAGAAGCGGCAAAACGACCTGAGTTTCAGGATCGCCGAATCTGCAGTTGTATTCGATAACTTTTGGACCGTCCTCTGTGAGCATGAGGCCAAAATAGAGACAGCCGGAAAACGATCTGCCTTCTCTCGCCATAGCGATGATCGTCGGCAAAGATTTCTGCTCCGCAACGGGCCGCGATTTCCGCGGTGTAGTACGGGTTCGGCGCTACCGTCCCCATGCCGCCGGTATTGAGGCCCTTGTCGCCGTCCAGCGCCCGCTTATGGTCCATAGAAGATACCATCGGAATCAAGGTTCTGCCGTCGGTAAAGGTAAGGACGGAAACCTCCGGTCCCGTGAGGAATTCCTCGATGACCACCACGCTACCGCTGTCGCCAAAGACCTTGTCTTCCATCATGTCTCTGACTGCTTTTCTTCGCTTCTTCCAGTGTTTCAGCGATGATCACGCCTTTGCCCAGGGCAAGTCCGTCAGCCTTGACGACTACCGGGATCTTGCAGGTGTCCAGGTAGCAAAGCGCTTCGTCCATATCGGTGAAGGTCTCGTACTCCGCCGTCGGAATGCCGTACTTTTTCATCAGATCTTTAGAAAAGGCCTTGCTGCCTTCAATGATGGCAGCGTCCTTATTTGGACCAAAACAAGGAATGTCCTCTGCCTGCAACAGGTCAACGAGACCCAGGACTAACGGATCATCCGGCGCCACGATGGCAAATTCAATCTTGTTTTCCTTTGCAAAATTTACGATATTTTCAAGGTCTTTGGCTCCGATGTCACACAAGTCGCATCCGCAGCGATACCGCCGTTTCCCGGCAGTGCGTAGATCTCATCGACCTTTGGACTCTTCTTTATTTTTTTGATGATGGCGTGCTCTCTGCCTCCGCCGCCAACAACCATTACTTTCATTATGTACCTCCTAATGGAGTTGTCCCAATTCATGAAATGAATTGCTGGGAACTCCTTATGCTTTGGAAAACCTAACCCGATTTTATGAAGCAAAATCGCTGGCAGGTCCCCGGTCAAAAAGTGCAGCGCTTTAGTACGTGGCACTTCACGGCCGCGTCCCGCAAGCGCAGTTGAACGATCAGACGCTAGTCGAAAAGCTGTATATCCTTCTATGCAAAACCAAACAAGTCCTAATTCGGACTATTTCAGATTTGCTGATTATATACATATCAACGAAAGTTCTGTCCTTCTATTAGTGGTGGAACAGCCTCATGCCGGTGAATACTGTCACCATGCCGTACTTGTCACAGACTTCGATGACATTATCGTCTCTCACGCTGCCGCCCGGCTCTGCGATATAGGATACGCCGCTCTTCTTGGCTCTTTCGATGTTGTCGCCGAACGGAAAGAAGGCGTCGCTGCCGAGGGAGACGCCGCTGATGGAATCCAGATATTCTCTCTGCTCTTCCTTTGTAAACGGCTCCGGTTTTTCTGTGAACAGGGTCTGCCATACGCCGTCCTGCAGGATATCCTCGTACTCGTCCCCCAGGTAGACGTCGATGGCATTATCGCGGTTCGGTCTGGTCACATCGTCTCTGAAAGGCAGGTTGATTACGATATCCGCCTGTCTCAGATGCCAGAAGTCCGCTTTGTTTCCTGCCAGTCTGGTGCAGTGGATCCTGGACTGCTGTCCTGCGCCTACGCCGATGGCCTGTCCGTCCTTTGCATAGGCGACCGAGTTGGACTGGGTGTATTTGAGGGTAATCAGTGCGATGATCAGGTCGCGCTTCGCCTCCTCTGGCAGATCTTTGTTTGCCGTAACGATGTTTGGTCAACTGATCCGGCGTAATCTTATAATCGTTTCTGCCCTGTTCAAAGGTGATGCCGAAGACCTGTTTCGTCTCCTGCTCCATCGGAACAAAGTCTGGATCAATTTTGACGATGTTGTAATTGCCCTTCTTCTTTGTCTTCAGAATCTCCAAAGCTTCCTCAGTGTAGTCCGGCGCGATGATGCCGTCAGAAACCTCACGCTTCAGAATCGTCGCCGTAACCGCATCGCAGGTATCGCTGAGGGCTACCCAGTCGCCAAAGGAGGACATTCTGTCCGTTCCTCTTGCTCTGGCATAGGCCGTGGCGATCGGAGAATCGTCCAGCCCTTCGATGTCATCGACAAAGCAAGCTTTTTTTTAAAGTATCACTCATCGGTACGCCTACGGCAGCAGAAGTAGGACTCACGTGCTTGAAGGAGGTAGTTGCCGGCATGTCCCAGACACTCTTTTTCAGTTCTTTCACCAGCTGCCAACTGTTAAAAGCGTCCAGGAAGTTGATATAGCCCGGCCTGCCGTTCAAAATCTCTGACAGGCAGCTCGCTGCCGTCAGCCATAAAGATCTTCGCCGGCTTTTGATTGGGATTGCATCCGTATTTCAATTCAAATTCTTTCATGATTCTTTCTCCCTTTCTGCCAATTACGTTTTTTGTTGATCATTCTGTTTAGTATTACCGGTTTCAAATCCGTAACGCACATACAGAGAAATTTTGTTATCTGCATCCAGATTTCCCCAGATTTCTGCTGTAAATGCATCGATATCGTCAGGAATTTCCACTCTTTCGGGCCCGCAGAAAGTCGGAAGGGTTTCATCCCGCACATAGGTGTGAATAAAATGGCCCAGACCTGCCAAGTGCCGGATAGGTAATAGTATCTGTTGCAGGCGGAACCTTCCCATTGCGCTCTTTAAGATAACTCATCTTATAAGTCAGTTCTGACCAAAGGTAAACATACCGCTGATTCTCGGCGTGTAGTTCGGACCGTCTGGTTCAAACTCACCTGGTGTCCAGAGCCTCTTCAAAGGATTTTCCTTCCTGCAGGTGTTCATAGATGGTATCTGTCTGATCGCCGTTGGTCACGATCAACTTATCCTCATGTTTTCTCATCGGATAATAAATGATCAGAGACGGATCCTCTACCTTTGATTCGTCAAAGGTTTGATCATCACGTTCTCTCCTCTTCCAGGAAGATCCGGTTTCTGCTGTTCTCACTTCTTCCCATGATGAAAAAGCGCTGACAGCCTTCTTTCCGTCTTTCGATCTGCCCAGACGATGCCTCTTCCCGTAGGGAGTTCCCTTTACGGCAGCTTCCATTGTCTTTATTTCATAAACGTTCATTGGTTATCTTTCACCTCTCGCTAAGTTTTTCACTGATTTCTTCTACCGCCTTCGGCAGCACCCATTCAGCCTGTTCCATGACCCGGCGCTGCAGAGTCTCCGGCGTATCCCCTCCAGAATCTCCACTGCCTTCTGCGCGATGATAATCTGGCCGCCGTCAGGAATTTCATTGACATAATGCACTGTCGCGCCAGTCACTTTTGACACCGTATTCCAAAGCCTTTTCGTGGACGATGTAGACCATAACAGCCTTTCCCACAGAAAGACGGAATCAGGGACGGATGATATTGATGATTCGGTCCTCATAAGCGCTGATAAATGCAGGACTCCAGAATCTTCAAAAGCCGGCAAGCACCACCAGTTCTGATGCCCTCTTCCCTGAAAACCTTGAAGCAGCGCCTCCTCGCTGGACATGACCACAGATTGATGCCGTTATCTTCTGCCCGCTGCAGTGCAAAGGCATTGGGATTGTTAGAAGCCACCAGAACGATCTCGCCGCTTTTGAGTGGACCGCTGTTCTCTGCATCGATCAACGCCTGCAGATTGGTACCCGCCGCTTGAAACCAGGACGGCAATCTTTGTCTTTAGCATAGTTCCACGCCTTCCTCAGATTTTACCACGCTGCCCAATATGTAAGCGTCTTCACCGCCAGCTTTCAGCACTTCCAGCGTCTTGTCCGCATCTTCTTTCGCTACGATGACGGTCATGCCCACGCCCATGTTGAAGGTATTGAACATGTCTCTTTCCGGAATATTGCCTCTCCGCGATCAGTTCAAAGATCGGCAGAACTTTGACAGTTTCTCTTTCGATCTTTACCCCAAAGCCCTTTGGCAGGCTTCTCGGAATATTCTCGTAGAAACCGCCGCCAGTGATGTGGGCAACGGACTTAACTGTAACCTCTTCAAAGAGCTTTACCATCGGTTTTACGTAAATCTTCGTCGGTGTCAGCAGCGTCTCGCCGATGGACTTGCCGCCGAGCGCTGCAAGCGGTTTTTGATGTCTTCCTTTTCTACGTCCAGCACTTTTCTGACCAGGGAGAAGCCGTTGGAATGCACCCCGGAGGATGGCAGACCGATGATCACGTCACCCTCACAGATAGTCTCCTTCTTTAGGATTTTTGATTTATCGACAACTCCTACGGCTTAAAAGCCTGCTGGTCGTACTCGTCTTTCGGGATAAAATCCCGGCATTTCTGCCGTCTCGCCGCCGATCAAAGCCGCCTCAGACTGGATGCAGCCCTCCGCAACACCTTTTACAATCATGGCGACTTTTCCGGATAGTTCTTGCCCACCGCGATGTAGTCGAGGAAGAACAGAGGCTTGGCACCGAACAGATAATGTCGTTGATGGACATGGCCACGCAGTCCTGCCGACCGTATCGTGCTTGTCCATGAGAAAGGCGATTTTCAGCTTGGTGCCCACGCCGTCCGTGCCGCTGACCAGGACCGGTTCTTTGATATTTTTGATATCCAGTTCAAACAGGCCGCCAAAGCCGCCGATATCGCTGGGAACATTTCCGAACATCATGGTCTTTGCCGTGCTCTTTCATCAGTTCTACTGCCTTATATCCTGCCGTGATATCTACGCCTGCCGCTTTATAGCTTTCGCTGAAACTCTTTTCCATGACTAATTCTCCTCTTTTTCACTGATCTTCTTTTCGAATTTGTTCTTGATAGCGCTGCTGGGGCTGCTCGGTGGGATATTCTCCGCTGAAGCAGGCGTGGCAGTAACCTTCTCCCGGCGCTTTGCCGATGAGCATGTTCAAGATGGTTTACGTCCAGATAACCCAGGCTTTCTACGCCGATGATCTTCTCTATTTCTGGAATCGAATGTTTGCAGGCGATGAGATTCTCTTTGGAGTCAATATCTGTTCCATAATAACAAGGGTTGATAAACGGAGGTGCCGATGACCGCATATGGACTTCTTTAGCCCCGGCTTCTCTAAGCAGCTTGACGATTCTGGCGCAAGTTGTTCCTCTGACGATGGAGTCGTCCACCAGAACCACTCTTTTTTCCCCTTACGGTGTCTGCCACCACGTTGAGTTTGATACGAACCTTGTCCTCACGCGCTTTTTTGACCAGGTGCGATAAAGGTTCTGCCGATGTATTTGTTTTTGATGAATCCGATGCCATATGGAATGCCCGACTGTCTGGAGTAACCGATCGCTGCGTCGAGTCCGGAGTCAGGTACGCCGATAACCACATCTGCCTGAACAGGATGTTCCATGGCAAGGCAGGCGCCTGCCTTCAGTCTCGCTTCGTGGACGCTCATTCCTTCTACGACAGAATCCGGTCTTGCAAAATAGATATACTCAAAGATGCAGAGCTTCTGCGGCTGCTTGTTGCAGTGGTCTTTGATAGATCTGACACCGTCTTTTTTCGAAGATGACAATTTCGCCTGGTTCAATCTCTGACGTATTTTGCGCTGACTGCGTCCAGGGCGCAGGTTTCCGACGATGATATAGGTTCCGTCCTCTTTCTGACCATAACAGAGCGGCCGCATCCCAACTCGTCTCTGACCGCAATCAGCTTAGAAGGCGACATGATAACCAGAGAATAGGCGCCGATCAGCTTGTCCATAGCTGAATCAATGGCCTCTTCGATGGAGTCACTTTTGATTCTCTCCTTGGTGATGATGTACGAAATGACCTCCGTATCGCTGGTCGTATGGAAGATAGATCCTTCTGCTTCCAGTTCCTGTCTCAACTCATGAGAGTTGACCAGATTTCCATTGTGTGCAAGAGCCATTCTGCCTTTGTGATGATTGACAACGATGGGCTGGGAATTAAGCCTGTCGCTCTTTCCCGTCGTCCCGTATCTGACGTGGCCGATAGCCATGTTGCCTTCGCCCAGTTCATCCAGGATTTCCGGTGTGAAGACATCATTGACAAGTCCTGCGTCCTTGTAATAATTAAAGACGCCGTCATCGTTGACTACAATGCCGCAGCTCTCCTGTCCTCTGTGCTGCAGGGCAAACAAACCATAATATGTGGTGCTGGCTACATTCTGTGTCTCATTGCCAAAAACGCCAAAGACACCGCATTCTTCTCTTAAACTGCTCATTTTTCATACTCTCCCGTTTTATTCTCCAAGTAACCTCTTCAATATTTCCTGATATGCATCTTCTACGCCGCCCAGGTCTCTTCTGAATCTGTCTTTATCCAGTTTTTCGCCGGTCACTGTATCCCAGAATCTGCAGGTGTGGGGAAATCTCGTCTGCAAGAACAATAGTTCCGTCTGTCGTTTTGCCAAATTCCAGCTTGAAGTCAATCAGCTCGATATTGGCGTCCTTCAGATATGCGGACAAAATTTCGTTTATTTTTAAAGCATAGCTTTTGATGACAGAAAGTTCTTCTTCTGTAGCGTATTCCATGGCGAGGATGTGGTAATCATTGACCATGGGATCGCCCAGAATCGTCGTTCTTATAGCTGAACTCCAAGACTGGTCGTTTCATCTTGGTACCTTCAGAAAGGCCCAGCCGTTTTTGCCAGAGAACCTGCTGCAATATTTCGAACGATGACCTCAAGAGGTATAATGCGAACCTTTTTAACGATGGTCTCTCGTTCGTTCACTTCTTCCACAAAATGCGTCGGAATACCTTCCTTTTCTAACATCTGCATCAAAAAGTTGGTCACTCTGTTGTTGATGGCGCCCTTGCCCATGATCGTGCCTTTTTTCAGACCGTTAAAGGCAGTCGCGTCGTCCTTATAGGAAACGATACAGAGCGTTTCCTCTGTCGTTCCATAGACCTTTTTTCGCTTTTCCTTCGTATAATTGTTCCCGTCTTCTCGACGCGCATAAGCTTCACCTCTTCTAATTTTTATTTATTACAGAATATTATATTTTTCCTCAATGTTCTTATTTTTAGCCAGAACTTTTTCAGCCGCCGCTTTTCTCTGGTTGTCCAGTTTTGATGCGATCTCCGCATCTTCGATGCCAAGCATCTGAATAGCCAGGAGAGCCGCATTCTGCGCACCATCAATCGCGACAGTTGCCACCGGAATTCCGCCAGGCATCTGCACTGTGGATAAAGCGCATCCAGTCCGTCCAAAGTCGAAGACTTGACTGGAATGCCGATGACAGGCAGCGTGGTGCTGGCTGCAATAGAACCTGCCAGGTGCGCCGCTTTTCCTGCTGCTGCGATGATAGCGCCGAAGCCGTTTGTTCTCGCATTCTGTGTGAATTCTTTTACCTCTGCCGGTGTACGATGGGCAGAATAAACGTGAACCTCATAAGGTACGCCGAATTCCTCTAACGTGGTCATTGCTTTCTCTACTACAGGAAGATCGCTGTCACTTCCCATGATGATTCCGATTTTTTCATGTATCTAACCTCCATAATGATGAAACAAAAACAAAAGTATATGTAGAATATCTTACACAATAAACTTTATCACATATACTTTTTGGTGTCAATATTTGTTCAGTAAAATTCGCGTTTTTACCTTGTTTTTAATTAAGTTTTTCTCAAAATCCAAAAGATATCACGAATTATATTCAAGTATACGGATATAATTGTTCGTCATTAATCTTTTTTCATGGATAACGTGTCCAAATAGCCCTGCATGATTAAAACCGCCGCCTGTTTATCAATCACTTCTTTTTTTTTTTGCGGCTGACATCCGCTTCGATAAGGGACCTTTTCGGCCATGACAGTAGTCAGGCGTTCGTCCTGCCATACAACGTCGACACCTTTCATTCCCGTACTTCTCATCTTGTTTTCCAACATGGTGCGGAACTCATAGACTTTTTCGGTCTGGATGCTGTCGCTGCCGTCCAGTTTTTTGGCAATCCGATGACAATGGTGTCACACTCGTACTCTTTTACCAAATCCAGAATTTTCCCGTGTCCTTGCGGATTCCCCTCTTTCAATGTCATCAGTCCCTGGGCTGTAATGCCCAGCGCATCACTCAAAGCGATACCTACTGTCTTGTCTCCGACATCAAGGGCTATTTTCCTCATATTTTCACCTCAGCATTCACACATTTTTCTTTCATAAAAATCAAGAAATCTTCAACAGTACCTTTTAAAAATCCGTTTTTATCGATTAACAGCACGAGCCCTTTGTCCATACCGATAATGAACAAATTTTAGACTGCATCAAAGTCCTTACCTCTTCATATTTGATATTGGTCTTGCCCGTGACAGGGTGTTGACTGCCAAGAGATGATCCTCATAAAAATGATTTATCGTCTCGATATCCTGCCATGAACCTGGCGATTTTTCTTTGCTGCAAAAGACGCCAGCCGAATGGGTGTTCCGATTAGTCTGTAGAGTACGAATATCAGAGCTACTACGGCTGCAATGGTAAAGGTATACCAGTTTTTCACCACCGTTAGCACACCCAGAGCGGTAATGATGACTAGAGCGCTGTAGCATGTGTTTACAAAGCTCTTGTCCAAAGTCGCCCGCTTCAGTTGTAAATAATATTCATAAGTATACGTACATTGGTTCTCAAATATTGTAGTCATTTCCTGCCTTCCTAAAAAACGGCAGGTTAAAAACAAATCGCCTGCCGTTAATTCTTATTCTTATTTTTTAGATAATCCTTTAAGATTTCTTCTACCAAGTCGTCTCTATCAATGCGGCTGATCATCATTCTCGCATTGTTGTGACTTGTAATGTATGACAGGTCGCCTGAAAGAATGTAGCCAACCATTTGATCAATTCCATTGGACCCTCTCTCCTCAAAGCGGCGTATACAGCCTCCAGGATTTCTTTTGTAGTTTTCTGTTGCGTTTTCGCTGCGTCAAACATAATTGTTTTTCTTTCCATGATAACGACCTCCTTTTCCTAACTATAGTATACTATGATAAAAGTTCTTCTGCAACCTTAAATGCATCGGGAATTTTTTGAAGAATCCTTTGCACCGGCCTGTGCCATGTCGGCCTTTCCGCCGCCGCCTCCGCCGCAAGCTGCAGCAATCTGTTTTTATCATATTGCCTGCGTATAAACCCTTTTCCAGCAAGTCGTCGGTAATGGAAACCAAGAAAGTAACCTTCGGTCCATTGACCGTGGCAAATACCATTACGATGCCTTTGTATGAAGCTTTGATATCGTCAGAAAGATTTCGCAGATCATTTTATTATAATCCTTAAATTCTTTGTCACAAGCTTGATATCGCCGACAACTTTTGCGGCCTCGACCATGTCGTCTACCTCTGATCCCATTGCTGCTTTTTTAAAGTCTTCCAACTCTTTTTTTCGTATCCTTCAATTCCTCAACGACAGAAACAGCTTTCTGTGCTACCGCAGAAGGGTTAGACTTGAGGGCTTCTGCAATCTGTCTGATGGTGTCTTCTGCTTCAATCGTTTTCAAGAGCACACCTGTGCCTGTCACAGCTTCAATTCGGCGGACACCTGAGGCCACACCTGCTTCACTGACGATCTTTAAGGCGCCGATTTGACCGGTATTTTCCACATGGGTTCCCCCACAGAGTTCAACGCTCCAGTCGCCGCAATTTACGACTCTGACCTGATCGCCGTATTTCTCACCAAAGGGGCCATAGCGCCCATTTCCTGCGCTTCCTTCATGGATGTTTCGCAAGTCTTGACTGGTAGGAACTCTGTAATCTTCTGGTTAACCAGTTCTTCTACTTGAAAGCTGCTCCGGTGTAACGCCTTCAAAATGAGTGAAGTCAAATCTGAGCATATTCTCATTGACGCTGGAACCAGCCTGTTCTACGTGAGAACCGATCACATCACGTAACGCTTTCTGCAGGAGATGCGTCGCCGTGTGATTCCTCGCTGTCGCGTGACGCTTAAAGAGATTGACGCCACATTGCACTCTATCCCTTTCTTTAGAGTCCCTTTTTTCAATTAAAACTCTATGGGCATAAACCCCGTGTGATTTTTCTACAGAGATCACTTTCGCATGACAATCTTCGGTAGACATAAAACCATTATCAGAAGCCTGTCCGCCTCCTTCTGCATAAAACGGTGTCTTATCAAGGTATACCGTCGCATTCTGATAGATGTCCGCACTGTCTGTCAGTTGTCCATCTACATCAATTGCCAGTACCTCTCCTTCGTCGTCTAAATGGTCATAGCCTGTGAAGAGGGTTTCCGGAACATCCACCGCGGTTGCAGCAGTTTTCCATCCTTCTTCATCGGCAGATTTTCTGCCGGCTCTTGCCATCTCTTTTTTGCTTCTGCATGTTGTCGTTAAAACCATCCACGTCAGCACTGCAGCCTTCTTTCCTGCAAAATTTCTTCTGTTAACTCAGTGGGGAAACCATAGGTATCATAAAGCTTAAATACTTTCTCCCCTGCAAGAACTGTTTTTCCGTCTTTTTTCAGTTCGTCTACATATTCATGGATAATAGAAGTTCCCTGATCGATGGTTGCTGCAAACTTCTCTTCTTCGACGGATATGATTTTCTGGATATATTCTTTTTCTTTTCCTCTAGTTCCGGATAGGCGTCAGCAGATACTTCAATCACTTTGTTGGACAAGGCTACGAGGAATTTGCCATCGATGCCCAAAATTCTGCCATGTCTGGCGGCACGTCTGATTAATCTTCTCAGCACATAACCGCGGCCTTCATTGGAAGGTATGATGCCGTCAGCAATCATAAAGACCATGGATCTCAAATGATCTGTGATGATTCTGATTGAAACGTCTGTTTTAGCGGCGCCGTCTTCGTATTTTACACCTGACATAGCTACTACACCGTCAAGAATGCCTGATGGTATCAACATCAAAGATGGAATCTACGCCTTGCATGATACAGGCCATTCTTTCCAGTCCCATACCTGTATCGATGTTCGGATGCTCTAATGGCGTATAACTGCCGTCTTCCTCTTTAGAAAACTGCGTAAATACGTGGTTCCAGAACTCAGATATCTGTCACAGTCACAGCCCGGTTTGCAATCCGGCTTTCCGCAGCCGTATTCCGGTCCTCTGTCAAAATATATCTCAGAACATGGACCGCACGGTCCCAGGCCGATTTCCCAAAAGTTATCTTTCTTCCCCAGTCTCACAATGCGTTCTTCTGGCACACCAATTTTTTCCAGATTTCTACGGCCTCGTCGTCATCATAGTAAACGGTCGCCCAGATCTTTTCTCTGGCATTTTCAAGCACTGGGTGATGAATTCCCATCCCCATCTTAGGGATTCCTCTTTGAAATAGTCGCCGAAAGAAAAGTTGCCCAACATTTCAAAAAATGTGCCATGTCTGGCCGTAATACCTACATTATCGATGTCGCCTGTTCTGATACATTTCTGGCAGGTCGTCATTCTCTTCGCCGGCGGCGTCTCAATACCTGCAAAGTACGGCTTGAGAGGAGCCATACCTGAATTGATAATCAACAAGGATTTGTCGTTCTGGGGAATTAGTGAAGCACTCTTAGCTGCATAGTGATCCTTACTCACATAAAGTCCCTGAACATCTGTCTGATTTGATTTAAGCCTAGTTTTTCCATATATATTACTCCTTATATTACGATTGCCTGGCTTCAGCCGGAACGCAATCGGTCGTATTGTCTATCTCGCAATAATCATTAATTTTATCACAAATACCTAAAATTGTCTATTTTTATACCCTAAAAATAGCCTAAATATTCTTCTAAAGTGATATTCTGCTCGAATATCTCCTTGGCAGCTTTTCTCCCACATATCTGATATGCCAAGGCTCGTAAGCATAGCCGGTAATCGCTTCTGTGTCTTTGCCGTATCTGACGATAAATCCATATTTGTGCGCATTTTTTCCCAAGCCATTTACCCTCAGCTGTGTCGCCGAAACGCTCCAGCAAATCCCAATTTAATTCTTCACAGGAAACATCAGGGCATAACCGGTCTGGTGTTCACTACGGCCAGCTTTGGCGCTAGTTCTCAGCGCCTGCTTTATGCCGTCTGTCCTGCACCAGTAGTCAAACAGAGAAGCCTGTAAGTCATAGTCCCTGTAAGCAGAGAGGACTTTGATGTCAAAGCCTGCCTTTTGTGCATCACGGTAAAGGTTCTCATAAGCATCTCGAACCTCTTCCTTGGCTTCAATATCCACGATTGCCAGACTGCCCAGAGAAACCAGCTTTGACGGCACATAGCTGCTGCTCAGCCAATTCTTCTTATTGACCAGCATCAGAGCATCTTCAGGGTCGTTTTTCTATGGCTTTCTTTACCTGAACCTCGGCTGCTTCCGACTTATCGCCATAAGATTTCTCTCCGTTTTTTTAGCGTGTAGCTGCATACCTTGTAATAAAGTTTCTGACCGACTTTTCTGTTCGTGTCTGTATACTGACGCGCATCACCATCACAGGTCTTTATCAGTTCATAGGTTCCCTCTTTTGTATTGGACCGATATACGGCATATCCGTCAACATCCTTCATTGCCTCCCACCTGATAGAGACTTGTCCCGATCCGTCAAAAGAATGGACCTTGACTGCTGGAAGTGAAGCAGTGCGATGGAGCAAAATGCCGCAGAGAAGAAGAATACAGATGAGCACAGGCAGAATGATTAGTATAGTTTTTTCATAATTACAACTCCTTATAAGTTTCAATAATATGTTCGATAGCCTTTTCAGCTTTGTATTGTTTTTCTGTTTCAAAAAGATAGACTTTAATCTTTGCCTCCGTACCTGAAGGTCTTATGATGAATCTGGCGCCGCCCTCCAAAATAAATTCCACAACATCCGCCTTTGGCAGCCCTGTTTCTTCCATGTAATCTCTCTTTTGAGAATTTTCCTGCCGCCGATGCTGTCATCGATTTCTCTCCTAAAATGATTCATCAAAGATTTCATGGCCATTGCACCATATGGCCCTTCGAAGAAATAATTTCTGGTCTTATCTCTGCAGGTGCCAAACTCCGCATAAATCTCTTGGAGACGTTCGATGAGATTTTTTCCTGTGCCTTATGATACGCCGCCATTTACTGCGATCATTGCTGAACTGACGCCGTCCTTGTCTCTGATGAAGGGATTGATCAGATAGCCGTTGCTCTCCTCAAAGCCGAAAAAATAAGATTTCTCTTCTCCCCGATTTGAAAGCGCTGTAATCAATTCTCCAATATACTTAAAGCCAGTCAACGTGTTGATGACTTGAAGTCCATATTTTCTGCCATTTTTCAATCAGCGGCGTTGAGACGATACTCTTAATGACAACTTGTCCCGGCTTTTGCCTTTCGCCTCTGGCAGAGATAGTCAAAGATCAAAATCCCCAGTTGATTTCCAGTCAGCAGCACCTTCATGCCTTCATATAGCAGACAAAGACCGACTCTGTCACTGTCAGGATCGGTTGCAATGATCACGTCTCCTCAATTTGATCTAAAACCTTGAAGCTTTCCGTATATGCTGTGATTTTTTCCGGATTCGGCGTAGGACATGTCGTGAAATTTTCATCAGGGTTCTCCTGCGATGGAACGACTGTCAGATTTTCAAAACCGATGTTCGCAAGCACTTGCCGCACATATCTATTTCCTGCTCCATTTAACGGACTATAGACGACAGATAAGGTGCTGAGTGTCTTCTTTTGGCCAGACAAACAAAGAGAAAATGATGTGATTTTCGCAATAAAATCATCACATACCCATTCGTCGACGAATCTGATTCCTTCCTCACTTACTCTAATCCCCTCGAAAAAATCTAATTGGTCAATCGCCTCTGATATCTGGTCTGCTTCTTCTCCAACAATTTGATATCCGTTTTGATTGTATACCTTGTATCCGTTAAAATCTTCGGATTATGGCTGGCCGTAATCATGATACCCATGCTGCAATGCAGTCTGCCTATAGCATAGGAGAGCAATGATACCGGCGCAATCTCCTGAAAAAAAAAGAAAGACCTCTATACCGTTTCCTCTCAGCGTCTTGGCTGTTTCCAAGGCAAAGACCTTTGATTTCTTTCTGCTGTCATAGGCGATGACGATAGACGGTTCACTGCAATGTCCATTGAGATAGTCCGCCAGCCCCTGCGTCGTCCTCCTGACCACGTATTCGTTCATTCTATTCGTACCAGCGCCGATAATTCCCCTGAGACCTGACGTACCGAATTGCAAATCAGTATAGAAGGAATCGATACGTTCTTCTTCGTTATCAGCCAGTTGTTCTAATTCCTGCTGCAGCTGTACATCCTTCACGGACTTTTCCAGCCATCGTCTGTATTCATTATTTGCATAGTTTTTAATATCTTTTTTATCCATAAGATTAGTATACCATAAAAAATCGAAATACAAAAAACAAAAATAAGCGCTTTCGCGCTATTTTTGCATCAAACCTAGAATGTGTCTTTGATGGTGCCGGCCATACGTGACATATCATGGCGCACATCGCCCATATCTTCAACTGTACGCTTTACATCCCTTGAGATCTTTTTGCTTATCAGTCGGGGACATCCATTTATAAGCACAAAATCCTGCAGTTCCTGCAGCTGCCAGCATCACCGCATCTTTGATAATTCTGTTCATTAACCACACCTCCATCATATTTGATATGATTTAGTATGTCTGATACTCTCACAGATTATTCTCGTTTAACATGCTGGATAAAAGTGCCACTTTTGCCACCTCTTCTACGTATTTTGCTTTTAGAACCGTTTCGGCAATGGCCTCTCCCATGATAATCACACCGTGTTTTCCAAGATTAAAACGTCTGTATCTTCTGAAATACCAGCAGTCACCTTTTCTGCCAGCTCGCGGCTGCCAGGTTTACCATAACCTATTACTGTTGTTTTGTCTTTATAGAAGACAGATTCCGTTACAACAGGCGGAATCTCAACCCTTTTACTGCAAATGCTGTGGCATAAGTCGAATGTGTGTGTACCACAGAGTGTACGTCAGCTCTGTTTTTATAACATGCTATATGCATTGGCAATTCGCTGGAAGGTTTGTTATTATTAGGGTTATCCAAAATATTTCCTTCAAAATCACACACCACCAAATCGGCAAGGACAAGCTTTGCTTTTTGAAATTCCTGACGGTGTTATAATAATATACTGTTCCTTCCTGTTGATTACACTAAGGTTTCCTGTCTTGTGCCTGCAATGACCTGAAAGCTCTATATCTTTGACGCTTTTAAAAGCTGTTCTTTTAAACTCAGTAAGATAATACTGTTCATGGTTTATCCCTCTCTATCTTTCTTGCATCGTTTTTGCTCTAAATATCTAAGCCGTCTACCCATTATAATGACGGGGAAGACAATATGCAATATTAGTTTGGGGACTATTTTCTATAAACTTTAGTATTAGTTTTTTACATTTTACTCCGAAACAGAGGTGGATTCGATAAACCCTCCGCCAAATACGTAATCTTCTTTGTAAAATACAATAGATTGCCCTGGTGTAGCTGCTCGCTGCGGCTCATCAAAAACAGTGAGGATTTTCCCATCTGGTCGTTGGCTCACTCTCGCTGGTGCCGGCGTGGCAGCATAGCGAATCTTTGCCAGAACACGAAGCTCATCTCCAAAACCCTCCGGCAGGTCTGGCAGTGAATTTGCCGCGAAAAAAGTTCTCCGAGGAAATAACTTCTCGTTTAAATAGGTCTGCATTATCCCCCAGAGTAACTTGATTTGTCTCTGGATCAATTGAGGTTACAAAGGCCGGTTTTCCCAAAGTAATACCGAGTCCTTTGCGCTGACCGATGGTGTAGTGAACGAGACCCTGATGCTCCCCTAAAAAAGCACCTTGTGAGTCTACAAAATTGCCTTTTTCCGCCGTCAATCCTCTGTTTTCGATATATGATACGTAGTTTTCTTTTTGTTCGTCTATAAAACAGATCTCCTGGCTGTCGGCTGTTTCCGCGTTCGGCAGATTATGGCTTCTGGCTATATTTCTTGTCTTTTCTTTGTCATCAAATTCCCCAAGAGGCAGTATCAGCCGAGATAACACATTTTGTCCCAGCCTGTAGAGCATATAGGACTGATCCTTTTTTTTGATTTGCCCCTTCTGATGAAATATAGATCCCTTTCCTCATCATGAAAAATTCTGGCATAATGCCCCGTCGCAATATAGTATGCCCCTTTTTCTTCTGCTACCTGCAGCAATTTTTTAAATTTGATGCTGGGATTACAGATGACACAAGGGTTTGGCGTTCTACCCTGTAAATATTCACCGCAGAAATTGTTTATCACTGTCTGGTCAAATTCTTCAGAGACGTCCATTTTAACAAAGTCAATATCGAGCTTCTTTGCCAATTGGGCGGCAGCCTCGGCCCCTTTTAGATTCGTACCTAAGACGTCAAAATAGAAACCGATGACTTCCAGTCCTTTTCTTTCAATAACAAAGCAGCGGTAGTGCTGTCCACTCCGCCGCTTAAACCTAATACTACCTTATTCTTCGATAATGTGTTCATGATCATCCTCATCTGCATCAGGGTCAAAGCCTGCAAGCCCTTCGTAAGTCTTGCCATTTTTTCTGCGCATAATCGTAAATAGCAGATTTTATCGCATGGTCAGCGAGAACGGAACAGTGTACTTTCACTGCCGGAAGCCCGCCTAGTTCTTCAATAATCTGCTTATTGCTGATCGCCAGCGCCTCGTCTATAGATTTTCCAATAATCATAGAGGTAGCCATGCTGGAAGATGCGATGGCGCTGCCGCAGCCAAAAGTCTTAAACTTTGCATCGGTAATGACGTCGTCCTTCACTTTGATCTGAATCTGCATCATATCTCCACAGACTGGGCTGCCATATGTGCCAGTTCCATCAGGATTCTCAAGATCTCCTACGTTTCTTGGATTCATGAAATGATCCATCACTGTATCGTTATATAAACCCATTTTCCTACCAACCTTTCTCGCTGTTTACTGGTGACAATTCTCTCAGTTTTGTCACAATTTCTTTTAAGTTTTCTACTACGTAATCAATATCATCTTTTGTTGTAAAATCACCTACTGTAAATCTCACGGTACCGTGGATCATCTCTACTGGCACATCCAGTGCAGAGAGTACATGGGACGGCTCTAATGATTTCGATGAACAGGCTGACCCCGTCGATACGCTGATGCCTTTGTAATCCAAAAGCAACAGGATTGATTCACCTTCTATATATTTAAAGGTGATATTGGCATTGCCCGGATGTCTATGTTCCATGGTTCCGTTTACAAAGGTATCGGGTATTTCTTTTGCTTACTTTCTCAATTAAATAATCCCTGACCTCTTTGCAGTGGCGAATATGCTCATCAAAGTTGGCTTCAGCCACTTCTGCTGCTTTGCCAAAGCCCACGATTCCAGCCATATTCTCAGTTCCTGCTCTTCTCCCCATTTCCTGGCCTCCGCCATGAATATAGTTTGAAATTCTCAGGCCCTTTCTCATATAAAGCGCTCCAATGCCCTTGGGACCATAAATCTTATGGGCAGACACGCTCATAAGGTCAATCCCCAGGTCTTTCACGTCGATGGGTACATTGGCCAGTGCCTGTACTGCATCTGTATGGAAGAGAATTTTGTGCTTCTTTGCAATCTGCGCCAGCTCTTTAATCGGCTCAACCGTTCCCACTTCGTTGTTTACATACATGATACTGATAAAATTGTTTTATCAGTAATGGCGGCTTCTAAAGTCTCAGGCTTTACTGTCCCATCCGGTTCAACGTCCAGATATGTAACCTCATAGCCATTTTTCTCTAAAAACTGACAGGAATGCAGCAGCGCATGGTGCTCAATTCTCGTTGTAATAATGTGATTGCCTTTATCTTTTAATGCCTTTGCTACACCAAAAACAGCCCAGTTATCAGCTTCGCTTCCGCAGCCAGTGAAATAAATCTCCCTTGGTTCTGCGTTAATCAGGTGCGCTACCTGCTCTCTTGCTTTATCAACAGCTTCTTTAGACTCTAACCCCATGGTGTAAAGACTTGAAGGATTGCCGAATTTTTCTGTAAAATAAGGAATCATTTCGTGTAAGACTTCTTCTTTGACTGGCGTCGTCGCTGAATAGTCCAAATATACTTGTCTCATGTGAATATGCTCCTTTGATGTTTATGTTTAATTTAATCTTCAAGTTTATATTATACCAATAATCTGTCGCCATTAAACAGTGAAAAATAAGTTTTTAAATTTTTTTTTGAGTTGTGTAAGTTTCGTATTTTTTGATTGATTTCTCCAGTAAAAAAGTACGAATGTTTCTCTTTCTCTCGTATCATTGACACTTCTCATGACCCATCTGATTTCAGCTTTTCCTTTAATGATGCCATAGCTTGTCTTCTTACAAGACTTGATTTTAATTTTATAACTGACTACTTGATCTATATCAGTTGACTGATAGGTCTTCATAGCAGCCACATCATTTTTCAACAGTTTGCCTGATTCCAGCAGTTCAAGCTTGTCCCGTGATGCGTCAAAATCTCTTCTTCCATCGTAAAATTCATTGAGAACCTCCGTTCTCTGCGAAATTAAATTTTTCATTTCGCGATTATAATCGCTGGGCCTGGCTATGATTCCCGCCGTCAGAAAAATGATGACGAGTACGCAGGCGTTTATCGCATATACTTTTTTTTCATAATAATCCCACCTTTCCCTGCCTTCTATCATAAAACAAAGAAAGAGCGGAATTTGTAAAATTCTGCTCTTTTCTAATAATTAATTCAAATTTTCTTCAATTTCCACGACATGATCGCCTTTTTTGCGTCCTTCTGCCTCTTCTACGTCTTCCACAAATTCTATTTGTTCAAGCTGAGATCGCAGATTTGCTTTAAAAGAATCAATATATTCTCTTCTAAGAACTTGCTGCTCTTCTTTTTCTTCTTCGCTGAGTCCTTCAGACGTTTTTGCTTTTCTGGCTAACTCATTGATGCGCTCTACCTTTTCTTCCGTTATCATAGACACCTCCGTTTGTATTATAGCTTTATTAATTTATTCTACCATATTCCACTAGAAATAGAATCGAACGTCATGATTCAATGGTTCCTTCCTTGCAGGCAACATCGTAAGATTATGGAACCATTATAACGTGTCCAATCCACTGAATTTTATATCGTAGGACACGTTTCAATGAACGCTTCCTTACAGCGAAGCTGCAAAATTGCTTGCGTTTATTATACCATGACCTATCCAAATCTTAAAGAAAAACGAAAAATAACGGAATCAAAGATTCCTATTTCCCATGTCGCCCACAAGGGGCGAAGTTTTGCAAGGTACGTTAAGAATAAAGAAAAAACTCCTTTCACCCACACAATAAATGAAAGGAGTTTATGGTTCTATGTTAATAATAATTCCTGGTTCCTTGTTTTTCAAATTCAGTATTCCTTTAAGTAATCGGTTTATAATTCGTTCGGGGTTTAACGATTTATCCAACCTTTCTCTCTAGTCTAAGCTTGTCTGCTATAATAGCAATAAACTCTGAGTTCGTCGGTTTACCTTTATCATTTTTTTACGGTATATCCGAATAAAGCATCTATTGTTTCAATTCTTCCCCTGTTCCATGCAACTTCTATCGCATGTCTGATAGCTCGTTCGACTCTGCTAGGCGTGGTATCATTCATCTTGGCAATCATTGGATACAATTCTTTCGTTACGGCACACAAGATGTCCATATCATTCACAACAATCGTTATAGCATCTCTCAAATATTGATATCCTTTAATATGAGCAGGAACACCAATTTCATGGATTAGGTTTGTAATCTCAATTTCTAAATCATTTTCTCTGATAATATCTTTATAAACTGTAGATTTTCGAAGGTTAAGCTGGCTGTTTGCATTGGTACGGATTCCTCCATCTCTGTTCATCACCTGCCTAACTCTCTTACCTAAAACGTCTGTGTTGATTGGTTTCACCAAGTAGTATTCAGCTCCCAGTCCAACAGCTCGTTGAATCATAGAGTCCTGACCTACTGCTGAAACCATAACCACACGGGGATACTTCTTCAGATCCATTGTGTTTAATGACTCAAGTACTCCAATACCGTCAAGATGCGGCATGATCAGATCCAGAATCAACACATCAACTTCATTTTCCTGGACCTTCTCCAGAGCCTGTAGGCCATCTTCTGCGACGAAACAGACTTCTATGTCATTTTGCTGGCAAAATAATTTTGCAGCACCTCACAGAAGTCTTTGTTGTCGTCAACAATTCTAACTTAATTTTTCCCATACGCATAATCCTCCCTCAGGACATTTTTCAAGAAAATTCATTTTCTTATGATATTATTTTACAATGAATTTCACTTTTTTTTTCTGCATGTATTTATCGCAATTTGTTTTAAATTACTACAAATTCGAACATATTCGACAGAATGGTATCATTTATCTATTTCTTCTACCATCCACTCGGCAAAAATTCCGTATCCTTTTGAGGGTTATTTACAAAAACATGGGTAACTGCCCCGATAATCCGGTTATTTTGTATAATTGGGCTGCCGCTCATGCCTTGAATAATACCGCCGCATGACGCAAGAAGTCCTTTATCGGTCACCTGAAATTCCAATCCCTTGCTCTCGGCTGAACTCTGGTGATGAATTTTCGTGATTTCAATCTTAAATTTTTCTACTGTGGTTCCGTCTATAGTCGTCAATATATAGGCATCGCCTTCTTCTATCTGTTCTTTTGATGCCATGACCATCGGCTGACTGGTCTCAAAACTCTGAGAATTATCAGCCTCTCCATAAATACCAAACTCGGTATTCTTTTCTATTGAGCCCAGCGGCTTTTTGGAAATTGTAAATAATCCCGCCAATTTCTCCTGGCGTTCCTTTTGCGCCTGCCGTAATCTGATTTACCTTGGTATTAAACAGACTGCCGTTTTTCGTCTGTAGCAGCGTGCCAGTCTCAGGTTCATAAATTCCGTGCCCTAAGGAGGCAAATTTATTTGTTTTTGGGTCATAGAAAGTCAGGTACCGATACCTGCGATCTTTCCTTAATCCAGAAACCTAATTTGTATTCCTTGCTGGACATATCATAGTACGGTGTGATTTCATAATTGATGGTTTTTATTTCTCATCACAGTAATCTCCACCTTTTTGCCCTTGTCACCTACAATTTTTTCCACATCAGCTGGTCCTGATACCTTTTCTCCATTGACGGCTACAATCATATCACCTATCTGCGGCCCAGAATTATTCTCTACACCGACAATCAGAGCGCCTTTTACACTCATCTGAATGCCTACAGACTGTCCTCCGGGAATCAGTACTCTTTCAGAAACCACATTATCGAGCCGGTAATCACCGACAGTTTTCGGGAAACAGCACCCCGGCACATGCGACAAAAGCCAGGACACCCGCAAACAAGACTGCACATTTTTCAGTCTGCTTTTCAGTTTTGAACTTTTAAAATTTACATCAATCATTTAATTTTAACTCTCATAATCCATCATTAATCTATTAAGATCATCTCTGTTTTCAACTTTGATACCCTCACGAAACTTTGCCTGGTCCCCTGGGATAATGTCTCATAGACAATGGAAGTGCTTTCCAGTTCCGTAAGCTTTCCAGTTTCATCAGAGAAATAGATCTTTATAACATTATTATCGTATTTGACCAGATAATATGACTGATAAAATTTATCTTGGTCGTCATCATTTTGATCCTGGTCTTGTACATCCGTTGAATTATCAGCGTCTGGACCCGATTGATTTTCTTCACTAACTTTACTTTCAAGATTTGTACGTTCCGCATCTTCTGCATTCTTATTGCTCAGTGCTCCAATCAGTATAAATACTGCAATAACCGCAATAAGTAATACGATACACACGTAAATCCAAGTTAAATTTCTTTTCTTCTGGCTGAACATATTATCACCTCTAAAGATATTCTTGCCAGATATATGCACTTTATACCAGGTCTGTCAAACAAATTTATAATGCTGAACAATCAAGTTGTGATTTTGTCTTTCATTTTCTCATAAGTTTTGTCTCCAATACCGCTGACATTCTTAATATCTTCTTTTTGATGCAAAACGACCATTTTCGTTGCGGTATGCAATAATCTTATCTGCTGTAGCTGGTCCGACACCGGAATTTCCTGCAGCGCCGTACTATCTGCTGTGTTAATATTAATTAAACCGCTGGCCGTCGTTCCTGAACTGATTGGTGAATCTACTCCTTCTCCCTTGGCAGGTATGACAATCTTTTCTCCATCACTGACAACTTCGGCTTGGTTAAATCCATCCTTATCTGCATCCGATGTCAAGCCGCCTGCCATTTTTATCACTTCAAACAACCTGGTTCCCTCAGTAATCTGATACACGCCAGGCTTCTTTACCTGCCCACTGATATCTACAAAATCTCTGCCTTTTCAGTTTCTTCTGGTGTCAGCTCTGACGTCTCCGTGTTTTTGTTTCTTCGGCAATTGTATCGGAATTTCTTCTTTTTCCCCATTATGTCCAAAAACACAACAGCGACAATCATGATCAATACGACTGCCGCTGCTCTTTTGATTTTCTTATGTTCCTTTTAAGTAATATATACCTTCAGCTTGTTCATGAGTTGATCCATCATTCTGTACCCCTTTCTATATATGCACGATCTCTTTTACATAATTTTACATATATTCTATGGGGAAGTCAAGCTAAAATTGTAATTTACTGTCAAAGTTTATCTTTGTTCTCTCTACCTCTACATCGTACCGTTTGACGTCTAATCCAGTGTAGGTCAAAAAAATGATGCGATAACCTGTTCCGGGCTCAGATTAGAGTTGCTGCCTGAATCTAATTTCATGCAACGTCAGCTTGTCAGCCTGCCGCCACAGCCATTTCTCTAATTTTTCCTTTTAATATCTACAGAGACTATCTTTTTTGTTTTTTCTGTCGCTTTTCTGCGATAATCTGTTCCTGATCAGATAGCTTTTAATCAGTTCTGCATATTTCTCTCGATTGGAAGGTATGGAAATACGACCTCATATTCTGCTTCTGTAACTGCAGAAGCCAGGGATGACTGGAGATTCGAGCTTTGGCAATCCAGAGTTCTACTCCTCTGGCATGACACCTGCGAGACGCTCTTTGATTTCTGCTGGATCAAAAAGTCTTTTGTAGTCTCAAACTCTAAAAGTTCACACTTGCTGGTATAGCCTAACGATAGTGGCTGAACGAACCCCATCTTGGGATGAGGATTAAATCCTTGTGAATGCTCTAACAAAATCCTGCTTCTTTTAAACGCTCTTTTAAACAGCCTAAGCATGTCCAAGTGTGATGTATATTTAATATAACCTT
>VOFH01002102.1_pt1 | contig 31465 bp, 64 predicted proteins | sample 5384091 | NCBI WGS metagenome assembly VOFH01 (sample SAMN12384727, study PRJNA508395) | human gut metagenome | isolation source: healthy gut G | host: Homo sapiens
TTCACATCAGTTATGCTTGATGGTTCAGAACTGCCTTGCGGAAAATGTCCGCCTCACAAAAAAGAAGTAACAGACTTGGCATATGGTAGGAGTATCAGTGGAAGGTGAGATTGGAACCATCGGAGTTATGAGTAACTCAGATGAAGGTGGAGTAGAAAATGTTACATATACAAACTGAAGATGTCATTGATTTTGTAACCAAAACAGGGTTGACTGCCTTGCAATTGCAATTGGAACAGCGCACGGAATCTATCCAAAAGGATTTGTGCCAAAACTCCAGCTGGAGCTGTTAGAGCGATCAAAGAAGTTTGCACCTGTACCATTAGTCCTTCATGGTGGAAGCAACAACTGGGATGATGAGATCCGTAGGGCATGCCAGATTGAATCCGAAAAGTGAATATTTCAAGTGATTTTAAATATGCGTTCTTTAAGAAGGTAGATGAAGTGATTCAGGAAACAGGTGGATTTGTTCCTGCTAAAGTATTGACTCCAGGAATCAATGATGCAAAACAGGTGATCCGGGAGAAAATGGAGTTATTTGATCTTTGGGAAAGGCAGAATTATACAGATAAGGACGGGAAGAAATATGATCAATTTTGAATTTTCTAATACGACAGAAATTGTGTTTGGAAAAGGTACGCAGGAACAGGTTGGAGAGAAAATACGAAAATACAGTGACTGTAATAAGGTACTCGTAGTATATGGCTCAGACCGTATTAAGAAAAAAATGGGCTTTTGATGCAGTAAGCAGTTCATTGAAACAGCAGAAAATTGATATTCTGGAATTGGGAGGCGTGAAACCAAATCCGAGGCTAAGTCTGGTGCGCAGAGGAATTGAAATATGCCGCAATGAGAAAATTGATTTTATCCTTGCGATCGGTGGCGGAAGTGCTATTGACACTGCGAAAGCAATCGGTGTTGGTGTCCCTTATGAGGGAGATGTCTGGGATTTTTATCTTGGTAAAAGATACCCCAAAGAAAACCCTAAAAACAGCCGTAATTTGTACTATACCGGCAGCTGGAAGTGAATCAAGTTTAGCTCTGTTATTACAAATGAAGATGGATGGTATAAAAAAGAGTATTAATCTGGACCTGATCCGCCCGGTATTTGCCATTATAAATCCTGAACTTACATTTACATTGCCTGCATACCAGATCGGCTGTGGAGTTGTAGATATGATGACCCATATTATGGAACGCTATTTTACCAACACAACACATGTGGATCTGACAGATCGGTTATGTGAAGCAGCACTTCGCGTATTATTGCCAATGGAGAGAAAACTTTAAAGAGCCGGAAAAATTATGACACAAGAGCCGAAATTGTCTGGGCAGGAACTTCGCTCATAATGGATTATTAAATACAGGAAGAGTACAGGATTGGCGTCCCATCGTATCGCGCTGGAAATGAGCGGACTTTACGATATTGCTCATGGAGAAAGTCTTTTCTATTGTATATCCTGCATGGATGGAATATGTTTACAGTCATGATAAAAAACGTCCATCCAAATGCATTTGCAATTGAACTTAAAAAAATTATTGCCGCAAATAATGGGCAAAGGTATTTAATCATAAAATAAAAAAATTTTTTTCTGCGGAATGTGTTTGCTGCCGTGAAGAACTTCTCTTGATTTTCTTAAGACCAATTATTTTTGAAACAAGAATACATGTAGCAAATGCAGCGATTGGCATCATTACAGAGTTCGTTAAGAAATCAAAGAAGTCTAAAAAACTCCATTCCAATAATTTTGATGCTGCCAAAGGACCATAGCCAAATGATGAAAGACTGCCAAGAACAATCATAATACCACCAAGGATAATAGTTGATTTTTTTCGTCCCCATCCAAATTCATCTTCGAACGTCGATACCGCACTTTCCGTCAGTGCGATCGAACTGGTAAGTGCCGCAAAAAGTACTAATGTAAAGAAAAGTATACCAACACCTGTTCCAAGTCCCATACTTTCAAACATCTTGGAATTGTAATAAACATAAGTGAAGGACCGGCTTTTTAACGTGTAGGATCTCCACCTGAGAAAGCAAAAACAGCAGGAATAATCATAAGTCCAGCCATAATTGCAATTGCTGTATCAAAAATTTCAACATTCTTTGTAGACTCTTCAATGGAAGTTTCTTTTTTCATATAAGAACCAAATGTAATGAGAATACCCATCGCAATCGACAAAGAATAAAACATCTGTCCCATTGCCGCAACTACAGTCATCCATGAAAAGTTCTTAACATTAGGGACAAGAAAATATTTCACACCGGCCATTGCTCCCGGTCTTGTTATACGGAATAAATCATAATGATAAGTGAAAGAACAACAAGTATAGGCATCATAAATTTTGATACACGTTCAATACCATTCTAACACCTGCATAAATAATTGCCAAAGTTATAAAAAGTAAATACAATAAAGCAAATTTCTGCAGAAAAACCGCCTGAAATAAATCCCGTAAAATAGTCATCACCTGCTAAAAGTTTGCTGTCACCAATAATATATTCAACAAGATATTTAATAACCCATCCACCGATCACCGAATAATATGGCACGATCAAAACCGGAATGATCGCATTGATCCATCCGCCTAAAGATAGCCATTTAGGACTTTCCAAAGATTTTAAAAGCACCAACAGGGACTTTTTTTCGTCATACGTCCCAACGATGTCTCCGCCATGATCATCGTATATCCAAAGGTCAATGCCAGAATGATATAGATAAGCAGGAAAATACCGCCGCCGTATTTGGCAGCCAGATAGGAAACCGCCATATATTTCCCAGTCCGACGGAAGCTCCGGCAGCAGACAGTACAAATCCCAGCCTTCCTGAGAATGTACTTCGTTTGTGTTTGCTCATGTGATTTAACCCTTTATTTTTTTGTATAATTTAATCTTTATCTGAATTAGTTTAACATAAGAAGAGGTAAAAGCAATTACAGCATATCCAGAAATGTCAGAAAAAAACGTGTCATCTTTTTTACGTGTATCTTTTCTGGATCATTTTGCTTAACACCATGCGGCGGATGGCCTGCCTTTGAATATCCGTACCGATAAACACAGATTTTCCTGTTTTTGTGGCTCGCAGCCTGTGATTCCATAGCGGCTGTCTGCTACGTCAAACTGAAACCAGCAGGAACCGGCAGGAAAGTTGGCCTTTTGCCCGGAATATATTTCCATACTTTCCGCGGATCAGGTCCTCTAAAAATATCAGGGAGAGATTCGGGGAAGCAAAATAAAGCATTTTCAATGGAAAAGGTATCAGGCAGTTCTTCACTTTCAATAGCTTTGGATTCATAAATCTGTCCGTCATAGCCTGTTTCAAGAATCCGCAGCCAGTCTTTTTCAGGAAGAGAAGAGTAGTGGTCTGTATAAATAGTGGCGGTGGGATTTATTTTGGTTAAGATCTGTCTGGCTTCTTCTTTTTCTTCCGGTGAAGCCTGTTCGGATTTTGACAGGAAAATAGTTCCGCTTCCCGGATCTGGTTTTCGTAGAGAGCAGGATATTCTTTTTAAATAACGTCTGCAGCTGTAAATATCTGCGATGGTTACAGGAGATAAAATGGAAATCCGCTGATATTCGATTTTTTTACATTTTCCAGTACATTGCCTAACATGCCTACACCTGTTGGTTCGATCACCAGATATTCAGGATCAATGGTATTGGCAATAGAAAGGACGGACAGGGAAAAATCTCCTTTAGCGGAGCAGCAGATGCAGCCTTCTGTCATTTCCAGATATTAACAGGGCTTTGGCCTTCTTCTGCACGCAGACGGTCTGCGTCAATGCCGGCAGTGCCGTACTCATTTTCAAGTATGGCAAAATCTTTTCCGGTATGTTTTGCTAAAGCTTTAATAAAAGTAGTTTTTCCCGCGCCCAAAAAGCCGGATACGATCAATATTTTCATATGATAACCCCTAAATCCCCGATTCCCAGAGTCAGAGCTCTGTTTTTTAATTTTCTTAAAATAGTAGAATAATAGTAGAACAAGAACGCGCCAATGGCGCGTTCTCATAATAAATCAGACTGTTCAGTCATTCAATTTGTTATTCTTCGATCACAACAACTGGCTTGATAAGTTCAGCTGGCTTGTCTCTCATAAGGAACAGTGCTTCTTCCAGGTGATCCCAGCCTTTGAATACGTGAGGCTTAATGGGAAACATCCAGTTTCCCAGCAGATACTAAAGCTCCCAGTTTTTCCATACGTAAACGTCCGCCTGGCATTAAACCGCCATTGATCTGCTTATGGCCCATACCTACGCCCCATTCAGTACGTGGATATCAATGTTGTCACCGGATCCAAGATAGTTTACATTTCCGATCTTTCCGCCCGGTTTCAGGCATTTTACTGCTTCTGCAAAGGTTTCTACACCACCGCCGGCGATGACTACTTTATCAACACCTTTTCCATCTGTCATATCCATAACCTGTTTCCAGATCGGGCCATTTTGTAGCTTATGAAATCAGTAGCACCGTACTTCTTTGCAGCTTCTACGCAGACAGGACGGGTTCCTACTGTGATGATGCGGGAAGCGCCGCGCATGTTGGTTCCTGCTACGGACATAAGTCCTACAGGTCCGATACCAACTACCAGTACAGTATCACCAAACTGGACATCTGCTAACTCAACGCCGTAGGAAGCCGGTAGGAACCATATCAGACAGCATACATGCATCGGTTGGGCTGATATTGGATGGCAGTAGTGCCAGGTTTCCGTCTGCATCATTTACATGGAAATATTCAGAGAATACGCCGTCTTTGAAGTTGGAGAATTTCCAGCCTGCTAACATGCCGCCTGAGTGCATGGGTAGCCGGCCTGAGCCTCTAAGGAGTTCCAGTCAGGAGTGATAGCAGGAACCAATACACGGTCGCCAGGCTTAAAAAATCCTTTACCATAGAACCAACTTCAACAACTTCTGCACAGCACTCGTAATTGCCCTCTAAGATCATGTTGTGACGGTCGCCGATAGCGCCTTCCCAGAGAGTGTGCACATCGGAGGTGCAGATGGCAACTGCTAATGGCCACAGATGGCATCCATTGGTCCACATGCAGGACGATCTTTCGATCCATCCAGATTCTCCGATTTTTAACATTGCATAACCCTTCATAAATAATGTTCTCCTTTTCAGTGATGCGTTATATAGTTTTGTTTGTTAAAAATATCATCTGATAGTTAAAAAATATATCACTAAAAGGTCATAAAATCAATGGATACTTTATAGGCATATTTCACAATATTTTGAGTATCTTTTTAGAACAAATGCCAGAAAAGTTATTAAAAGATATCTTTTTAAGCAGATAAAGGGATCGTCAGTAAAGGTCATGAAACAATTTTAAAGCAGAAGAGATACTAATGCAAAACGGTCACATCCGGCTTTTCCATAGCACGGATGGTCTCTTGTCCTGATCCCGCCAGCGGCACTTTTTTTTTGATCTTAATCCGCCCTTTCGCTGCATCTGACATAAGTTGTATATGGGAGAGGACAGATGGGTGGGAAGGATACCAGCCGGTGCTGGTCTTTTACATAGTCTGCTTCGGCCTGAATACATAGATTTACGGCACGATGTCTCTTTTTCTGTCAGCTGGGGGCTTCGATGATGATGACCTTTAAGATATCTTTGCCTGCTGCTTCACGGACAACAGCAATATCTTCCAGTACATATTGGTCTTCATGGCTTCTTAAGGCTGTTAAATTCATAACCATGTCAATTCCTCACATCCGGCTTCACGCAGTTCTTTTGCCTGTCTGTATTTCTGGCTGGTAGTATCCCCGCCTCCGGGAAAGCTGATGACACCACCGGCATGGATATCGGATGGGGGGCAAGTTTTTCTGCCACATAGGATGAAAAAGCGGGCAGTGTAAAAGCAGCAACAAAGCGGCAATGTATGGCTGCTTCTATCCATGGCGTCGATCTCATCGCGGGTGTGAAATGCCTGGACACAGCTAATGTCGGTTTTCTTGCAAGTTCTGTAAGGCGCATATTATTTGCTCCTTCCTTTTTCCTGAGATTTTCGGCTTCATATTGGCTGCCGATGATACGTACATGGTCGATACCGGTGTATCTTTATAATAGGATATACGCCGGATCACTAAAAAGAGCGGTTTTAGGTTCCACGTCTAAAACGCGGGCTTCTAAAAAAAGTCTGCAGATTTGGCAGAGATCTTATCTTTGGTAGAGTCAATGAACAGGTTATAGTTTTCCTCCAGAAATTGATACAGAGCCACAAAATGACCCGCTGTGATGTTCGATGCCTGGAACCTTTGCATATTCAATATAGTTTTCCATTAAAGTCACAGGCCGGCCATCTGCCAGCTGTAAACGCTGGATGCGGGCAACAGGCGTTCCTTCTGGTATAAAAGGTCTGTGGCAATATCCCTGGAAGCCGGGATAACGTCGATCATCATGCTTCCTGTGGTCACATCATGACCACGCTTTCGTAAGGACTCAGTTACAGAAGTTACCTGGTTGTAATTCTGGGTAGTGCGGGTATCCATGACCATGGTGCCGCCAGCCCTGGCGGACACTTAAAATGCCTTCATCAGAAAGAAGCTTTACTGCCTTTCGGATAGTAGTGCGGCTGACCTGATACAGGGTTTCAAGCTCCTGCTCTGTGGGAAGAAAGCTTCCTGGCGGGTAGGTGCCGCCTTTAATAGCGGATTTTATTTTATCGTATATTTTATGTAGATCGGTTTGTTTGTCATATTGCGTTCCCCCTGTGTGTTTCTGCCTGCCTGGACAGGTTTCATTTGTTGATCGTGCCGGATTTTGGACCTTTTGATCCCAACATCAGTATTATATATATATTGCAGAAAAAACGCAATTCTGATACCGGTACATCGTTTTCGAAATAACCATGCCACCGCTTGTCTGACGGATCTGATCGCACAGGAACTGCACTCAAATCGCATCCTACGCGATCAGTACAGTTATTTACCAAAACGATGTGCTGGCCATATGACCCATAAACAATAACAACCTTTAACTTCATTGACGCTGCTGGACAGGATTTTATATAATGGTGTAGATACAGAAAAATTCTGAGAGAATATTAGGAAATGTCTCTCAGAGTCTTTTCCTGCACCTGCTTTTTTGTGGCTGATTTTCCGCCAGTCGCACCCGGAATTTCATCAACGTACGCACCGCGCACGCCTCAGAAATTGGGGCAATAACTGACAAAAAATCTTTCTACAAAATCAGGCACAGAAAGATTCCTGAGAGAACATTAGAGTCAACAAGGAGGGGAATTATGGATTATCCGGATAAAGATCAAAGATGGTATTTCATGGAAAACTGAGGCGCAGGAGATGGATCCGGGAGTAGTGCCGGGTTTTAGCTTATTGTAATGATGTTATGTGTGTGGAGAATACCTTTTAAAAAGGGGCCATCGGTGCGTTGCACAATCATCCGCATACCCAGATCACCTATGTGGCATCTGGTAAGTTTGAATTTACCATAGACGGAGAGGTGCATACAGTCAGTGCAGGAGATACGTTGCTGAAACAGGATGGGGTAATGCATGGCTGTACCTGTCTGGAAGATGGTATTCGATCGATATTTTTACTCCAATGAGAGAGGATTTTGTAAAGATCAGGCTGTAACATAAATTTCTGAAAGTTACAAAAAATACTAGCCTTTTTTTTACCTCCATGCTATAATGGTAAATTGAAGTGTAGCGCCCTCAGGGATATGGGCGAATCACATATATTTTCAAGGAGGAACCCGTAGAAATGAGTGTACAGGTAGAAAATTAGAGAAGAATATGGCAAAACTGACTGTAGAAGTCAGCGCTGAGGATTTTAAGGCTGCGATCAAGAAAGCGTTTAATAAGAACAAGAACCGCTTCTCCATCCCAGGCTTCCGTAAAGGAAAAAGCTCCTCAGGCTATGATCGAAAAGATGTATGGCGAAGGCGTATTCTATGAGCATGCAGCTGATGAAGCGATCAACGCTTCCTACGCTGAGGCTATGAAGGGAAAGCGGACTGGACATCGTTTCCAGACCAGAAGTTTCCATCGAAAAGATCGGCAAAGATGAGCCATTTGTATACAGTGCATTAGTAGCAGTTAAGCCAGAAGTTACTTTAGGACAGTACAAGGGCGTAGAAGTAGAAGGCTGACGCTTCTGTAAGTGCCGAGGATGTTGAGGCTGAGTTAAAGAAGGTTCAGGAGCAGAACGCAAGACTGCTTACAGTTGAAGACCGTGGAGTAGAAGACGGCGACCAGACCGTTATCGATTTCGAAGGCTTTGTAGACGGAAAGGGCTTTGAAGGCGGAAAGGCTGAGGACTATCATTAACCATCGGTTCCCATTCCTTTATCGATACCTTTGAAGAGCAGCTGATCGGCAAGAAGATCGGTGAAAGAGTGCAGAAATAAACGTAACTTTCCCAACCGAGTACCATGCAGCAGATCTGGCTGGAAAGCCAGCTACCTTTAAAGGCAACTGTTATGAGATCAAGGTAAAAGAACTTCCAGAGTTAAATGATGAGTTCATCTGAGGTTTCTGAATTCGATACATTAGATGAGTACAAGAAAGACGTTGAGAAGAAGTTAGCTGAAAAGAAAGAAATCGAAGCAAAACTCCAAGAACGAAGACGCTGTAGTTGCTAAGGTAGTTGAGAATGCATCTATGGGATCCCGGACAAGATGATCGATGCCCAGGCAGAGAACATGGTTCAGGATATGGCCCGCCGTATGCAGAGCCAGGACTGTCTCTGGATATGTACTTAAAGTACACAGGTATGACTGTAGAGCAGATGAAGGAGCAGGCTCGTCCAGATGCTGAAAGAGAATCCGCACCAGACTGGTTCTGGAAGCAGTTGCCCAGGCTGAGAACATCCAGATCTCTGATGAGAAGGTTGACGAAGAAGTAGCTAAGATGGCAGAAGCTTTACAAGATGGAAGTTGACAAGTTAAAGAGCTACATGAGCGAAAAAAGCGATATTAAGCAGATGAAGGAAGACTTAGCTGTACAACAGGCAGTTGATCTGTTAGTAGGAAGCTAAGCTGGCTTAATCAATTAAAATAATTACGTAAAGAGACCGGGGGATTCTCTGCAGAGAGTCTCCTTGGTTTTGTATATTAAACATATATCTGGGAAACCACTATGGGGGTCAAAACAGATATAAAGATCATAACGGAGGATGGTTATATGAGTTTAGTACCTTATGTCATTGAGCAGACAAGCCGCGGTGAGCGCTCTTATGATATTTATTCCAGACTTCTTAAGGAAAGGATCATTTTCCTGGGAGAAGAGGTCAATGACACTTCCGCAAGCATTATCGTATCACAGCTTCTTTTCCTGGAAGCAGAAGATCCTGGTAAAGATATTCAGCTGTATATCAACAGCCCGGGTGGTTCTGTATCTGCTGGTTTTGCTATTTACGATACAATGAACTACATCAAGTGCGATGTGTCCACTATCTGTATCGGTATGGCAGCAAGTATGGGCGCTTTCCTGCTTTCCGGAGGAACAAAGGGAAAACGTTTTGCACTGCCTAACTCTGAGATCATGATCCACCAGCCTTCCGGCGGTGCCAGAGGACAGGCGCAACGGAGATCCAGATCGTTGCAGAAAACATTTTAAAGACCAAGAAGAAGTTAAACGAGATCCTGGCTGCCAATACAGGCAGAAGTTATGAAGAGATCGCCCGTGATACAGAGCGTGATAATTACATGACTGCGCAGGAAGCAAAAGAATATGGTCCTGATCGATGATCGCCAGATCCTCGTCATATTACCAGGGATATATATGGATTCGGATATGAAAGGTTAGGTACAGATAATATGCCAATTAGACCAGATGACACGATCCGCTGTTCCTTTCTGGAAGGACACAGGATCAGGTTAGAAAAATGATCGCCGGTTCCGGTAATCATAATGTATTTATCTGCGATGAATGTATTGAATTATGCTCTGAGATCTTAGAGGAAGAGTTAGGAAAGCAGGAAGAGGAAGAAGTAGAAGAGGAAGCACCTCTTTTAATGACATCCACCTGTTAAAGCCTAAGCGAGATCAAAGCATTTTTGGATGAGTATGTAATTGGCCAGGACGATGCCAAAAGGTATTGTCCGTAGCTGTTTACAATCATTATAAAAGAGTTACATCCTGTCAGCATATGGATGTGGATGTACAAAAGAGCAATATTCTGATGATCGGACCTACAGGTTCAGGTAAGACCTACCTGGCCCAGACTATGGCAAAGATATTAAACGTTCCTTTTGCCATTGCCGATGCTACCACGCTTACTGAGGCAGGTTATGTAGGCGAAGATGTGGAAAATATTCTGTTGAAGCATGATCCAGGCCGCAGATTTTGCTATTGAGCGTGCGGAATACGGTATTATTTATATTGATGAGATCGATAAGATCACAAGAAATCAGAAAACGTTTCCGATTACAAGAGATGTATCCGGTGAAGGTGTACAGCAGGCCCTTTTGAAAGATCCCCTTAGAGGAACGGTTGCCAGTGTGCCGCCTCAGGGCGGAAGAAAGGATCCCCATCAGGAGTTTATTCAGATCGATACGAACATCCTCTTTATCTGCGGCGGTGCTTTTTGACGGTTTGGAAAGATCGTAGAGCAGAAAGTGCAGGCCTCTATTGGATTTAATGCAGAATCCGAAAAACCGTAATGAGATGGATATTGATGAGCTTTTACGGAAGGTAGAGCCAAGGATCTGAAAGTTTGGCCTGATCCCTGAATTTATCGGCCGTGTTCCGGTTATGGTATCCTTGGATTCTCTCTGGATGGAAGCCCAATGAAGAATCCTTTCTGAACCGAAAAATGCCCTACCAAGCAGTATAAGAAGCTGTTTGAGCTGGACGATGTAAAAAGCTTGAATTCAAACCAGATGCGCTGGAAGATTGCAAAAAATCTGGAGACGGAAAGATTGGTGCCAGAGGCCTGCGTTCCATCATGGAAAATGGATGATGGATCTGATGTATGATTCTCCGATGTTCCATCGGAATCTGCACCATCACCAGGGATGTGGTGAAAAACAGAGCAAAACCGGAGTTGGAAGCGATACCGGCCAATGGCAAAACGTCGGAGGGGCCTCGTACCTGCCAATGTGCAAAAAAATAAGGGGCTGTCGTATAGAAATTAATCCTACTCATTGCAGCGGCCTTTTGAAGGAAGCAAGAGGTGAACGAAAACGAATGGAAGAACAAAATAGATACCGCTGCCTGTGGTGGCCCTTCGGGGTTGACCATACTGCCCAAGATGGTCGTCCATTTTGATGTGAGCAGGGAGCGTTCCGTGGCCGCAGTGGAGCGGCCATGCTCGGGGATCAGAAGGTTTTTTGGTCACCAGAAGCACCCAGAGGTGGTGGAACCGGATTTAAACGAACTTATTCCAGGTGGGACCATGGCGGTGGTAAAACAGCTGGTGAAGCTCCCCTAAAAGGTGCGTGTTCTGGTGGAAGGACTGAGCGCGGCGAGCTGCTCACCTTTGACAGAGCGAGGAGCCTTATCTGATGGGTGAGGTGTTTTTATGGGGGGCGGAGGATGAGGATCTCAGAGGCCCTATGTTCAGGAAGCCATGCTGCCGTACCGTGAAGGATAAACTGGAATGCCTACTGGGTGGATAAAGCCAGAGTTGCCAAAGATCCTTCCGTCCTGCTTTTGAACCTGGTGATCTCAGTGAGCCTCATTGACCAGATCTGTATCCAGCTGCCCTGGATTATACCGTATGTGGGATCCTGGAGTGTAGACCATGTCCTGGTAAATGGAGGAGGTGAGACCCTGGACGCTGATGAACAAGATGGAGGTCTACCGCATAAAAAGGAATTTCAGGAGAAGGTGAAAGCAGATATTGACCAGAACCAGAAGGAATATATCCTGCGTGAACAGATGAAGGTAATCCGGAAGGAGCTAGGGGGGACAAACGCCTGTCCGACGCAGAGGAGTACCAGAAAAAGCGCAGCCAGTTAAAGGCGGACAAGGAGATAAAAGGAAAGCTGTTAAAGGAGATCGAGCAGGGTTCCGGGCAATGAACAACCTGCTGGGGAGAAACATCCGGTGATCCGCATTATATTGAAACTCTGTTGAACTTCCTGGGAGAAGGTTTCTAAGGATAATGAAGATTTGAAGCATGTGAAAATTTTAAAGGAGGACCACTACGGCCTGGATCAAGGTGAAGGGATGGATTCTAACATATCTGGCGGTGCGCGGCTGACGAAAAGGCACCAGCCCGATCATCTGTCTGGTGGGCCCGCCCGGAACAGGAAAGACGTCCATTGCAAAATCTGTTACCAGAGCGCCAAACAAGAAGTATGTGCGCATAAGCCTGGGCGGCGTCCGGGACGAGGCGGAAATCCGGGGACACAGAAAGACTTACGGGGGCCATGCCTGGGCCGATCTGGTAGACGGCTGCGCCAGGCGGGTGTATCCAATCCTTTGATGCTTTTGGATGAGATCGATAAAAGCAGCTGACTACAAGGAAAATACAGCATCCGCCCTTCTGGAGGTTCTGGACGGAGAATGTGAAGTTCCGCGACCATTATGTGGAGCTTCCCATCGATTTATCCAAGGTACTGTTTATTGCCACAGCCAATACACCCAGACCCATCCCCGGGACCGTCTTCTGGACCGAATGGAAGTGATTGAGGTCAACAGTTATACAGAAAATGAGAAATCCACATTGCAAAGAACCATCTGATTTAAAACAGATCAAGGCCAATGGCCTGAAAGAAAGACCAGCTGGTAATACGGAGATGCTCTGCGAAAAGATCATTATTGAAGGATATAAAGGAGGCGGGGTCGTTCTCTGGAGAAATCGAGACATATCTGCAGAAAGACTGCAAGAGAGTTTCAGGAAAAAAAAAGGCAAGGAAGTGGTGATCGTCACTCGGAGGCCAATCTGGAAAAATATCTGGGGGAAGGAGAAGGTGACCTTGAGGATGGCCAACGAGGAGGATGAGGTTGGTATTGCCCGTGGGCTGGCATGGACCAGCGTGGGCGGCGATACCTTACAGATCGAAGTGAATGTGATGCCGGGAAAGGAAAGAATTGCTCCTGACCGGCCAGTTGGGGCGACGTGATGAAGGAGTCCGCCCAGACCGCCCTGACCTTTGTCCGGTCCATTTGCCCGACTATGAGGTGGCGGATGATTTTTTGAGAAACACGATCTGCACATCCACATTCCCGAGGGAGCAGTGCCAAAGGACGGCCCATCTGCAGGAATCACCATGGCAACCGCCATGTTCTCAGCCGTTGTTAACGGGAAAAGGTCCTGGCCAAAGTAGCCATGACCGGGGAGATCACCCTGCGCGTGATTGGGTGCTTCGGATCGGCGGCCCTGGAAGGAGAAGATCCTGGCTGTGAAAAAATGGCCATGGAGATCGCTCTGGTTCCGACAAGAACCGCGCGCGGACATGGCGGAGCTTCCTGGGAAATCACCAAGGGACTGAGATTCGTCTATATGAAGAACGATGTGCTGGCTGCGGCATTAGAAAAGGAAAAGTGAGGAAGAACGATGATTATTAGATATGATTTCAGTACGGCATTACCACAGTACATTGCTGAAAACCTGCTGCCGGAATTTGCCTTTGCGGGAAGTCCAATGTGGAAAATCCTTCCCTGATCAATGGCCTGATGAACGCCGTGCGCGCCAGGACTTCGTCCCCCGGAAAGACCCAGACGATCAATTTTACAATGCGTCAATGATGATCTGTATTTTGTGGATCTTCGGGTTACGGATATGCCAAGGTGGCGTTGGCGGCGAAAGAGAAGGGGAAGATGATCGAGCGTTATCTGAAAAATCCCCATGCTAAAGATGGTCTTTCCTGTGGACATCCGGCATGATCCGTCAGCGAACGATAAACCATGTACGACTGATCGTATACAACGGTTACCACCCGGTTATCATCGCCACGAAGCTGGACAAATCAACCGCAGCCAGATCCAGAAACTGCCAGTATATCGCGATTGCGGCGGTCATGGATGATCTGATGTTTCTCAAAATTTAAGACAGCAGGGTAGCCATCACATGAGAATAAATCTCCTGGCTTTTACGTCTCAGGCGCCGCATACAGCTTCCGCCTGCTCTTTGTCAGGAACAGAAAGATCAGGCCGATCAGGACTGCCTTATTTTCACGTACTTCACAGTGGACGATGTAGTCCTGGTTAGTACCTTTGTAAAAGTCGGCATTTGTTTTCTGCTCTTCTGCGCAGGCGAATTTATTTTCCTTTGATGTTAATCCATGTCATTGTTGATAATGGCAGGAGAGAAATATTTTGCCAAAGAAGTTTAAAAGGTTTCTTCCCCTTCTTTGGTAATATCATAGTGCTGGGTAGCTGGCTTCTTTGTGGATCAGCCCGGCATCCCATAATTCATTTTCAGGCCTGCTGCAGTGTGAAATAAAATAGTATAGTCGTGTTCTGTAAGCTGGTCAGCTGTGCATTGGTAAGAGAAAATTCACTGTTTAACAGATACAGGTTCATGATTTATATAAAGTCATAGGTTCCGTAAGCATTGTTTCACACTCCGTTAAAGATTTCTGAACATTCTTATCTATCGCAAGTTTGCTTCTTTAAAATCAAGACAGATTTCTTTTTTTAAAACAGAAGAATTGTGTTATCATGGGGTTAGGTGCTTTATGTGCCAGTGGCAAATGTTCAGCGCAATCGAAGCGAAAACAAAAAATGCAGGAGTGCAAAGCTTACAGCAATCCGGCATTTGAGAAACTGACAGATAAATATGCGAGTACATATAGATACAGGTGGTAGTGTATGAAGACGGATCAACCGCGCCTGGCCGCGGAATCATTGACAGCAGCGTGCCAGAGCTGGTGATAAAACCAGAGGATTGAAGGGTCCTTTCACCGGGAGAATCCGTGCGGGAGAATTTTCCGTTCAAAGCGGAAATGACCTGTATATTAAAGGGCTGGTATTCGGAAATGAGAGAGTAAAATTAGAAAGCAGAAGCATTTGGTGAGACTTCGCAATCACATTATATATAACATCGACACCCGATACTTAGAGGATGGAGATACAGTTAAAGGATCTTTTACCTGGTCAAACGGAGGCGAAAAGATTCGCCCATTCTTTGCCCATACAGACAGGGAAACAGGACAGAGGAACTGGGAAGCTTAAAACCCCAAAAGGATTTTGCAGCTCTGGCAAAGAAAACTGGGAACTATTCCCAGCCTGTTTGAATATCAGGATTTTACAGAGAAGCGCCTTTTATGGGATGCAGGCAAGGACGATCTATGAGGGTTTAAAGGGAAGAAACGGCAGAAATAATCTGTTAGAGGAATTTTAGTAGCTCTTCATGTAAAGGGAAGCGGTTTCCTGCGTACAGACGGGAAAGATCCTGTTAAATGCACCGGAAACCATTACAGAAGGTGTGATCGGATTTACAGCCAGTGGCTGGGCTATGTAAAAATACAGGTAGAAACAGACGGGATTTTCTTGCTGTGGAAAAAAATGCAGTGACCCCGTGAGTTTGACCAGGAAACTGCCAGATCCATTACCAGATCCTTCCACAATATCTTCATGTCGGAAGAAACTTTGGTTCTGTGCGCATCCGTTCCTGCGCCAGAATTTGTTTTCCGTAGAAGTAATAAAGAAAAAATGTTCAGGGAGCAGATGGAAGAGAGAAAAAACAGCAGATGGGTATCTGTCTGTGAATTTTCCCCGTCTGCGCCTGAAACAGGAATTCTTGGATGGGGAGATTTTCTGTAAACAGCGGGTTATTAAAGAAAAGAAATCTCCGTGCAGATATCCGGAAGATATAGCTGTACGTTTGTGGCGGACAGAAACAGCTTTTTAAAGCAGGAAGAAAAGATGCATTAATAGCGGCTCTTGCAGAGATCGGAGATCCTGTTTAAAGATGCAGGGGATACAAGACCGGGAAATCTCTGCTTTTATCAGTATTTAGAGCTGTTAAATAGACCTTCTGAAGAAAAGGCAGCACTGGCCCGCTACATACGTAAACTCTTAAATGAAAACAGGAAAACGGATGGCTGGCTTTTAACCTGTTAGTAAAACAGACAGGACCTGCCTGCAAAATCCGCTGGAGCTTTATGAACAGATGCGCTCATGTTCGGATATGGCTGCAGAAGCCCGTTTTTATATGGACTGGCCTGCCGCCTTCTTAAGATGCATCCGGATCTGTTTGTAAAAATGGGAGAATTTGAGATCCAGGTCTTCCTTGGTGGATTAAAAAATGGCTGGCTGGACAGAACCTGGCTGTAAAAGCTGCTTTATCCTTTCAGAGGTAAAGCATTACAGGAAGATCCTGGAAAAGACTGTTAGTAAATTTATACAGATCCTATCCGGAAATGCAGGTATTAGAGGCATTATGCGGTCTTCTGATCGGGGAGAAAAAAAAGACAGATCCGCCTTTGGCTGGTATGAGAAGGCCTTAAAAGCCCATATCAATCTTACAAGGCTTTATGAATATTTCCTTTATTCTCTGCCGGATGATTATGGACATGCCCTTCCAAAAGAAGTGTTATTGTATTTCTCTTATGATAAATCTTTAGACCAGGCCAATAAAAAGTGTGCTGTATAAAACATTTTTACAGTATGTAAGCCTTCTACGGAACTGTATCAGGTCTATGTGCAGGAAATGGAGCAGTTTGCCATGGAACAGCTGCTTGCAGGCAGAATGAACAGCTGTCTGGCTGTGATCTATGAGCACATGATCTATACAGATATGATCGATCCCAGGGCTGCAGGGATCCTGCCAAAGATCACTTTGTTCCAGCCGCGTAAATGTGATGATCCGAGAATGAAATATGTGATCGTGCGCTGTGAGGAATTAAAAGAGGAAGAGGCATTTTTATTAGAACATGGGGGAAGCTTATGTTCCGGCTGTTTCTAAGAATACAGTCCTGTTTTTCCAGGATGCATATGGGGAAGATATCTGAATATAAGCCACCGGAAACTGCCGGTCATGGACTGGAAAGAGCCCTGACCGCTGTTATGAGGTATATCCGGATCATCCCATCTTAAAGCCGCGCCTGGGAGGCTGTGGCAAAAAAAGGTGTGTGTGGAAAAGAGGAGGAAGCCCTTTCAGAAGACACCTAAGCCAGTTAAAGCTAGAATCCTGTATTTGAGAAAAGCCTTATCTGGTAACAGAATATTACTGTAAAAAGGTTGTTTCTGCAAGGAAGAAGAAGGAGAAGAGCGTGCGCTTTCCTGATCCATATTAGATAAGGACCTGTTGGAGCTGTCCATAAGACCACTGTGAGATCTTTATAGACTGTAATTATTTAAAGAGAAGCATATAATATGCTTAACTTTATGAAATAGAAGGATGTGGATCCGAGGCTGTTAAAGCTTTGTACCCGTATGATCTTACAGCAGCTGTTTGACCAGGATGACCGTTTACTGGAACTGTCCTGGAGAGTGTTTGAGGCTGGCAAAGCGGACAGCGTGATCTTAGATTATCTCTGGTGAACATTTTAACGGGACCACTTCCCAGATGTGAGATCCGATCCAGGCAGTAGGGAAACATGTGGAAACCTTAAGGATCTGGAAGAACGTCTGTTAGCTCAGATGTTGTTTACAGGCAGCTGTGACCAGATCGATTCTGTATTTGACCTTTTATATGAAGCGCAAGCACCAGGAAAGTATGGTAAAAACATATTTTACCCAGGGGGTGTATCAGTATTTCCTGGAAGAAAGGAGATCGACATTCGATCTTCCAGTACCCCTGAAAAATGCAGTGGGCGCGGATCCTGGCAAGGAAAAGATCCCTACGATCTATCTGCTGGCTCTTACCCGTTATTATGCAGGAACAGGCAGAGTCACGGCAGATGAGAAGAAACAGTTACCCAGATCATAATTAAAATATTCTGTTAGAGTCAGAAATGGCATTTCCCATATATGAAGGATCTGGGACAGTTTGTTTCTATCCCGAAGACATTATGGATAAGACCATGATCAGGGGTACCAGGGAGACAAAATGTACAGCCCTGGATCGAATGCGTATCCCTTCCCCCAGGAGGACCATTTTACCAGGGAAGAGATGAAACAGGTATATCAGCATTTATGTAAAACTTGGCCCTGTTTAAGGGAGAACTTTTAGAATACCAGATCTATGAACGGGGCGAAAGACTCTTCTTGTAAAAGGCCATTACCTGCTGTGACCCGGAAAAGAGCCGGAAGAGAAAAACAGCCGCTTTGCCCGGCTAAAACCAGATATCGAGGCAGTGGCAAAGCAGGATGCAGAAAAAGGGCTTTTGGGGGCAATGGAAGATTATGTAAAACAATCAGCTGCCCTGGGGATCCTATTTCCGTGAACTGACGTGTTTTGAAATGGGATCAAAAAAAGATTTCAAAACATATGAACTACAACGGAGGAAACAAATAGATGGAAGGACTTGTGATCGGGTTAGATCTGAATGACGATTATTCCCAGATCAGCTGCAATGAAAAAAGAAAAGTCTGGACAGTTCCTACAGTGATCTGCCGCAAGAAAAGAAAAGAAACTGGCTCATGGGAAAAGAAGCTTATGCAGCCACTCTTTTAGGCGAAGGCGTGATCGTGCAGACAAGCTGCTTAAAAATGGTCCGCAAGAGGAACTTCTACTATAGGAGGGATCTGCTGCTCTGGTACGGATCTATTAAAGATATTTTTTGAAAAAAGCTGTTAGACTGTCCTTTTAAGGAATTCCATACAGACCAGGTGGGCAGCTGGTGATCACCATGCCAGGAACAACATAAAAATAACAGACAGAGCTGTGCAGATTATCTGAACATTCCAGGGACCATGTGATCGGTGATCATACAGAGAGTTTTACAGCACTATATTGCTCAGTCCACCATAAAGAGCTGTGGAGTAACCAGGTAGGTTTATTTGAGGTTATCAGAGATTTGGCTCTGCTATGAAATGAAAGTACAAAAGGGGCATGCGCCATAACATGGTCAGGCAAAGCCTAAAACCAGGAAGAAACCTTTGACTTGGATATCCCTTGACTCTCCCCCTTCCAGGCTCAGCTGTAGGTCAGATCCTTTGTTCCTGTGGGGAAAACTTCTGGAAAATAAGCTGTTTTCAACCTGTTCCTTACAGGAAAAGGCTTTGACATCAGGACTGGGCAACCGGTTTTATGAAACTTGCCTGCAACCGGAGAAGGGTGTTTGTGGAAAATGTGCTGTTTTCCAAAGGGCAACAATCAAGGCAAAGGGACTATATGGTTCAGGGAACAGGAATTTCCCTATGTGTTTTGTCTGAAGGTAGATTAAAGGCAGAAGTAGCCCTGAAAGTCATGCGTGCAGGAAAAGAGATCATGCTGGCAGTTGCCTCCCTATATGGGGATAACTGGTATGAGTCAAAAAGTTCTCTGGAACTGATCTTAGATGGACAAAAGAGATCGAATTTCTTATTTCCATCTGGACTCCCGGAAAGAGAGCCGTTTCCGTGCCCCTTACAGGTTTTTCCTGACCGGCCGGAAAAGACTACCAGGATCCGGATGAATATTGGATTTACAGATGAAAATACCATGGCGGTGGTGATCCGGGATATGGGCTTTGGAGGCTGTTCCCGGCATCTGATGCAGTGATCAAGACAAAGAGGTAATCTTATGAGTTTATTGTGTGCAGAGGAAAAAAAAAACATCCCCTTTTATATTGAAGTTCTGGGGATCCATATATATTCTTCCCAGGAACTTTGCTATGTGATCTACCATCATCCCCTTCTTGTGATGAATGATTTTGTAGATGCCTCTTTGTTTTTCTTTGTGAAAAATGAGCTGGGACTTGGCTTTCTTGCAGGACGCATGGAAAAGCTGGTGGAAGCCGGCGGCCATGGAAGAGGCTTTGTACCTGTTCTTTCTGAATGTGATTACTATACAGAAAAGAATACAGAATTTAGAAAAGCAGGTAACGGCTTCTTACAGAAACCTTTCTCAAAATGCTTATGGAAAGGCAGTGGCAGATTATCTTTTTTCCCAGAAACAGTATGGAAAAGCACTGCAGAAGTATGAAAAACTGACCGAGGAAGGGGGAACGCAAAAAAGGAGAAGAGGCATTCTGGTCCCAGGTCTATCAGAACTTAGGGGCTGCCTGTGCCCAGATGTTCCAGTTCTCCAGAGCATATAAGGCATATGATACAGCCTATGGATTAAAGGAAGAGGATCAGATCCTGGAAAAAGATCTATTTTCTTACCTGTTTTGCTCGGGACTTTCCATTGATGAAAGCTATGAGGCTCTTTTTAAGCCAGAATGGAAGGAAGAATGGAAAAGGAAACTGTCCCCAGGCAGAAACAGATGCCAAACAGGCAACAAGTGTGAGAAATTAAAACCCTGTGGGGAAACAGGATCCTGAAGGACAGTTAGAAAAAGGCAAAAAAACTGATCAGCAAATGGAAAAGTGAGTACAGGAACAGGAGGCATAATCATGGCTTTTCAGGCAGCAAAGGAATTTCTGGAAAAAGAGATTTGGAGACAGGATCAAAAGAGTTTGATGTTTCCAGTGTAACGGTAGAGCTGGCAGCAGTGGCAGTAGGCTGTGAACCCATTGCAAAAAACATTATCCTTTTTAACAGGGAAGGACCGGTCCTCATCGTGGCAGCAGGAGATGCGAAGATCGACAATCACAAATATAATCCTTTTTCGGTGTAAAAGCAAAATGCTGACCGTAGAGCAGCAGGTGTCTGAACTGATCGGCCATGAGGTTGGGGGTGTATGCCCTTACGGTATCAAAGAGGGCGTAAAGGTGTACTTTAGATGAGTCTTTAAAGCGTTTTGATGTAGTTTATCCTGCCTGTGGAAGCAGCAATAGTGCTGTAAAACTGTCCATCCCGGATCTGGAAAAGTCCTGCGACTTTGAACAGTGGGTGGATGTGTGCAAGCTGCCTCCAGTAAAGATACATCTATAATAACTTTGCTTTTGACAAATCTGCTTAAAAATATTTATGCTTGAAAACAGCAGTATAAAAAATGGTGATGAACAAGAGGAGTACATTTTTAAGACCCTCAGAGAAAAAGCGGCTCACTGGCTGAAAGGCCGCTTGGGAATACTTGAAAATGGAAGGTAGCTTGTGAGGCCGGACAGGTGAGAAAGATACATTAGCCTGTTCCGTTGGCGCGTTAAAGGAGCGAGTACGAAAGGCTTTAAAATATATATAAGATATGTTTCAGGTTTTCGTATTCCATGAGATGACCGGATATGGATGATATATGTGTTGTACATATCGGTTGGATCAAAGGTGGTACCACGATACAGTCGCCCTTTGCTTCCCCTATGGGATGCAGAGGGCTTTTTGTTGTTTCAAATGGATACAACCTCTGCCAGGAGGTTTACTGCAAAGAGAAAAAGCTGTGCTTATTAATGTTCTCTCAGGAATCTTTTTGTACCTGATTTGTGAGAAGATTTTTTTGTCAGTTGTGCCCAAATTTCTGAGGCGTACGCGGTGCGTACGTTGATGAGAATCGGGCACAGGTAAGAAACCATTTACCATTGTTATGCCGCCGCCGAACATTACGGGGCAGCTGCATATGGGTCATGCACTGATAACACCATGCAGGATATCCTGATCCGCTATAAGAGAATGCAGGGATACGAAGCTCTGTGGCAGCCGGGAACCGACCATGCTGCAATCGCAACAGAGGTTAAGGTTATCGATAAACTGAAAAAAGAAGGAATCGACAAGGCAGATCTGGGAAGAGAAGGTTTCTTAAAGGAATGCCTGGGAGTGGAAAGAAGAGTACGGCGGCACCCGTATTGTAAAAACAGCTTAAAAAATTGGGGTCTTCCGCTGACTGGGACAGGGAGCGCTTCACAATGGATGAAGGATGTTCTGAGGCAGTTTTGGAAGTTTTTATCAAATTATATGAGAAAGGATTTATTTACAGAGGATCCGAATCATCAACTGGTGTCCGGTTTGTCAGACATCCCTCTCAGATGCCGAGGTAGAACATGTAAGATCAGGACGGATTCTTCTGGCACATTAATTATCCGGTAGTAGGAGAGCCAGGACGTTTCGTCGAGATCGCCACAACGAGACCGGAGACACTGCTCGGCGATACCGCCGTTGCTGTAAACCCGGAGGACGAGCGTTACAAAGACATTGTTGGAAAGATGCTGAAGCTGCCATTAACAGACCGTGAGATCCCGGTTATTGCAGATGAGTATGTAGATAAGGAGTTTGGAACCGGCTGCGTAAAGATCACACCGGCCCACGACCCGAACGACTTCGAGGTCGGAAAACGCCACAACCTTAGAGGAGATCGTTATCTTAAATGATGATGCTACCATCAATGCAAGCCTGGTGGAAAATATGCTGGTATGGATCGTTATGAGGCAAGAAAGGCCATGGTAGCAGACTTAGACAAGATGGGCCTGTTGGTAAAGGTTGTTCCTCATTCCCACAATGTAGGTACCCATGACCGCTGCAAGACCACAGTAGAACCGATGATCAAACCGCAGTGGTTTGTAAAATGGAAGAAATGGCAAAACCGGCCATTGATGCATTAAAGAGCGGCCAGTTAAAATTTGTTCCGGAACGCTTTGATAAGACTTATATGCATTGGCTGGAAGGCATTCGCGACTGGTGTATCTCCCGTCAGCTCTGGTGGGGACACAGAATCCCGGCTTATTACTGCCAGGACTGCGGTGATGTAGTTGTTGCAAAGAAGCTCCAACTGTATGCCCGAAGTGCGGTAAGAACCATTTCAAGCAGGATGAAGATACTCTGGATACCTGGTTTTCCTCCGCATTGTGGCCATTTTCCACACTGGGCTGGCCAAATAAGACAGAAGAACTGGATTACTTCTACCCGACCGATGTACTTGTCACCGGATACGATATCATCTTCTTCTGGGTTATTCGTATGGTATTCTCCGGTATTGAGCAGACCGGCACAGACCCATTTAACACAGTACTGATCCATGGTCTGGTACGTGACTCCCAGGGACGTAAGATGAGTAAATCCCTTGGAAATGGTATCGATCCGCTCGAGGTTATCGACAAGTACGGCGCCGATGCACTTCGTATCACCCTGATGACCGGTAACGCACCGGGAAACGATATGCGCTTCTATTGGGAACGTGTAGAAGCCAGCCGTAACTTCGCAAACAAAGTATGGAACGCATCCCGTTTCATTATGATGAATATTGAAAAGGCAGCAGATGTTTCCGGTGTTACTGAAAAGACCTGACACTGGCAGATAAGTGGATCCTTTCCAAGGTAAATGCCCTGACTAAGGATGTAACTGAAAATCTGGACAAGTATGAATTAGGTATTGCTCTTCAGAAGGTATATGACTTTATCTGGGAAGAGTTCTGCGACTGGTACATTGAGATGGTGAAGCCAAGACTGTACAATGAAGCAGATGAGACCAAGGCTGCAGCTATCTGGACCTTTAAAGAACGTACTGATCCAGGCATTAAAGCTGCTGCATCCATTTATGCCATTTATCACTGAGGAGATCTTCTGCAACTTACAGGAAGAGGAAGATACCATTATGCTTTCTAACTGGCCTGTATACAAGGAAGAGTGGGCATTTGAGGCAGAGCATGAGGCAACTGAGACCATCAAAGAGGCAGTAAGAGCAATCCGGAATGTACGTACATCCATGAATGTTCCGCCAAGCAAGAAGGCAACTGTTTATGTAGTATCTGAGGATGATGCTGTATTAAAGATCTTTGAGAACAGCCGCAGCTTCTTCGCATCCTTAGGATATGCCGGTGAAGTTATCCTTCAGAAGGATAAGGCAGGTATTGGCGAGGACGCAGTTTCTGCTGTGATCCACAAGGCAGTGATCTACATGCCATTTGCAGAGTTAGTAGATATTGAAAAAGAAGTTCAGCGCTTAAAGACAGAAGAAAACGTCTGAAGGCGAATTAAAGCGTTCTCATGCTATGCTTGGAAATGAGAAGTTCGTAAGCAAGGCCCTCAGGCCAAGATCGACGAAGAGAAGGCAAAACCGGAGAAATACACCCAGATGATGGCGCAGGTAAAAAGAGCGTCTGGCACAGCTGGAGAAATAATCAAATGTGCGAAAACGTAAAATAAAAACGGCCCGGATGGCAGAACCTACATGCCGTCTGGACCGTTTTGCCAAACAGGGCGAACAAAAGGCTGAAAAGCTTGTATGAAAAAAGGAAAAACAAACGATGAAACTGAAAAATGCTCTGATATTACTTTTTAACTGCTACGATCTGGGGTGTTGCCTTTGTTGCCCAGAGCGTAGGCATGGATTATGTGAGCCCTTTACTTTTAATGGTGTGAGAAGCATCATCGGCGGTCTTGTGCTGATCCCGGTGATCCTTGTTTTAGATCGCAAAAGAAGGCAGAAGGAAAGGATTATAAGGCACCTGGTGACAGAAAAACACTGATCTTAGGCGGGATCTGCTGTGGCGTTGCTCTTTGTGTGGCATCTAATTTCCAGCAGTTTGGTGTTATGTATACAAGCGTGGGAAAAGTTGGCTTTATCACAGCCTGCTATATTATCATTGTGCCGATCCTCAGCCTGTTTCTTGGCAAAAAGTGCAGTCCGGCCATCGCCGGGGCAGTAGTCCTTGCAGTTGCAGGTCTGTATTTACTTTGTATGTCAGGAAGTGATCATGGACTTCAGAAAGGTGATTTCCTGATCATGATCTGCTCTTTTATCTTCTCCATACATATTATGATCATCGACTATTTCTCACCGGCAGTAGACGGAGTGAAAATGTCCTGCATCCAGTTTCTGGTAAGCGGAATTATTTCCCTGATCTGTATGACGATCTTTGAAAGAGCCTCATATCGCCCAGATCCTTGCTGCATGGAAACCGATCCTTTATGCTGGTGTTATGTCCTGTGGTATGGGATATACCTTACAGATCGTAGGACAAAAGGCGTCAATCCAGCCAGCGCTTCCCTGATCTTAAGTCTGAGTCCAGTATTTCCGTACTTGCAGGCTGGCTGATCTTAGGACAGAAGCTGACAGGGAGAGAGATCTTGGCTGCGTTCTTATGTTCTCAGCGATTGTGCTGGCACAGGTTCGGATGTTATTTTAAGTCGAAAAACCGGGGAAAGATAGAGTTGATAACCGGAAAAAATTTGTATAATATAAAGAGGAAAGGAAACAGATGGAAGCAGAAGCATATTTGAACCGGCTTCCCATGTGGGCCAACAAGAAAAATTCCTTAAAGGATATCCGTATATTTTTAGATCAGATGGCGGACCGGACCGTAAGATCCCTGCTATCCACGTAGCAGGTACCAACGGAAAGGGCTCTGTCTGCGCGTTTATGACCTCTGTATTAAAAAAGGCCGGTCTGCGTACAGGTACTTTTATTTCCCCTCATCTGGTGGAGATCCGGGAACGTTTTCTTATAAACGGGGAACCGGCAGAAAAAATGCCTTTGAAGAGGCCTTTGAAACAGTAAAAAAAAACAGGCGGAACATATGGTAGAAGAAGGCTTTTGCCATCCTACTTTTTTTGAGTTCCTTTTTTATATGGCAATGGTACTGTTTGCCCGTGAAAAAGTAGATGTAATGGTGATCGAAACAGGTCTTGGAGGACGTCTGGACGCGACCAATGTGTTAGAGTCTCCCAAAGTTTGCGTGATCACCTCCATCAGCAGGGATCATATGCAGTATCTTGGAAACACGATCCCACAGATCGCAGGGGAAAAAGCGGGGATCATAAAAATGGGCGTTCCGGTAGTATTTGATGATACAGATAAAGACGCCAGCGCTGTGATCGGTGCAAAAAGCAAAGGAAATGAAGGCAGTTTCCCTGCCTGTGTCAAAGCTGCTTTATGATACAGAAGACAGCTCAGAGGGTATTTTACTTAAAGAAAAGGGAGAAAAAGGGCTCAGGCTTTCTATTCCTTTTTTGAGGCACTTTACCAGGCACAGAATGCAGAGATCGCCGTAACGGCTCTTCGCATTTTACGGGATCAGAAAGGTATTTTTACAGGTATAACAGATGCAGTGATCTGTGAAGGGATCAGTGCAGCCAGATGGCCGGGAAGAATGGAAAAAGCTTCCAGAAAATGTTTATCTGGACGGCGCCCACAATCCTGGGGAATTGCTGCTTTTATCCAGGCAGCAGGAAAGATCCAGAAAAGAACCGGTAAAAAAGCCTGGCTTTTATTTGCTGCTGTGGCAGATAAAGAATATGAAACCATGGCAAAAGAACTTTGTGAAGGTCTTAACTGGGCAGGAATCGGTGTGGTGCATATGAACAGTGACAGAGGGCTGTCAGCAGGGCGGCTTTCTGATGTTTTTAAAACATACGCCTCCTGCCAGGTCGTTTCTTATGAGGATACAGAAGAAGCAATGGAACAGATGCAAAACAGAGCAGGAGATGATCTGCTTTTTCTGTGCAGGTTCCCTGTACCTGATCGGAGAATTAAAGGTACAGCTTAAGAAAGGAGAAAAGATACAGTGATCGATTTTGAAGAAGAAATTGAGCGTTTCAAACCAAGCCTTGATGTAGAGGCAGTAGAAGATGCCATTGTAAAAAGCGACCTTACGGATATGACAGACATTATGATGGAACTGATCAAGGAAAGAGACGGAAATAAACGATGATGGATATTGCAGCAAAGAACAGACAGATAGCCAACAGCTATTCCAATCTGGGTCTGGAAAAGGCAAAGGTGCGGGACCTTTCCGGAGCAGCACAGTGCCTGAAAAAAGCCTGCATTTTTCTAAATATCAGACAGATGCCAGAAATCTTTTGGGTCTGATCTATTATGAAAATGGGGAAGTGGCAGATGCATTAGTCCAGTGGGTCATCAGCTTAAACCTGCAGCCGGAAAATAATCTGGCAGGATCATTATTTAGATGAGATCCAGAGAAAACCGGGACAGTTAGAAACAGAAAGCCAGAATGTGAAAACATTTAACCAGGCGCTGTGGCATGCACAAAACGGCAGTGATGACCTGGCGATCCTGCAGCTGGCCCGTGTGGTGGCAGCCAAGCCTCATTTTGTAAAAGCCCATCTTCTTCTGGCTCTTTGTATATGCGCAGGGAAGATTACAATAAGGCAGGACGTTCCCTTTTTAAGATCCTGCCAGATCGACAAAAGCAATCCCAAAGCCCTGTATTACATGTCTTTGGTAAAGCAGAATACAGGCCGGGCAGATGCGGAAAAGCGGAAGATGATCAAGGCATTTTCCCACAGACAGATGCAGGATGATGATGTTATCATCCCAAATACCTACAAGGAAAATACCGGTCTTTCCACTGTGTTTCATATTATCATTGGTCTGATTATGGGACTGGTTGCCTTCTATGTACTGGTCCTTCCTGCAAGGGAGAGCAGTTTAAACCGTGTTAGGGATGATGAACTGATTGGCTATATGCAGCAGCTTAATAATGCAAAACCAGCAAAATGACAGCTTGCAGCAGGAAAATGATGATCTGAAAGCCCAGAAAGACGAGGTACAGAAAAAACTGGACGAGCTTACAACAGGAAATACCAGTGTCCTGGCCCAGTACCAGAGCCTGATCTGGGTGCTCCAGTATTACCGCACCGGTGATCTGGTAACTGCAGCAAAGACTTTTTGCAGACGCAAACTTTGATATGATCGAAGATGAAAATATCCAGGGGATCATAAGCAACATCCGTCAGGATATGGCAGGCAACATCTATCAGAGTCTGGTACAGCAGGGACTGCAGCTGTGGAATGGCGGTGACAAGACACAGGCAATGGATTATTTCAGGCCAGCTTAAAGATCCAGCCGGATAACCCGGAAGCCATGTTTTATGTAGGCCGTCTGTATCAGGAAAATGGAGATACTGAAAATGCCAATGCCATGTTTGATAAGATTGTTGGAGAACATGGAGACTCTGAGTATGCCCAGAGGGCAGCAACGGCAAGAGGGTATTAAAATGTGTAAAGTTCTCCGGTTGGGAAAACCGGGGGTCAGTAATTGAATATTGAAATTATACAGCAGAGAAAAGAATAACAACCTTTTCTCTGTTTTTTTGGCTTTACATACGGATAACGCGCTGACTGCGCGTATGCCAGACTTATATGTCCGGGAGTTTCGTCTGCCGGTCCGGCGGACATCCCATAATAATATTATAAGGAGGAACTGGGAACCATGAAACAGGCAAAAATTACATACGAAGCATTGGGAGATACGTTACTGATCCATATGCCAAAAGAGCTGGATCACCATAACTGCAGGGACTTAAAAAGGGATACGGACCTGATGTTAGATGAAAACTATATCAACCGCATTATCTTCGATTTTGGAAAAACAGAATTTATGGACTCTTCCGGGATTGGGGTCTTATTAAACCGTTATAAGCAGATGGCAGCCAGCAGAGGGACTGTTACTTATTACGGAGCAGGCCCGAGAGTGGTTCGTATCCTTGAAATGGGCGGGCTGGTGCGTCTGATCCGGGGGTTTAAGGACCGTGAAAGTGCTCTGGGAAATTTATAAAAGCAGGAGGATGGAAAAGGTGGAAGGACAGAAGGAACAGACCAGACAGAAAGAACATGTAAGACTGGAATTTGAAAGCAATTCCCGTAATGAAGAGTTTGCCAGGGTGGTGGCAGCTGTATTTATGAGCCGCTTAGATCCCACATTGGAGGAGACCCAGGATGTAAAAACAGCAGTGTCAGAGGCAGTCACCAATGCCATTATCCATGGTTATGGAAAAGAAGGTGGAGAGATATTTTTAGATATGACGGCTGATCCAGCTGAAAAAACACTGACCGTCTGTGTGACAGATACAGGAGCCGGTATCCAGGATGTAAAAAGGCCATGGAACCCTTATATACAACGGATACCACCGGGGAACGTTCCGGGATGGGAGTCTCCTTTATGGAAGCGTTTATGGATGAAGTGACCGTGGAGTCGGAACCGGGAAAAGGGACAGCAGTGACCATGAAAAAACATATTGGAAGGTAAGCTTTATGGATGAGACCCTGAAATTGATCGAATTAGCTCACCAGGGAGATAAAGCAGCCAGGGACAGGCTGGTAACAGACAATATGGGACTGATATGGAGCATTGTAAAACGCTTTGCAGGCCGTGGATATGAACAGGAAGACCTGTTTCAGATCGGAAGTATCGGTCTGATCAAGGCAATCGATAAATTTGACCTGAATTACCAGGTGAGGTTTTCTACCTATGCAGTACCAATGATATCAGGTGAAATCCGGAGATTTTTGCGGGATGACGGCATGATTAAGGTAAGCCGTTCTTTAAAAAAGAACTGGCAGGAAAAGTATTTCTTGTAAAAAGAAGAATTATCGGACTGTTATGGACGGGATCCAACCGTAGAAGAGATTGCAGGGAAGCTTGGGGTAAGCAGTGAAGAAGTAGCCGCTTCCCTGGAGGCAGGCGCCCAGGTGGAGTCTATTTACAGGCCTTTAAGCGCCACAGAAGGAGAAAAAGGTGTTTTAATGGACAAGTTAGAAGAAAAAAAAGTGAGGCCCAGGAACAGCTTTTAAACAGGCTTACCCTGGAAAAAGTCATGAAAGATCTGGCACCCCAGGAAAAAGAGCTGATCCTGCGCCGGTATTTTTTATAATCAGACCCAGATGGAAACTGCAAAAGCGTTAGGGTATCCCAGGTCCAGGTTTCCCGCCTGGAAAAAAGTGTTTAAAAGAACTGCGAAAGCGTTTTGAAGGATAAAATAAACGGATAAAACGAATAAAAATGAAAAAAAGGCACATTCTAGCTGTGAAAGGATGTGAGTTTCAGATGAAAATGAAAAAGCGTAAAAAAGCAGTTCTTATTTTTCTTCTTCTTTTTAGCAGGTATGGTCACAGGGTATCTGTTGTGGAGTATGAGGGGAACCGGAGTATGAAAAAGAAGGGATGCTGGTGGAAAATGAGGTAACGGCGTATTATAACATGACAGAAACCGGAATTCCGGCTTTTGCGGCAGCGCCGGCCAGTCTGCTGATAGAAGAAAAATGGCGAAGGGTGGAGTGAAAAAACCTATGAGCCAGACAGGCAGCAGCCAGAGTCAGACCGTCTATATACAGTTAAACCAGATCACGGAGCTCCGCCGCAGGGATGTATTTTTTAAAGGATGTAGGGAAGTGACCTGCCGGGATAAGGTGATCTTAAGTAAATGCAGGGCATTAAAGTAAAGAGTATCCCTGAAAAAGAAGCAAGGCGTTATGTAATGAGCGCGCTGGAAGTAGTGCGGATGTTAGAGGCATTGGATCCGTCCATTGAGGTAAACAACCTGGGAGAGTCGGATTTTATCATCGCCTATAAGCCGCCAAAGGCTTCGGAAGTTTGCTGGCAGTGGATAAAAACAGTCTTTGTGTGTCTGGTCAGCTTTTTCGGGGCAGCATTTGCTATTATGACCTTTAATAATGATGATGTAAATGTAGGGGATGTACTCAGTCAGGTCTACTTTCAGGTCATGGGACGGCAGCCAGATGGTTTTGGGCTGATGGAAGCAGGATACAGTGTGGGACTTGCTATTGGGATTTTGGTATTTTTCAACCATATTGCAGTGAAAAAGCTGAATACCGATCCCACACCTTTGGAAGTGGAAATGCGCCTTTATGAAGAAAATATCTGTAAGACCCTGATCGACCAGGCAGGTAGAAAGGAGAAAGAGATCGATGTGGATTAAAATATCTTTCTCCTTTTTTTCGGCCTTTGTTCCGGCGGGATCATTGCAGCCGGCGTTTATGCATTTCTGGCCATCATCGGTGTTTTTGTGCGGATGATCGGGAAAACGAAGACAAAGAAAATATCATGCTCTATGAAAATATGATCATTCTCGGGGAGTATTGGGAAATATCATGGAGCTTTATAAGGTAAGACTGCCCTTAGGCGAAGTGTTTGGGCAGATCTTTCTTCTTACAGGGGGCGTCAGCGTGGGAATATTTACAGGCTGTCTTGCCATGTCTCTGGCAGAAACCTTAAAAGCACTTCCCACATTTTCAAGGCGGATCCGGCTGTCTGTGGGGCTTCCATGGCTGATCATTGCTATTGCTGCAGGGAAATGTGGCGGATCGCTGCTGTATTTCTGGAGGCGGATGGCAGCAGGATGAGAATGAAAAAAGTGGTTTCAACATGGTCATAGAAAGGAAAAGAACATGGAGATCGACAAGAAAAAAACTATGCGGACTACATTAAAGAGATCACCCCGGTCCATAATCTTTGGGCTACTATGGGAAAAGCATTTATAACAGGGGGACTGATATGCACTCTGGGGCAGTTGATTATGAACCGGGTGACAGATACCTGGGGCAGGAGGCAGAGGCGGCAGGTGCCTGGACTTCCATTATCCTGGTATTTTTGAGCGCCTTATGTACCGGTCTTAACATTTACCAGAAACTGGTAAAATTCGGCGGAGCCAGGCCCTTGTACCCATCACCGGCTTTGCTAATTCCGTAGCTGCTCCCGCAGTGGAATTCCGCTCCGAAGGCCAGGGTTTTCGGTATCGGTGTAAAGATATTTACCATCGCCGGGCCTGTGATCCTGTATGGCGTGGGAGTAAGCTGGATATTGGGAATGGGATACTGGGTTTTGCAGAAAATGTGAGTCGCATAGACGGCTCATTTTTTGTGTGTTATACTATTGATTATTAACTATCA
>VOFH01004295.1_pt1 | contig 31327 bp, 55 predicted proteins | sample 5384091 | NCBI WGS metagenome assembly VOFH01 (sample SAMN12384727, study PRJNA508395) | human gut metagenome | isolation source: healthy gut G | host: Homo sapiens
ATTGGAACCGTCCAGCAGACTGTACTTGTATGGACGTGTAAATGTGCAAATGACATAATAAATCCTCCGTTTTTTCATTATATTATGAACAACGGAATATTCAATCTTTTTCCACGGATCATTCCCATGTGCTTTCCATAACAGAAATAGATAGACAGACACGTCCCGAAATTGTTTGGTTGATAATAGCGGCAGACCCGCCGCTTAAGAATGAGACAACTCGTCTCTACATTCCAGACAGGAACTCTTCCACAGTTGTTGAGCGCGCAGCAAGTTTCAACCACTTTTCCAGTGTCTCATCATCCTGTTCTCCTGCGATGCGCTGCTGCTGTTCTGCCGGAATAGTTCCAAGTTCGGCTGCTAATGACCAATATACTCTGTGCTGCTGCGAGGCTGCAAGTGACTCCGCCATCGGCTTCGCAAGCGTCTCTGCCATCGACTCCGCCATCGGCTTCGCAAAGCGTCTGCCATCGACTTCGCAAGCGTTTCCGCCATTGATTCCGCTATCAGAAGGTGCCATCAGCTTTGCCCTCCGCTCCGCTTCCTCACGGATATACTCTTCCATCGTCATATAGCCCTGCGCCCAATTTTCGATCACGTTTTGATATTTGACTCTCTCTTGAATATTGCGGATTTTTTTCATCCCGGATTCTGCAACTTCCTCAGTGCTTTCTGCTTTAAATACGCAAACAGATGCAGTAGTTCGGGTGTTATGTTCTCCCCATGTAAGTACCTCCTCTGTGGGAGGTGCCTGTCTACAAAATTATTATAAATCATTCTTCCAAATCAAATGTCTATTAGGCAAAATCACAGTGCCTGTCTTGCGTTTTCACACAGATGCATTTCTTTTTATTTATGTATAATTCGTTTAAGTGAATTAGCAGAAAGGATCTGATCCATTATGGGAAAAACAGGACTGATTGTTGAGGGCGGCGGCATGAAATGCAGCACCACAGTGCCGGCATTCTCGACAGGTTTTTAGGGATGATAAAATCACATCTGACTCATTGTATCATGCCCTGCTGGAGCCTGCCAACACCCTCTCCCTACCTTGCCGGCCAGCGCGTAGCAGAAATTCGCGCTTCTATACCGTACACCTGGACGACCATGCTATCTTTCCGTCCGCAGCCCGTTTGACCGGGAATCTCGGCTCGAATATATCTACGGAACGCTGACCTCAACTCAGACGGTGCCGACCCGATTGACTACGATGCCATCAAAGCGAAAAATCCGGCTGAATTTTATATGCCGGCAACGTGATGCCCTCACAGGAAAGGCAGCCTATTTTTTCCAAGTTCGACATCGTGCGCGACGACTACCGCATTCACCATGGCGACCTGCGCTCCTGCCCTGCCGCCCGGTCAATGTGAACGGACATTTCTACTACGACGGCGGTGTTATTGATTCTATCCCCGGTACACCATGCCTTAGAACACGGCTGCGATAAGGTTGTCATCATCCTGTCAAATCCGGATTTCGTGAAACGGCCGGAGGCACACTGCCGATCTACAAGCGCATGCTGCGCAGATATCCCAAGACCATCGAAGGGATCGACCACCGCCATATCAATTATCAGGCTTCGATTGATCTTCCAACCGGCTGGAAAAAGAGGGACGTGCCTTAATCTTTGCGCCGAGCCGCCATCTGCCGCTTTGAAAATTTCTCCAGGGACCGCTGCCCTAGAGCAGAAGCTTTATGATCTTGAGTATCTGATTATGAAGCAAAACGCGCTGCCCTGCAGGAGTTTTTACAGAGCGCAGGGTCACTCATAGGTTTTCTTTAAAAATGCCTCTGCCTCCTGTGTTTTCCATGAATTCCCCTATATCCGTCCAGCGGAGCAGAAGTGTATCTTCCGTATAGCCTGCTTCTTAAAATAAGTTTGGGCATACTGTTGATACGCCTCCTCTGTCAGCGGGTTTCCGTCCGTATCCTTACAGACAATCTGCGCCTCCTTCATCACCGCTGTTGCATACGCCATGTGATATCACCATTCTCATCAATGCCCTCCAGCAGATGGGCTGATCCGAGGTTCGATGTCATGATGATGATCGTATTCTTGAAGTCAACGGTTCTTCCCTGCGAGTCTGTGATACGTCCGTCATCTAACACCTGCAATAATACATTGAATACATCCGGATGTGCTTTCTCGACCTCATCGAACAGGACAACCGAATACGGTTTTCTACGGACTGCCTCCGTCAGCTGACCGCCTTCATCATATCCGACATATCCCGGAGGCGCTCCGATCAGACGGGACACGGAATATTTCTCCATATACTCACTCATATCAAGACGCACCATATTGGATTCGTCATCAAAAAGACTGGCTGCCAGAGCCTTTGCAAGTTCTGTCTTACCGACACCGGTAGGTCCTAAGAACAGGAACGAACCGATTGGTTTGCTCGGATCTTTGATTCCGGCTTTGGAACGGATGATGGCCTCTGTCACTTTTGTGACACCCTCGTCCTGACCAATGACACGTTTATGCAGCTCCTCGTCCAGATGCAGTGTCTTGTTACGTTCACTCTCGGTCAGCTTTGCGACCGGAATACCCGTCCAGCGGGAAATAATACGTGCGATCTCTTCCTCGCTGACGTTCTCATGTACCAGCGAAAGATCTTTATTCTTAACTTCCTCTTCCTCAACTTCCAGCTGTTTCTGCAGCTGTGGAAGTTTTCCATACTGCAGTTCTGCCGCTTTTTCCAGATCATAATTCTGTTGTGCAGTCTTGATCTCATTCTTGACCTGCTCGATCTCTTCACGAAGTTTCTGGACTTTTTCAACCGATTTCTTTTCGTTTTCCCATTGTACTTTCTTTGTGTTAAATTCATCACGAAGTTCTGCCAGTTCCTTCTGAAGATCCGCAAGACGCTCCTGACTCAGACGATCCGTCTCTTTTTTCAGAGCTGTCTCCTCAATCTCCATCTGCATGACACGACGGTTTAACTCATCCAGCTCTGTCGGCATGGAATCCAGTTCCGTCTTAATCAGGGCACACGCCTCATCCACGAGGTCGATTGCCTTATCCGGCAGGAAACGGTCGGAAATATAACGGTTTGAGAGCACTGCCGCAGATACCAGTGCCGAGTCTGTAATCTTTACACCATGGAATACTTCGTAACGCTCTTTCAGACCACGCAGAATGGAAATGGTATCCTCAACGGTCGGCTCATCCACCTGTACCGGCTGGAAACGACGCTCCAAAGCAGCATCTTTTTCGATATATTCACGGTACTCATCTAAGGTGGTCGCACCGATACAGTGTAACTCACCACGGGCAAGCATTGGTTTTAACAGCTGGCCTGCATCCATCGCACCGTCTGTTTTTCCTGCTCCCACGATGGTATGAAGTTCATCGATAAACAGGATGATCTGTCCATCGGAATTTTTGATATCATCGAGAACCGCTTTCAGACGTTCCTCAAACTCACCACGATATTTGGCGCCTGCAACCAGTGCGCCCATATCCAGTGCAAATAATTTCTTGTCTTTTAATCCCTCCGGGACATCACCGCGGACGATCCTCTGTGCGAGTCCTTCAACAACAGCCGTCTTACCGACACCCGGCTCACCGATCAGAACCGGGTTATTCTTTGTCTTTCTGGAAAGGATACGAACCACATTACGGATCTCTGCATCACGTCCGATCACCGGATCAAGCTTCTGGTTTCTCGCACGCTCTACCATATCGTATCCGTATTTTTCCAATGTATCATAAGTTGCCTCCGGGTTATCGGATACTACTCTCTGGTTTCCTCTTACCGTTGACAACGCCTGCAAAAACCGTTCACGGGTAATTCCATACTCCTTGAAGATTTCCTTCATTGCCTTATTCGGATATTTGATCAGGCATAAAAACAAATGTTCCACGGAAACATATTCGTCTCCCATTGCTTTTGCCTCATCCTCTGCATGGACAAGTACCTTATTCAGATCCTGTCCTACATAAACCTGTCCGCCGGATACTTTTACACGGGCAGCTAAATGGCGCTCTGCGTTATCCACAAAATGTTCTTTCTGGATCTCCATTTTCTCTATTAATTTTGGAATCAGTCCATCCTCCTGACGTAACAGGGCGACTAAAAGGTGTTCCTGCTCGATCTCCTGATTTCCATATTCATAGGCGAGCTTTTCACAATCGTTAATGGCTTCTACCGTCCTGCTGCATCGTCGCCTGTATCCAGCTGTCCGCAGTCTCTCTCTGCTCCCACTCCCCACAGCCGGTTGTAAAGAGCAGCTGGCTGGCAAGCAAGCCGCCGCGATTCCACTTTTTTCCCACAGTCCTCTTCTGAAATATGTTCATATTCCTCCCGCCTTTTTCTCCTGCCGGCTGCACCTCCTGCCCGGGGGTGCTTTTTTTAACGCAGCACGGTATTTTCCCATAGAAGAGCAAAAAGGCTGCCGCATGAAGCGGACAGCCCCTGGACAGCCTTGTTTTTATTTGCTCTTCTCTTTGATCTTTGCAAAAGATACTCTGTATCATACGATGAAGAAACAGAGCAGCGCAGCCACCGCAATGTTGGACCACAATTTGAGAAATTTGCCGTTCTGTCTTCACCAGTATGGAAATCGTTCCGTTGATAAGTACACCAAAGAAGGACCGATGACATTTCCCACACCGCCTGTCAATAATGTACCGCCGATAACGGAGTGAAGCAATGGCATCCATCTCAAGTCCGAGTGCCTGCTGCACATTTCCCGACATCGTGTTCAGGCGGTAGCAGATGCCGCCGATCGAGCAGAGGAATGAGGAAAGCACATACGCCTTCGAGCTTTCGTCTTCTTCACGTCCAGTCCCATCATGGTCGCCGACTGCTCACTTCCTCCGACTGCGTAAAGGCTTCTGCCGAACTTGGTATAGCGGAGCATGAAAATACGGCTATCAGCACGAGCAGCGCCACGATTACCGATACACGGATAAACGGAACCTGCACCACGCCCTTGTTGTTGGTATAGGAGCCAAACGGAAGGCTGATCTTCGTATTGGCAAGCTTTACAAAAAAAAATGCATTGCTGCTGATGGAGATCTGTTCCGTGCTGATCACGGCTGTCATGCCTCTGGCGAAGAACATTCCGCCATTGTCACAATGAACGGCTGGATATTCAGATAGCCGACACAGAAGCCCTGCACCACGCCGAACACAATCGATGGCAAGCACAAGTATGCAGAGCAGAACCGCATTCATGTTCCAGCGCTCCCGCTACCGACGGCAAGAATCATGCAGTCCATGGCAACCAGCGAGCCAACGGAAATATCGATGCCGCCGGTCAGCATCACGCAGGTCATTCCACAGGTGATGCAGAGCAGGCCCGCATTATTGATAAGGAATGTTCAAAAACGTCTGCAGATGTGTGAAGCCCTTATTGGAATAAATCACACAGCCCACGGCATACATCACAAAAAATAACGCGATGGTGGTATCAGAAGAACCGTATTTCCATTTAATTTTTCGCTTTCATTATGCAGCACCTCCTTTGGCAAAGCTGTCTCCTTACAGACATTTTTTTCATAAAATGCCTTAAACGGAGGTGCCTGGATTGCCACAATAATGATAACAATGACCGCCTTGTACACCGGTGCCTGCTCGGTCGAGATGCCGAGCGCATACGGGTGGTGGTGATCGCCTGATGGTGTACGCACCGATAATAGAGCCTGCCAGCCGGAACTTTCCGCCGCCGAGGCTGTTGCCGCCGAGTGCAACTGCCAGAATCGCATCCAGCTCGAAGTTCAGTCCGATGTTGTTGGAATCGCAGAGCTGATCCGGGAGTGGAAGCAACAATGCCGGCAATTCCTGCACACAATCCGCAGACAACATAGCACAGGAAAATGATGCGCTCGGAATTGATGCCCGCGATGCGGGAAGCCTTCTTATTGATGCCGACGCTCTGGATATATAAGCCCAGTGCGGTCTTGCGGAGCACCAGCGATGTGATCAGGATGCACACGATGGCAACCACGATCGGTGTCGGCATAAATCCGAGATAGCCGCCGAAGATTTTAAAGGAATCATCGGACGTATACGATCATGTTGTTGCAGAGCAAGTCCGATTGCCCTCGCCGCCGAAAACAGGATCAGCGTTGCCACCATCGGCTGCACATTCAGATACGATACCAGAAAACCGTTAAACGCACCGCTGGCACATCCCATCAGGATGCCGCCAAGCACACCGACGATCAGCGGCGCTGCAAGGCTGTTGGTGGAGGACACGCCGTAGCCTGCCAGAAGCATGCAGCAGAACGATGCCGCCAGTGACATGACCGAGCCGACGGAAATATCCGTTCCTGCCGAGCAGGACACAACCAGCGTCATGCCGATGGCAAGAATGGCAATCTCACTGCCGCGGTTTAAAATATCAATGATGCGTCCGTACAATACCCCGTTGCGGATGGAGATGGTAAAAAAGTTAAATGCAAAATTTCCTGCCATCACATCATAGATGATATTTACCGCCATCACCAGTATCATACAGAAAATCGGTAAAAACAACGGCTGGCTGACCAGCTTCTAAACTTACTCATTCTGCCACCTCCTGCTATGGACTGCATTACATGCCCCTGGGTCAGTTCCTCAGTGATCTCTCCCACTTCCTGACCATCCCTTAATACCACCAGCCTGGAGCATGTTCTGAGCATCTCCTCAATCTCGGAAGAGATGAAGATCAGACTCTTTCCCTGATCCGCAAGCTCGATCACAAGCTTCTGGATCTCAGTCTTTGTCCCGACATCGATACCTCTGGTCGGCTCATCCAGCATGAGTAAATCCGGGTCGGTGGCCAGCCATCGGGCGAGAATCACCTTCTGCTGGTTTCCGCCGGAGAGCCTGCCCGATCAGGGTCTCCCTGCTCGCCGTCTTGATCTGCAGCAGGCTCGATATACTTGTCTGCGATCTCGTTCTGTCTGCTCATTGGAAGTTTTTAAACATTCCGCGCTTTGCCTGCATTGCCAGAATTATATTTTCTCGTACAGATAAGTCTGCGATAATGCCCTCTGCCTTTCTGTCGTCCGGAAGAAGTCCCATTCCAAGATTCATCGCATCAATCGGCGCATTGATCTTTGCCTCTTTTCCGTTGACAAACAGCTTACCTGTCTGGTTTTATCCGCTCCATAGATGACACGCGCCAGCTCACTGCGTCCCGAGCCAAGCAGACCTGTCAGTCCCACGACCTCACCCTTATGTATCTGTAAATCAAACGGCTTGATCTTTCCCTTGTGGCTCATGCCCTGCGCATCGATAACCACCGGCACATTGGTGAAATCCTTCTTCTCTTCTGATTTTACAGTCTGCAAGGTCATCAAAATCCTTGCCCATCATCGCTGCAACCAGCTTTACCCTTGGCAGACTCCTCAATCGGATATTCTCCGACCAGTATGCCGTTCCGGAGCACTGTGATCGGTCACAGACTGCGTATACCTGCTCCAGAAAGTGTGTCACAAACACAATCGCCACACCCTTTTCCTTCGCCTGCCGCATAAGAACGAACAGCTTTTCAACCTCATGGTCATCCAGGGAGGATGTCGGCTCGTCTAAAATCAGTACCTTACAATCCATATCCACCGCTCTTGCAATCGCAATCATCTGCTGGAGCGCCAGTGAATACTCTTTCCAGATTTTTGGTTACGTCAATATCAAGATCCAGGCTCTTAATAATCCTGTTGGATTTTGCTGTCATCGTCTTCCAGTCGATGGTTCCAAGCTTTGTCTTCGGCTCCCTGCCGATAAATAAATTTTCTGCCACACTCAAATTCGGGCAAGATTGACTTCCCTGATACACCGTGGATATGCCCTTTTTTCTGTGCATCCAGGGTCGAATGATTGACCACCGGTTCATCGATCCCGTCAACGCGTATTTCTCCCGCATCGAACGCGTTGATTCCGGTCAGACACTTGATCAGTGTAGATTTCCCGGCACCATTTTCTCCCATCAGTGCCATGATCTCGCCCTTCCGCAGTGTAAGATCCACATTGTCCAGTGCCTTTACGCCCGGAAATGTCATGGTAATCCCCGCATGGTCAGTACCACATTATGCTCCATTTTACTCCACCCTTTCCTTAAAATTGGGAGAGACCAACGGGCCTCCCCCATTACAAATTCCCTGTCTGTGAAGCAGGCTTCTTCTCTGTCCCTGCTATAATGTTTGTCCTGTTGCCAGACCGTCTTAATACTGTGCGTCAACGATCTCCTGTGTAACCACGGTAAGCTCCTGCTCCTCGCCGTTTACCGTGATGGATGAAAGGATGTCCTCATTTACATACCAGTGCTCAACCATGTATACTTCCTTGTCAGGTGTGCTGCCGGACTCTAACTGCTGGATAACATCCTCTACAAACGGAGCCTGCAAGCGGGTTGCACTCGAAGTCTGCATTGATGTCGCCGGACATTACATACTCAAGACCTGCGGTGCAGGCATCGAAGGAAATCAGGATCACGTCTCCGTCCACACCATAGGAGATACCTGCTGCCTTCATGGCATCCATCGCACCAAATGCCTCGTTATCGTTCTGGCATACCACTACATTGAACTGTCCTCGTAGCTCTTGATGTAAGACTCCATAACCTCCTGTCCACCAGCCTGTGTGAAATCACCGGTCTGGGAATCCAGAATGTTCCAGCCGTTTGCATCTGCGATCTCCTTTGAAGCCGTCCGTACGTCCGATCTGTGCGGAAGCACCGGTTGTTCCCTCGATAACGAGCACGTTCACGTCGCTGATGCCCTTTGCATCCGTGTAAGCCTTTAACCACTCACCTGCTGCAAGACCCTCATTCTTGAAGTTGGAGCCTACCCATGAAATATATTTGTCCGAATCATCAATCGTACGGTCAATGACGATAACCGGAATACCTGCCTCCTCGCACTCTGTCAGTACCGTGTCCCAGCCTGTCGATACGATCGGGTCGATGATGATGTAATCCACATCCTGCTCGATGAAGCCACGTACTGCCTCCAGGCCTGACTGCCGAATCCTGGTCGCAGTCAACGAACTGGAGATCATATCCGTTCTCTGCCGAGAAGATGGACTGTGCGGAATTCGTGGATGCGGTACGCCAGTCAGACTCATGGCCAACCTGTGCAAAGCCGATTTTGATTACATCCCCGTCAGCTGCGTCTGCCGCATCTGCTGCGTCAGAAGCATCCGCTGCTTCGCTGTCCGCTGCCGTATCTGCGTCTGCTGCATCTGCTGCCGTTGTGTTGCTGCTGTCAGCAGCCTCCTCGCTTCCGCAGCCTGCCAGTAAGGTTGCGCCCATTGCCATGCACATCAGTACACTCACTAACTTTTTTTCATTTTAAAAACCTCCCAAAGTTTTTATTAGATTTGGTTAAGTCCTTAACCATGTACCTATTATAGCTTTCGGACGGTTTAAAAAACCGACTGGCTTTTGAAATAAGTAAAATTTTTTACTAAATTATGAACAGCTCATTCACAATTTTGCCGTATTTTCCTCAAAAGGTGTAATTTTTTTTGGAAATGTTGCGTTTTCTTTTGATTTTCTCTGCCCGGCACGGAATCCGCACCCAGATCTCGGTGCCCTGCCCGTAGGTGCTCTGTATCTTCAGTCCGTACTCCCTGCCATAATTGAGCTGGATACGCTGGTTGACATTGAACAGTCGAAGCCGCCCGTCTCCTCCTGCTCCGGCTCCTGCTCCCCGTCGCGGGCATGGCGCACACCTGCGCAAGCCGCGCACCGTCCATTCCGATTCCGTCATCCTGCACCTTGAAAATCATGACATCCTGGCAGAGTGCACCGGACACCCGGATATGTCCGCCGCCGCGCTTGTTCTTGATGCCGTGGTAGAGCGCATTCTCCACAAGCGGCTGGAGCGTCAGCTTGATGATCTCATATTCATAGAGCTCCTCCGGAATCGCAATCTCATATTCCAGTATATCCCCTGTAGCGGAACTGCTGGATCTCCTAAGTAGCTGCGGATGTGCTGCTCCTCCTCCTTACCGTGATGAACTCCGCCCCTTGCTTAAGGTTGTCGAAAAAAGCGACGGGACGACACCATCCTCACGACCTGCTCCGTGTCCTTCGACTCCGCGAGCCAGATGATGTTGTCCAGTGTATTGTACAGAAAAATGCGGGTTGATCTGCTCCTGCGCGCGCAGGCTCCCGCCGCGCCGCAGATTCAGGCTCTCCACGCGTATATCCTCCACGAGATGCCCGATCTCCTCCACCATCTGGTTAAAGGCGCTGTTCAGAACCGAGGAAATTCATCCAGGCTCCTCGTCCTGCGCCGGATCACAAAATCCCCGCTTCCCGCTGCCTGCGCGGCCTCACACAACCGCTGGATGGGCTCCCGTGATGCCCCGCACAATCCTCCTGCTGACCATCCATGCCCCGAGTAGTATCAGGACGAGAATCACTGTGATCGCCGTATTGGCACTCTCCCCATCGCGCGGATTCCCATCCGCAACACCACTCCATGTTCGTTTGTCTCATGGTAGATATAATACTGGATCTGCTCCTGTATCAGCTCCGTCAGGACGCGGATATTCAGATCCCGACGCTCACATTCGTCTGCACTAAAGCCCGGTCACAAGCGCATCCTTCTCGATCTCCCCTCACGTCCCTTCCAGCGTGTCAAAGACTCTTTAGTATGCTTGACAGCCGGTTCGCGGCGCACTCGGAATCTGCCTCCTCATAGAAACTCGCCGAACTTTCCCGCACGCGACCCCTGTATCATCGGTGCGCGGCTGCTCCGTGTCCACCAGGCTGCTCGGCACGCTCGAATTGACTACGATAGCCATACATCAAAGTCCATGTCCTCCTTAGAAATTGATGTTGTACGCGTTTGCCTTTGTGATTCTCCACAATCCGTCATACTCGGAGAAATCCTGTTCGTCGCAATAATCGAAGATACGCCAGAAGTATGGTCCAGCGGCACCACACAGATCAGCTTGGCAGCATAAACAAACCTGCTCTTTAGTGAAAACCCTCTCTTCAATAATAATACTCCCCCTTTTACCCTCTGCTGCGGTACTCACCCGGTATTGCAGCCCTGCGTCTTCTTGAACGGGTTGCTGAAATAATGCGCATCCGGTAGCCCACCTCAAAGGCAATCTCCGTTACCTTCTTTCGCGTCGTCCTGAGCAGGCTCCTTCAACTTTTTCCATGCGGATTCTTGTAAGATATTCTACGAACGTCTCTCCCATTTCCTGACCGAATACCGGCTCGACTCAGATTTACCTCCGCTGCGACCATATTCAGGGAAACCGTCCTTTCCTCAAAATGATCGTTGATGTAGGGTCTTTTGCCTTCTGCATGATGCCGGTTTTCCGTCCACCGCCTGCCTGCGCAAATCCAGCACCGCCGAAAAAGCTTCTTAATATATTCCCTGGTCTGCGCCAACCATTGGTCAGGTAGGCTGCCATCTCTTCTGCATCGCCGCACCGCTCTACTGAGATCCCCTGCTCTGCAACTGCTCTTCTCCAGAACGGAAACCGCCGTCACATACAGATCCATCACCACGTACTGGCGCAGGAAGATAGACTTTTACATTGCCGTCCCGAGCTGTGCAAAGTAATCCTCCACGAAGCCGGTTACCTCCCTAGTGCCCGTGTACAGAAAAGCCTCTGCCTGCCGCTGACTCCAGGCTGGATATGTTGAAGAGCTTACATCCTCCAGAACCTCCGCCGCAGTCTCCCCCGGCGTCTCCTCCTCAAGGATCTGGTTGCGCTCTACCGAATAGCGTCTGGAAAAGCACAGGTTGGTCTGCCGGTAGCACTGCTGCAGCTCGCTGAAACGCTCCACCGGTGTCCCGAGCGCCGCGACATACTCCACCGCCGTCTCTCTCCGGAAATACTCTGCCAGCAGGCTTTTTACACTGCTCTGTCGTCTCCGCGAGAGACTGCTGCCCTGTGCCCCTTCAGCACAAAATCGTACTCCGCCTGGCCCCTTTGCGACAATCAGATTGCGGACTGTCCATGTATTTCTCCAGGCTCACTGCTCAGGCTTTTATCTTCTCCGGCAGGACATCCTCCTTCTCCTCGGAGAACTGGAGCATCATGATATTGTACTGCTCGCAATCCCGAAACAAGTCCCAGTTCCTTCGCCTCCTGGAACACCGACGATAGGTATGCTTTCCTGGAGACCATGTGGAAGCCGCTGCCTGCCAGCGAATCTCACCCTCCGGCGTCTGCTGCTTCTGCTTCCCAAGGCGCTCCTCCTCGATCTTCTGACCGATCTTCTTGAGTGTCCCGATCGCCTGTGCACCCGTGACCGGCTTCACCAGATAATCCGTGATTCCGATGTCGATTGCCTCTTTTGCATACTGGAACTCGTCATACCCGCTCAGGAGTATGATCTTGGTCTCCGGCAACTCGTGCTTCACGAGACGGCTCAGGCCCAGTCCATCCATAGGCTGGCATCTTTAATGTCCGTGATCAGGAATATCCGGTCTCGTCTTCTGGATGATCGGATAGGCGAAACTCCCCGTCGCCCGCGTCGCCGACAAATTCAAAGCCTTCACCCTGCCAGTCGATGTTGTTCTTTATGCCTCCCCATAACGATCTCATCTTCCGCTAAAAACCTTTAACATATGAAATTCCCCTCAATACATTTTTCCTGTAAAAACCATTGTAAAATTCATTTTATCACACCTGCATGAACAAAAACACAGAAGATTTTGGCTGTCCGGGATGCCTATCTGCCGGATTCTGCTCGATGCAGTCGATACCCTCGTGCAGAAATGTTCCCCGCATACGCAGGACTTCCTTCAGGAACGCATCTATTTAGGTATCAGCTTCTGGAAAGCTTTGCGCACACCCAGCTGGAGACTTCCTGCAGTCAGTTTGATATGGAATCCATGCAGACACTCTGCCTCCGATTGCAGTGGGAGCACTTCATGACACCGCCGCATCAGACGGGATCCCGATACGGCAGTGTCGTGTTCACATAATCTTATGAAAACGCCCCTGCGGTCTTAAGCCGTGCTCCAATCCGTTCGCGAACAGGCAGTTCTCGGCTCCGGCAGTCCCGCTCCCTGTCCGCACCGGTTCCTCCCGGCGTTAATGCAGACCTCAGCGTTTTTTGTCCTTCTTTTTCTTATAATAGTGCAGCAATCTGGAATCCTCCCTGACATCCCATACCACTTTTCCGCTCTCGTCTGCGGATACTGTCTGCGCATCGCAATCAGCCGCTTACTGCCTGTCGGTCGGACTTCCGCAAGCTGCCCGCATCGATCTTCTTCCCACGGCATGCACTTCCGGTTTCGCCTTTGTTCCGCCTCCCGTCCATGCCGATCTCGGTGCCGTAGTAATGCCCGGCGCGCCCTGCATGGTAAACAGAACCGTAAAGCTGTGCCAGAAACGTATCCGCATTTCCCGTGACATCTCCATCAGACGGTCCCGTATCGCTTAAGGGGAATCTAACAGATTAACAACACCCTGAAGTTCACCTGCTCGTAGTACATGCTGAACACTGGTTGATGCCATGCATAAAATCCGTTCCGCCTTGTGCCGATCTGCCCAGGATTATTCACACGCGAAACGGATAGTTCATCGTCGAAATACTCGTCGCCGGCAACCACGGAAAAAAGAATCATGCCGGATCTGAGCAGGGAAAAGCTTGGGATTGCACTTTTCAATTCAGACGCAGATGTTTTTAAAATGCATGTAATCTCATTGCCGACATCAAACGGATTCCTGTCAACCTTCCAGTCCATATACCCAATGCTTTGCAATGCCGGTCAGATACTCCATCAAGATCCGGCTCGCTGGTATCAAATTTTGGCATATTATCGACAAACGCAAAGGAAAATAATCCCCCCGCTTCGTCGCGTAGTGAATGATTCGGCCAGCGGTTCACGCAGAACCAGTGAGCAATCGCTTTGACTGCGGTCCTTTTCCAGCACGTCCTGCCAGAGCGCTGTTTCGCTCCTGCACCGATTGGGCCACCGCATCGATCATCACACGGTCCCAGCGTGCATGCGCCTCATCAATCAACGTCTTCAGTTCTTCCTCCGTGCCGAGATCCGGTTCCACGCTGTGGTAGTCGATCGTGTCATACCGATGGTTGGAACCACCACAGAATCGGATTTAAGTAGATGCCTCCACGACGCCAAGGTCCCAATATAGGCAAGGCGGCTGCGGATTCCCGCCAGATCACCCCCTAAAAAACTCCTTCCATGTCGGATCCTCCCGGCATGCCCACTGCGGCAGGAATGACGCTTTTCCGGATTTTTCTGCAGAAACGATCCGGGAAAACTGATACCACGATATTCTCCGCCCATTCCGGCACCTTCATAATGTCCGCCCGGTTCATCCACGGATAGATAAAACGCTGTATCATCCGGTCCGCCGGAAAATGTTCTGCGTTTTTCGCAACCATCCTCAAACAGGCAGACGCTCTCCCCGCCGCCGGTGATCTCAAAAATGGTACTTGACCCTGCGGTACGCCGGTGTAAGGACGGCACTGTATACATTTCTGTGCGCCAGTTTCACTCCAGTTCCATCGGCACCCGCTCGCCCCTGCCAGTTCTGCTCATTTTCGGCAATCCCGGCGGAATACGGGTCGCCCGCCCAGAGGATCACCTCGTCCACATCTTTTCCTGTCTGAATACTTATTTTTAAATGTCTCATCGCTGGATCTAAGTTAAAAATACGCCCGATGTGTGATTTCTGCCAGATTCATATTTTTTTTCCCCTGTACAAATTTCCTGCAGATCTCCTGTCGCCTCCGGAAACTCCAGGTTTTCCTTTTTCTATGCACAGTATATCCCTGCGGAGGGATTTTTTCACACTATCAATCACCTAACTTGTACAAAAACAATCATTTTTTTTTCACTTTATCACCGCATCCGGCCGGAAAGCAGTTCACTTCCCTTTTTCGTAATCCAGATTCTCATATGCCGCATACAATTCTGTCAACAGTTCCGTTCCTCCGCTGTCAGCCGGATCCGCGCAAACCTGGAAAATCCCTTGCTCAATCCCGTTTTAAATCAAACGCATCAAAAAGCTTCCCTAAGCTGCGCCAGAATCTGCTTTTCCTCCGGCGTTCCCCAGCTGTGGCTGCGTCTTCCCCTGTATCTCCTGTGGCAGATTCTTTAATTCATCCTCGACACTCTAACGTGTGCCGGATCGTCTCCAAAACTGTGTCATATGTTTTTCCAGATACCGGATTTTTTCTGTCTTTTGCCGCCATTTCCATGATTTCCGCACCTCACTTAACGCCTGCCTGCCGATCTGCTGGCTGGCGCCCTTGATTCCGTGCACTTTCGTTCCGAACAGCTCCAGCCTGCTCCGGCACATAGCCCGGCAGTTCCGCAGAAAGCGGTCCCGCCTCCTGTAAAAACGTCTGCAGGATCCGGTATGCCCCATGGTTCATCTGCGCGTGAAGCAGGAAATCCCGCGCTCTGCGACAGGCAGATAAGTCTCAATGACTTTCTTTAGCTCTGACACATCGATCGGCTTGTCGAGATATGCTGCAAATTCCGGCATGTCCTCCCGCATCTTTAACTCCGCAGAAATATCCGCCGTCATAGAGCACCATCGGGGGCATCGCAGAACTTCCGGATCTCCTTCGCCGCCTCATCGCCGTTTTGTCCCGGCATCCTCTGATCCAGAAAAATCAGGCTGATACTCCGTCCGCGCTGCCGCCTCCACAGCTTCCTTTCCGTTGCACACAAAGTCCAGCATAAACTGCCACGGCGCTGCCAGTTCCCGGAAAATCTCCTGATTGATCCGCATATCATCCGCGAGCAGAACGCGTGCCCCCGGATAGATCCATGTCGGCCGGATCCGCCCGTATAGACCACCGACTCGCGCAGCAGACTGTCCGTCGTATAGCTCACCGCATCATGCAGGGCGCTTCCGCACACCTTCTGCCGGATTTTTCACGGTAATCGTAGTTCCCCTGGCACCGTTGCTCGGCGCGGACACTGCCGCCCATACGGCTTGCAAGTTCGCTTTACAATGCTAAGTCCCAGTCCGGTTCCCGTCTGTCCGCTCTCCGGGCCGCATAGCTCATATGAATCAAATCCCTGCCCAACTGTTCGCTTGTCATTCCGGCGCCGATTCCGACACCCTGCAGCGGACCATCACAAAGAATCCCGGATTGCCTCAGGTAATCACACGCAGCGGAGTCTCGCCCTCCTCCGTGAACTTGACCGCATTTGTGAGCAGATTCTAAAATCTCCCGGACGCGCATACATCCCCATACATTTTTCTCCAAATTCTCCTGTATACAGGCCTCAGGAACCCGCACCGCTTTGACTGCAGATTGATGACACACATAAAGCACCTCCTCGAGCACCTGATCCAGCCGGTAGCGCTCCGCCGCCAGTTCAAACTTTCCTGCCTCAATTCTGGAATAGTCAAGAATCGCATTCACCTGTTCCACAAGGCTGTTCCCAGCTCCCTTGATGTGAAGCAGGAGTGCACGGTCACTTGCCGTGAGTTCCTGCGGCTGCTTAAAATATCCGTGATTCCGATGATGGCGTGCAGCGGACTTTTCAGGGTCATGGCTCATCTGCGCGAGGAAATCACTTTTTCCGCGCCGTCTGCATCTCTGCTTTCCCTTTAATGCCTGCATCAGCTGCGTCTCTTTTCGGGCTGGTAATATCCAGGCACCGAGAATATATCCACGGAGTCTCCCGGAATAATATACCGGCGTGCACTGACACTGATAATACTGTCCGTTCTTCTCGATCTCCCATGCTTTTTTCCCTCCTGTATGGACTTCGCCCAGCTCACTCCGCCTCCTGCTGTATCCGCGGTGCCTGTGGCTGTCTCTCTCATACAACTGCATCCGGACCCGCAAACAGACTTCTGCCGCTGCGGTTCGCATCAACGCAATAAAAATTGGTATCCAGCAGTACCACTGCCGTATCCGAGTCATCGTACAGCCGCTCGCGCAGAAGCTCGCCCGTATCCATCAGCCTGATCCGTGGATCAGATAATGAACCGCACCGCAGACACCAGTTGTAGCTGCCAGCATCAGAAGATTGCCCGGAATAGTAAAAAACTTTTCCCGCACATCGCTGCTGCATTCATCGAGCACAATATAGAGAGATTGGCAATCTGATGCTCATGCATGGTCGGGAACGCAGAGTAGGCGTGAGGTCCCCATCTGCAACGATCGCCGCCGTACATCCGATTAAGTAAATTCTGAAATAAATGTGATAGATTTCCGGCTGCCGGTAGCGCATAAAAACAATCACATTCAGCGCGAGCAGCACACAAAACATAATCCACTGCACCCCGTAGGGGATATGGATTTTCAGAAAATCCATGATATAGATAAGAATCAGATAGCACCTGAATTAAGAGCATGTCCTTCAAACGCCCGAACAATTCTGTCTGTCCGGTGAGCGTAAGGACAACCTGATAGAAATTATATACACCGATCAGTCCGACCAGCAGCGGCAGCAGCTCAGCTGTCTGGAATATGCACCGGAAGTGGCATATTCCTGCAGTACATACAGCGTATAACAAAGACATATTATCTGAACCAATAATATCATTCAATCTCACTCCGCCCCATCAGAATCCTCTTGATCTCTGTCTTGACAAAGACCGGCTTGTACGGTCTTACAATGTAACCTGCCGCGTCCAGATTCCGGCACAGCGTGACCGTCTGTCTGTCGCAGAGCGCCGTGACGAACAGGATCGGCACCGTGTGATCCGTCATTCCATAATGCGTTTGGCCGTCTCGATACCGTCCATCTCCGGCATATCGATAGCCATCAGCACCAGATCCGGCGCCGGATGTTTTTCAAATACAGCAATGCCTGGTGACCGGATTTCATCAGGATGACATCATATAACGGCTCTAAATGCCACGCAGCATCTGCAGATTCGTCTTATCGTCCACAACCATGATCCGGCAGCGTACCGGCGGGCGTATCATCTCGTTGCGCTCCCTTTTCTGCTCTTTCCGTGGAGAAGCCGGATTCCGTCTTCATACGCAATGTAATGGTAGTTCGCTTTGTTTGGACAGATCCAACAGTTCCCCGTCCATCAGACGCACTACGGGTCTTAAATTATGTACGCCAAAAATTCTCATAGATGATGGCTTTCTTCCATCGAAAGCGTAACCATCGTTCCCCTTCGGATAGAGCGGCACATACTTTAGAAGTGTCTCCTACCTCGCGGTCAAACATGATGCCGCAGCCCCCATCAGATACTCTGTCGCCTCGTACGGTGCGTATGGCTCCTTGTACGGGCGCCTGGACGTAAGTGCATCATAGACATCCGCCACGTGCAGAATCCTGGTAAACATCGTCTGCTGTGCGCCTTCCAGCCCGTCCGGGTATCCGCTCCGTCCACATTTTCATGGTGATGCAGCACGGCCTCCTGATATGCGCAGAAATATCCCACCGCTCACTGATAATCTGGTAGCGACAGTGTTGCGTGGGATTTCATAATCAGATATTCTTTGTGTCAGACGTCCCGGCTTGTTTAAGATCTCATCCGGGATCTGCAGCTTTGAGGTCATGAAGCAATGCCGCAGTCACAAGATGCCCCAACTCCACTTCACTCATCCCCATACCCATTCCAATGACGCCGCAGTATACCGCCACGTTCACAGAATGTGCGTAAGTGTAATCGTCGTAGCTTCTTAAGTCCGTAAGATCAAGAGACACATTTCCGCAGGATAAAATCTCCACCATGCGTCTGGCAATCAACTTACATCCGTCAATGTCGCAGGCACGGATGCGCTCCTGTCCCTCCTGCCTTAACTGCGGCGTAATCACACTCTCAATCGTGATGCCCTCTGAAAGTTTATCTTCATATATATACCGTCGAATCCGTAAGCTTCCAGTTTTTCCAGATAGCTCTCCGTCAATTCGCAATGGCAGCCAATCAACGTTCTTCCGACGGAATCATAAAGGTCGGCTGCAAGAACCATGCCCGGTTCTGCCTCCCTGAGTGGTACATAACGCATAACATTCCTCCTACCTTTCACTGTACCAAGCCGACCTCATAAAGTCAATGAAACTTTTGACCTTATTTTCTAGGATTCGACAGAAACCACCTCGTAATCCTGATCCTCAACCGCCTTCTTTAAGACCTCATCCGCCACGTCGCTGCTAAGCGTCACAACCGCGTTTCCTGCCTCGTGGCTGACTACAGCCTCCTGCACGCCTTCTACCGCTTCGAGTGCCTTCTTGACTCTCGCCTCACAGTGTCCCACATCATACCGTTAATCTTTCATTGTCTTTTTCATTGTCTCATTCTCCTTTTTTGATTTGTTTCTGATTTCTTCTCCAAAGCGTCATCCGGCTCCTTCGCCGTTTGCAGGCGGCGGTCTGCCCTGTCACCGCATTTTTGATCCTGCGGTCTTTTTTCCGACGTCATACATCCGGAACAGATTCAGGCGCAGCGCGTTGGTCACAACACAGAAACTGGATAAGCTCATGGCTGCCGCACCGAACATCGGGTTTAACTGCCAGCCGAACAGCGGAATCCACACGCCTGCCGCAAGAGGAATGCCGATAATATTGTAGAAAAATGCCCAGAACAGATTTTCATGAATATTGCGCAGGGTTGCGCGGCTCAGGCGGATGGCCGCCGGCACATCCGACAGGCGGCTCTTCATCAGCACGACATCCGCGGCATCAATGGCAATATCCGTTCCGGCGCCGATCGCCATTCCGATATCCGCCCTTGTAAGCGCCGGCGCGTCATTGATTCCATCGCCGACCATGACCACTTTCGCCCTGCCCTTTTTCTGCAGTTCTCTTACCACCTGCTCCTTGCCGTCCGGAAGCACGCCGGCGATCACCTCGTCCACGCCTGCCTCTTTTTCCGATCGCCTGCGCCGTCCGCTCATTGTCCCCGGTCAGCATCACCACATCGGATCCCCATGTTCTGCAGTTCTGCCACCGCACGCGGGCTGTCCTCCTTGATGACATCCGCCACGGCGATTACGCCGAGCGCTTCTCATCCTTTGCAAAAACAGCGGCGTCTTGCCCTGCATGGCGAGCTGCTCTGCCTGCCGCTTCATGGCATCGGGCACCTTCACGTGCTGCTCGATAAAGATGAGATTGCCGCCGTAAAGCCGTCTTTCCATCCCGCACACCGGTCAGACCATTGCCCGGAAGCGCCATGAAATCGGTCAGCATATCTTCTAGGCCGTCCGCTCCGCCAGATGCTCCGCCTGCCGCAGACGCCCTCTTCCCGCCGGACTGCGCCTTTGCCCCGGCCTGCTCCTTCACATAGGCAAGAACGGCCTTTGCAAGCGGATGCTCGCTCTTCTGCTCCAGAATCCCTGCCGCATGCAGCAAGCTCCTCCGCCGGAACGCCTTCCGCCGGAAGGACATCCGTAACCCGTGGCTCTCCGCTCGTGATGGTTCCGGTCTTATCGAGCGCTACAATCTGCATTTTTCCGGTCTCCTCCAGAGAGACTGCCGTCTTGAACATAATACCGTTCTTAGCACCCATGCCGTTTCCGACCATGATGGCTACCGGAGTGGCAAGTCCGAGCGCACACGGGCAGCTGATGACCAGCACAGAGATGGCGCGCGCCAGCGGAAAGCCGACCGGCTTTCCGGCAGCTAGCCACACAATCAGTGTCACGATCGCAATTCCAATGACCGTCGGTACAAATACGCCCGATACCTTATCGGCAATCTTGGCAATCGGCGCTTTTGTCGCAGCCGCATCGCTGACCATCTGAATGATCTGGGATAATGTTGTATCCTCGCCGACTCTCATCGCCTCGCATTTTAAAAAGTCCGGACTGGTTCACGGTCGCCGCGGAGACTTCATCTCCTGGCGCCTTGTCCACCGGTATGCTCTCGCCGGTCAGCGCCGCCTCATTCACGGCACTGCTGCCCTCGAGGATGATACCGTCCACGGGTATGTTCTCCCCCGGGCGCACCACGAAGACGTCTCCCCTTTTTGACCTGCGCGCCCGGAACCTCCTGGTCCACAACGTCACGCACGATGGTGGCTGTCTTCGGTGCCAGGCTCATCAGGCTCTTGAGCGCATCGGTCGTCTTGCCTTTTGACCGCGACTCGAGCATTTTTCCGACCGTGATCAGCGTCAAAATCATCGCCGCCGATTCAAAGTAGAACTCGTGCATATAGCGCATGACCCCGTCCATATCGCCGCGCACCTGCGCATCGGTCATTGCAAAGAGTGCGTAGGTACTGTAACCGAACGCCGCCGTTGCCCCCAGCGCTACGAGTGTATCCATATTCGGTGCCCTGTGCCAGAGACTCTTGAATCCGCTGATAAAGAACTTCTGGTTGATGACCATGATCACCACCGTCAGCAAAAGCTGTACCAGCCCCATCGCCACATGGTTTCCTTCAAAGAACGCCGGCAGCGGCCATCCCCACATCATGTGTCCCATGGAAAAATACATCAGCACTGCCAGAAAACCTACCGAAGCCACCAGTCTCTTTTTTAAAAGAGGCGTCTCCCGGTCCTTTAACATCTCTTCCTGCGGCATCGCCTCCGCCGCTCCCGCGGTTTTCCGCGCCGCCCCGCTTCTTCTCGGCAGCGCCGTATCCGGCGTTCTCAACCGCCCGGATGATCTCCTGCGGCGCCGCGGTTCCCTCGACGCCCATGGAATTCGTCAGAAGACTCACCGCGCAGGATGTCACACCCGGCACCTCCGACACTGCTTTTTCCACGCGCGCGCTGCACGCCGCACAGCTCATTCCCGTCACTGTATATTGCTTCATCTTCCTCCCTCTCCCATCTATTTCATCAATTTCTGGAGCACCGTCACCAGTTCGTCGACAGTCTCCTCCCTGCCCTCGCGGATATCATTCGTCACGCAGGTCTTGATATGGTTGGTGAGAAGTAACTTGTTAAAGCTGTTGAGCGCTGCATTCACAGCTGCCACCTGTACCAGAATATCCGTACAGTAAGCATCCCGCTCCACCATTCCCTTAATTCCGCGAATCTGTCCCTCGATGCGGTTTAAACGGTGAATCATATCCTTGTATTCTTTCTCTGACCGTTCCTTTGTCTTATGGGAACAGCAGCATTCTTTTCCTCTGCCATACGCTTTGCCCTCTTTCTTACTATTTACCCGCAAGTCTGTTTCTATTCCTCATTTGCAGGCTCATTATATACCCCTTGGGGTATATTGCAAGTGTTTTATTGTGTTATTTTCTCATCAAAAATCCCGGCCTGTCCAACCGGACCAGCCAGGATCTTTTGGGAATCTGCCGTCATGCGGCAGTCTCTTTTATTTATCCGCAAACCCTCTCCAGAATCTCTGTAAGTGCACTTCCGCTGCTGGTATGGCTTCTCACCACATCCGCATTGCAACGCTCCGCCTCTGCCACCGCACACCGTACCATCTTATGTGATACGGTGTTGGTGAAGAGAATGATCAGATCCGGTGATCCGATCTGGTTCCCGAGCTTTGCCGGCATCTGTGTAAATACCTTCGCTTTACAGTTATGTTCCTTACAGATCTTTTTGTACTGGCAGACCATGCGGTCATGTCCGCCTACAATCACAACACTCATCACTACACCGCCGCAAGCTGCCTGCCGAGATCGGTGCAGGCAGCCACAGCCTCATCGTCCGGTGCCTCCTTACAGATCACGCCTTCGCCGTTCAATACATTCGCGCCTGCGGATGACATGCGGTCTAGCCCAGTCACGCATCCACTGTCCGTCTCCCCAGCCATAGGAACCGAACAGACCGATGGTCTTGCCTGCCGCAAATCCTTCTACCTCGGTTACGAAAGGCTCCATCTCGCCCTCCTCAAGAACCTCAGCACCCATTGCCGGGCATCCGAGTGCAAATGCCTTTGCGTTCTTTAACTCCGCTGTAGAGACGCTGCTTACGTCTACCACTGCGGCTTCCTTACCTGCTGCTGTGATTCCGGCGCCGACTGCCTCTGCCATCGCCTGTGTATTTCCTGACTGTGACCAGTATACTACATAAATCTTATCCAACACTTTTTCCCTCCTGCTATATCTCTGTATTCTGCTACATAAGTTAGTCTTAACTAACTTTAGCTATACTATACTAAATAAGAAGGGTTTCGTCAAGTGCAGTAAATGAAATATTTTTCTCATTAGAAAACTGCTATTCCACTTCATCCGCGAACTTCGTCAGGTAGCGCTGATTCTCCTCAAATTCGCAGGTACTCGCATTGTCAAGCACCTTGCGCCCGTAGAAAACGCGCTTTTCCTCCACAGGGATCGACAGTGTCGCCGTGCCGTTCTCCGTCTCGTAGGAGACTTCGTCAATCCCCGTCTCACCAAGCGCCTGATACGCACTGTATAAGGTGTGATCCCTGTATCCGTTCACCATCTCCCAGTAGGAAGCGTACTTGTCACTGGTTAGTCCATACAAATCCAACGTATTATATAGTCCACTGTAATTACGTTCTATATACTCCCGCTCACACCAGTCCAGATGATAGGCATCGCCGGAATATTTTCCCTCATCCACAGCGGTAGCAATCAGCGCCCACAGAACCGAGAACACGAAAAACAGCGCTATCACACATCCTGCAAACTTTACTGCCAGCATCGGCATACTTACCTCATAGTTTCGGTCTCATCTGAAAATTTCCACATCATTTTCAGATTCTTAATCTTCTTCATATTCCCAGCCCCTCTCTCAAAGATCCGGCGTACCAGTTCGTCCACCTTCTCCGAATCACGTTCCATGCCCATCAGGCTCTGACAGTTCTTCCTCCGACATTCCAAAGGTGCCAAGCAGTGCTACTGCCACGTCCTGTTTCATGTCATTGTAATATTCCTTATTTTCTTCATATTCCAGCTTGCGGTAGGAATCCCCCGTCTCTCTTTCAGGATATTCTTTCCCGCCCAGAGTACATACTTTACATCGTTCGGACTGATCTGCTGCCCGGCCGGCCAGTCCAGCACCTGCTGGATCTGAAACAGGTCTCTCAAAAAAGGCGTGATAATCATCATACAGCCGGACGCGCTCTGTATATTTTTAAACCCCTCCTGTCCATATACCAGATGGGATTTCAGATAATCGTAAAGACCGACATAATCCTCCGCCGTAAACAGTTCTTCTGCCTCCTGCACAGATGCCTGGTTGTGCTGGCGGGTAATGTGAACCCCTCCAGCCCAAAACACAATCGCCAGCACCAGAAATGTAAGCGCTGTCACTGCCGTAATCACCAGCAGAATCACATTCATCACCTTATCTGCAACATACAGCGGCATGGAGTGAATCACCCTGGCTTTCGTAAGCATCGTCTCCTTTCGCGCCAGATTTTCCTCATTTTCCCATTTTTCGCCAAGCGGATTCACCTCTCCACAATATGGGCATTTCAGTTCTTTCGCCGGATAATCATATCCGCATTTTTTACATATCATCTTCGCACACGCCCTCGCTTTTATTCCGTAAGATGGGAAAATGCCCGCTCCTGCATCATCCGCTCCAGATTGCTCTGATTATCTTTGTCTGATGGATCATACCCGTCCATCACTTCCTTTATCTCTTCCTCTGTCAATTCATAATGCTCATTTAAATACGCAGAGCAATGCTCATATACGGTAAAGAAGCAACAACACAAATTGAGAACAGCGTACCCTACTATTCTGTATCAAAGTGGAGCAGTAACACGAAAATGTTGCTGCTCCATTTTCATGCCCCTTAAATAATTTCCTTGAATCTGCTTGACTTATATTACGGTTAGTGATATACTTATTACAGTAATCGTAATAAGGAGGCTGGACTATGAGAGACAATGCAAAAAGTGGCGCACTTACAGAAGTGACCTTTATATTTTACTCTCTCTTTATACACCAAAACACGGATACGCCGTTATGCAGTTTGTTGAAGAAAAAACGGGCGGGCGGCTTTCGTTAGGCGCAGGCACTTTATATGGAGCATTAAACTCTTTGCAGGACAAAAGTGGATTGAACCTTATGGAGATAGTGAGGGAAGAAAAAAGAATACCACATTACAGCACAGGGAAAAAGAAATTGCAGAAAAAGAGCTTGCAAGACTAAATGAACTTGTAAGCATTGCAAGTGAAATTATTGGAGGTGCAGTATGAGTAAAAAATGTTATCGCTTTTTTGGCGGATTGCTAAATACGCAGGGAAAATGGCTAAACAAAATGTCTGAAAAGGGTTATCGACTTGTTCGGACAGGAAAACTGTTATACGAATTTGAAAAATGTAAGCCCGATGAAGTGACCTATTGTGTAGAGTTTATCGGAGAAAAATCAAAAGAGAGTTCAATAGATTATGCTAATTTTTGGAGGATATGGGATATAAGGTGTTTTTTAAAAATATCAATCTAAACTATTCTGTTGGAAAAGTTCGATGGCGCCCATGGGCAGAAAGGGGCGGTCGTATTGCGACAAACACAACAACTTTTAATCGAGAAATCTTGATTGTGGAAAAAGCAAATGATGGAAAGCCTTTTTGAACTCCATACCTCTTATGACGATAAAGAAAAATATTATCGCAACTTACGCAATCCGTGGCTATTTCTACTGCTCATGTTTGCACTATTCGCAGTTACAAATCAATCTATAATCTTTGGTATTTTTGCGTTGGTTTCTGTAATTCCTGGCAGTATATATCAAATACAGATAATGAAAATCCGGAAGGAAGCCAAGACACAGGAATGGTGAGGAAATAAATAGCAAACCCAGCCGAGCCTGTCAACGGTCAAGATGAACGGCGCAAATGCGCCGCCGTTGACAGCCCCGCCCGTCTTTGCTGTTCGGTAATCAAGAGGGCGACAGCACAAGATGCTGCCGCCCTCTGCCATTATTCAGAAAGGGGGATTTTCCATGACCGAACACGAAAAGTATCAAGAACATATCCGGCATACACACGATGCCTATTGCAAGATTGCTATTCGCCACGCAGCCATAGACGCAGCCCGGAGCATACGGAGCCGCCGCAAGCGGGAAATCTCTTGAATATCTGATGACGGAGATATGGACGGGCTGGCAACACAACCGGGCGGCGTATTCAGATGATTTTACGGCGGCTACGGGCAGAGTTGGAGGGCTTGTCCTATGAGCCAGCTACTTCCCTATGAGACAATCGTTAAGGCAAGCGAGGGCGACCCGGAAGCTGTTGCCGCCGTCCTATCCCATTATGCGGGATATGTCCGCTCTTGTGCGAAAATGGACGGACAGATTAACACGGATATGCAGGAGCATATCGTCAGGCAACTGATAGAAAGCCTGTTGAAGTTCCGCTTTGACCGCTAAACAGAAAAGTTGTATAATTAGAGCCTAACAAATTAAACTTCAATGAGGGTAGAGCAAATGGAACAGATTATCAATTATAGAGACATACCCACAGATAAAAGGATTGACATATTAAATGCTCTTGAGCGAATAGGTTTTTTTCCGGCATACGGCGGCGTGAAAACAATGCAGCAAATTATGGAAAAGTCAGTTCCAGGTTCAGGCCCACAATTTTATTTCGTTTTTCGTGAAAATGAGTTGATAGGGTACAATTTTCTCATTGGGGACACTAAGAAATATAAAGCGTTCCCATGGCTTGCTATTAGCAATATGGATGAGCAGAAGTTGACTGTTTGTGAAGAACTGATGAAAATACAAATTGCCTTTTTTGAAAAACTCGGAATGCAAAAGATAGCAGATCATTGCGTTAGGATTATGGAAGATTACAGAAAAGGAATTGGAAAGCAGAAAGAAAGCGATTGCAGATAAATTCCATTTGAAAAACGGCTGACAATTTAATACCGCCGCCCATCACAGCTTATCGCTCATTTTGCCCCTGCGGAATCTTGTTGGGGAGTGCCTTCCCCAAACCCTGCTTATGTGGCTTGCGCCGCTTAAAAATCCCTCAAAATATTTTTTCGGATTTTTCAAAAACAGTTCCGCTTCACACCCTGTTTTTCTCCTATTAGTGAGAGGACACCACGCACAGAAAGGAGGTCAACCACCTATGAAAACGATACAACACGCCGCACCGCAGCCCGAGTTTGCGGAAGCGGCTTTCTGCTTACCACATGAGCCAAGCCGAGTTTATCCGGCAAGCCATAACCGGGGCAGCCATACGCCCCATCATAACCGTTTCCCCCATCAATGACGAGCTGCTTGCCGCTGTCGGGAAGCTGACCGCCGAATACGGGAGGATCGGCGGCAACTTAAACCAGATAGCCCGGACGCTGAACGAGTGGCACAGTCCCTATCCGCAGCTTGCCGGGGAGGTACGGGCGGCGGTTTCCGACCTTGCTGCCCTAAAGTTTGAAGTCTTGCAGAAAGTGGGTGACGCTGTTGGCAACATTCAAACATATCAGCTCTAAAAATGCCGACTATGGCGCAGCGGAAGCCTACCTCACATTTGAGCATGACGAGTTTACCATGAAAGCCACCCTTGATGAAAACGGGCGGCTGATACCGAGGGAGGATTACCGCATTTCTTCCCTTAACTGCGGGGGCGAGGATTTCGCCGTTGCCTGTATGCGAGCCAATCTCCGCTATGAGAAAAACCAAAAACGGGAAGATGTGAAAAGCCACCACTATATCATCAGCTTTGACCCACGGGACGGGACAGACAACGGCTTGACCGTAGACCGGGCGCAGGAGCTGGGCGAGCAGTTCTGTAAAGAGCATTTCCCCGGACACCAAGCCCTTGTATGCACCCACCCGGACGGGCATAACCACAGCGGGAATATCCATGTGCATATCGTCATCAACTCCCTGCGGATTTACGAAGTCCCGCTTCTGCCCTACATGGACAGACCAGCCGACACACTGGAGGGCTGCAAGCACCGCTGCACCAACGCCGCTATGGAATATTTCAAGAGCGAAGTCATGGAGATGTGCCACCGGGAGGGGCTTTACCAAATCGACCTCTTGAACGGCAGCAAGGAACGGATAACAGAACGGGAATACTGGGCGGCAAAGAAAGGGCAGCTTGCCCTTGATAAAGAGAACGCCGCTGTCAGAGAAGCCGCAGGACAGCCGACCAAGCCCACCAAGTTTGAAACGGACAAGGCGAAGCTGCGCCGGACGATACGGCAGGCACTTTCCCAAGCTACCAGCTTTGACGAGTTTTCTTCCCTTTTGCTGCGGGAGGGCGTAACTGTCAAGGAGAGCCGGGGGCGGCTTTCCTACCTCACGCCGGACAGGACAAAGCCTATCACAGCCCGGAAGCTGGGGGACGATTTTGACAAGGCTGCTGTCCTTGCCCTGCTCACGCAGAACGCCCACAGAGCTGCCGAACAGACCAAAGCCATTCCCCGGAGGAACTGGACGAAGCCTGTTCTGCCGCCTATGCCGCCATGCAGGAAAGCCTTGCGTGGTTGAAGCAGGTGGAAAAGACGCTGAACGGGAAAAAGGAGCTGCAACGGCAGGTGCTTGCCTATTCCAAGACCCGCCCTGTCCGGGACGGGCTGAAACAGCAGAAAAACGCCAAAGCAAAAGCAGCCTACCGTCAGAAGCATGAAAGTGACTTTATCATAGCAGACGCAGCCGCCCGCTATTTCAGGGAGAACGGCATTTCCAAGCTGCCGAGCTATAAATCCCTGCAAGCAGAGATTGAAAGCCTTATCAAAGAGAAAAACAGCGGCTACAACGATTACCGGGCAAAACGGGAGGAGTACCGCCGCTTGCAGACTGTCAAGGGCAATATCGACCAGATTTTACGCCGGAGCGAGCCGCAGCGCAGAAAGGAGCAGAGCCATGAACGGTAATATCCCCCGCATGGACTACCGCCAGTACCGGGCAGCCCGCCGCCTTGTGCATGAGTGCTGCAACTATGACAGCGGGAACTGCCTGCTGTTGGAGGACGGCGAGCCTTGCGTGTGTGTACAGAGTATCAGCTATTCGCTGCTCTGCCGCTGGTTTACCGCCGCTGTCCTGCCCCTTGATGAAGCACTGGAAGCCGCCCTCTTGCGCCGGGGAAGCCGGAAACGCTGCGCTGTCTGCGGGGCGTTCTTCTTCCCAAAATCCAACCGGGGGAAATACTGCCCGGACTGCGCCGGACGCATGAAGCGGATAAACGCCGCCAAACGGAAGCGGAAACAAAGGGAGAAATGTCACGCTTTAGGGCATTTCAAACCCGCATAAATCAAGGCTTTTTTGGAGGGTGTCAAAGGGTGCGTGATACATTTATCCTTTTCCCCCTCGAAAACGCCCCCTAAAAGCGTAACAGAACCCATAGACAGACACCACAAGGAGGTGAACCCTATCGCTGATTATATGACCGCAGAAACGGAGCTGCCCGCTTACCTGCCTTACCCCCGTTTCCTGCTGAAAATGGACATATCCCACACCGCAAGAGAGTTATATGCGCTGCTGTTAGACCGTTCCACCCTTTCGCAGAAGAACGGCTGGCAGGACAGCGAGGGACGGACATACATTGTCTACCCCATAGCAGAGATAGCGGAAATGCTGGATAAAGGCTGCACCACCATAAAGGGCGCACTGAACGAACTGGACGCTGCCGGGCTGCTGGAACGCAGACGGACGGGCTTTTCTGGTGCCAACCGCCTGTATGTGAAAGTGCCGCCTGTTCCAGTGGTACAGTTTTCCGACCAACTGACGGACGGAAAACCGCCCCTCATAAGGGCAGGAAACCGACCAACTGACAGCCGGAAAACTGACCTTATGACGGTCGGAAAACCGTCCCCTAACCAAACTAATATAAACAACCTAATAGAGAGCCAAACAAAAGGAGCGAGTGAGGGCAGCCCCCGCCGCTTATGGCAGATATAAAAATGTATTTCTTTCTGACACAGAACTTTTGGAGCTGGAACAGGACTTCCCCGGCAAGTGGGAGTATTACCTTGACCGCCTTTCCTGCCACATCGCTTCCACCGGGAAGCAGTACCAGAGCCATGCAGCCACCATTTACAAGTGGGCGCAGGAGGACGCTGCCAAAGAGAAGCCAAAGAAAGGCATACCGGACTATTCATTCAAGGAGGAGAAAGCCTATGACCGATACAATCCACAACACCATACTGCCTATGACCGACACCACAGCCGAGCCGGAGGATTACACCGGGGAGGACGGGCTTATATACTGCGGCAAATGCCGGAAACCCAAAGAAGCCTATTTCCCGGAGGGCAAGAGCTGTTTGGCCGTGACCGCCACCCGTCAGAGTGCGACTGCCAGCGGGCAGCCCGTAAGGAACGGGAAGCCGCCGAGAAGCGGCGCAGCCACCTTGAAACGGTGGAACGGCTGAAACGGCAGGGCTTTACAGACAAGACCATGCAGGACTGGACATTTGCCAACGATAACGGCAGCTGCCCGCAGATGAAGAACGCCGCCGGATATGTGGCACGCTGGGAACAGATAAAGGACGGGAACTACGGGCTGCTCTTGTGGGGCAGGGTAGGCACTGGGAAAAGCTATTTTGCCGGGTGTATTGCAAACGCCCTCATGGAGCAGGAAGTCCCGGTGTGCATGACAAACTTTGCAGCAATATTAAACGACCTTGCCGCCAGCTTTGCGGGCAGGAACGAATATATTTCCCGCCTTTGCAGCTTCCCCTGCTCATCATTGACGATTTTGGAATGGAGCGTGGCACAGAATACGGTCTGGAACAGGTCTACAACGTGATTGACAGCCGCTACCGGAGCAGGCAAGCCGCTGATCGTGACGACCAACCTCACGCTGGAGGAATTGCAGCACCCGGAGGACACCGCCCACGCCCGCATTTATGACCGCCTGCTTGAAATGTGTTCCCCTGTCCGCTTTACCGGGAGCAATTTGAGGAAAGCCGCCGCACAGGAAAAATGGAACAATTGAAACGGCTGATGAATAGAAAGGAGATTTGCCGCCTATGACCGACACCCCAAAGAAACAAACGCCCTGCCCGCCGCCCGGACTGCGTGACGGAGACGCATGGGCAACACCGTGCTTGTTGTGTCCGGCTTTTTCAAGAAAGATACCACAGCCACCGCAGCCGACAAGATGATGAAAGTGCTGGAAGCAGAAGCTGCCGCCGGAAAAACCTGGCAATTTGACATTTTACCGACCGTAAAGAAGCAAATTTGACTTTTGTACAGCCAGCCCCCATGTGGTATGATAGTCATACGGAATAGTGGGGCTGGCTGTCGGAAACGGAGGATATTATGTTAAGACAGACCACCCGAAACCTTATTACCGCCCTTTATCCGAGATTATCCCACGAGGACGAGCTGCAAGGTGAGAGCAATTCTATTTCCAACCAGAAGCGTATTCTTGAAACCTATGCGAAGCAGAACGGCTTTTCCAACCTGCAATGGTACACAGATGACGGTTATTCTGGGGCGAACTTCCAAAGACCCGGTTTTCAAGCCATGCTTGCGGACATTGAAGCCGGAAAAGTCGGCACCGTTATCGTCAAGGATATGTCACGGTTAGGGCGAAACTATCTGCAAGTGGGAATGTATACGGAAATGATTTTCCCACAGAAAGGCGTCCGCTTTATCGCTATCAATG
>VOFH01001153.1_pt1 | contig 31317 bp, 40 predicted proteins | sample 5384091 | NCBI WGS metagenome assembly VOFH01 (sample SAMN12384727, study PRJNA508395) | human gut metagenome | isolation source: healthy gut G | host: Homo sapiens
AGCGAGTGTATGAAAGAACACATACGGAGGCGGAACTTCTGGCAAGTTAAAATGGGTAAAGCTTGACATAGGAAATTTAATCTCATTCTCTTTTAACTTGTACATAAAATATAAAACCGTTCATGTGGATAAGGACGGTGCAATGGTTATTACCCAGAATCCTACACTTGCTCCGGCAATGCAGAAATCAAAGTATGAGCCGAAAGTACAGGAAGCAGATGTCAGTGTCAGCTACGACACAGTTAAGGACGCTACCGCTTTCTTGGAAACATTCTTTAAGCTGTACCCGACAGCTACGGAAAAGGAACTTGCCTACTACGTCAAAGACGGTGTGCTTGCTCCTGTTTCCGGCGACTATGTCTTTTCAGAACTGGTAAATCCTGTCTTTACCGAAGACGGCGACAACCTCAAAGGTCAGCGTGTCCGTAAAATATCTGGATAACAAGTCGAAAATGACACAAATCTCACAGTATGAGCTTGTGTTACATAAGGACGATAACTAATCCATTGAGAATAGGAGCAACTTTCAGCATTACATTTCGTTTTGATAAATAATATACAATAAACAGAATAGTTACATTTGATACCAACATAATAAAAAAGAATAATGGGAGTTTTCTGCATTGCTGATAAAGGAAGATAGTTAGTCACAAATTTTGAATAACTGTTCTTTGATAACCTAATACCAATAAATCATTTTCTTGCTTCCATGTGAATACGGGATAATTTTTGATATACCCCTTAGAAAAGGCGGCAACGTCTTGTAATGAATATTTAAGTGGTATTTCTTCTGGTAGATTGTATTGCCAGATTACATTACCGCTATTATCTATTACAATTCCCCAGATGTTGTTTGTAATTAAATCTTTTGACACCTATTATTTAATATATATTTTCCATTTTGGATAGTAAGATTATTAGATACTTTTTCTAATGTTTGGACAGGATTATTTTCGCTTATACTGTTGACAGTACCATTAAAAGTTAGGAAGAAAAGCAGTAAATCAAAACCCACTATAAGGATTATTACTGACAAGTATATGAATAAATGTTTACTAATAAATTTTTCCAAAATTCCGCATGATTATAACCTGCTCTCCACATTTATTTTATATCCCAATCCTTTAACAGTTATTAGTGATTTTGGTTTTGAGGGGGTAATTTCAATTTTTTCTCTTATGCGTCGAATATGAGCAAGTAGCGAATTTCCATATCCAAATGGATTGTCGCCCCATACAGCTTCACAAAGAGCGTCTATTGTTACGATATGGTTAGCATTTCGTACAAGTGCTTCTAAAATATCATGTTCTTTTTTGCAGTAAGAGGTAAAATCTTATCTTCCCATATAACCTGTGCATTAGCTAAATCAATTTTACAATCATGTAATTCTATAAGTGGGCTATCTTCCTTATAACATCTGCTACAGCATTTAGACGAAATATAAGTTCTTTTGGCATAAAGGGTTTTGTTATATAATCGTCAGCTCCCAACCCAAATCCAGAATATTTATCCTGTATATCATCTTTTGCGGTCAAAAATATCACTGGAATATTAGTGAAACTTCTTAGTGTTTCCATAAGTTCAAAACCGTCTCCATCTGGAAGCATGACATCTAATATAGCTATATCTGGTTTTTCCTGTTGACAGATTTCCAAAGCTATTTTTACACAATCAGCGGTAATAATATTTAAAAATTTTCATCTTCTAATATGGTTATAAGCATACTTCTTAAACATTCTTCATCATCAACTATCAATATTTTTTTTGATTTTAAGTATGTATCATTCATTTATTTGTCACGCCCTTTTTGCAGTTTATTTATCCCATTATAACATTTAAAAAAAGTTAAACAGTCATTTTCTCATTTGTAAGGTAAATGTAAGGTAGAGAGAATGTGGCTGTAATGTAGATGTTTTATATTGTGAGTATGAAGAAAGGAGCAAAAATTATGAAAAACATGATTGAAACTAAAAATTTAACAAAAACATACAAAGCGTTTACCGCCGTAGACCATGTATCTTTGCACATTAAGAAAGGTAGTATTTACGGATTTCTCGGTCCAAATGGTGCAGGAAAATCTACAACTATGAAAATGCTTTTGGGATTAACTGCACCTACCGATGGAGAATTCCAAATAGATAACTTGACTTTTCCGAATGATCGTGTTCAAATTTTGAAAAAAAATCGGTTCTTTTATTGAATCCCCGTCATTTTATCCAAACTTAACAGGTAAAGAAAATCTTGATATTATTCGTAGAATTTTAGGTCTTCCTGCGTCAAGTGTTGATGAAGCGTTAGAATTAGTAGGATTATCTGAATTTGGTAATCGCTTGGCGAAAAAATATTCTTTAGGAATGAAACAACGTTTAGGGCTTGCTTCCGCTTTGCTTGGAGAACCACCCATTTTAATTTTAGATGAACCAACAAATGGATTAGACCCAGCAGGTATTCACGAAATTCGCAATCTCGTTAAATCACTGCCGAAAAGATATGATTGTACGGTTCTAATCTCATCACACATGCTGTCAGAAATTGAACTGTTAGCTGATGATATTGGTATTTTGAATCATGGAAGATTACTATTTGAGGGAAGTCTTGAAGATTTGAAATTTACAGCACATGAAGCAGGATTTGAAAATGATAATTTAGAAGAAATGTTTTTATCCATGATTGATGAGGATAACACAAACAGAAAGCAGAGGTTAAAATTATGAGAAATTTGACCATAGAATTGAAAAAATGTAAACGCACCGGCATATTGGAAGTTTTACCGATTATTGGACTTCTTGGTGCATTATACGCTTTTGCAAATTTTACAGTTCGCAAAGATGTTTTGTTAAACTTACCGCTTCCACCTATGGATGTTTTGCTGACACAGCTTTACGGAATGATTATGGTTCTTAATATGTTTGGCATTATCGTAGCGACAACTTTAACATATAATATCGAATTTCAGGGAAGTGCAATTAAAAAGATGTATATGCTTCCTTTCAAGACATCATCTATTTTCAAAAATAAATTTTATATATTGTTTGTTTTGCTTGCTGTTTGTATCGTCTTGCAGAACGGAGCTTTGTGTATTATTGGAAAGATATTTTTGCCCAGTGGAACTTTTGATTTATTAACACTTGTTAAATATACAGGATATTGCTTTGTTTCAACTTTACCAGTATTAGCATTTATGCTCTTGTTATCATCACGATGTGAAAATATATGGTTTACATTAGGTATTGGCGTAGCAGGATTTTTTAGCGGTATGGCAATGTCGCTTTCAGATATAGCTATATTTCTTATTAACCCATTTGTACTAATGATGAAACCAGCGGTAGCTTCTACTGCTAGTATTGATATGAAAGTTTTAATTTTAGGCTTTGTTGAAACAATCATATTCTTCATGGTTGGCTGGTATTTAGGCAAAATAAAGCATTATGAATAAAGGAGACAATCGTATGTCAATTATTGAATTGTTAAAAATAGAATTTATGAAAGTGAAAAGGTCTATGATTTTACCTTTGCTTTTAATCCCACCTATTTTAGTTGTGGTTTCTGGTGTTTTCAGTATCAGTATGTATATGACACCAGAATATACAAATGCTTGGTCGGCAATGTTTATTCAAAGTGCATTGCTTTTTGGTTATTATTTACTTCCGTTTTCAATGGTAGTTGTATGCGTTATGATTGCTAACAGAGAAACAAAGAATAATGGTATATTAAAAATGCTTGCTTTACCCATCAGTAAAGGAAAACTTGCCTTAACAAAATTCTTTGTGTTATTGAGTTTTTTTTAGCAATCCAGTTACTTATCTTTTTTATCTCATTCGTCATTGCAGGCATTATCGCTACTAAAATAATGAATGTAACAGAATCTATTCCTGTCCTTTATTTATTAACGTGGACATTAAAATTATTTACGACTATGATTCCAGCCATTTCGTGTATGTGGGCAATTACAATACTGTTTGAAAAACCGCTGCTATCTATGGGATTAAACTTACTTCTGATAATTCCGGGGGTTTTGGTTGCTAATACACCTTTATGGATAGTATATCCTTATTGTTATAGTGGTTATGTTGTGTCAAACGCATTACATACAGTAACAGCGACAGACACAGGAAGTACACTATCATTATTTCCGTTTATACCATGTGCTGTAATTATATCGGTCTTTGCAATATGTGTTTCTATTAAATACTTTGGAAGAAAAGAAATGAGCTGATTAACTGGTAAAATGCCAGCTTATGCAGGGACTCTTCAAAAAGAAAATGCCGATGATCCTTAAAATACAGGATATATCGGCATTTGCTAACTTATGAAAAGATAATTAGAAATTTCATGTATTTTTATTATAAATCACTTACATCCACAACTTTTCCATCTCTCCAGGTTCCCTCGAGATCATAGAAAAGACGGTCTTCTTTTGAGAAGATATGGATAATAATATCACCATAATCCATTAAAATCCAGGTGGAACTCTGGTTTCCTTCAATCTGCTGGACTTTTACGCCGGCTTTGTATAAGGCTTCATCGGCAGCGTCACGCATTGCCTGGAGCTGATTCTGGTTTGTTCCGTTTGCAATGATAAAATAATCTGCAATCGGAGAAATTTCGCTGATATCAATAACAGTTACATCTTCTGCTTTTCTGTCTTCCAAAGCAGCTACTGCAAGTTTTGTAAGTTCTTTTGATGTCATAAACGATGTTCCTTTCTGTTGAATTATGTAAGTGAAAACCTGTGCACATTGGTGTGCATAGAATTATCACATAACGTATTGTTTTAGAGCGTTTCTTTGTAATGTTTATAAAATTCATAGGTCATCTGTGTTGTCGGATCAATGTTTCCACCACGCTTTTTCAGATAAACCAGTGTGTCGTGCAATATTTCGGCCATACAGACATCTAAATCATGAAAGGCTAATTCCCTCACGCGATCTAAATTAGCCGCTTTATTGCGGTTTGGTTCGATGTAATCGGCAATATAAATGATCTTGTCTAATATATTCATATCAGGCTCGCCCGTTGTGTGCACTTTGATCGCATGTAAAATCAATGGATCTGTTACATCATATTCTGTTTTGGCAAGCAATGCACCAAGTTTTGCATGAAGCAAAAAAGGATTTTCACGTTCTACGGATGAAATAAGAATGTCGTTTTCTTCACATAGTCTTAATTTTTCATCGTTTGGAATGCATTTTGCACAGTCATGGAGCAGACCGGCAAGCATGGCTTTCTGCATATCATAGCCGTACGCCATAGCGAGGCAGCCTGCGGTGTACATCACACCTTTGGTGTGCTCGTAGCGGTCTTTATCCTGTACTTTTTTATTTTTTTCGTATTTCTACCAGTTCCATATTGTTATCCTCTATCAAAAATTGATTGGAAATATTAAAAAAAAATCATTTCTCATTCTCGTAAAGATGATGTTCTTTTATCAATTGGCTCACTGCATCCGGCACCAACTGCCCGGTATCTTCCCCTTTTTTTATCATCTGGCGGATGTTTCTTGAGGCTGCATCAAAACGGTCACAGGAAAGCGGATAGATCTTTGCATGAAATAACTGTTCGATTGCATGAATTTTCTTTTTGACATCCTCCATATTCCAGTGGTCGCGCACTGCTACTAATACGACTGCCTTTTCACAGATGATCTCTGGATGTTTCCATTCATCAAAGTAGTCGAGAGAATCTGCACCCATGATAAAATAAAATATCGTATCCGGGTAACGGTTCTTTAATTTTGTGAGTGTCAGATAAGTGTAACTTGTCTCTTCTGCTTCTATCTCTACCGTAGACATTTTAAAATACGGGTATGGTTTTACTGCAAGAGCAACCATCTCGGCGCGGTATTCCGAAGGAGTCATACCGCTTTCGTTTTTGTTCGGAGAATGTCCGGCTGGAATAAACCAGACTTCGTCCAGATCAAAATCTGTGTAGGCTGCCCTGGCAATGGCGAGATGTCCATTGTGTACCGGATCAAAGGAGCCGCCTAAAATACCGATTTTCCTGCTTGATAAATGATTCATGATCGCTGTCCTTTATAGTGTTTTGAAATTTATTTTACAGGTAATTCATATTTTGAATTCTTTTTTGCCTGACGGAAAAGAATGATTTTTTTACCAATCACTTTCACAACGACAGAATGTGTACGTTCTGCGATGATCTCAGCAATTTCACGAGGGTCATCTGCACAGTTTTTTAATACAGAAATCTTGATGAGCTCGCGTTTTTCCAATGCCTCATCTAAACCATTGATAAGCTCTGGGGTCAGACTTGCCTTTCCAATCTGAAATATAGCGTTCATTGTGCTTGCTTCGCTTCCTAAATAAGCGCGCTGTTTGCTTGTAAGATTCATATTGCCAATTCCTTTCTTTTATTTGTAATATTCAAAGGCATGTCCGTACATCTTCACGGTGTCGCCTTCCTGGATTCCATGTTCTTCGAGATCGTCTAAAATGCCCTGTTCTTTTAAGAAACGCTGGAAGAACAGGAAACCTTTCTCAGATTCGATATTCGTGTAACCGAGCATTTTTTCAATCTTAGGGCCTTCCACAACGAAAGTCTCATCATCTTCCATTGTGATCGTGTACGGGTCATCCCGGAAGAAACGCAATGCCGGATCGTATTCCTGCTCGTAAATGACAGGTTCTCTGCCACATGTTTCCAAAAGCTGGCTCACATGGTATAAAAGTTCCTTCAGTCCCTGACCGCTGACTGCGGAAATCGGGAATACTTTAATGCCGTCTTTCTCAAACTCGTCTTTTAATGCTTTGATGATTTCATTTTCATCACCGTAGATGGAATCAATTTTATTTGCTGCAATGACCTGTGGTTTTTTCAGAAGTTCCGGATCATAAGCGGCAAGTTCTTTGTCAATTGCTTTGATGTCGGCAATCGGATCACGCCCTTCGGTTCCGGCGGCATCCACAACATGGATCATGACTCTGGTACGCTCGATATGACGTAAAAACTCAAGTCCAAGTCCAACACCCTCGGAAGCTCCCTCAATCAGCCCCGGAATATCGGCAATGACAAAACCTTTGGCACCATCTAAGTCAACAACACCAAGATTTGGCTGTAATGTTGTAAAATGATAATTGGCGATTTTAGGCTGTGCATTGGTCACGCGGGATAAAAGCGTTGATTTTCCGACATTTGGAAAACCCACAAGCCCTACATCAGCAATCACCTTTAACTCTAATTTTACTTCTATCTCAATTCCCTCACCACCTGGCTGGGCGTATTTCGGTGCCTGCATGGTGGCTGTTGCATAGTGGGAATTTCCCTGTCCGCCGCGACCACCCTTTAAGATCACCTGACGTTTGTTGTCACCGGACATATCGGCAATGACCTTGTCTGATTCCGCATCTTTGATGACAGTTCCTGCCGGAACTTTTAAGATCAGATCAGCGCCATCTTTCCCATGACATTTCTTTTTGCCGCCTTCTTCACCGTTTTCAGCAGCAAATTTACGTCTGTGGCGAAAGTCTGTCAGCGTATTCAATCCCTCATCGACAACAAAAATAACATCGCCGCCGCGGCCGCCGTCTCCGCCGTCCGGACCGCCATTTGGGACATATTTTTCACGGCGGAAACTGACATGTCCATTTCCACCTTTTCCAGATTTTATAATAATTGTTGCTCTATCTGCAAACATAATTTTCTCCTTTAAGCGGACAGCCAGGCTGCCCTGCTCGAATGCCAAAACAATAAGAACCCGGCTATCTTTACAAATAGTCGGGTCCATTGTTCATCTTATTATTCAGCTACTGGATAAACGGAAGCCTGTTTCTTATCTCTTCCTTTTCTCTCGAATCTTAAGATACCATCTGTTAAAGCGAATAATGTGTCATCTCCACCGATTCCTACATTAACACCTGGATGAATCTTTGTTCCACGCTGTCTGTAAATAATATTACCAGCTTTGACGAACTGTCCGTCTGCTCTCTTAGCACCTAATCTCTTAGATTCAGAGTCACGGCCGTTCTTTGTAGAACCAACACCCTTTTTATGAGCGAAAAACTGAAGGTTCATATTCATCATGTCTTACACCTCCTTGAATGTTAGAATGATATAATCATTTCCATAAGTATTTTGTATTCCTTGCAAGCCTAAAACCAGGGATTTCATGAGCAAATCAGCATCATGACCTGCCGGAGCATCAAACCTGAGTGTGATCATTCCGGTCTCTTCATCAGAATCTGTAGAAAAATTTTCCTTCGTGTAAACACCAAGGGAATTGATCGTGTTGATCACCAGTGCAGAAATTCCCGCACATACAATGTCTTCACCTTCCTCTGCATACCCTGCATGTCCAAGACAGTCAAAACCTAAAAATGCCTGATCCTGGTTTCTGAAAATCGTTATCTTAGTCATAACAATCTTCCTATCGATTACGCATTAATTTTTTCGATTTTAACCTGTGTAAACGCCTGTCTGTGGCCGTTTTTCTTGTGATAACCGGTTTTTCTCTTATACTTGTAAACGATAACTTTTTTCGCTCTGCCTTCTTTCACTACAGAAGCTTCTACAGTTGCGTTAGCTACGTCTGCTCAACTTTCATTCCGTTGTCAGAAACTGCTAATACCTGATCAAAAGTTACTTTCTCACCAGCTTCAACACCAAGTTTTTCAATGGTAATGATATCACCTTCGGAAACTTTATACTGTTTACCACCTGTTGCGATAATTGCGTACATATGGCACCTCCTATTATCATTACTCGCCAGTTGTGGTTTCTGCAAATATGCAGAATTTGAGACCTCACTGTGCGGCATACTTCGTTACTATAGCATAACAATTGAATTACGTCAACTGGTTTTTGAAATTTTTCTAACCTTTTTAGTTAAAACCTATTTTTATAATAATGATTTTTATTCACATACATCTTCTCATCTGCAACTGACAAATTCTTTTCAATGTCCTTTGCATGTTCTAACCAGACACTTCAATGGAAACCGAACATTCAGCCGTCCATAGCTTTGAAAGCTTTTTGCAGCTTATTTTGAAAGTCTGTCTCGCTTTTATCGAATGACAGAATGATAAATTCGTCCCCGCCAAAACGGTAACAACCTGCCTCCTGGAATATGGTTATGATTTTTTCGCAATTGCTGCGAGCAGCTCATCTCCTGCTTCATGTCCCAGATTGTCATTGATTTTTTTTAGACCATTCACATCTGCAAAAGCGATGCCAACCGGCTGGTTACACATCTCCTCGTCACATTCGATGATTGCAATATCTTTGTAATATGCCTTACGGGTTTTGAATCCCGTTAATGCATCCCGCTCTAATTCAGATATCTGCGAATTAATCTCTATGTATTGCTGTAAAGATTTTATATGGTTTTCTTTCGAATATTCAATAATCCGGTCTTTATAATAGTTTTTCGCCTCTAATGCCTCTAAAATTGCGTCTTTGTCCATTTTACCAACAGCGTATACATATATTAATTCTGCAAATTCAAGTCCAACCTTGATTTCATCCGGATATTTTTCCATATACTGATTCATGGATCGTAAAATGTGGTTCATAAGGTTATCATCACAAGAATCTCTTCCACACTCAAACAGTTCCCGGCAGGCATCCATAAATTCAGCCGCGTACATTTCATCCATTTTTGAAAGGATCTGTTTTTTGTAAGTCTCATATTTTTCTGGCTGTTCCAATTTATAATAAAGTGTTGCTGCACAGCGGGTGACATCATCCGGAACGATTGTATCGGCATGATATTGGCTCACTCCAAGTTCAAACGCCTTTAAAGCCTCTGTTAAACGGTTCAGTTTCTGAAGTGAAATAGATTTATTGATATAGATATAAGCACCCATTTCCTCATCACAGTCTTTCAGGACGTCTTCTGCGAGCGCAAGACTTTTAAGTGCTTCCTCATAGTTTTGTTCCTCAATGTAGGTCAATGCAATATTATTATACTCAAATGCATAATAGTATTTTTCATCATTTTCCATGGCAATTTTTAATGCCGTTTCATAGAAAAAACGGGAAACATTATATTCTGTCTCGCAATGTGTTGCCACACCTATCAGGTTAAAACAGGACAATAACTTAGGGGTATACGGATAGCTTTGATAGTCCACTATGATTGGTTCTATAATCTCTATGGTTTTTCTGAAATTTCCTTCCTGATAAAATAGCTGCCCATAATAAAAACTTGCAAGTATGCGCACTTCGGTTTTGTCGTATTTCTTTTTCAATAGCTGTTCATAAAAATTTTCTGTCCGCAATAGACAGTTTTTTGATTTGCTGTTGTCTGGTTAAAAATCGTTATAATTCATATTCAACATTCCTCATTTATCTTTCGAATCACACGGCATGGATTTCCAACCGCAACACAATTGGCGGAATATCTTTTGTCACAACACTTCCTGCACCTATTGTTCCCATACTGCCCAAAAGCTGCTTTAATACTTCTGCTTTTTCTTCCTTTTGATTATAAGAAAACTCCTTACAAAATTTATCTTTTGGAAGATTCACTTCTTATTTACAAAATTCCCTAATTCAAATAATATCATATCATATTAGACACAAGATTAGTACAATAAAATGAAATATCTGCATATGTAGATATTTATACTAATGTTAACTAGCTTTTACAAATAAATGTCAACTTCTATAAGTGAACATGTTGACAATTAACCATACTTCGTGCTACTTTAAAAACAATTGAATTTAGAAACTTGTGAATTCATACCGTAACTTATTTGAATTTTGTAAACGTAACAAAGGAGTACAAAAATGACAACACAACCAAAGACAACCGAAGCCGAAAATCCATATCTTACCAGAGAGGATGCTCTTGCAATTTTAAATACACCGGATGATCAGTTGGATGAGCTGATTGCACGCGCTGAGAAACTGCGCCGCAAATACAAAGGAGACAATGTCGGAATCCACATTCTGACAAACGCAAGAAGCGGCAACTGCTCACAGGACTGTGCTTACTGCGCACAATCCTGCCGTTCATCAGCTGATATTGAGAAATATAAATGGGTTTCCGATGAGAAACTTTACCGTGACAATGATTTTGTAAATAAAAATCATCTCGCAAGACATTGCATCGGATTAAGCGGCATGAAATTCACAGACGCTGAGATTGAAGAACTCGCTGCAAAAATCCGTAAAATGAAAGAAACCGGAACACACCTCTGCTGTTCCATCGGATTTTTGACAGAAAAACAGGCGCGCATATTAAAAGAGGCAGGACTTGACCGTATTAACCATAACTTAAACAGCAGCCGTGCATTTTATCCGAACATCTGCTCTACGCATACGTTTGACCAGCGTGTCGCAAATATCAAAATGCTGCAGGGATTGGGTTATGAAATCTGCAGTGGCGGGATCATTGGTATGGGGGAAAGCAAAGAGGATGTTGTTGATATGCTGTTAGAACTCCGAGAAATTAACCCGGAAGCAATCCCAATCAACTTTTTGCTGCCAATTGAGGGAACACCTTTAGCACACAAAGATACCTCAGGCTTAACCCCTGAATATGGTCTTAAGGTTCTCGCCCTTGCAAGGCTTCTTGTTCCACAGGCAGACATCCGCTGTGCTGCCGGACGTGAGGTTTACTTTAAAGGAGAGGAAAAACGTTTATTGTCCGTTGTCAACTCTATCTTCGCATCCGGTTATCTCACCGAGGATGGCCAGGGGATCGAGGATACCATCAAGGTGATCGAGGACGCCGGATTTACGTATGAGATTGAATCTGCATAAATCTATTAAAAAGTGAGCAGACCTTACAGTGTGGTTGCTCACTTTTTTAGTTCATCTTTAAACTGTCCCGCAAAGATTTCTTAATCTTCTTTCTGGTCACTTCCACCAGTCCTAGTCTGGTCATGTCGATCAGATCCGTTTTCACCGGGTCGTCTTTTAAATATGTGCGGAATTCTTTTAAAAGAACTGCCTCATCTTCTTTTGCAAGAAGATTGATAAAATCGATGATGATAATGCCTGAGATATTGCGCAATCTGAGTTGATAGGCAATCTCTTTCGCTGCCTCTAAATTAATACGGAGCAGATTTTCGCGCATCTCTTTTTTTATGATATTTTTCCCACTGTTCACGTCAATGACCGTAAGTGCCTCTGTGTGCTGTAAAACAATGGATGCACCGGACTTTAACCAGATCTGTTCCCTTAAAGCCTTTTCTAAGGAGGACTTCACGCTGTAGAGTGAAGATAACGTTAACATCGGATCATGATAATAAGTGATCGTTAAAAAATCCTCTGCGCCTGCTGCTGTCTGCACCTGAAACTGATCGACCGGAACGGGGACAGAACCGTTTGTCATAAACTGTTTTGGATGGATCCCATAATCCGTGCAGATGGTTTCAAAGAGTCCGCGGTCATCGGTGATAATCTCGCTGACAGAACCTTCCCGCTGGTTTTTGACGTCTTCCAGATACGTTGGTCTCGCTTTTTTCAGAACACTGTAACAGGTTTTATGGCAGACATTCTCACGCATCTGTGACCATTCCTGCTCAAGGCTTCGAATCTCTGCAATTAGTGTTTCATCTGCGACACTTGCGGCATTGGTCCGGATGATAAGTCCGTAGCTTTCTGTATCAAATTCGTGCAATAATTCCTTATAATGTGCTTTCTGCTCTTTATTTAATTTGGAAGAAATTCCAAGCCTGCGGTTTCCGCTTGTAAGAACAGCATATTTTCCTGCAAAGCTTAAATTCGCAGTGACAGCAGGTTCTTTCGTCTTTAAAGCTTCACGTTCTACCTGAACCAGAAGCTCATCTCCTGCCACAATTTCTTTTCTTGCAGAGAGCTTTTTGGTAAAATGTGCATTTTTCAGATCATCTAAAGACAAATAACAGGTCTGCTCCGGCGAAATCTTCAAAAAGCTGCCCGGATATTCTGTACGACATTTTCCACACGGCCAATATAAATGTTTCCAAGTAAACTATCTTCATCTGGGGGTGTAAGGCTTACTTCGATCATTTTTTTGCCCTGATTATAAAGAGCAGAGACAATAAAGTCCTGCTCTTCCCTGTTTTGCATTTTTATTTTTTCATGTGTGATAATATATTTATTCATAAAGAACCTCTTTATGCGATCTCTTCGCCCATATCCAGTAGAGAAACAAATTTGTCCCCCTCTTTTGCATACACATCCAAACGATGGATCTGGATTGCATTGGCATTATATGGAATGTTCATATAGCCGAAAAGGGATTCTAACACAAGTTCGGTTTTAAGTTGTCGGAACTTCCGGTACAGAGATTGATGTAAAACTCCGGTGCCTCCTCGGTTCCTTCTACTTTAAAATCATAAACCAGCTGCTTTAAGTCCATGATTTTTTCGCTTTTCTTTGTCTGCTTGGTGATAAGTACCTCAGAAGGCGTGATAAAATAATCTAAAATCGCCTGTTTGGCTTCTGTTTTCGTAAATGGTACTTCATAACCTTCCTTAAAAAAAGTTTATAATCGGCTGCGGCAACTAAGGACATCGCTGTCTTGGCATTGTCCGGAAGCTTCACATATCCGGTGATCTCCACGCCCTCTACCATCGTCGCATTTAAATCTGCCATCGCCTCTTTTGTAGACTTGCTTTCGTGTACTTCAATATCTAAATATTCGCCGTCACTTGTAATTCCAACGCCGAGCGGTGCTGCAAACGACATGATCTGATGAGGGGAAAATCCCTCTGAATAACAGATATCAATATCTGCTCTCCGCATCGCCTTCTGGAAATAGCGCATAATATCAAGATGTCCGATGAACTTCATCACACCAGATTTTCGAAATTTAATCCTTATTTTCAAAACAGACACCTCCTCCAAATTTCATGGCTCCACAGCCGGAACATTTCATACGGCAATTCGGGGTTACTTTTTCATCATGTGCATTCTTCCATTCGCGTTTTAAAAACTCTTTCGATACGCCGGTATCAATGAAATCCCATGGGAAGATCTCATCCAGATCACGCTCTCTCATCGTGTAAAAATCGGTATCGATACCACATTCCTCAAAAGCGTCCCCCCATCTCTGGTAGTCGAAATATTCGCTCCACGCATCAAAAATGCCGCCTTTTTCATAAACTTTTAAGAGAGCCTGTCCGATCTTACGGTCGCCCCGTGCCAGAATCCCCTCTAAAACCGTCACATCCGCTTCGTGCCAGTTATATTTGATACTCTTATGATTCAGCTGCGCATGCACACCCTCATTGACCACCCGCGCTCTTGCAAGATAATCTCCCGGTGTGTACATTGCTGCCCACTGGAACGGAGTAAATGGCTTCGGCACAAAGAAAGAGGTACTGATCGTAATCTGACATTTTCCATTCCGTTTTTCCTTCGGAACCGTGTCATAATAAAGAGCTGCGATCTCATTGGCAAGCTGCGGGATCGCTTTCATATCTTCTTCCGTCTCGGTTGGAAGTCCAAGCATAAAGTATAATTTTACCTTGTTCCAGCCACCTTCAAAGGCAAGTCTCGAACCGTTTAAGATCACTTCCTCGGTAAGACCTTTGTTAATGACATCACGAAGTCTCTGGGAACCGGCTTCCGGTGCAAATGTCAGACTGCTCTTTTTGATATCCTGTACCTTGCTCATGACATCCAGCGAAAAGGCATCGATCCGCAGGGAAGGAAGTGAGATATTCACACCTTTTCCCTTGAACTCATCGATCAGGAAATTCACCAGTTCTTCCAGTTCAGAATAATCGGAGGAACTTAAAGAGCTTAAAGAGATCTCTTCGTGCCCGGTTGATTTTAACATTTTGTAGGCAAGCTCTTTCAGGTGTTCTACATTTTTTCGCGGACCGGACGGTAGACCATTCCAGCCTGGCAGAAACGGCAGCCACGGATACATCCGCGCTGGATCTCGAGAACCACACGATCCTGTGTTGCCTTGATAAAAGGAACGACAGGTTTTTCCGGATAAACAGCTTCTGTCATATTCAGTACGATCTGCTTCTGGATCGTTTTTGGAACATCCTCATAAATTGGTTCAAAGGATGCGATCGTTCCGTCCTCTTTATAAGTCACTTCATAGAGGGATGGCACATAGATACCAGGCACTTTAGAAGCTTCATGTAAAAATTCATGGCGTGTTTTTCCCTCTGCACGCATTTTTTTATAAAGATCAAACAGTTCGTAGAAAGAAATTTCACCCTCTCCCATATAAAACAGATCAAAGAAGTCCGCCATCGGCTCCGGGTTATAAGTGCAGCAGCCGCCACCGATCACCAGTGGATCGTCTTCTGTACGGTCTTTTGCAAGCAGTGGGATCTGTCCGAGGTCTAAAATCTGAAGCACATTTGTGTAACACATCTCATAATTGAGCGTAAGACCGATAAAATCAAGATTTTTGATCGGTTCCTGGGACTCTAATCCAAACAGTGGAATATGCTCTTCTTTCATGATTTTATGAAGATCCGGCCATGGAGAGTAAACTCTCTCACACCACACATCTTCCATTTTATTAAACATATCATATAAAATCTGAACGCCAAGATGTGACATCCCTATCTCATATACATCCGGGAAGCACATGGCAAAACGGATTGCTACTTTTTCTTTATCTTTTTTGATACTGTTTAACTCATTTCCGATATAACGTGCCGGTTTATCGATTTTCATCAGTATCTCATCTGATAATGCTAATTTTGTCATTCGGTTTGTCCTTTCTCATTTTTCCTGAAAACGACTGGGAAATCAGTCATGCTCATTTATCATAACATAATCCTGCAAAATTGTATAATACTGATTATCAGAAATAATGTCAATGACATCTTTTGCCTGATAGCCATGGAATTCATATGCATTATATTTTAACAGAAGGAATGCGAGCATAAGAAGAACTGCAAGCACTATGCGGATTTTCAGAAAAATCCACGGAACCAAAGGCTGTGATTCCTCTTCTGCGGTGCCATTTTCCACCTCCGGCCGGTCAAACGAGCGCCGTATCTCGTTGACGTAAGCTCTGCGTCTTTCCACATATTCATCGGTCATAAACTAAGACTCCATAGATTTCTAATTGAAATCATATGAAGTCTTGTATCTCATTAGCACTTTTTTTCTATCCCTGCAATAAGCAACAGACACCAGTGGATCAGCGTTCGATCGAGAACCATTGCACCTATCAGTGAAAAAAATAAGGTGAGCACGATCATGAGCAGCGAACCACCGATCACTCCGAAATCTGTCGGGCTGACATGAAAAATCTGTTTGACCAGATAATGAAGCACGCCCCAGTGGATCAAAAGGATCCCGAAACTGTAGCGGCTGATCAGCTTTGTAAAAAATGTTCCGTCTCTGCTTTCACATAAATCTGTTTCACGAAAAGAAAAACAGCCATCGTATAAAATACCATAAGCGGCGCATTGTTAAATAAATAACGATGATATTGTGCCCCACTGAAGATATGACGGACTGCCAGACAGACAGAAAGGATTCCCGCTCCATAAAAGAAGTACTTTCTGCGCCCCTGCTCTCTTGTCAGATAATATCCCAATATAAAAACACCGGCAAAAGAACCGAGAATCCCGGAGACAATGGAATTATAATAAAGCGTATCCCAGTAAGTTCCAAGGATCTGGAAAATCAGAATCACAACCACAAGCCCGCTTAAAACAGAATCCGGGATATGCTGCACTACATAGCGGAAAAACGGTGTCAGCACATATAACCAGATGATTACATAAATCAGCCAGAAATGCGGCGCTTCCTCCGGTGCACCGAGCAGAATACGTTTTAACATGGCTCCCCAGTGATCTGGGAGAAGCCAGACGAACCCCTCTTTGGCACACACATATAAAATATAATAGATCACCATTGGAACAAGCACTTTCAAAAAACGTTTCCGGTAAAACTGCCCGGCGGGTTCGCCTTTCACCGGTAAAAGAAGGGCTCCGCTTATCATGATAAAAAGCAGATTGCAGCACAAAAACAGGTAATTGCTGATCTCAAATCCATACCACACCGCACTCCGCTCCGGAACAAGCGTGGAACCGAGTGAGACTGTGTGGACAGCGATCACGAGAACCGTGGCAAGTACCCGCAGTTTGTCGAGATAAACCTGTCGTTTTATTTTCTCTGTGAAAGTTCCTGTGTGATCTCTTCCCATGTGATATCCTTCTCTGCCATTAAGACCATGAGATGGTAAATGTAATCAGAGATTTCATATTTCAAATGCTCGTGGTCAGTGTTTTTCGCTGCAATAATGATTTCTGTGTTTTCCTCTCCAACTTTTTTGAGGATGTTATCCAGACCTTTTTCCAATAAAAGGTTTGTGTAGGAGCCCTCTTTCGGATTTTCCCTAAGGTCTAAAATAATATTGTAGACATCCCCCAGCACCTTCTGCGGATTTTTTTCAACGTATTCTTTTTTCACAATCTCATTGAAAAAACAACTCTGGTTTCCGGTGTGGCATGCAGCACCGATCTGGGAAACTTTTGCAAGAATGGTATCATAATCGCAGTCTGCTGTCAGGGATTTGACATACTGGATATGACCGGAAGTAAGACCTTTTGTCCAAAGCTCATTCCGGCTTCTGCTGTAGTATGTCATTTTTCCGATGTTAATCGTTGTGTCAAAAGCTTCCTCATTCATGTAAGCCAGCATTAACACTTCATCTGTACGGTAATCCTGCACAATGACCGGAACCATTCCGTCCGAATTTTTCTTTAAGTCACTCCACTTTAAGTTTGGCTCGAAGTTATCCATCTTAATACCGGAGGCAGACAACTGGGATTTCATCTCCATAATATCTGTTTTGGATTATTAATTAAAGAACCTGCAATTCCGCGGACATTTTTGCGGGATAAGATTGATAAAATCTCATCATAATCAGCATCGTTTAAGTAGACAACATGAGGAACATCGGTCATTCCTTCCACTGCATCTAACACTGCTTTATTTAAGATCAGCACTTCATGGAATGTATCAGCCATTTCATCCTGATGTTTGAAGATAAAATCCACATTCGTCACGGAAACAAGAATACGGTCTTTCCCGAAACGCTTGCTTGCCTCTGCAGCCAGTGCCATACTCTCCGGTTTGGAGCCGTTGACGATCACTTGAAGACATCCGGCATAGATGAACTTCTTAATGTCCTCCATACGGTTAATGTTACCGCCTGCACAGACTTTGATTTCAATATTACGGTTAATGTTGCGGATAACCTGTATGTTGCGCTCATGCTCTTCATCTGTTGTGGACAGGTCAAAAATCATGATTTTATCAATGCCACTGTCATTATAGAGTTTTGCAAGTTCAATGACATCCGGATATTCCTCGTAATTGTCTCTGGCTTTGATCGCTTTTTCCATCCTTTAAGTAAATTGTTGCCACGATACTTTTGTGTTCCATATTAATATTCATACCTTTCCATACAAAACGGTCTGCACATATTTTTGATACGTCAGACCGCTTCTTTTCTAATCATATTTCGCACGTGATACATGTGAATTGTCAACTACAGACTTCCTTTGGTAGAAAGGATATCCGTGATCCTCGGGTCAATGACCGTTGCCTGATCCAGTGCCTTTGCAAAAGCCTTGAACATCGCCTCGATCATATGGTGGTTGTTTCCGCCGGAAAGCACCCTGATATGCAGATTCATTCCTGCGGTATAAGAAATGGCATAGAAAAATTCCTTCACCATCTCCGTATCCATATATCCCACGCGGTCGGTCGTAAATTCTCCATCGAACACAAGATAAGGTCTTCCGGAAAGATCCACTGCGCACAGGACAAGTGTTTCATCCATCGGCAGAATACAGCTTCCGTAGCGCCGGATTCCCTTCTTGTCACCAACGGCCTCCTTAATGGCATTGCCCAGAACAATACCTGTATCTTCAATTGTATGATGACAGTCCACTGCAAGATCTCCGGCAACATTGACTTTCAGGTCAAACAGGCCATGTCTTGCAAATCCGTCTAACATGTGGTCAAAAAAACCGATCCCTGTATGGATAGAGGAACTGCCGGTACCGTCTAAATTCAAATGTAATGATATATCTGTCTCTTTGGTTTTACGAACATAATCTGCTGTACGTGCCATTTTATTGTAAACCTTTCCGCTTCTTTTTTCAACTTAAGTAATTATTAATTCTTTGTATCTATTCAGAGCCAAGGCAATTTTCATAAATTTGCGAATCATGCTTGCATGAATGAGCATAATTTTGAAAATTTCTTTGGCGAAGTAACCACATGAGCAAAAAAGGAAAGCTCTGAAAGAGCGGTTTTGCGAATGGGTGCTGAATAGATACAATTAATCTTCAAACCGTACCCGGATGGAATTTGCATGTGCAGTAAGTTTTTCACATTCTGCAAACTGCACGATATCTTTGTATACAGGCTCTAACGCTTCTCTGGAATAAGAGATAATGCTTGATTTTTTTATGAAATCATCCACGCTGAGCGGTGAAAAGAATTTTGCGGTTCCATTGGTTGGAAGAACGTGGTTTGGACCTGCAAAATAGTCGCCGAGTGGTTCGCTGGAATACTCTCCGATAAAAATTGCCCCTGCGTTGCGGATTTTTGTCATTGTCTCAAATGGATTTTTTGTCACAAGCTCTAAGTGTTCTGAAGCAATCTCATTGACGGTGTCAATGGCATCCTGCATCGTGTCTGCCACAAGGATATATCCATAGTTATCCAGAGATTTCTGGATGATTTCTTTTCTGGAAAGAACCTCAACAAATTCGTCAACTTCCACGGAAACCTGCTCCGCCAATGTCTCACTGGTTGTCACCAGGATGGCGGATGCCATCTCATCATGTTCTGCCTGTGACAGTAAATCTGCCGCTACAAAACGTGGATTTGCCGTCTCATCGGCAAGTACCATGATCTCACTTGGACCTGCGATGGAATCAATGCTGACATAACCAAACACTGCTTTTTTGGCAAGTGCGACATAAATATTTCCCGGTCCGACAATCTTGTCAACTTTCGGGATGCTCTCCGTTCCAAAGGCAAGGGCTGCGATTGCCTGTGCACCACCGACTTTATAAATCGCATCGACTCCCGCCTCTTTGGCAGCTACTAATGTAGATGGATAAACCTTTCCATCTTTGCCACATGGCGTCGTCATAATGATATTGGAAACCCCTGCCACTTTTGCCGGAATGACATTCATCAGTACAGAGGACGGATAAACTGCTTTTCCACCCGGCACATACACACCCACAGTTTTTAACGGTGTCACTTTCTGGCCTAATATGATACCGGATTCATCGGAATCAAACCAGGAGTACTGTTTCTGTTTTGTATGATAGTCTCGGATATTGACAAGTGCCTTGCGGATGACATCTAAAAAGCTTTGGGTCTACCTGCTCATAAGCTTCTTTGATCTCTTCTTCCGTCACGCGGATATTGTCCTGATCGATGGTGGCACCATCAAATTTTAATGTGTACTCAAAAATCGCCTCATCACGTTTTCCCTGACATTCTGGATAATGTCATTGACGCGGCTCTCAAATTCGCCGTAAGAGTTCGGGCTTCTTTTTAATAAATTCTCCAATATATTATTCTGTGTTTCTTTTGTCAGTTTTAAAATTCTCATTGGACTGCATTCCTTTCTGTATTGATCACATTCTTCAGATCAGAGATCAGTTTTGTGATCCGCTCATTTTCCATCTTCATGCTCACCTGATTTACTACCATGCGGGCAGAGAGCGGACACACTTCCTCTAACACTGTCAATCCGTTTTCCCGGAGTGTGGAGCCGGTCTCTACGATATCGCAGATCACCTCGGACAGTCCGACGATCGGTGCCAGTTCGATGGAGCCGTTTAACTTAATGATCTCTACGGTCTGATGTTTTTATTGTAAAAATAGTCTTTTGCAATGTGCGGGTACTTGTTGCCACACGGATCAGTTCGTGGTGCTGTAACAGATCATGCGCTTCTTTTGGCCCACAGATGCACATCCTGCATTTTCCAAATCCAAGATCAAGAACTTCATAAATATTACGTCCTTCTTCTAATATGGTGTCTTTTCCAACGATTCCGATATCAGCCGCACCATATTCTACATACGTAGGAACATCAGGTCCTTTTGCAAGGAAAAAACGAAGTTTTAGTTCCTCGTTGACAAAAATAAGTTTTCTTGTGTCCTTATCTTTCATCTCCTCACAGGTAATACCGATCTGTTCGAATAATTCCAGTGTTTTTTTGCGAGTCTTCCCTTTCCCAATGCAAAGGTCAAGTATCTCATATCTTCCATTTTCTAATCCTCCATAAAAGTAACTGTCCTGATACGATTACGCTTTGCATAGTTCTGGTAATCTTCGTTTGTTTTCGTGTCGTCCTTTAAAATCGTCTCGACCGGAGTCCCAGCCGCACGCTTTTCTTTTGCGCTTAAAATGGCTTTCGCCTGGCTGCCTTTGCATACACGATCAGTTCACCGTTCGTTTCTATAGTGATATTGATTTTCTGTCTGGATAATGCCGCCATTAACTGGTCAATGACAATCGCAAATCCGATGGATGCGGAAGTCTTTCCATAATAGGTCAGAAGTTTATCGTAACGTCCCCCTTTACGATCGGTTCTCCGCTTCCGAATGTATAACCGGAAAAAATAATACCGGTATAATACTGATAACTGCTGGTAATCCCCAGTTCAAAGGAAATATACTTTTGAATCCCATAGACTTCAAGCACTTTATGAAGTTCTTCTAAATTGTGGATCGCTGCTAAAATCCTAGGGTAAGAAGCAGCTGCTTCTTTCGCACGCTTCAGGTCGTTTAAGTCCACATTCAGACTGCCGAGCATATGGAACAGCTCGTTTAACTCTGCCTTCAGGTTTAAGGTCTCTGCAAATTCCTCCACACCAAAAAAATTCTTGTTGGCGAGCAGCTCACGCAGTTCTTCCTCGTCCTCCTCACTGATCCCGGCAGCCTCCACAAGTCCCTGAAAGAAATCCGCATGACCGACACTTAACTGGAAATCCTTCAGTCCTGCCTTTTGCAGACATTCTACCGTCATCGATAAAATCTCCGCATCTGCATCCACGGTGCTGTCCCCGATCAGCTCTGCACCAAGCTGCGTACTCTCTTTTAATCTGCCCTGATAGCTGCTATTGTTTAAAAATGTATTTCCCATATAGCAGAGACGGATCGGCATATCCTCATCCATAAAATATTTTGCAGCCGCTCTTGCGATGGACGGTGTCATATCCGGTCTTAAGACAAGCGTATTGCCCTCTCTGTCAAAAAACTTATATAATTCTTTCGAAGGTGTGGTTCCGATCTCCTTTCCGAAAATGTCAAAAAATTCAAAGGTCGGCGTCTGGATCGGATGATATCCGTACCCCTTTAAGATGCCAAGTAAATCCGACTGGAGTAATAGCTTTTTTCTCACATTCCTCGTTATAAATGTCACGCACACCCTCCGGTGTATGTAATAATTGTTTTTTCATAATGAATCTAATACCTTTCCCTTATGCTCATCCCATGCGGATGATCCGTTCACAGGTTTCATTTTGTACACTTTAGTATGCTAATGTGGTAGCAAATGAAACTGCTTGATTTATTATATGAAAAGAATATCTGCTTGTCAATCCCTCATTGCCAAATCTTTTTTGCATCGCATCCAGATATGGAACAAGGACGCCTCTGCTCTTCCGGAGAAAAAATCAGGCTCCAGTTCTTCATAGCGGAAGCTTTTTCTGCCACCCTCTTTTGCCCGGTTCCAAAATTCCAGCAGTTTTGCAAACCGCAGATAATAAAATTCATCTCTTGCAGTAAAACTGATCAAAAAAAAAGGCAATGCCCATCTGTTTTTCAAAGTTCTCCATAAAGACTACCTGATGCTCATGTATATTCTGAAGCGGGAAAGTGTCTGTGTTGCATTCTTTTGCGTCAAAACAGACCGGGATCCCCTGCACTGCGCCAATGTAATCGACGGTACTCTTCTGGTCAAAATACGCCAGCGTAATATGTCTGGTTGCCTTATCAATATTAATGGGAGTGATTGAGTCGGGACTTTCTGGATCAAAGCCAGTCCGTTTTCTAAATATTTTTTCGTTGGTACGGTTGATAAATTCCTCTAAAGTAGAACCTCTTAAACCACGTGAATTCCACGTTGCCATTTCTATTTCCTGCCTTCATTATATCGTGAGTTTTAGTCCGCAGTGCATGCCAGAAAAATCAGAGATTTTCCTGGCTGTCGGGCATTCGCCCTATCACTCTCGATATATGCAGACCTCACCATGCAAGCATGTCCGGTCAGCATATTCTCGATTGGCACTGCTCACTGCTTACGCACATTATATCATAACTTTTGCATGACACGCCAGAAAAATGAAAACATTGCACGCTGTTTTCTTATATCCCGAATGATAAATTTTTATTAAATATTCAATTCCGATTTGTAAAAAAAATGGGTTGTATGATATGATTATTTTATATACATTTATCAAAGAATCATACATTGATAAATACAGAAGTTTTGTGGGAGGTATTATTTTTATGGTAATGAATGAATCAGTTGAAAATTATCTGGAGACCATTCTGGTGCTGAATCATAGGCTGGGAAATGTTCGTTCCATTGACATTGCAAATGAGATGAATTTCAAAAAACCAAGCGTCAGCGTAGCAATGAAGAATCTCCGGGAAAATGGCTTTATTACCGTAAGCCCTGAAGGATATATTCACCTTACAGAATCCGGACGTGAAGTCGCTGAGAAGATTTATGAACGCCATACCACTCTTTCAAGCTGGCTTGTCATGCTGGGGGTTGATCCCCGCATTGCAGCAGAAGATGCATGTAAGATTGAACATGATGTCAGCGCCGAAAGTTTTGAAGCGATCAAACGTCACATAAACAGTGTTTCCAAGTAAAAAACGTTAAAAAGTCTCCGGGGAATATTTCACTGGAGACTTTTTTCTGTCCTGACAGAAGATGAGAACATGCGTTTGCGTTTCCGGATTTATGCATAAATGTTTTCATAATTTTATGGAATGTGCCGATATACAATACAAAGAATTGGGGAGGTCATTCTTATGCAAATAAATCTGAACATTCTCACAGAGAACAATCATTCTTCCTTACTGTCAAAAAAAATGTTCCAACGGCTGATAACGCACTTTTACAATATATGCAAAAAGTCACGCAGGGCACGAACAATGCGGACACGGAAGATAAAAAGCAGCAGAAACTGCAGCATATTGTAAACAAATTAAAGCACGGCAAAAAACTGACGGCGCAGGAGATGGAATTTCTGCGGATGAATTATCCGGATGAATATCAGCATGCACTCCGCATTCAGAAAATGGCGGAAATGCTTGAAAACCAGTTAAAACATGCAAAATCCAAGCAGGAAGCAGACGGCTATATTGCCGCAGCGGTAAGCGGAATCCCGGACGATGATCCTGATAAAGAATGTCTGGTTGCAGCTTTCAATGAGATTTCCAAAGAATTTCATCACTCTTCTGCTTATCACAGACTTCCGGACACACCGGAGGATGTAAAAAACAGCGGAAGCACAACGGTGACAATGGATTTGAACGAAAAGCAGACGATGACAGCGGCTCCGATAATTCCGGCGATCTGATGTCATGGACACCATTGCAGGATATTATCGATGCCGCTCCAACTCTGGAATTAAAAGGCTGATGTCTGTATATAGTCCCATGCATCCTCAAATTCCCTGCCGGACGGTGCAATCACTTCTCTTCCGTCTTCCAATACAATACGGTAAGCATGAAGCAGTTGAGAACGAACATGAACCTCTTTACGGAAACGTTCGTTCGTTCTCAGATCACCATATTTCCCATCCCCTACGATCGGATGTCCGATGGACGCAAGATGTGCACGGATCTGGTGGGATCGGTAGGTAATAAGATGGACTTCAAGTTCCGTATATCCATTCGAAACTGCCACCGGGCGGTATTCCGTTTCAATTGGCAGATAATCTGCTTTTCCTCCGGGCGGATATGGGAAACAACTTTCACCTTATTGTTCTGTTCATCTTTGGACAGGTAGCCTTTCAAATGCGTTTTTTCGCGCAGCTCTCCTTTTACAATACAACGGTAATATTTCTGGACAGTACGTTTTTTAACGCTTCCGCCATTGTCTGAAGTCCCTTTAACGTTTTTCCTGCGATCAAAAGCCCGGATGTGTTCCGGTCTAAGCGGTTGCAGATGGATGGTTTAAATGTTTTGAACTGCTCCTCACTTAAGGCACCTTTTCGGATCAAATAAGAAAGAATATATTCATTTGCCGAAATATCCTCCGGAACCGCCTTCTGGGAAAGCATCCCGGATGGTTTGTTAATAATGATCACATCATCATCTTCATAAACAACCTGAAGTCTGCCTGAATCAATGGACTTTAACTTCATGTAGCCGGAATTTGTCTCATCTTTACCGGAAAATTTTTCAAAAGTTTCATCGGACAAAAATAATTTTACAAGGTCTCCCGCATTTAATTTTTCGGTTCCATCTGCTTTGCGGTCATTTAAGGTGATATTCTTTTTGCGCAACATCTTGTATACAAAACTGCCGGATGCATTGCTCAATAATTTTTAAATATTTGTCAAAACGCTGCCCGGATTCGTTGGGGCTGATCGTAAACTGTTTCATATAAAGTCAGGTTCGCTTTCTTATTTTTTCTTTCTGACAGATCTTTGAGGATTGCTGTGATCCGCACGGTTCTTTGCAGATTTATTCATGTTCGTTCCAGAGGCTTTCTTGTTATGCACATTCCGGATAGTCTTTTTCTTTGCAGGTTTCTGATCTGTCCTGCCCTTTTTTTCCATCATGGCGCATATTGCGTTCCCCATGGTTTTGATACTCACCCTGTCTTGGACGGATCAGACATTTCTTATCAAATCCGATCAGATCTGTCCTTCCTGCTTTTACCAGTGCCTCATAGACAAGATCGTAATTCTTCGGATTCCGGTACTGGATCAATGCGCGCTGCATTGCCTTCTCATGCGGATTGACCGCGACATAGATTGGCTGCATATTTCTCGGATCAACACCTGTGTAATACATACAGGTGGAGATGGTGGACGGCGTGGGGTAAAAATCCTGCACCTGCTCCGGCATATATCCCAGATCCCTCAAAAATTCTGCAAGCTCCACTGCCTCCTTCAAGGTGGAACCAGGGTGGGAGGACATCAGATATGGAACCAGATACTGCTTTTTGCCAATCTTTTCATTCATATCTTTATAGGCTTTTACAAACCGGTTATAGACATCCACACCCGGCTTGCCCATTTTCTCTAAAACTGCGTCGGAAATGTGTTCCGGTGCAACCTTTAACTGTCCACTGACATGGTGCTCACACAGTTCCCGCAGAAAAGTGCGGTCATTATCATAAATCAGATAATCGAAACGGATACCCGAACGGATGAATACTTTCTTCACATTTGGAAGCTCCCGCAGTTTCCGGAGCAGTTTCAGATAATCGGAATGATCCACTTTTAAATTTTGGCAAGGCTTCGGGAAAAGACACTGCTTATGCGGACAGGCACCTTTTGTCATTTGCTTGTCGCACGCCGGCGCACGGAAATTCGCAGTCGGACCACCTACATCATGGATATAACCTTTAAAGTCAGGATCCCAGATGATCTTGTTTGCCTCCGCTAAAATAGATTCGTGGCTTCTCGTCTGGATAATTCTTCCCTGATGGAAAGTCAGCGCGCAGAAACTGCAGCCACCATAGCAGCCACGGTTGCTGATCAGTGAGAATTTCACTTCTTCAATCGCCGGAACTCCGCCAAGTTCTTTATAAGAAGGATGATAATCTCTCATATAAGGAAGTGCGTAAACGGAATCCATCTCCGACTGTGTCAATGGTTTTGCCGGTGGGTTCTGTACGACAAACAGCTTTTCATCGTAAGTCTCGAACAACCGTTTTCCCGAAAATGGATCGGTGTTGCTGTACTGTATGTAAAAACTCTTTGCATACTCTAATTTATCTGCTTTTAAAGCCTCAAAATGTGGCAGCTCGATTGCATCGTAAATGCTCTCACGGTCTCTCGTCTTATAAACAGTTCCATCAATGAAGGTGATGTCCTTAATATCCAGACCGCTGTCTAAAGCGTCCGCAATCTCAACGATACTGTGTTCACCCATTCCATAGGAGATAAGATCTGCACCGGAATCGAGCAGAATGGAACGTTTTAACTTATTTGACCAGTAATCATAATGTGCCAGACGCCGCAGGCTTGCCTCGATTCCACCAATGATGATTGGCTTATGTTTATAGGTCTGTCGAATCAGATTACAATATACAATCGTGGCATAATCCGGTCTTTTTTCCCATCACACCGCCCGGTGTAAATGCATCCGTGGTTCTTCTTTTTCTTGAAACGGAATAATGATTGACCATAGAGTCCATATTTCCGGCTGAAACAAGAAAGCCGAGCCGTGGTTCGCCTAACCGGTTAATGGATTCTCTGTCTTTCCAGTCCGGCTGGGCAATGATCCCGACTTTATAGCCATGAGCCTCCAAAATTCGTGAAATAATGGCATGTCCAAAAGATGGATGATCTACGTAAGCGTCTCCACAGATATATACAAAATCAAGCTGTTCGATGCCAGCCTCTCTCATATCTTCTTTGCTGATTGGTAAAAATCCATGACTCATTTGTGATAACCTTTCTATCTAAAAATAAAATTTTCTGCAAAATAGCAACCTTAATATTATAACTTATTTATTCACAATTTTCAATGCAGTAATCTCTTCCTCTGTGAGCGGGCGATATTCTCCCGGCTTTAAATCATCGGTAAGCTGCAATGGTCCCATGGAAATACGTTTTAAATATAAAACCTTCTTTCCCACTGCCTCAAACATCCGCTTTACCTGATGGAACCTGCCTTCTGTAATTGTTAACTCAATTTCTGATTCTGGTTCACTTTTTAGGATGCGTAATTTGCCGGGTTTTGTCAGCTTTTCCTCTCCAATGTCAACCCGTTTTCAAAGCTGTTGACATCTTTTTCTGTAACTACGCCATCGATAACTGCATAGTATGTCTTTTCTACATGTTTTGCGGGGCTTAACAGATCATGTGCCAAAGCCCCATCATTTGTGATCAGAAGCAGACCTTCCGTATCAATGTCCAGCCGTCCTACCGGAAATAAATCAGAGCGCACCGTATCGGTCAGGTAATCCATAACCGTCTTATGCAGCTGATCTTCCGTTGCAGTCACACACCCTGCCGGTTTATAAAAAAGATAATATTCGTATTCACAGTAAGTGACCGGTTCACCTTTATAAGATATCTGGTCGTTTTCCGGTTCAACCTTTGTTTCCGGTTTTGTAACGATCTCTCCATTGACTGTGATCTGTTTTGTTTTCAAAATCTTCTTTACTTCTGAGCGGGTACCAAGACCCATCTCTGTTAAAAATTTATCCAAGCGCATAAGTTCGTTCTTTCCTTTTTCTATTGTCTGTAATGATGTGGCATTTTCCTGATCGATCATTCCAAATTTCATAAAATGTATAAAATTATTTTAGCATAGGTCTGCTTTCTATTACAATGATTTTAGATAACGGAGCAAGGGGAAGGGGTTCACACTAAACTCCTTTCCGGATTCATCATCAAAATACACTCCAAAATGAAGATGCACCGGAAAATTTCCGGTTGTACCTGGAGTATCGCTATACCCGGTATCTCCCATAAAGCCAATCAGAGTTCCTGCTTTCACTTCTTCTCCGATCTGGAAATCTTTTGCATAATCCGAGAGATGTGCATAATAAAAATAAGCGCCATGCCTGCTCCGGATTCCAATGCGGTAACCGCCAAGCCGCAGCCATCCGATATTTTCCACAACCCCATCCGATACGCTGTAAATCGGATAAATTCCACGCTGGTTCACAGATGCCATAATATCACAGCCTTCATGGAACCTGTCTCCACCAAAGGTTCTGCTCTGCCGCCATGAATTTGCAAAGTCCACGGTTGCTCCGGGTTCATTTTCAATTGCTCCTACCGGAAACAAAACCGCATCCGTCCACATCGCTTCAATCTTGCTTTGGATCCGTTCAAATTTTTCCGGCTGATGTTCTTTCACAAAAGAAATATTTTCTTCTAATAAATCAGAATCCGAACAGGTATTATTTAAGGCGAAGTACATTGCAAGGTATTCACTGAGCTTTGCGAAGTCTGCATATTTTACAGATTTGATTTTCTGTTCCGTAATATCACTCTCTTCCATAGGTTCCGAATCATACAGAAAAGAATTTATTACCTCTTCTGATACTTCTTCATCCCGGAAATTTTCAAACGCTGTTTCATAAGGAAAACAGTTTTTCTTAAGCACTTCACTATCAATGTAGATTCCAAGATATACATTAATAAGAACCACCAGCATAAAAAGTAACAGATCACGAAGAAATCTCTGTTGCAGCAAAATCACATCCCCACTCTTTCCTGATAAATGTTACGAAAGTTACAAACAAATTACATTTTTTACAATTCAAAACAATATATTTTACTATGAAAAAGAAATTTATATGCTTTGCCATTTTTATTTTAACTGCATATATCCTGCTTTATCCGGCAGATGCTGTAAACGCATCCAGAAATGGTCTGATGCTCTGGTATGAAAAAGTGCTTCCCACCCTTCTGCCCTTCGCCATAATATCCAATGTTTTGATTCATTCCGGCTACATGGATGCCCTCACAAAGCACCTGACGAAATATTTCCGTTTCTTTATGCCTGTCAGCGGGGAAGGCGTATTTATTTTGTGCAGCGGTTTTTATTCGGCTTTCCAATGGGAAGCAAAAACTGCGCCGAACTTTTAAAGGCAAATAAAATTCATCCGAAAGAGGCTGAAATTTTATTTTACATCACCAATAACATCAGTCCGGTTTTTATCGGAAGTTATATTTTGTTGCAGCAGTTACAGCTCACAGGAATGTTCGGAATCAGTATTTTCATCCTATATGCCCCTGCACTGATACTCGGTATGTTATTATTGCACAGAAAAAAAGAGGAAAACAGGCAGAAAAAAACGGCATCCCAATCTCAAATAACTTTTAAGATCATAGATGCCGCCATTATGAACGGTTTCGAAACACTTGTCAGGATCGGTGGATATATCATGCTATTCTCAATCCTGATCTCACTGGTAGAAAAACTTCCGTTGCCAAAGCCTGTCCTGATCCTGTTGGAAAACGTTCTTGAGATCACCAACGGGATCAACTGTCTCACCAACACAGACTGGAGTATTCAAACCAAATATATCCTTGCAATGACCGCCACCGCCTTCGGTGGATTAAGCGGTATCGCCCAGACATCTTCCATGGTAAAAGGTACATCTCTGTCCATGAAAAAATACTGTCTTGTAAAATTGTTTCTCACACTATGTACGTTTCCTGCTCGCTGTCGCAGTCAGTGTATTTTTATTTTAACATATCAGAAGAAATGTCAATCTTAGGCAGATTCTCTGTACTGTCCGAAACAGCATCCTCTGCCGCCGGATTTAATTCTGCACGGTTGGAAGATACAACATCATAAAACTCCTGCAGTGATGACATATAATTCTCATGTCTTGCCTTTGCAGAATCCATTGCATGAGAGATTGATATCTCAAGGTTTCTTAAAATATCATCAGTATACTGCATAGCGCCCATACGGATATTGTTTGCATCGTTGGTCGCATTATCTAAAATCTCCTGTGCCTGCTTGGTCGCAATCATAACAACTTCGTTTGCCTGCGCATATGCCTGCTGCATAATCTGATGTTCACTTACCAGCTCGTCCGTCTTGACCTGGGCTTTTGCGATAATTGCATCTGCTTTTGCCTGTGCATCTGCCAAAATAGCCTCTTTGTTGCTGATGATCTTCTGATAACGCTTGATCTCTTCCGGCGTTTTGGAACGGAGTTCGTTCAGAAGTTCTTCTAACTCGTCCTTGTTCACAATAATTTTTGAAGAGGACAATGCCTGATATTTACAACCGTCAATATACTCTTCAATTTCTTCAATAATCTGTTCGATTCTGCTTGCCATAGGAAACACTCCTTATTTCGATATGTTATATTTTGCATAAATTCTGTCTATAAACTGCGCAGGAACAAACTTGGAAATATCGCCTCCATAGGATGCGAATTCTTTCACGATCGTGGAACTTAAGTAGGAATATTGAAGGCTTGCCGTCAAAAAAATCGTCTCCACCTCCGGACTCTCTACATGGTTCGTCTGTGCGATCTGCAATTCATACTCAAAATCTGTCACTGCACGCAGACCACGCACAATAATGGTAGCGCCAATCTGCTTCATATGCTCGACCAAAAGTCCGTCAAACGATGTGACAGACACATTTGGAAGATCTTTTGTCATCTCTTCAATCATACTAACACGTTCATCCAGAGAAAACAATGAGTTTTTTTGCACTATTGTT
>VOFH01002001.1_pt1 | contig 31304 bp, 48 predicted proteins | sample 5384091 | NCBI WGS metagenome assembly VOFH01 (sample SAMN12384727, study PRJNA508395) | human gut metagenome | isolation source: healthy gut G | host: Homo sapiens
GAGCATGAAGATCGGTGAAATTATGGCCGCAGATCGTGAGATCACACTTAATGAAGGCAAGAAAACAGTGACAGTAACAGGCAAACAAAGGCGACAGACCGGTTCAGGTCGGTTTCATTTTCACTTCTTTGAAGTAAATAAATGCCTTTTGACAGGGAAAAGCCTATGGATATCATTTGGACATTCCTTCAGGAACATCTGTAAGATTTGAGCCAGGTGAAGAAAAAGAGGTTCAGCTTACAGAAATGGGCGGCAGACAGAGAGTATTCGACTGAATGATCTCACCCGCGCCCAGGCAACTGACGATACAAAAAGCAGCATCCATGGAAACTGCGAAATTAAAAGGATTTCTGTAAGGAGGACAATAAGGAGTACAAAATTTCCGGAAGCAAATATGCGGCAATGTGGCCCGACTACAGGAGATAAGGTACGTCTGGCAGATACAAGCCTTGTGATCGAGGTAGAAAAAGATTATACAACCTATGGAGACGAAGTAAAGTTCGGCGGCGGCAAGACAATCCGTGACGGTATGGGACAGTCTGTAAAACCTGCAGCAAAGACGGAGATCTGGATCTGGTAATTACCAATGCATTGATCGTAGACTCTACAGGAATCGTAAAGGCAGATATTGGTATCAAAGACGGCAAGATCAAGGGAATCGGTAAAGCCGGAAACCCGGACATCATGGATGGCGTCACACCTGGAATGACAGTGGGGTGCATCCACAGAAGCACTTGCAGGCGAAGGCATGATCGTAACAGCAGGTGGAATTGATACCCATATCCATTTCATTAGTCCGCAGCAGATCGACTGTGCCTTTACAGCGGAGTCACTACTATGATCGGTGGTGGTACAGGCCCTGCAGACGGTACAAATGCGACTACCTGTACACCTGGACCACGGAACTTAAAAATGATGTTAAAGGCAGCCGAGGAATACCCGATGAACTTAGGTTTCCTTGGAAAGGGTAACTGCTCAGACGAAGCTCCTCTCATTGAGCAGGTTAAGGCTGGAGCTATGGGACTGAAGATTCATGAGGACTGGGGTGCAACACCGGCAGTTATCAATCATTGCTTGAATGTTGCAGATGAATATGATGTACAGGTTGCCATTCATACCGATACCTTAAATGAGGGCGGATGTGTCGAAGATACTCTTGCAGCCATCGGCGGCAGAACCATCCACACTTATCATACAGAGGGTGCCAGGCGGTGGACATGCACCGGATATCATCCGCGCAGCAGCAGCTCCGAACGTACTGCCATCTTCCACAAACCCAACAATGCCATATACAGTAAACACTCTGGATGAGCATCTGGATATGCTGATGGTCTGCCATCATCTTGACAAGAGAATCCCGGAAGATGTTGCATTTGCAGATTCCCGAATCCGTCCTGAGACAATCGCAGCAGAGGATGTTCTCCACGATATGGGAATTTTCAGTATGATGAGCTCTGACTCAGGCTATGGGACGTGTAGGTGAGGTTATCACACGTACCTGGCAGACAGCAAGCAAGATGAAAGATGAGAGAGGTGCACTTCCGGAAGATGAAGGACATGACAATGACAATTTCCGTGTAAAACGCTATATCTCCAAAAATATACCATTAACCCGGCTAATGACACACGGTATTTCCCAGTATGTGGGCTCTGTAGAAGAAGGAAATTCGCAGATCTCGTTCTTGGAATCCTGTATTCTTTGTGCAAAACCGGATATTATCATCAAAGGCGGGATGATTGTGGCATCTAAGATGGGCGATGCAAATGCATCCATTCCGACCACTCAGCCGGTACTATCAGCCAATGTTTGCTGCTCATGGAAAAGCTAAGAACGAAGCCTCCTGACCTTTGTATCCCAGGCTGCCATGGATGAGAATGTAAAAAGAAAAAATACGGTCTTGAAAAACTGTAGTACCTGTAAGGGATGCGAATATTGTAAAAAAGATATGGTATTAACGACAGAACACCGGAACTGACCTTGTAGATCCGGGACATATAAGGTTACTGTTGACGGCGAAGAGATCACTTCAAACCGGCAGAGAAACTTGCTGACACAGCTTTTACAGTCTGTTCTAAACAACTTTAAACCATTACATTCTGGTTATCTGATCATAAAAATGATATTCGCAGGACTGTTATTTATGGAGTTTTGTGAGAACTTTTATAAGAACTTACCAAACGATATAATGACAGTCCCTGTCAGTATAAAATTCTGATTTTATATGAAAATAAGGAGGATTTATTCATCTTGTTATGAGTGTTAAATAAACTATTTTTGCTCACGAAATATAAACAGAAAGATATATTGAAAAACAGGAGAGGAGAGAATATTATGTTAGAGTTTGTCTTTTATTCGTAGGAATCGTACTGATCAACAACGGTATGTGTTCTTTATACAATGTAGACGGAAAATCAACCGCCATTATGAACATCTTTACAGGTGGTCTTTCTTTATTTATTAACTTTGTCAATCTGGTGCAGTGCAATTATTATGCAGCAGGAACAGGACTGCTGTTCTGCTTTACCTATCTTTTCGTAGCCCTGAGTAAATTCCTGAAAGCAAGCCCGATCCATTTGCATGGTTTTCTACTTTTGTAGCCATCTGCGGTGGATCTTCGGTACAATCGAGGGATTTACAGGAAGCACTGCACTGGGAATCCACCGGATCTGCGCTGGGCAGCAATCTGGTATCTGTGGGCAATTCTGGGGAACTGCTTTCGTAGAAGATATCTGCGGAAAAAACTGGGAAAATTTGTTCCATATCTTCAGGTATTTGGAAGGAAATCGTAACTGCATGGGTTCCTGGAGTTATGATGTTACTTCAGATTTGGTAAAAAATAAATCTGATAAGAAATTTTATCGGTTCAGGAGGTCGAAAATAATGCTGTGAACAGGTTTTAAAGGCTTCATGACTTTGATACTACAGGAAAAACAATAGAATATGTAGATATCGAATGGCACAGAAGCATTTAAGAAAATACATAAAAAAACAACAGACAAAAGGAACAGAAAAGTGGAATCCGCATGGACGATTCCATTCGCCAGAGGTCTGTATCAGGATGATGTGATCTACGCAGATGATGAGAAGCTTGTAGTGGTAAATACACCGCCATGCGAAGTTATCCGTGTTTCTCTGACTCGGGACATGAGAAAATGTCTGCAAAAGTCTGCTACGAAATCGGAAACAGACATGCACCGCTTTTCTGGGGAGAGAATGATACGTTTATCACGATCTATAACGAGCCAATGCTTGTTATGCTTCAGAAAATCCATGGGTTCAGGCAGAGAAAGAAGTGTTGAAGCTGGACTTTGACAAGAGAATTTCTGCAAGTATTCATAATCATCATCATTAATAACAACGGAGGTTCTTCATGTCAGAAAAACAGTTCTATCTTCTACAGGTAAATGATGCGCTGTTCCCTATCGGAGGATATTCCCACTCCCAGGGACTTGAGACTTATATTCAGCGTGGAATTGTCCACAATGTAGACACAGCCAGAGAGTAGTATATTACTCACAAAATCAAATGGAATCTTGCGTATACAGAACTTCTGGGCAGCCAGACTTGCATACGAAGCTGCAGAGAAAAAAGACCTGCAGGAACTTCTGTACCTGGAAGAACTTCGAAGCATCCAGAATTCTATGGAACAGAGAGAAGCTGCCAGAAAAAATGGGTTCCCGTTTTGCAAGACCATTGAAAAAGCTTGGACTTTCCATCAGTGAAACAGGGATTTTCAGAGAATATCTGGATGCGAGAAAGGGAAAAGCAGTAAAATCATTGCTGTATTTACGGAGTTTTCTGTGGAGAAATGCAGATTCTCTGGAAGAGGCGCTGACACATTATCTTATATGCCCAGACATCTGCAATCGTCACCAACTGCGTAAAACAATCCCCTCAGCCAGACATCCGGGCAGCAGCTTCTGAGCGGATGCTATGGGGAATTTGATGAGATATTAAAGGATGTCATGAACAGAAGCGAGGAGGACTTATGTCTTTCTGCGCCTGGATTTGATATCAGAGGAATCCAGCATGAGAAGTTGTATTCCAGGCTATATATGTCTTAGCTTGAATTTGGTATTAGGTTATTCCAGACTCAAGCGTGGATAGAAACAGAATCATGTGTATAATATGAAATCTTCAAAAATAATATGTGGAAAGTAAGTAAACAGATTATAAGAAGCTATCAACAAGTAAAGTAGAAAAGAGGAAATCGGTTATGTCATACGTAAAAATCGGAGTTGCCGGACCTGTGGGTTCCGGAAAACAGCACTTATTGAAGCACTGTCAAGAAAGATGGCAAAGGATTACAGCATTGGTGTCATCACAAATGATATCTACACAAAAGAAGACGCCCAGTTCCTTGCAAAGAACAGCGTTCTTCCTGTAGAGAGGATCATTGGTGTAGAGACAGGCGGATGCCCTCACACAGCCATACGTGAAGACGCTTCCATGAATCTGGAAGCAGTAGATGAGATGATGGAACGCTTCCCTGATATTGAACTTCTTTTCATCGAAAGCGGCGGAGATAACCTGTCTGCAACATTCAGTCCGGAGCTGGTAGATGCAACCATCTTCGTTATCGACGTAGCAGAAGGTGATAAGATTCCGCGTAAAGGCGGTCCTGGAATCACACGTTCTGATCTTCTTGTAATTAATAAGATAGACCTGGCTCCATATGTAGGTGCAAGTCTCGAAGTAATGGAAAGAGACTCAAAAAAATGCGTGGTGACAGACCATTCCAGTTTACAAATATTCGCGGAGATGAGAACGTAGATAAAGTGGTAGAGTGGATCAAGAAAAACGTACTCCTGGAAGGAATGTAAAGGAAAATGCCTATGGATAACAAATTCGGAAAGATATCCCGTATCAGCGCCTGCGCAGCCTTAAAAGACGGCAAGACCATTCTCCGAAGATCTGTCTTTCACAGCACCATACAAGATTATGATGCCCCTTCGAAAAAAGAAAACGGTGGGATCCAGATCATGCCTCTCTGTGCTTCTGCCGGAATTATGGCAGGTGATTCCCAGAAATTTTCCTATCATGTAAAGGAAGGCGCAGACCTGGAAGTCCTGTCCCAGTCTTTTGAGAAAATCCACAAAATGGACGAAGGCTCAGCCGCCCGAACCATTGAAGTGCAGGTAGACAAAAACGCCACATTATATTACTATCCACAGCCGGTGATTCCTTTCGCACAGTCAGCCTTTGACAGCAAAATGACTATCCATCTGGAAGACGCAACCTCCCGTTTATTCCTGCTGGAGATCATCTCCTGTGGTCGAAACGCTCATGACGAACGTTTTCAGTACCGCAGATTTTCCTCAAAAGTCCTGCTGTACAGAGGAGACAAACTGATCTATCGCGACAATACCGCTACGAACCGGACAAAATGCCCATGGAAGGAATCGGAATGTACGAGGGCTGACACACATATGGCAAACCTGTTTCTCTCTAAAATCTGCAGCAGAGATGGTGAAAACTGCAGTCAGGAATCCGGAACTGTCAAAACGGCAGATTCAACAATCAATCTGGAACTTCAGGAAAAAAAATCTGGCAGATTCTTGACGAAATTCAGAAATAGATGGCGGAGTTACCCGTCTCACAACTGGAGATCTGGCATTGAGAATCTTCGGTCATCGTGCTCAGAAACTGCAGCAGGTAGCGGAAAAAAAAAAAAATATACGAAAATGAACGGACATAAAAGTGGCGGGCTTCCCGTCACTTTGTTATGTTGCCTGGAGCGAAGTGGAACAGTAACAAATATTATGAAATTTGTAAACAGAATAATAGGCTATTTTGAGTAGACATTTTATAATAAAATGATAGCTAAGAGATAAATGATAAGAGGAAAAAATATGGCAACTATTAAAGATATTGCAAATGCGGCAGGCGTATCGGTTGCAACGGTATCGCATGTTGTTAATAATACACGTTTTGTCAGTCCTGAATTACGTAAACGAGTTGAAGAAGGATTGCAAATGCAGAAACCTCCAAATTTTGTGGTAAAAAGAAAATGCAGGAAAAAAGAGCGGAAAAAAAAAGATGCTGATGGAGGAGCAGAAAGCAATTGTAGCAGATGCAGGACCGGAGTTTTATCTCTATCTTACATCATCTCCTTTTTGCCCACTTTGACAGTTCTGTTGAACAGAAATTACGTAAACTGGCAGGGGAGCAGGGATGTGAACTGGTTCGTGTAAGCATAGAAAGTGAAGGGATGCTGAGTTTTTAACCTGCAGTTTGATTAATCCTCAAAATGAAGGGTATTTTTGTTACTGCTTCTGTAGCAATAGAAAAACTTAGTGAAATACTTAATTCAGTTTCTGTGCCTGTTGTGATCATTGGAAACAGCATTCCGGGTGTGGCGGTGACAGGGTAAGCACTGCGAATGAAGAGGGTGCTTATAAGGCGACTATGCATCTGATCCGTTCGGGACATGAAAATATTGCGATTTTGTGCGGCAGTGAAGACAGGGAATTTAATCGTGAGCGGATTGAAGGGTATAAACGGCATTGCGGGATAATCAGATTCCGATTCAGGATCAATATATTGTTGATGATCTGAAAGGTAAAGTATCTGTAAAGATTGCCGTGGATAAGCTTTTGAATGATGTACACCAGCCATCTGCTATTTTTGTGGCTAATCTGGATACCATATATCATGTTTATAATTATATTTCCGAGCATGAAATCGAGTGTCCAAAAGATCTTTCGGTTGTGTGCTTTAATGATTTTTCCTGGGCAACCCTGATAAATCCACCGACTACTACTGTGAAACAGGATGTAGATCAGATCTGTAAAGAGGCCTTTTTGTGTATTCAGGATAGAATTAAAGAAATTCAAACGCAGTCAGAAAAAGTGAAGCGAAGACTATTTTGCTTCCTAATCAGCTTTGCGTCAGACGTTCTACCAGCGGGATTGGAAGAGGACCTTTTTGGTGAAAGGGCAGGAGATATATCAGATTTAGTGTTGACAGAAGAAGAGCAGGAAGAATGTCAGAGACATACTTTTACTGCGGCAATGTCTTTTCATTATTCAGGAAAATCCCATTCTCTGCTTCTGGAAGAAGGAATCCGCAATATATTTGATAAATTCAATATTCAGATTATTGCAGTTGTAAATGCTCATTTTGATCCAGAATTGCAGTCAAAGCAGCTCAGAAGCCTTAAGCTTCTGGAACCGGATATCTTGATCTCAATTCCAACCGACACAAAAATCACATCACAGGCATATCATGAGATTGCAAGTGGAAAAACAAAATGATATTTATGTCTAATATACCAAATGGTTTCAAGGCGAATGATTATGTAAGCTGTATTTCTGTCAATGAGCGTTCTCATGGAAGAAATATTGGCCGGGGACTTGGTGAAAATTTAAGAAAAATGCATTTGACAAATGTGGGCATGATGAAACATAAATCAGAAGATTTCTATGCCACCAGACAGAGAGATGGTGCTGCAGAGCAGATTATTGTGGAAGAATTTCCGGAATTAAAAATCTGCGATACCAGAACTTTTGTCAAGGCAGAAGAAACATATGAACTAACCAAACAAATGTTAGAGGAACATCCTCAGATCGAGGGAATTTATGTTTCCTGGGATGCACCGGCAAAATATGTATTGAATGCTCTGACAGATATGGGAAGAGAAGATGTTATTGTATCAACTGGTGACCTGGAATATAACATTGCATTAAACCTGGCTAAGGGCGGAATGGTAAAAGCGATCAGTGCACAGATGCCGTACGAACAGGGAGAGGCAGTTGCGACTGTTGCAGTGAAAGCTCTTCTGGACGAAGTGGTGCCGTCCTATATTGGCGTGGAACCGGTGTATGTGGATCGGTATAATCTGCAGAAAGTCTGGCAGAAATCGTATAAAGAGCCTTTGCCTGAAGAGATTAAACAGGCTTTTAAACTGGACTTGCCTGAATGAAATATAGAAAAATATAAGACGATTATAGAAAAATAGAAACAGGATCGACTTCTATTAGATATGTGAAAATAGAATGTCAGATCCTGTTTTTTATTTGCGAGAAAAATATAGTTAAATATAGAAAAATAAACAAAAACAAAAGGGGATAAATGTGAAAAGTGCCGAAGTGAATGATAATGCCAACCTTAGGATTGACAGCAAATAGAATAAATGATATAGTAAAGCTACAATAAATTTACGTAAATTTAACCAATCAGAAAAATATAGAAAAATGAAAGGTATAGGGTGCAGAAATGAAAATTGGGTATATGACAAATGCTTTTGGACCACTTGTTGGTGCCGGCGGTGGAGTAACTAGTGTGAAGGATATTCGTTACGTAACAATGACAGATGATGAGGCTACATTAGAGCAGATTACCAAGATTGGATTTAAGAGTATCGAAGTCCTGGAAGGCAATCTTACAAATTATGCGGATGATCCACAGGTGTTAATTGATATGCTGGCCAAATACGGTGCGGATATGATGAGTGTTTGTGTAGGAGCAAATTTCATTTATCAGGACGCATTGGAAGACGAAATGGTTCACTTAAGAGCAGTTGCTGAAATGGCAGCAAAGGTTGGCGTCAAATACTTTGTAATCTGTGGTGGTGCTATCAGAGGAAAAGGAATCCAGCCGGGTGATGTGGAACTTCTCGCAAAAGGCCTTTCAAAAGCAATGGAAATTACAGAAGAGTATGGACTTGTAGCATGTTTCCATCCTCATCTTGGATCTATCGCAGAGAAACCGGAAGAGATCGATGCACTCTTTGCAGCATCTGATATCAAGATCTGTCCGGACCTGGCACACTTAAAAGCCGGCGGTTATGATCCGTTGACCTTTATCAAAAAATACTATGACAGAATTGCTTTCATTCATTTGAAAGATCTCCATGATAATGGTACATTTGCACCTCTTGGAACAGGAAATGTTGATAACAAAGGTGTCATCGAATATGTAAAGAGCAAAGGCTATGATGGAGACTGGTTAGTAGAATGTGATGCATGGCCAAATGATCCGGTTGCGGATTGTAAACAGTCTTATGAATACTTAAAAGGTTTATTATTTTAATTTTTAATTATTAATTTTAATTGGGGATAGCAAAATGAAAAAAAAATTAGTAGGAATGATTGCAACAGCTACTTTATTAACAATGGCATTAGCAGGGAATGTACAGGCTGCAGAAATCCGTTCTGTGGGACCGGATGGTGAAGCGGCAGTAGATGCCTCCACTATTGAACTGACAGATGATCAGATCGCACAGATCAAAGAAGGCGGATATACAGCTGCAATCTGTCTGCACTATGGCGGAAACGACTGGTCAACTTCTCAGCAGAAGGGACTGGAAGATACTTTTGGAGAACTTGGTATTGAAATTGTGGCTGTAACAGATGCTAACTTCTCAGCAGAAACACAGGTATCTAATATTGAAACAGTTATGGCAAAAAAACCTGATATTCTCGTTTCAATTCCTACAGATGCTACTGCAACAGCAGATGCTTACAAACAGGCAGCAGCAGCTGGTATTAAAATTGTTTTCATGGATCAGAGAGCTAATGGTCTGGAAGCAGGAAAAGACTATGTAAGCGTTGTATCTGCAGATAACTATGGTAATGGATATGCATCAGAACTGTTCTTGGAGATGCTTTAGGCGGAAAAGGAAAAGTTGCAATGGTTTACTATGATGCAAACTTTGCTCCTACAAACCAGCGTGATGAAGGTTTCCGCGATGCAATGAAAAATTATCCGGATATTGAAATTGTAACAGAGCAGGGCTTCACAGATGAATCCGGCTGTGCTGAACAGGGAGATGCTATTCTTACACAGTTCCCGAACATTGATGGTATTTATGCAAGCTGGGATGTGCCTATGGAAGGTGTTCTTTCCGCTGTAAGAGCAGCTGGTATGGAAGGAAAAGTTACTCTGGCATGTAATGACCTTGGTAATAACGTAGCGCGTGAGATCGCATCCGGAAATATTGCAGGTGGTGGTGCTCAGATGCCATATGATCAGGGTGTTGCAGAGGCAAAACTGGCAGCATTGGCACTTCTTGGCGAAGAAACACCTTCTTATGTAGCTGTTCCTGCTGAAACAGTTACTCATGAGAATGTACTGGAAGCATATACAGATGTATATCATGTTGAAACACCAGACTGGTTAAAAGAAGCTTATGTAGAGTAAGACAATTTCAAATAATAGATAGGGGAACAAAATGAGCCAAAGCATTTTAAAAATGGAGCAGATTGTAAAATCTTTTGGTGCAGTAAACGTATTAAAAGGCGTTGATTTTGATCTTGCAAAAGGTGAAGTGCATGCTCTTGTTGGCGGTAATGGAGCCGGAAAATCCACTCTGATGAAGATTATGACCGGTGTTTACACAAAAAGACAGTGGAAAAGTCATCATAAAGGGTGAAGAAAAAGAAATTAAAAGCACAAATGATGCAAAAGAAAATGGAATCGCTATGATTTTCCAGGAGATGTCCCTGGTTCCGAGCCTGACGATCGCAGAAAATATATTTCTGGGATATGAGCTGAAAAAGCATGGTATGCGAGATGTTAAATTGATGAAACAGGAAACAGAGAAGGTTTTAAAACGATTAGGTCTGGATTTAGATCCGGGTACACCGGTTTCAGAACTGAGTGTTGGTTTGTGTCAGATGGTAGAAATTGCCAAAGCCGTTTCAAGAATGCATCTATTTTAGTTTTTGATGAGCCATCTGCAGCTTTATCTGATTCAGAAACGGAGTTCTTATTTAAGATGATCCGTCAGCTGAAAGAAGAAGGCGTATCCATGGTTTATATTTCTCACAGAATGAACGAAATACTTGAAATATGTGACAGAGTAACAGTTATTCGAGATGGGAAAAAGGTAATTACAGAAAAGTAGAAAATCTGACAATGGAAGAGATCGTAGCTCAAATGATGGGAAATGAAGCAAAAGAAACAAAGTTTGAGTATGTTCCCCAGAGAGTATGATTGCAACGCAGAGGATCTTCTTACTGTAAAACATTTAAAAATTAATGACAAAATCGATGATATCAACTTTAGCATCAAACCCGGCCAGATTCTTGGTCTGGCCGGTTTGATGGGAGCCGGCAGAACGGAAATCATGGAAACTCTGTTTGGTCTTAGAAAGGCTGTAAGTGGAAGTATTGAACTGGAAGGTAAAAAAGTTGAAATCAAAAATCCTTCCGATGCAGTAGCCTGTGGTTTTGCACTGGTTCCGGAAGACAGAAGAAAAGAAGGATTGGTACTTTCGCATACCATTAAAGAAAATGCTATTCTTCGATTTCTGCCCAGTTGGTAAAAAAATGGGATATTTAATGATGATAAGGCAGCACATGATATCGTTGAAAAAATATCCAGGATCTGGGAGTTGTAGCCGACAATATGAATCAGGAGATCAGGCTGCTCTCAGGTGGAAACCAGCAGAAGATTGTTATTGCAAAATGGTTAAATTCCAATCCTAAAATTTTTATGTTTGATGAGCCTACAGCAGGTGTTGATATCGTTGCGAAAGGTGAGATCATATCTATTATCAGAGAGTTTGCGGATAAAGGGTTGCGCAGTAATTTTGCTTCATCCGAATTAGCAGAAATGATGGCAATCTGTGATGACATCATAACAATTTTGATGGAAAAAGATCACAGGAAGAATAGGCCGCAAAGAACTTATGAAAGAGGAGGAACTGCAACATGCAATCCAGAGGAAATAATAAAAAATACAGATGAGCAAATATATGGTGTATATCGTTCTGGCAGTTGTATTTGTATTCTTCGCAATTACATTAAGAGATAACGGTTTCGCCAGCACACAGAACCTTTTAAACATTTTAAGACAGACAGCTATGATCTCAATTATGTCAGTAGCCGGTGTGTTTGTGTTAAGTGCAGGCCAGATTGACCTGACCGTTGGTTCTAACACAGCAATGAGTGCCATGTTAGTGGCTCTGGTTTTAAAGTCTACCAACAATATTTTTCCTTGCTCTTATTGTTGCCCTGATTTTCAATGGTGTCGCAGTAGGTGTCATTAATGGTTTGCTTGTAACCAGATTAGGACTTCCTGCTTTCCTTTGCTACTTTGGGAATGATGCAGGTGATCCGAGGTGCAGCAATGTGGATTACAAATACAGAGGCAGTGCCGATTTCAAATACAGTATTTAATACTATATTCGGTACAGGATTTGTGGGACCTATTTCTGTTCTGATCCTTTGGACTATTTTTATTCTACATTTTAGGTTATATACTTTTCAACAGAACACCATTTGGAAAACATACTCTGGCAACAGGTGGAAATCAGATGGCTGCTCAGTATTCAGGAATAAAAGTACAGAGAATCAAGATGTATGTCTTTATGTTATCCGAGCACTTTCTGCTTTTTTGCAGGTGTTCTGTATGCAGGACGTATGCAGTCAGGAAGATATTCCTTTGGTGACGGTGACGAAATGTCTGTAATCGCATCGGTTGTTCTCGGTGGAGCATCTGTGGCAGGTGGAAGTGGTTCTATGATTGGAGCTCTTGCAGGATCTATTCTTATGGGAATGATCAGCAATGCTTTGATTCTTGCAAACCTCTCATCTGCACAGCAGAAGATGGTAAATGGTTTTATTATCATTGCAGCAGTTGCACTTAGCAACCTGGCGCAGAGAAAGAAATCAAATTAATTAAAGAAGATTTATAAAAGTAAAGATTGATATATGTGATTAAAATTAAAAATTAAAAAAATATTTATATTATGATGATTACGGAGGGTTAGATCATGAAAAAATGAACATTGGTTTAGTAGGCGCTGGTTTTATGGGAAAAGCACACATGGTAGCATTTTCAAACATGCCAAAACTTTTACAGATGCACCATTTATCCCTGTATTTAAAACAGTATGCGACATTGTTCCTGAAATCGCAGAGGATTTCAAAGAAAGATATGGATTTGAAAAAGCATGTACAGACTGGATGGATATTATCAATGATCCTGAAATCGATATTGTAAGTGTTTGTACACCTAATAGTGAACATGCAGCAGTTTCCATTGCAGCATTAAAAGCCGGAAAACATGTAATCTGTGAAAAACCGATCGCATTCACAACCGAAGATGCGAAAGCAATGGCTGAAGCAGCAGCAGAGGCAGCGAAAAAAAAGGTATAGTTTCCATGAATGGTTACCAGTACCGTCGTGTACCTGCAATTGATGAAGCGAAAAAGATCATTGAATCCGGAAGACTTGGCGAGCTGACAAATATCAGAACTCAGTATCTTCAGAGCTGGTCTGCAGACCCATCTTCTCCATTATCCTGGAGATTTTGAAAAAGCAACTGCCGGATCAGGAACACTTGGTGATATTGCTACACATGCACTGGATATTGCTCAGTATCTTGCAGGGAAATATTTCTGAAGTTGTTTCTATTGTTAAACATATATCACTGAACGTCCGGTACAGGAGGGCGGAGTTGACCTTCTTGGTACTGTAAAATTAGGACCGGATGCAAAGAGAAAACCGGTTGATGTTGACGACGAGGTAACAACACTTCTGAAATTTGAAAATGGAACTATCGGAAGCTGAGAAGCAACTACGAATGGCATGGGGAAGAAACAACTATATTACATTAGAGGTTCATGGAACAAAGGGAAGCATTTCCTGGTGCTATGAACGTCTGAATGAGCTGAATGTATGCTATGGAATGGAAGATCAGGATGGAGAAAGAGGATTTAAAACAATCTACACAGGTCCTGCAAACCCACATGGCGATGTAACATGGAACATTCCGGGTATGAATATTGGATATGGTGAGTTAAAAGCAATTGAAATGTATGAATTTGGAAAAGCAATTGTGGAAGGATATCAGCCATCTACTAACTTTGGTGTTGGATACAGACTGGATCGAGTTTGTGATGCAATTCTTGAGTCCAATGAAACAGGTTCCTGGGTTAAAGTTAAATAAATGTGCGTAATTAAGTAGGAAAAACGCGATGATAAGAGTTGGAATAATCGGATATGGCTATGGGCCAGTTCCATAAAAAAAAGATAGTTCAAAGTGGTCAGGCAAGTGTAGTTGCAATTCTTGATAAAGAACAAAGACGACGAGAAGAAGGTCTGTCTGATGGATATCATGTATATTCGGAAAGACAGCTGGAAACATTTTCAAAGAAACTATGGATCTTGTCATCGTGGCAACTAAAATCGAAGAACGATGCATATTATGCCACTCAGGCAATGACTGCCGGTTTTCCACGTTTTATGTGAGAAACCGGTGGCCATGAATACAAAAGAACTTGAAGAGATAATTGCTATATCTGATAAAACAGGAAAAAAATTCACAGTACATCAGCCGAGACGCTTTGACAGAGATTATCTGATGTTAAAAAGAAGTAATCGACAGCCATGTGATCGGTGATGTGCATACCATAGAGTCACGTGTTCATGGAGGAAGAGGAATCCTTTTTCGGATGGCGTGGCAGAGAAAAAATCCGGTGGAGGCTTATTGAACGATTGGGGAACACATCTGATCGACCAATATTTACAGTTGTTTCCGGAGGAAAAGGTGATTCGCATCGAATGCAGTCTGAGATCAATTCTTGTAGAAGATGTCGAAGATTATGTGGAATTAAATTTAACATTCTCAAATAATGTATATGCAAAAATCGTCTTGACAACATTTGCTTTATGTGAAATGCCGCGATGGTTTGCACTTGGCAACAGAGGAACTTTGCGTCTGGATGATATGACAGGGAGAAAACGGAAGCATTGTTCGTCTGAAAACAGAAGTAGATGTTGAAGAGTTATCGAAAAGGGAAGCGTTGCGCCCAGTCTGACGTTAGCACCTCTGGACAATCTTTATAAAGAGAAAATTCCTCTGCCAAATGAAGGCGATACGACTATGTGTTTCTGGAATAGTCTTATTGCTGCATTGAAAGGGAGAAGGAGAGTTCCTGGTGAAAACGGAGGATACCATACGTCAAATGAAAATTCTGGAGGCAGCCAGGCTTTCAAGTGAGACAAATCAGAGTGTTGATGTAAATATTTGATGAAAGGAAATTGACTATGAAGTTTGGACTTTTAACAGCAATTCTTGAAGGTACAACATTTGAAGAAGCAGTTGACTTTGCAGCAGAGAATCAGCTGGAATGTCTTGAAGTTGCCTGCTGGCCAAATACAGGTGGGGCTAAGAGACGCTATGCTGGTGTATGTCATATTGATGCGGAAGCATTAACAGAAGAAAAAGCTAAAGAAATCATCAGTACTGTAAAAAGAGAAATGTAGAGATTTCATCTCTGGGATACTATCCAAATACACTTGATCGGATCTGGAAAAAGAGAAAACAGTATATTGATCATATTTATGCATTGATAGATGCCAGCAGTATGTTAAATGTAAATATGGTTACAACATTTCTTGGAAGAGTGCCGGACAAAAATGTTGAAGAAAAACCTGGAAATTGTAAAAGAAGTATGGCCTCCGATCCTGGAATATGCGAAGGAAAAAGGCGTAAAATCGCTATTGAAAACTGTCCTATGTGGTTTACTGCAGACGAATGGCCGGGAGGACAGAATCTGATGACTTCTCCGGAAAACTGGAGAAAAGTATTTGAAGTACTTCCGTACGATAATCTTGGCTTAAATTATGATCCTTCTCATTTTGTATGGCAGCAGATTGATTACATTAAACCAATTTACGAGTTTAAAGATAAGATTTTCCATGTGCATTACAAAGATATCAAAATATACCAGGATAAATTAAATGATGTTGGTATTATGGCATATCCTTTGAAATACATGTCACCGAAATTATGTGGTCTTGGAGATGTTGACTGGGGCAAATATGTATCAGCATTAACAGACATTGGTTATCAGGGCTACAGTGTAATTGAAGTAGAAGATAAGGCTTTTGAAGGCAGTCTTGATAATGCTAAAAAGCAGTGAAGCTGTCAGCAAAATATTTAAGAAATTTCGTTGGTTGATTTCGCAGCCGGACGGAAAGGAGAATAAAAATGGATCAGAATAATGCAAGTCCTAAAAAATGAATGTCGGTTTGATTGGTGCAGGATTTATGGCTAAAGCTCATTCCATTGCATATGCTGGTATGCCTATGTTTTCTGGCCGGCACCAATCATTCCGGTCAAAAAGATGATCGTTGATATGAATGAAGCAATTGCCAGAGAAGCTAAGATAAGTTTGCTTTTTGAATCTTATTCTACAGATTGGCATGATGTTGTAAATAATCCGAGATTGATGTTGTGGATATCTGCACTCCAAATAATGTTCATGCTGAAATTGCAATTGCAGCTGCAAAGGCAGGAAAACATATTATCTGTGAAAAACCACTGGCATTAACTGTTGATCAGGCCAGAGAAATGTATCTTACTGCAAAAAGAAAATAATATTAAAACATTAGTAGCTTTCAACTATCGAAAAACACCGGCTGTTCAGCTGGCTAAAAAATATATTGAAGAAGGCGCTATTGGTGAGATCCTTGATTTCAGAGGAACTTATTTACAGGATTGGTCAGCTGATCCGGAATCTCCGCTGTCCTGGAGATTCCAGAAGAATATTTGCGGAAGCGGAGCTCTTGGTGATATAGGAACTCATGTGGTAGATATGCTGAGATTTCTGGTAGGAGACTTTAAAAAGGTAAATGCAAGAACAGCAACCTATATTCCGGAACGTCCGGTTCAGAGCGGACTTACCGATAGTCTTGGAAATGCACGTCTCAACAAGGATACACCGAGAAAAAGCAGTAGATGTAGATGATCAGTGTATGTTTATGATCGAATGTGAAAATGGAGCCTTTGGAAGCATTGAAGCAACAAAGAAATGCATGGGAAGAAATAATTATATTACATTTGAAATCCACGGAACATTAGGCTCTTTATATTTCAATTATGAACGTCGAGATGAGCTGCAGGTATGCTTTGCCAGTGATCCGGACGATCGTCGAGATTCAGAACCATTTATACAGGACCAAATCATCCATATGGAAATGGACTGTGGCCGATTCCTGCTCTTGGTATTGGTTATACAGAAACTAAAATTGTGGAATGTTATGATTTCTTCAATGCTATTGCAAACGATACACAGGCAAGCCCGAATTTTGAAGATGGATATGAAATAGAACTGATTTCAGATGCAATCCTTAAATCAGCACAAACTCATACATGGGTAGATGTTCATTAATCGTTACTGTTCACTCCGTTCTCAGTAACATAGCCAAAATTCATTCCAGATTGCCTGCGGCAATAGAATTTTGGCTTGTATGTCTCGGAATAGTGGTGTGTAAACAGCAACTGACTGGTTTCAGTATTTCTGCGAAGACCGAAAAAGAATTGTAAGACTTGTCTTTTAGCGTTAGTATAAGAATAGTCTTAGAGCGTGTTTGAAAAATCATTCCCACAAATTATGACGCGCATCTTGCGGAAAGCATTTTCAAACACGCTCTAGACTTGGAAAAAAGTTATAATAAGGTATAGTCTTTGAGGTCAAAAATCAGATAAAGGTTTCTGACCTTTTTTGTTTAATGAGGGATTATAAAATATGGAGACATTTTTTACAAAGGACAAAAATTTTTATAAGGTGTTTTTCAGGTTAATGCTGGTTGTGGCGCTGCAGAATCTGGTGGCATACAGTGTGAATATGCTGGATAATATGATGCTTGGAAGTTATGATCAGAATGCACTTTCCGGGGCAGCCACTGTGAATCAGATCTTCTTTGTTGTAAATCAGCTTGCCATTGCAATCGGAAATGCCCTGATCGTAATGAGTTCCCAGTATTGGGGAAAAAAAGATACATATGCGATCAGGAAACTGACAGGAATTGTACTGATATTCAGTCTGCTGGCAGCGATGCTCATCCTTGTCATATGCTCGGCATTTCCGGAACAATTGCTTGGCCTGTTCACAACATCACCGGACATTATCATGGAAGGTCAGACTTATCTTAAGATATTGAAATGGACGTTTGTCTTATTTCTGATCAGCAATCTTCTGATCTCCATGCTGAGAAGTGTGGAGACAGTACAGATTTCATTTGTTGTTTCTGTGATATCTCTGATCGTAAACGGCGGAATTAATTATACATTGATCTTCGGGCATTTTGGATTTCCGGAAATGGGGATTAAAGGTGCTGCAATAGGAACACTGACAGCCAGAAGCCTGGAGTTTTTGATCGTTCTGTTTTATGTGACAAAGATTGATAAGAAAGTCCGGGTATTTGATGGTGGCTTATTAAGAGGAACATTCACAGCTGAGAACAGAAAACTGTGCAGGGATTTTATTAAAGTATCCACTCCCTGTCATTCTTTCCGGACTGGTTTGGGCAATTTCGGTCCCTATGCAGACTGCAATACTGGGACATCTTTCTTCGGATGCGATTGCAGCGAATTCCGTAGCAACAACGTTCTTTCAGTATTTAAAAGTAATAGTAGTAGCGATCGCTTCTGCTTCCTCTGTAGTGATCGGAAAGTCTATCGGTCAGGGTGACAGAAATGAAGTGAAGGCTGTTGGACGGACATTGTCAGTGATCGATATTTCCATAGGAATTATACTGGCAATGCAGACCATCTGATGATAGTCATGAGTGTGGTCATGGTGGGAATGTCTTATCAGATGCCGGTTTCTGTAGGTGTTATTCAGGGCGGCGGAGATACAAAATTCCAGATGTATATGAATCTGATCTCAACATGGGGAATTGTAATGCCCCTGTCTTTCCTGGCTGCGTTTGTATGAAACTGCCGGTGGAATGGGTAGTTGTAGCTGTCCAGTCAGATCAGCTGTTTAAATGTGTGCCTGTGTTCCTGAGATTCAGAAGTTATAAATGGATTAGGAAGCTGACTTGATAAGAACTGATTAAAGAATCATCATTTATTTAACCGAATCAAGTAAGTCACCTGCTTCAATTGCGAAAAGCAATAAGCAGTGGGTGGGGACTTGCTTGTATCAGGAGGAGTGCAAGCTCCTTCTGATAAACTGCGGAGCAGCTATTTGGTTATGAGCAAGTAGCGAAGCGGATTGCGAATATCCGCTTGACTTAAGTGCAAAATATCTAAGAAACTTTGTAGGTTAAGAAAACAGTTATCTATTTGACAGACCGTTTTACCGGTCATAACAGAGTTTGAAAGAAAAGGAGAAAAAATAATCATGAAGAGAAAACAAGACGCAGAAATCCCTTTATGTTGCATTTGACCGTATCATTGACGGCGTTTCCTCAAGTGCAGTTTCCAATGTAAAAGGTGACAATGAGGGAATCGAGCTGCCGCAGCAGCATACTTCGTATCCGAAGGAATGACACCGGGCGAAGCAGTTTATGTATATGAGGGAGACACTTCTTCTGTAACCTCTCTTCGTGACAGTGGTTTCACAGAATACCTGGCAGGTGAACTGGAATACGACGGTGAAACAATCGCAGATGACAAGAAATGGACAGAGGATGATTTAAAATCCATCACCTATTCCGGAGCAATGAACTGGAGCCGTTCTGATACAAAGACTTCTTTTGAATCTCTTCTTGGTGACAGTGCAAATGCTGATATTAAATGGTTCTATGCAGAAGATGATGAACTTGCAATGGGAATCCTGGAAGCACTTCAGGGTGGCGGAATCGATGACGCTACGAAAGAAGCATTCCTTGGAAACAAACCATACATTACAGGATGCGGCGGACTTGACGAACTGTATGCAGTAATGAGAGGTGAAAAGTTTCCAGGATATCGCAGAGCAGTGCGGTGGAATTGTTTCCGTAACTTACAGCCCTGCAATGATCCAGACTGCAATTCAGGATATGGTAGATCACCTTGACGGTGAAGAAGTAGAGCAGGATCATGTCATCGCATGCGAGATCGTAAATTCTGACAATGTAAAGGATTATCCATCATTCTAAAACAACAGATTGATGATATCATAAAACCCAAGTCATATTTTTTTAACACAGTGGGGCCGTCCCTTTAATCGGCCTTAATGGGACGGTCCCATATAGTCGTTTACAGTTGCTTATTATTCATTGAGGGGTGAAGGAGGAAAAATGAGCCTATTGTGCATGAAGGATATCTGCAAATCATTTAACGGGATCCCCGTCCTGAAGCAGGTACAGCTGACGATAGAAAAAGGGGAAGTCCATGCGCTGCTGGGAGAAAATGGTGCCGGAAAATCAACGTTGATGAACATTCTTGCCGGTGTCTTTCCGGCAGACAGCGGCGAAGTTGAATTTAATGAAAAAAGATAAGAAAAATGACGATCCAGCAGTCCGAAAACTTGGAATCGCATTCGTTCACCAGGAACTGAACCTGTTCAATGACCTGAAAGTCTATGAGAATATTTTTTCTTATGAAAGAATACAAAAGAAACCCGGGATACTGGACAAGAAGCGGATGATCCGGGAAACACAGCAGCTCTTTACAGAACTCGGAGTGGAGATTGAACCGGAAGAAAAGGTTGAAAATCTGAAGACCAGCCAGAAACAGCTGCTGGAGATTTCCAAGGCACTGTTTTTTCCAGGCAAAATTGCTGATCCTGGATGAGCCAACTACCTCACTGAATAATGATGAGGTAGAGCACCTGTTCCAGATTATTCGCCGTCTGAAGGAGAAAGGCACAGCATTTATATTTATTTCCCATAAGATGCCGGAAATTTTCCGGATTGCTGACCGATATACAGTATTGCGAAACGGTGAGTTTATAAAAAGCGGAAAGCTCTCAGAAATTACACAGGAAGAGGCAACTGGTCTGATGGTTGGAGAGAAGTTTTCACATCAGGAGGTTTACCAGAAAAGGGAGCTGGGAGAAAACGTTCTGGAGTTAAATAGACTGTCCGGACATGGATTTTCCAATGTAAATCTTACAGTAAAAAAAGGCAGTATTGTAGGTTTGACAGGACTGCAGGGATCAGGAAGCAGCGAACTGCTTCAGGGACTTTTCGGAGCAGTAACGGTGACAGGTGGAACTTTGAAAGTTTCTGAAAAGAATGCAGAATACATAGTATTCAGGGAGCGATGAAAGCAGGAATTGCCATGCTGGCTTCTAACCGAAAAGAGAATTCCGTAATCCCGGATATGAGCATTCTGGAAAATATGTATCTTTCAGAACAGGTTCTGTCTGCCCGACAACCACTAATCTCTGCCAGAAGAGAAAGAGAGCGTTATGAGAAATACAAAAAGCTGCTTTCCATAAAAGCCGCAGATTCCAAGGATCCGATCACGTCATTAAGCGGTGGAAACCAGCAAAAAGTTTTTCTTGCCCGCTGGTTAAATACAGAGGCAGGTATTCTCCTGTTGGACAATCCGACACAGGGAATCGACGTAGGAGCCAAAGCAGAAATCTATAAACTGATTCTGAAACTGGCAGATGCCGGAAAAAAACAATCCTGATCAACACACTGGAAATCCCGGAACTTGCCAAAGTGGCGGACTGCTGTGCTGTATTTTATGAAGGGACGATTATAAAGATGTTGCAGCACGAAGAAATTGATGAAAAACAGTAATGCTGTATTCCACAAATGCAGCGCAGAAGGGAGAATCATAATGAACAAGAAAAAATCAGCTTCTGCAGGAATCATGAGCTTCTGCGGAGAATACAGTTATATTTTGGTATTTATTGCAATCTTTATCGTATATGCTTTTACATCCAGCGGACTTACCTGGAGCGGAGTTATGAATGTATTCCGCCATTCCGCAGTTATCGGAATTATCGGAATTGGTATGGGACTGGTCTGCCTGACAGGAGAGATTGATCTGTCTGTAGGCGCCATGCTGGCACTGGACGGTGGATTTTCTGTTATTATTTTTAACATGACAGACAGTATCCTGCTGACATTTTTATTCGCGATCGTGTTTGGTGCATTTTGCGGTCTGGTAAACGGGTGATGGTAGGTCTGGTGGAAATGCCGGCATTTATCGTTACACTGGCAACGATGCTGATTTATCGTTCTTTTGCACAGTATTTCTGCCAGCATGTGGATAAAGTACTCATTGGAAATGGAAGTTCTGTGTATAAGATGGCATCTGACAAAGCTCTTATCAGATGCTCTACAACATGGGAAATGGAAAAGCAGCCAGCATCCCGTATGTGGGAATCGTTCTGATCGTGCTGACTATCCTGTTTGTATTTGTTACTACAAGTACCAAATATGGCAAGAAAGTCTATGCAGTAGGAAGCAACCTCAAGGTGCGAGAATGGCAGGCATCAATGTTGCGGCCATGAAGATCTCTGTATTTGCGATCTGTGGTGCACTGGTAGGTGTAGCAGCATTTCTCTGGATTGCCATGAACGCATCCTGCGACCCGGCAACAACAGGAACCAGCTATGAGATGTACGCCATCGCAGCAGTTGTTCTCGGCGGCATCAGCATGTCCGGCGGAAAAAGGAAGATGCCTGGGGATCCTGTTTGGAGCGATGTCCTATACAGTTATCGATAAGATTATTGTCAGCCTGAAGATGGACTCCCTGATCAATAATGCAATCAAGGGAATGATACTGCTGATCGTGATCATGATCCAGGTGGCAGGACCAAAGATCCGTGGGAAACTTAAATAAAATTATATCCAGAAAGAACATAGATAAATATAAATCAGAAAATGAAAGGAACAGTAAGTACTGCATAACCCAGATTCTGGAAGCAATTTATAAGGCTTCTGAAACAAATACAACAATTAAATTTGAATAAAAAGAGGCTATGCACATCACACGTGCATAGCCTCAATCCATTTTTCTCCCTGAATCCGGTAAGTACAAAGTCATCCCCGATTACCAGCGGTCGTTTCACCAGCATTCCGTCTGTGGCAAGAAGCTTCAGCTGTTCATCTTCAGACATATCTTTAACTTATCTTTCAATCCCATTTCCTATAGAGCATCCCACTTGTATTAAAGAATTTCTTCAGTGGAAGACCACTTTTGGTGTACCATTCTTTTAATTCTTCATAGGTAGGATTTTCTTCTTTAATAGCCCGTTCTTCATAACTGATATTGTGTTCATCCAGCCATTTTCAGAGCTTTCATGCGATACTGCATTTGCGGTAAACTAAAACTTTCATAGATATTCTCCTCGTATAGATTTATCGTGACTATTTACAGGCAATTATTTCCTCTATTATTGTTCCAGATAGATATATCATAAATTGGAAAGGGCGATTTTGCAAGAGAATATTATGGAAGAATTGTAAGGTTCAGGTTTTTTCATGTTAATATGTCCATATACAAAAAAGAAAAAATAGTCTCAGTTCCCCGGAGGAGAAATCATGCGTGATGAGACGAAGATGGACGTATATACGTCTGGAGTGACTGGCGTAGAGTATGATGCAGGAATGAAACAGCTTATGAGTAATAAAGAGATTATTGTTCCTATCCTGCAGATGACAGTGTCGGAGTTTAAAACGTGCCGTATATTATGTAGCCAAGACCTTTCATCTCAGTTAAGTACTATTACGCAGACTACAGATTATTCAAAGTTGGAAAAATGTTATTCCATATGGATCTGTGCGGAGGATGTGCCAAAGAAACTGCAGAATACATTGACGGAATACTCTTTTTCGAAGAAGGATATTATAGGGGTAGCAGATGAACCGGAGGAGGATTATGATCTCTTAACAGTAATTATAATCCGACTAGGAAAAAGAAACAGAAGAAAAAGGAATATTTGATTATCTGAAAGGGCTTTTTACTGGTGATATAAAGAGAATACAAAGATATTCACATATAGAATGGTCAGAACCATTTCAGGAGGAGGCGAGCAAAATGACAGGATTCGGAGATATGATTTATGAAAGAGGAATACAGCAAGGAATGCAACAGGGAATGCAACAAGGAATACAGCAAGGCCGTCATGAGGGAATGATTCTGGGGGCTCTCATGAGTGGGAAAAACTCCAGAAGAAGTTTCGAAGATGTTGAACTTGCCTCTGGAAGAAATAAAAAAGTTCAGGAACAGCAGATGACTGTGAACAAGTAGTGAAAGTAAATTACAGATATAAAATTAATTGGGAACTGGGAGCATTAATCAAGCTAATCATAAAAAGAGGCTATGCATTATGAGTGTATAGCCTCTTTTTGCGTTGGTATTTATGTATTGTGAATATCTGCTGAAATCAATTTTCTGATTTTAATGCGTCTTCCAAGAATTTTACCGCATCTCTGACACAGTCATCACAGGAGCGGATTACCTTTCCGGTTTCCACACCCTTTTAAGTCTTTACATATTACAGTTCCATTCTGCTGTTTAAACTGATTCATGACAGAGCGGACAGTCTGAGAGGTTCCGGCTTTGTCCTGGTTAATAAGTCCTGCTACAACTGCAGCACCGGAGATTGCTCCGCATGTACCGGCCATAGTGCCAAGACCTGCACCGAATCCTGTGATCTTTTTGAGTGTCTCCTCATCCATAGATGCCTCTTTACAGAAAGAACAGGCCACAGCCTGTGCACAGTTATAGCCGTTATGTTTCTTTTCTACTGCTTTTTCGCATCTTAAATTTTCCATATATAAAATCCTCCTGTGTATAAATTTTAACCGAATCAAGTAAGTCCCCTGCTTGACTTGCGAAGAGCAATAAGCAGGGTGGGGACTTGAAGATATAGTTTATGATAGCACCTGACGCCTGTTTTTACAACCTTCACAAAAATTTTCAATTTACAAAGATTTTACTTTAGCGTGGTTTTTACATTTAACTTTGGATTTCTATAATGTAAGTGCAGCAAGCGGAGACATCACAGTTGTATCCCGTGAAGATGGTTCCGGTACACGTGGAGCATTCGTAGAACTGTTTGGAATTGAAGAAGAAAAAAGACGGTGAGAAAGTAGATATGACTACAGATGAAGCAAAAGTGTAACAAACAGCACATCTGTTATGATGACAACTGTTGCAGGTGATGAAAATGCAATCGGTTATATTTCCTTAGGTTCTCTGGATGACACTGTAAAGGCTGTAAAGATTGACGGTGTAGAAGGCAACAGCTGAGAATGTTTCCAATGATACATATAAGATTGCACGTCCTTTCAACATCCTGTCAACTGGAGAGAAGGAAAGCGATGCTGCAAAGGACTTTGTAAACTACATCATGAGCTGCTGACGGACAGAAGATCGTAGAGGACAACGGATACATCAAAGAAGCAGCAGATGCTAAAGCTTATGAGGCTAGCGACGGAGCCGGTAAAGTAGTAGTGGCAGGTTCTTCTTCAGTAACACCGGTTATGGAGAAACTTGACAGAAGGCATATGAGAAGCAGTGAAAACAAAGACGAACTGTAGAAGTTCAGCAGAGTGATTCCACAACAGGTGTAAACATGGCAGCAGAAGGAACAGCAGATATCGGTATGGCATCCCGTGACCTGAAAGATGAAGAGAAAGACCTTGGTCTTACAGCTACAGTTATCGCAAGAGATGGTATCGCAGTTATCGTAAACAAAGACAATGATGTTGATGAACTTACAAGCGATCAGGTAAAGGCTGTATACACAGGCGAGACTACTACATGGGAAGATCTTGCTAAATAATGTAACAGATTTAGTTTCAGAGCAGTTCGCCTGTGGATGAAATAATACAGCAGGCGGGCTGTTTGTATGTCGAAAATCATATTCTGAGAATTATTGCAAAAGTGACAGGTTATGATTTTTTGATACAGGGAAAAGAAGTGTAATGAATGAACCACTTTAAAGAAAAAGCAATGAAATGTGTATTTCTGATCGCAGCCTGTACTTCAGTGCTGGCAGTGTTTCTGATCTGTGCATTTCTGTTTGCAAATGGTGTCCCGGCTATCGGGAAAATCGGTCCGCTGAAGTTCCTGCTGGGAACAAAGTGGAAGCCGTCAAATGATATTTTTGGAATCTTCCAATGATCGTAGCAAGTATTTATGTAACTGCAGGTGCCATTCTCCTGGGTGTGCCGATTGCACTCTTTACTTCTGTTTTTATGGCACGTTACTGCCCGAAAAAATTTACAGACCATTGAAATCAGGAATTGAATTGATGGCAGGTGTACCTTCTATTGTATATGGTTTCTTTGGCCTGATTCTCATTGTTCCTCTGATCAGACAGATTTTCGGAAGAACAGGAACCAGTATGTTGGCAGCATGTATCCTGCTTGGAATCATGATCCTTCCGACGATCATCGGAGTTACGGAATCTGCGATCCGCAGCGTACCGGAGAGCTATTATGAAGGTTCTCTTGCACTGGGAGCAACCAAGGAGAGAAGTATCTTTGTGTAATGCTTCCGGCAGCAAAATCAGGTATTCTGGCAGCTGTAGTTCTTGGAATCGGTCGTGCGATCGGTGAGACAATGGCAGTTGTAATGGTTGCAGGTAACCAGCCGAGAATGCCACAGGGAATCCTTGAAAGGTGTCCGTACCATGACTGCAAACATCGTTACTGAGATGGGTTATGCAACAGGTCTTCACAGAGAAGCTCTGATCGCAACAGCAGTTGTGTTATTTATCTTTATTCTTATCATTAACCTGAGTCTTTCTTTACTGAACAGGAGGGCAGAACATGCAAATTGATACAGCAGCGGCAATTGATTTGTCCAAAGAAAAAAAAAAGCAGAATGAGTCTTCTTTCTCAGATCAGATGAAGGCATACATTAAGCATCCGGGCTCAGGTGTTCTTGCATTGCTTAACCCTTTTAGGTGCAGTCCTGACATTTGCATTACTGTTCTTTCTGATCGGATATATTCTGGTCAAGGGTGTACCGTATCTGTCAACAGACTTGTTCAGTTTAACTTATAATTCAGAGAATCTTTCCTTACTTCCTTCTCTGATCAACACATTCATCCTGACGGTTGTTTCACTTGCTAATCGCAGCACCAGCTGGGAATCTTTGCAGCCATCTATCTGGTAGAATATGCGAAAAAAGGAAGTAAGCTTGTAAATGTGATCCGTATTACGGCAGAAACACTTTCAGGAATTCCTTCTATTGTATATGGCCTTTTCGGTATGCTGTTTTTCGTAACAGCACTGCATTGGGGACTTTCTCATCTGTCCGGTGCTTTCACACTGGTAATCATGATTCTTCCTCTGATCATCATGCGTACTGCGGAAGAAGCCCTGAAATCTGTTCCTGATTCTTATCGTGAAGCCAGCTTTGGACTTGGAGCAGGTAAACTTCGTACCATTTCACCATTGTTCTGCCATCAGCAGTACCTGGTATTCTGGCAGGTGTTATCCTTGCCATCGGACGTGATCGGTGAGACAGCAGCCCTTGATTTATACAGCAGGTACAGTTGCAGGTACCGAAGAACCTGATGGGTTCCGGACGTACTCTGGCACTTCATATGTATGTGCTGTCAGTGAGGGCCTTCATATGAATCAGGCATCTGCAACAGCAGTTGTTATTCTGGCATTTGTTCTTGTAATCAATTTCCTGTCGGAGCAGTTGCCAAAACGAATTGCGAAAGGATAAGATCGAAAATGAGTGGGAATGAAAAAATAACAGTTGAAAATATGAACTTACATTACGGAAAAATTCCATGCACTGAAAAAATATAAACATGGCAATTCCGGAGAAAGAAATCACAGCTTTTTATCGGACCGAGTGGCTGCGGTAAATCTACACTTCTGAAATCTTTAAACCGTATGAATGATCTGGTTGAGGCGATGTGTGATCACACGGTAAGGTACAGCTTGACGGTGAAGATATTTACGGAGATATGGATGTGAATCTTCTGAGAAAAAGAGTGGGAATGGTATTCCAGAAGCCCAATCCTTTTCCTATGAGCATTTATGATAACATTGCATATGGACCGAGAACCCATGGAATCCGTTCCAAATCTAAACTGGATGATATTGTGGAGAAATCTCTCCGCGATGCGGCAATCTGGGATGAAGTAAAAGACAGATTAAAGAAAAGCGCACTGGGTATGTCCGGTGGACAGCAACAGAGACTTTGCATTGCCAGAGCACTGGCAGTTCAGCCGGAGGTACTTCTGATGGATGAGCCTACATCCGCACTTGACCCTATCTCAACTTCCAAGATCGAGGAGCTGGCGATGGAGTTAAAGAAGGATTATACCATTATTATGGTAACTCATAATATGCAGCAGGCTACACGTATTTCTGATAAAACAGCTTTCTTCCTTCTGGGAGAAGTAGTTGAGTTTGATGATACTGATAAACTGTTCTCTATGCCTTCTGACAAGCGTACAGAGGATTACATTACAGGAAGGTTTGGTTGATTATGTCAAAGTATTTCGAAAGACAGCTGGAGGAACTGCACGTTCAGCTTATCACACTGGGAAGCTATTGTGAGAAAGCAATTTCATTCTCTGCAAAAGCAATCCAGAAGGTACAGAATGAAGAGATTGCCCGCCAGGTTTTTGAGACGGACAGAGATATTGATGCCAAAGAAAGAGAGATTGAGAATCTGTGCCTGAGTCTTCTGCTTCATCAGCACCCGGTTGCAAGAGATTTAAGAGAGATATCTGCAGCATTGAAGATGGTTTCTGATATGGAACGTATCGGTGACCAGGCAGCAGATATTGCAGATCTGTCTTTATATGTTGCAAAGAATCACCACTGCGATCCCGGAGACTATCACACAGATGGCGGAAGATACTGTGCGTATGGTAACTGAGGAGCGTGGATGCTTTTGTAAAGAATGATCTGGAGCTGTGCAGAAATGTCATTGACAGAGATGATGTGGTGGATGATGCGTTTAACGAGATTAAAGAAAGCTTGCAGATATGATTTACGGGGGAAATCTGGATGCCAAGACAGGGCTGGATCTTCTTATGACTGCAAAGTACTTTGAACGTATCGGTGATCACGCAGTGAATATTGCTGAATGGGTGGAATATTCCATCACAGGACAGCACAGAAATAATGAGCATCAGGATTATCTGAATAATTAAAAAATGAAGTCCTTATCACAGATAATGTGAGAGTGTGCAGAGGGGCGTTTTATATCCAGGCGGGAACCGTTTGCGGATATTTGATGTTAATATGTAAAGGGAAGTGAAGAGAAGTGACAAAAAAAATATTTAAGTCTACAATGTTAGTATGTGTACTGGTTCTGTCTGTAGGACTGGCTGCTGTGATGGGGATTCTTTACAGTAATTTTGACGGACAGATGAAGAAAGAACTGTCAAAGGAAGCTGCTTATCTGTCATATGGTGTAGAACAGCAGGGAACAGATTATCTGAAGAATGTAAAGGATAAGAGCTCAAGGATTACTTATATTAATAAGGATGGAACTGTGCTTTTTGATAATAAGGCTGATGCAGATGAAATGCAAAATCATAAGAACAGAACTGAATTTCAGAAAGCAGAGAAATATGGTGCAGGGAGAATGTTCCAGGTATTCGGATACACTTTCTGAGAAAACCATTTATTATGCACTGCGTCTGAAAGATGGTACGGTACTGAGAGTTTCCGACCACAGGATTCGGTGCTGGCACTGGTTGAAAATCTTATATTTCCCTTATGTGGACTCTTATTTCTGATGCTGATTCTATCAGGAATCATGGCATCTGTGATATCAAAAAGGATCGTAAAACCTGTGAATGAGCTGGATCTGGAACATCCGGAGGAGAATAAAGATTTACGAGGCTTTCTCCGCTTTTAGGTAAAATCCATAAACAGAACCGGCAGATCAGAAGCAGCTGGAACTGGCAAAACAGCAGCAGGAAGAATTCTCTTATTACAGAAAATATGCAGGAAGGTCTGATCGTGATTGATAAGTATACCATGATTCTTTCTGCCAATTCCAGTGCATGGAATCTGTTCCGGGTAGATAAAGTATGTCAGGGAGAAAGTGTTTACTGTCTGGATCGTGCGGAAGATTTCAGACATGCGATCGAGCAGGTTCTCAGCGGAGAACATGCGGAACTGATATTGAAATTAAATGGAAGCGATATCCAGTTGATTGCCAATCCTGTGGTACGTGGAAAAAACAGAAGGTGCTGTGATCCTTTGTGGAATGTGACAGAAGCTTGAGAGGGAGAATCTGCGGAGAGAGTTTTCGGCAAATGTCTCTCATGAGCTGAAGACTCCTCTGACTTCTATTTCAGGATTTGCGGAGATCATGCAGGGCGGTCTGGTGAAATGTGAGGATATTCCCAAGTTTGCAGGGGCGTATTTATAAGGAATCCCAGAGACTGCTTCAGCTGGTTGAGGATGTGATCCAGATTTCCCAGCTTGACGAGGAAAAAACATCCTACACCTGGGAACTGGTGGATGTTTATCAGGTTTGTAAGAATGCCTTTGAAAGTCTGAAGGAGAAAGCACAGAGCATGAATGTGCATCTTTATATCTGTGGGGACAGTATGAAGATGGAAGCAGTTCGGAGACTTCTGGAAGAGGCAGTTTATAATGTCTGCGATAATGCCATTAAGTATAACCGAAATGATGGAAGTGTAAGCATTTTTCTGACTCAGACTGCACATGAGATAGAGATTGTAGTCAAGGATACAGGTGTGGAATTCCAAGGAAGAATCAGGATAGAGTTTTTGAGAGATTTTACCAGAGTGGATAAAAGTCATTCCAAAGAGATTGGAGGTACCGGACTGGGACTTTCTATTGTGAAGCATGCGGTCAGCACTTTGAATGGAAGTATTGTGCTGAGAAGTGAAGAAGGAAGTGGAACGGAAATTACTATGAAATTTCTGAAAGTGCATAGGAATAAAATAGAATAGATACAGAGGGGATGTCAGTTTGACAGCCCCTCTAAATTATACCGTAGAAAGAACCTTTTTATTTTTTCGATATTCATTGGGGGTGCAGCCGATCACATCTTTAAACAGTTTGGAAAAGTAGGAATAATTTCCATAGCCGACTTTCAAAGCAACTGTTCCCACCGGGATGTCAGGGTTGAGCAGAAGCTCTTTTGCTTTTTTCTAACCGATAGGTGGTGGTGATGTAATTGATGATGAGGTCTGCGTTTGTTTTTGAAAAGTCGTGCCAGATAATCTGGATTGAGATAAACCATATCAGCCAGCATGGTACGTGAGATATCTTCGGGTAGTGCTGATGGATATAGTTGAAGTACAATATCAACGACGAGTCTTTTTTCGTTGATGAAGCTATTGTATTCTACGGCGCGTTGTATCAGATAGCGCAGATAATTAAACATATATGGTACAGCGTCCAGAGATTTTGTGATCAGTTCGTCTCTTTCTTCTGAAGAAAATAGAGGTGTGTGCTTCGATTCCGTTTTTATGTAGATAGGAAAAAACAATTTGTTCGATATCAGAAGTCTCTCAGATGCAGAAGAAAATTTTTGGTGATACTGGCCTGAATAGTATTTGGACAGGTAATTTCGATATTCTGTAAACTGCGTCTGCCTGTTTTTGTTCAGAAAAGTATTGATTACTTCCAGTGATGGAGGGATGTAGGAAGTTGTGCTGGGAACAAAATCTTGCAGAAAAAGTGGTTTATTTACGGA
>VOFH01003827.1_pt1 | contig 31290 bp, 57 predicted proteins | sample 5384091 | NCBI WGS metagenome assembly VOFH01 (sample SAMN12384727, study PRJNA508395) | human gut metagenome | isolation source: healthy gut G | host: Homo sapiens
GATGACGGTGCCGCCGTACTTCTTTGCGCGAGAGCAGGCGCAGCGGGCTCAGCCCATCCTTCGTCGACCGCCGCGCAACGGACGCGTCAGCTCGTAGGAGACGATCGCGCCCGGCAGAGAGCGCCTCCTGCCGCGTCGAGCCGAGCGAGCAGCGAAAATACCTCCGCCGCGTCGACTGCGTAAGGCGGGTCGAGAAAGACCCGAGGTCGAAGCTGGACCTGCCATGCGCGGCGGCATGCTTGAGAACGTCGACGCGCGACAGGCGGGCGACGTCTCAGCCAGCCGAGCTGAGGCGATGTTCGCCTCGACGACCCGAGCCGCCGAGGGGTCCTTCGCAGAAGCCGGCGCGGCGCCGCGCGAGAGCGCTTTCGAGGCCGAGAGCGCCCGAACCCGCGAACGCATCGAGCACCACCGCGCCTCGAAACCGCCGCGCGCAGCTTGACAGCGCGCTCATCAGGGACTCGCGCACACGGTCCACCGTCGGCCGCGTACTCGAGCCCTTTCGGGGCCTCCAAAGCGGTTCGCCCCTATGCTCACCTGCGATAATGCGCAAACCGCACCCCTTTCGCCATCGGAATCGCCTAAAGCGGCCCCGATCCGTCTCAAACCGTCGGCTACGCGCCGATCAACCGCCCGCAGGCGCGCCGCCGTCGGCGAACATGAGCCTGACTCGCGCGCGAGCGCCTGATGATCGGGTCGTCGAGGCGCGGGTCAACCTCCATGATGATCGCGCGTCCTCATGCGTGCCGCCTTCGATGATCGCCCCGTCGCGCACGACGTTGACCAACTTGAGCGCCGAGGCGCCCGACTGACGATTTCCCAAGATATCGCCTCGCGGCGCAATGACAAGTCGAAAGCGGCGAGCTCGTAGCCATCGTCGGTGCTTCCATCGCCGCGAGGCGCGCCAGCGCGGCATCGCGCTTCGAGGCCGAGACGAGAAACACCTGAGCGGGCAGCTCGCCGCGGCCGACGCGCCCGCGCAGCTGATGAAGCTGCGAGAGCCCGAAGCGATCCGCGTCCTCGATGATCATCACGGTCGCGCGGGGAACGTCCACGCCGACCCGATGACCGTCGTCGCCACGAGAACCTGCACATCACCCGCCCTGAAGGCGGTCATGACCTCGTTTTTTCTCCGAGGAGGACATCCCGCCGTGCAAAAGCTCGACGCGATGGTCCGTGAACACCTTCGCCTGGAGGAAGGCCGCCTCCCGAACCGCGGCGGTCACGTCATCGCCTTCGAAGTCGGACTCGTCCTCGATGGAGACCACCGGTGCAGGCTCCTCCTCGTCGCTGCCCTGCTCCTTCCCTGCGCGCGCTCGCCTTCGCATCGCGCTCGTCTGCGTCTTTGCCGATCAGGGGGCATACGACGTACACCTGCTCGCCGCGGGCAAGCGCCTCCTTCGCCGCGTCGTAGGCGCGGCCCCGGTCGCCCTTCGCGAGGACGTGGGTGCTCCTGCGCGCGGCGTCGTGAGGCCGATGGCGAATGTAGGACAACGTGAGGTTGCCGAAAAGCGCCAAGGCGAGCGTCCGCGGAATCGGCGTCGCCGTCAGGTAAAGCGCATCCGGGGCCTGCCCCTTCGCGAGAAGCCGGGCTCTTTGGCCCACGCCGAACCTCTGCTGCTCGTCGATGACCGCCAACGTGAGGTTGCGCGGCGCGACGTCGTCTTCGAGCAGGGCGTGCGTGCCGACGAGGACGTCGAGCTCGCCCGAGGACAAACGCAGCAGAAGCTCGTCTCTCTCCGCGCGCGGCGTCGAGCCGGGTCAGCAGCGCGCAGGAAACCCCCGCGTCCTCAAGCAACGGACCGAGGCTCGCGAGATGCTGGGCCGCAAGGACCTCCGTCGGCGCCATGAGAAGCGCCTGCCCCCCGGTGTCAACCGCCGCCGCAGCGCATGGGCCGCGACGATGGTCTTGCCCGTGCCCACATCGCCGAGCAGCATGTGGTTGGCCACGCGCGGCGCGGACAGGGCCGAGAGGATGTCGTCGCGCGCCTGCTTTTTGCTCTGCGGTCAACTCGAACGGAATGCCGACGCTCAGCGCCGCCAGATGGGGACCTCGATCACATGGCGCACCGGCGTCGCGTCGGCGTGGGAGCGCGCCTCCTCCATCATGAGATGAAGCTCGAGGAGAAGCAGCCTCGTAGGCCAACCTGCGACGCTTCGCGCGCCTCGTCCATCGTGCGGGGGGAAGTGAACGCAGGCAAGCGCGGCCTGACGGCTCATCAGACGGTATTTGCAGCGCAAGTCGAGCGGGAGCGGAGCGGAAAGGGCCCCCTCGTCAGCTCGAGCGCGTTGCCCACGACGCGCCTGACGGGCGCCGCCGACATCTTCCGGTTGCACCGTGCACGGAATGATCATCCCCTGCACGCCGTCTGCCCCCACTTCCTCGATGAAGGGGTTGGTCATCCGCTTGAAACCGTAGTTGAACTCGATCTTCCCCGCGACCGCCACCTTCATCCCGGCTTCAGCGCGTCTTTTCAGCCAAGGCTGGCGAAACGCCGTGACCAGCAAGACGCCCGTCTCGTCGACAAGCGAGATCTCGACCAAAGACAGGCCGGACGCGGCCGCTTGAGCTTGGACCTCATGCACCGAACCGCAGACGGGGCACGTCTCGCCGATCGCAGCTTCGCCGACCCGGGCGGATGCAGGAAAGGTCGATGTAGCGACGTGGGTAATGCGTCAGCAGGTCGCGTACCGTGCGGATGCCGAGCTTCAAGCGCCTTCGCGCGAGCGGGCTCACCAGCCGAACGCGTCCGACCGACTCGTCGAGCGCGAGCGTCGCAGCCAGACGATCCGGGCCCTGCGAGCAGAGGACCCCGAACCCTCCCCCTTTCATCGTCATGCTATCCGCACCAGCCTTTCAGCCGATCCATCGCGGACCGCGCCGCCCAAGGCGCGGTCCGCTCCTCCCAAGCGAAAACGCGCCCGCATTCGCCCGCGCAACCGGCTCTCCGGTCGTGCGCGGGTCGAACGCGGGCGCAGGGGCAGCCGATACCGCAAGCTTTACTCCACCGACAAGATAATCCCGGGGTAAAGCGGCTGCTCGCCGCGATGAGAATCGATCTCGAGATCCTCGTAGCTCTGCTCGATCTTCTCCTCGAGCGCCTCAAGCGCCTCGTCGGTGAAATCCCTCGCCCGCAAGGATGGTCAGCGTGTCGGCGTCGGCAGCCTCCATCACCTCGAGCAAGCGCATGACCGCGTCCTCGACCGTCGACGCGACGGCCTCGATGGCGCCGTCGGAGATGCCGATGACGTCCCCTTCCTTAATGGGGTTGTCATGGGCGTCCTTGGAGTCTTTGATGGCCGTGGTGACCTCGCCCGTCCTCACATCGGCGTACGCCGCGGTCATCTCCGCGATGTTCTCCTCGAGGTCTGCCTCCTGAGCGACGGCGAACATGGCCGCGAAAGCCTGCGGCATGCTCTTGGTGGGAACCACACCGCACGGGAACTCGGCGAGCTCGCATGCGCTCTGCGCCGCCATGATGATGTTCGAGTTGTTCGGCAAGACGATAACCGCGTCGGCGTTAACCTCGGTCATGGCGTCGAGGAGGTCCTTCGTCGAGGGGTTCATGGTCTGTCCGCCGGAAACCACCACGTCGACGCCGAGGCTCTTGAGGATCTCGGCGTTGCCCGACCCCGCGGCGACGGCCACGAAGCCGAGCGGCTTGCGCTCTTGCGCCTGCTCCGCCGCGAGCTTCTCGGTGCGCTCCTCGGACTGAAGCTGCATGTTGTGGATGAACACCCGGAAATCTGACCGCGCTCGAGGAAGTAGGCGAGCACCTGGTCGGGGTGGTTGGAGTGAACGTGGACCTTGAACTTCGGCACGCTGCCCACGCACAGCTCGCAGTCGCCCATGGTGGTGAGGAACTCGAGCGCTTCGGCGGGGTCGAGCACGTCGGAGTCGACGAGGAACTCGTTGCAGTAGCGGAAAGCCGAGCCCTCCCAATCGTTGATCTGCTCGATCTCGACCTTGGGAGCGGCCGTGCGCGAACGCGAGCTCGTCGCCGAGCGTACCCTCCTTGCCCAGCAGCGCTGAGGCGAACGCGTCGAAGAGGATGGCCAGGCCGAAGCCGCCCGCGTCCACCACGCCGTTCTCCTTGAGCACGGGCAGCAGGTCGGGCGTGCGCTGAACCGAGTCGTAAGCGGCCGACACGATGGTCTCGAGCGCCGTCTCGGTGTCAAGGCGCAGACGACGCGCCTCGACCGCCGCCTCGGCGGAATCGCGCAGCACGGTGAGGATGGTGCCCTCGACCGGCTTGCGAACCGCTTGGAACGCGACCTCGACGGACTTCTCGAACGCGTCCGCGATCGTGTCGGTGGTCAAAGCGTCCGCATGGGCGGATCCCTCGCACAGTCCGCGCAGGATCTGAGAGGTGATGACGCCCGAGTTGCCGCGGGCGCCCATGAGCGCGCCGGTGGTGATGGCCTTGCGGGCCTCGGCGCCGGAAGATCCGATGGGGAAGGCGCGCGATGTTGGTCACGACGCTCTCGATGGTAAGCGACATGTTCGTGCCCGTGTCGCCGTCGGGCACGGGAAAGACGTTGAGTCGGTTGACCTCTTCCTTGCGCGCGCTGAGAGCCTTGCTGGCTGCGGCGATGGCGTTCAGAACGTCGTTAGATGAATAATGTGTCGACATGACGATTTGACTTCTCCTTACAATGCGGCCCGCGAAACACGAGGACGTAAAACCGCTCGAACCTGCACGAGCTGCTATCGACGAACTTTGACGTCTTGCACGTGCACCTCGACGCCTGCGAGCGGAACGCGCGCGTACTCCTTCAACGCGAAGCTCACCTGGTCAACCAGGTTCTGCGAAACGGTGGAGATGTTCGTCCCCGTACTCGATGACGACGTAGAGCTCCACGCGCACGCCCTCGTCGGTGGTGTTGACCACGACTCCGCGGCGCAGACGCGACGCGGGCAGGATCTTCGCGATGCCATCGGCGGCGTTCGGGGCGGTCATGCCGACCACGCCGTAGCACTCCATGGCAGCGTTTCCGACGATATCGGCTAACACGTCGTTGGCAACATGAAGATTGCCGGGGATCGCTGTGCTCATGATGCTCCTTTCCATTAAGCGCCTCGAGGCCGTTCGACCCGATGACGCTGCATGTTCATCCATCGAAGTATAGCGCATGACCAAATCGCATGGCACACGGCGCGGTTAATCGGCATGCCATATTCCATAAATAATTCTTGTGCATCGGATAGGCAATATGCTATGATATTAGGGCTTTTTTGCCCTTAACGGTTTAAGCCGAGAAATTAATGGAGTTGATAAGAATGTCTAAGGTTTGCGAAGTTTGCGGTAAGGCCCTGTTGCTGGTCGTAGCATCAGCCACTCCCATCGTGTCTCGAATCGCATGTTCCGTCCGAACGTGCAGAAGATCACGATCAAGGACGCGAAGGGCCATGTGCGTAAGGCCAACGTCTGCACGAAGTGCATGAAGGCCGGCAAGGTCGAGCGCGCCTAACCTCCGCCCGCTTGCCTTCGGGCACGAATTTGAGCTTGTGAAAAGCCCTCGTCGAGGGGCTTTTCGTGGTTTTGGGAGATTCCAGCGCTAGCCGATGAGCAGCAGGCGCTTGCACGAAGGGCAAACACCGAGCGGAGCCTGCGCTTTCAGATCGATCAGGCGTCCGCCATCGATCGGCATGCGGCAAACCCCGCAACGGTTCTCGGTCAAAACGCCGACCGCCACGCCCCGCGCGCGCCGCCGTCTTCTCGTAGAGTTTGACGACCTCGGGCGACATGCTCGCCACGATCTCGCCTCGAGCCTCCTCAAGGCGGGCGATCTGCTCTTTCAGCGCGCCTCCTCCTTCTTGAAGGACTCCACGGCGACGTCTTCCGCCTTCGCGATCTCCTCGAGCGTCAAAGCGATCTGAGCCTCGACGTCGCCGATCTTGGCAAGATCGGCCTTGACCCGATCGGCTGTCGCCCGCAAGCGTCTCGCGGCGCTTCGCGATGCCGTCGAGCTTTGGTGCGCGCCTCGACGTTGCGGTAATCCCCCTGCGCGGCGGCGATGGCGGCTTGAACGCCGTCGGCCTTCGGCAAGCGAGTCGTCCTCGACCTCGATGCGGACGAGACGGCCCTCCGCGTCATGGCGCAGCTCGGCGACGCGAGCGAGCTTCTCCTCGATGGCCGCGCGCTTGCTCCGCGCGTTCAAGATGACCTTGCGCTGCGGCAGCTCGTCAAGCGCCTTCTTCTGCTTGAGAACGTCGAGGTCGGTCTGCTGAAGTCGGATGAGACGACAGATCTTCTTGGGTGGCGTTCATGTAGGTACTCCTCAATCTCGAAAACGCTCTCTTACCTGCAAATCGCGCAGCGGCTCCCCGTCCGCTCGCGGGCGCCTGCGACCGTCACACGCGCATCGCCTCGGGGTAAGCCCAGTTGGCCCCCTGGTCGAGCACGACGATTTTATCCTGCGGGACGCCCAGGCGCACGACCGCGTCGGCGAGGACGGCGACGAGCGGCAGCTCGCTCACATCGTGCCCGAGCTCGATGACGCCAAGACCCGCCTGGCTCACATCGAGCGCTTCATGAGACTTGATCTCGCCGCAGATGAGGCAGTCGACGTCCATCGCAAGACAGGATCTCCCCATCGTCGCCGCCGAGCCCCGTCGCCGTGACCGCGCGGCGCACCGCTTCGAGAAATCGCCCCACACGCGCGGCTGCCTGCCGAACACCGCGGTGCAACGCGCGGCGAGGCGCCCGAGGGTCTCGGGGCGTCGTCTACCGGCGAAACGTCGCAGACCTGACCGTAGCCTTTACGCTGAGATCCCGACGAGGGCTCGGCGAAACGCCCCTGAACGAAAGCCCCAGCATGCCGGGAAGCACGCTCGCCGCGCGCGGGCTCACGTCGAGCGCGGTGTGGAAGCACATGAGCGCCACCTGATTGCGAACGGCCGCCCAGATCGGCGCACCCGGGGGACAGGGCCGGGAAGGCGCGGGCCTGAAATCGTCGGGCGCGGACAGGAAGGCGGGGTGATGCGTGATGAGCACGTTCGCGCCGCGCGAGGCCGCCTCCTCGACAGCCGCCACCGTCGGATCGAGCGCCAAGGCGACCTTGCGCACCTGAAGAGCGGGTTCTCCGACCAAAAGCCCCGTGCGGTCCCACTCCTCGGCATCCTGCGCGGGAAAATCCTTCAGCAGCGCGGATTCAAGCGCGCCGATCGTGAAATCCTCGGACAGGCGGGCCAGTGCGTGCGATGCGCGCTTGGCGATGGCCCCTGCCGCAGGAGCACCTTGCTCGTCGCGCTCGCTTCTTTTTGCCGAACAACGCCATTTCAACCATCTCTTTTCTGCTCAGCGGAATCCCGCGCCCGACCGCGCGCGAACACCGCGATCGATCGGACGAACCCTACGCTATGATGATACGCCTTCTGTCGCCGTCGGCAGTCGGAACGGTCACCTGCGGTAACCCGCCTCGTACATGAGGCGGTAGGCGCGCGTGATGTCCCGCGTCACGTTCGCGGGCTCGTGGGCGTCGGTTCCCACCGTGCAAGGCACCCCCGCACGGCAAAACGCCGCGAGCAGCGCAGGCGCGGGGAACATCTCCTCGCACGCGTAGTACGACCCCGAGGTGTTCACCTCTATCATGCGCCCGCCGGCGCGGGCGGCCTCGGCGGCCTCCTCGTACGTTCGCGCAAGATCGAACGACGGGTAGAAGTTGAACTTCTTCGGCAGATCGGGATGCGACATCACGTGGAACGGCTGGCTCGTCGCTCGCCGCCCGGCACCACAGCTCGAAGTAGCGCTTCCATATGGCGTCGGCAGCGCCGGTTCAAGCCAGCGGCTCCGCTGCGCCGGGTCGTCGAAGGGCCAGCGGTCCACGAAATGAACCGACCCGAGGATGAGCGAGAACGGCGCGAGATCCTCCTCGGCAAGCGTTCGGTCCTCGGTCTCCCCGAGGTAGTCGAGCTCGATGCCGAGGATGATCTCCATGCCGGGACACGCGGCGCGCGCCTCGTTCACCGCGTCTATGTATGCGGGCAGGTTCCGAGGCAGCACGCTCAGGTACTCGTCGGGGTCGAACGCGGGCGACAGCGGGTAGTGCTCCGTGAACGCGAGCGTCGTGACGCCCGCCTCCTCGGCCGCACGCGCGTAGTCGACGACCTCGCCCGCGCCATGCCCGCAGTACTTCGAATGACAATGGGTGTTGATCAGCTCCATGAATGACTCCGTTTCTCGGTTGCGAGCGAGACGACGCGCTCGACGTTCTTCCGCGGCACGCTGCGGCCGCATTCCCCTCGACCCCCGGTCATCCCCCGAAACGCGCAGGGTCGCGACCCGCGCAAGCCCGCGACCCCGCGCATCCGCGCCGTCGCGAAGCGCGACGTGGGAAATCACCAGTCGAGCACGTTTCGCATGGCAGCCAGCAACGCGTCGACGTCGGACTCGTCGGTGTAGCGCCCCATCGAGATGCGCAAAGCCCCATGCGCGCGATCGCCCGACACGCCCATGGCCTTCAGCACATGGCTCGGCTCGAGGGAATGCGAGGAGCAGGCGGAGCCTCCCGACACGCCGATGCCCGCCATGTCGAGGCGCAAGATCATCGTCTCGCTCTCGAGGCCGTCGACCAGCACGTGGACGATGTTGGGAGAAACTCAGCGCAACCCGCCTCGACCGCCACCGTCGGCGTCACGGGCCCGAAGGCCGCAAGCCCGGCGTAGAGCCGATCGCGCAGCGCCTCAAACGCACGGCCTCGTCGAGGCGCTCGGCTGCAGCCTTGCACGCTGCCGCGAAGCCCCACGATGCCCGCGCGACGTTCTGCGTACCGCTGCGCCTGCCCGATTCCTGCCCGCCGCCGAGCATGAACGCGTCGAAGGGCGTGCGCGTCCTCAGATACAGTGCGCCAACCCCTTCGGACCGCCGATCTTGTGCGCCGAGAACGAAGCCGCGTCGACGCCGAGGGCCTCGACGTCGACGGGGTCTTCCCGAGCGCCTGAACCGCGTCGGTGTGGAACAGCGCGCCGGGCGCCGTGGGCGACGCGCGCGAGCTCGGCGATCGGCTGGATGGAGCCCACCTCGGAGTTCGCCATCTGCACGGAGACGAGGACCGTGTCGTCGTCGATCAGACGCTCGAGCGCATCGGGCGAGACGAAGCCGCGGGCATCCGGCGCCAGATAGCTCACGCGAAAACCCTGCCGCGCCAGCGCTTCGCGGGATGGAGGACCGCGTCGTGCTCGATCGCGCTCACGATGACATGCGGCGTGAAGTCTCCCCGATCCCGCGCGCCGCCGCCTGTCGCGCTCGGCGCTCGACACGCCGAAAAAGCACGGCGTCGTCGGCTTCTGTGGCGCCTGAAGTGAACACGATCTCGTCGGGACGCCGGGCGCCGACGCAGCGCGCGACCTCTTTGCGCGCCCGCTCCATCGCCTCGAACGCCACGCGTCCCGGCGAATGGAGCGAGTTCGCGTTACCCCCCTGCCGCGAGGTTGGCGCGCCCGGCATCTGATACGGCGCCATAGCCTGCGAGGCCTCCTACGCACAAAGGCCCGTCGCGGCGCGTAGTCGAGATAAATATAATCCGAAGAAACTTTTGCTAGCCGGCATGCGCCGCCTCCTTGTCAACTCGAAAAGCGAGCGCCCCTGCGGGCGCTCGCGAAAGCTTATCTCAGAAGACCCGGATTCGAGTCGAGCGCTCGTTCGCGCGCCTCGTTCGCCGCCGCCTCGACTGCAGCCAAGGCGCAAGCCGGATCGTCCGCCGCGAACACCGCGCTTCCGCAGACGAGCACGTCGGCTCCTGCAGCCGCCACAAGCGGGGCGGTGGCGACGCCGATGCCGCCGTCGACCTGGATGAGGGGGCCACGTTCGCCTCACGCGCCATGGCGGCGACGGCGGCGACGCGCACGTCCGCGCCCTCGATGTAGCTTTTGACCCGAGAACCCGGGCTCGACGCTCATGATGAGCACCATGTCGACATCGCGGATCACGGGGAGCAGCACCTCGACGGGCGTCTTCGGCTTCAGGGCCACGGCGGCTAAAGCGCCCCCCTCGTGGATCACCTCGATCGCGCGGACGAGGTCGTCTCCGTAAAGAACCTCGGCGTGAACGGTGATCGACTGAGCGCCCGCGGCGAGGAACCACGGGATCTCGTCGAGGGGGTTGTCGATCATGAGATGAACGTCCATGACGAGATCGGTCGCGCGCGCAAGCTGCTTGAGCAGAGGAACGCCCATGGTGAGGTTCGGGACGAAATGGCCGTCCATCACGTCGACGTGAACGTAACCGGCCCCGGCTTCCTCGATCATCTTGATATCGGCGCCGAGGTTCATGAAATCGGCGGAGAGGATGGACGGGGCGATCTTCACAGGTTGATACATGGGAAAGTCCTTGCACTCGCGGATGTAACCTTACCGACTCGGTATTCTAGCGCAAACACGACGCAAGCCGCGAGCGGGAACGACCTCGCTTATAATGGGCACATGCCAAGCGACTGAAGGAGCGCACGTGACACGCGGCGTATGCTCGCACTACACCTACCCCACCCCGTACGGACCGCTGACCATCGGCGTCAGGGGCGGCGCGTGCGCGCCGTGGTGCTCGGACGCACCCGGCTCGAAGGGGAGTTCAAACCCACCGAGCTCGCCAACCGCTGCGCCAACGAGCTCATGGAGTACTTCGCGGGGAAAAGGACGGCGTTCGACGTCCCCGTCGAAATCGACGGCACCGCGTTCCAGCGTTCGGTCTGGGAGACGATCGGCAACATCCCCTACGGGCAAACCCGCACTAACGAGGAGATCGCGCATGCCGTCGGCTCGCCGCGGTCGTACCGCATGATCGGATCCGTCGTTCGCAAAAACCCGCTCACCGTGATCGTGCCCGCGCACCGCGTCGTAGGCGCGAACGGCCGCATCGCGGGAAGCGACGACGACGCGCGCCTGAGAAGCGCGCTGCTCGAGTTCGAGCGCCGCCACGCGTAAGCGGCTTCGCCCCCCCCCGCGCGAACCGAGACGAGGCAGCGAAGACGCGGCCTGCGCGGCTAGATCCCGTAGAACCCGATTTCAGCGGACGGTACGCGAGCGCCTTCGCGGCTTCGCGCGCATCGGCGCCCTCCCACACGATGGAGCGCACCGTGTCGGTGAGCGGCAGCTCGACCCCGTCCGGTCGGCGAGAAGAGCGAGCGTCTTGCAGGCGAGGGCCCCTTCGACCACCATGTGGAACTCGCGCTCGAAATCGTCGAGGGTCTTGCCCAAGGCGACGAAGTCCTGTCCGAAACGGCGGTTGCGCGAGTGTCGCGACATGCACGTCGCGACCATGTCGCCTGCGCCCGCAAGGCCCATGCAGGTCAGCGCCTGCCCCCGCAGGCAACCGCCATGCGGCTCATCTCCGCCAGCCCGCGCGTGATGAGAAGAGACGCGGTGTTGTCGCCGAACCCCAGACCGTAGGACACGCCGACGGCGATCGCGATGACGTTTTTGAAAGCCGCGCACAGCTCCACGCCGATCGGATCGTCCGAGGTGTACGTGCGAAACGTCTCGGAGGCGAAAAGGTCGCGGAAGAACACCGCCGTCTCGGCGCTTTCGCTTGCGATGACCGTAGCGCTCGGCTGAGCCCGCACGACCTCCTCGGCGTGATTGGGGCCTGAGAGCACCGCGAGGCGCGAGTCGTTCCCGAGAACGGAGCCGAGCACGTCGATGGGGAGCATGCCCGTCCCCTCCTCAACCCCCTTCGAGCAGATGAGCACGGAAGGTCCCGGCCGGCAGGGGCGCCACGCGCTCGGCGATGGAGCGCAGAAGATGAGAAGGCGTGACCACGACGACCGCGTGGGCGCCCTCGAGAAGCTCCGCGAACGACGTCGTCGCCACGACTCTCTCGGAGAGCGCGACGTCGACCAGATACCGCGGGTTGCGATGATGCTCGTTGATGCCGGCGACCACCTCGGCTTGCGCGCCCAAAGCCTCACGTCATGTCCGTTCGAGGCGAGGACCCGGACAACGCCGTGCCCCACGATCCCGCGCCGATGCAAGCGACCGCCATGTCGATAACCTCCCGACTCTTCTTCAGGTTAATCTCTTCTTCTTGTCGCCGATGCGACGCTCGTTGCCGGCGCGCAGGCGGGGCGATGTTGCCGCGATGCGCCCACACCACCGTCAAACCGGGCGAGCGTGCACAGCGCGACGGAGATCGCGTCTCCCCAAAAGCAATAGAGGGCGAAAACGGGCAGGACAGCGCCGCGGCGACGGAGCCGAGCGAGACGTAGCGCGTCGCAAGCACCAAAAACGGCGAAGATGGCGATCTCGATCAGCGAGGGCACGACGCCGTAGGTGACGAACAGGCACCCGATGGCAACGGCTATGCCCTTGCCCCCCTTGAAATCGAGCCAGGGGCTGAAGATATGGCCCAGGACGCACCCGAGAAACGCGACCGAGAGCATCTGATCGTATGTCGGAAACGCCGCCGCAGGAGCCAGACCTGCGGCGGGAACAAACGCCCACAAGACGCCGAGCGCCACGAAGCCCGACGCGATGCCCTTCCCGAAGTCGAGGACGAACACCGCCACGCCGCCCTTCTTGCCCATCGTGCGCATGGCGTTGGTAGTGCCGATGTTGCCGCTGCCGTGCGCTCGAATGTCGGTGTGGAAGAACACGCGCGAGATGATGACGCCCCAGGAATCGAGCCGAGCAGGGCGCTTGCGAAGAACACGGCGAGCGCCGCGCAGGCGGGATAGTCCGCCGAGGCGCCTGAGGAAACCGCCTATCGCAAACAGCCACAGGCACAGCAGGCCCACCGCGTAAACCCTGTGGATCCTCGCCCCTTCGACGGAAGTGCCGTTCGCCATCAGCTAGTCCTTCTTCTTGAACTTGAGGCGGATGGGCGTGCCCTCGAGGTCGAACGTGGCGCGCAGGCGGTTCTCGAGGAAGCGCTCGTAGTTGTCGTCGACCACGTCCGGTCGGTTGCAGAACACGGTGAACTGCGGCGGGCAGGTCGCCGTCTGGGTGACGTACTTCATGCGCAAGATGGTCTTGCCCTTCGAAACGGTATGGCCGTCTCGCGAATCTCGGCAAGCCATGCGTTGAGCTGGCTGGTCGGGATCATGCGCGAGTACCCCTCGTATGCACGGTCGATGACCTCCCACACGCGGTCGACCTTTTTGCCGGTGAGCGCCGAGATGGCCACCACCGGCGCGTAGCCCACGAACGTCATGCGGTCCTCGATGCGCTCGCGGATCCTTCGCCTTCTCCTCGGGGCCCTCCACGATATCCCACTTGTTCAGGACGATGGCCATGGCGCATCCCGCGCTCGGCGGCGTAGCCCGCCACGCGCTGATCCTCGTTGGTGAGGCCCAGCGTGCCGTCGATGACGAGCAGAGCCACATCAGCGCGGTCGATGGCGCGCATGGCCCGCACGAAGCCGTAGTATTCCACGTCCTCGTCGATCTGGCTCTTGCGGCGCAGGCCCGCGGTGTCCACGATACGGTACATCTGTCCCTCGTGCTCGACCAGGGTGTCGATGGCGTCGCGCGTGGTGCCGGCCACGTCGGATACGATGGAGCGGTTGTTGTTGGTGAGCTTGTTGGTGAGCGAGGACTTGCCGGCGTTCGGACGTCCGATGATGGCGACGTTGACGGCGGCGACGTCCTCCTTGCCGTCGTAGTCGAGCTTGGAGAGCTCGGATGCCACCTCGTCGAGCAAATCGCCCGTCCGTGGCCGTGAACGGCCGAGACCGCCAAGGATCCCCGAGTCCGAGCTGGTAGAACTCCCAGATCTCGTCGGTGCGGTTGGGAGTGTCGAGCTTGTTCACCACCAAAAACACCGGCTTTTGGATTTGCGCAGGATGCGGGCCACCTCCTCGTCGTCGGTGTTGATGCCGGCCTTGCCGTCCACGAGGAAGATGATGACGTCGGCCTCGCGCGCCCCCTCGAAGGCCTGGGCGCGGATGGAGCCTTGGAAGGCGTCGTCGCCGCCCATCTCGATACCGCCGGTGTCGATGAGGGTGAAGTCGATTCCGTTCCAGTCGGCCTTATGATAGCTGCGGTCGCGGGTGACGCCGCGCATCTCGTGCACGATGGCGTCGCCGGTTTGGGCGATGCGGTTGACCAAGGTGGACTTGCCCACGTTCGGGCGGCCCACGATGGCGACGATGGGTAAGGCCATGGCTTTTCCTTCTATGATCGATCGGGCGGCGATTGCGCGCGACGGCAGGCGTCGATGCGCGGGCGCCCTGCTTAAACCAACGTCATGATCTCGTTGAGGTAATCCAACGGGTTACAGGATACCACGCGCATCCGCACGCCCGCTTCCTTCTCCATATCCTCTACGGTGAAGCCGTCGAGCGTCACGCCGTCGTCGTTGAACATGACGCGCGGCACCACGAACAAGCTCCGCCGCGGGTCCTCCTCGCGCGCGCGCACCGCCTCGACGACGTCGCACGCGCACAAAAGCCCGGTCACGTCGACGTTGCCCCCGAAGTAGGCGTTTTCGACGGTGAGGGGTTCGACGATGCCCGCGAGGGGCTTTCGGCGATCATCCGTCGAGGAAGGGCTGCATGGCGCCCCCCACGACGTAGCGGGCACGCGCGCGCCGGAATCGGCGATGACAGCGGCGGCGCGCGACGCGAGCCCTCCGCGCACGCGCGGTCGAACTCGTCCACGTAGGAGCGGACGATGCCGATGCCGTCCTCGAACAGCGAGAAGTCGCCGTAGTGCTCGGCGGGCGGGACGAGCAGGGCCGTGTCGGCGCGGTAGGCGTTTCGGTAGAACTCATCGGCGGCGTACACCCACGCGAACCCGCGCTCTCGCTGCGCCCGACGCTGAAACGCGCCGATGTCGGCGAGCACGCGCGCGCGCATCGCGCGCATCGTTGAAGCTGCGGTCGAAATCGCTTTGATGCTTCGTGAAGCCGAGCGGCACGACGCCGACGTTGACGATGCCCGGCCGCTCGAGGGCCCACTCGAGCGTCTTGCGCAGCACCTCGCCGTCGTTGACCCGGGAACGAGGACGATCTGCGCGTGAACCTCGATGCCCGCCGCAAGAAGCCGCTCGAGGGCGGCGATGCCGTGGGCGGCGTGCCTGCCGATGATGGGCGCGACGCGGTCGGATCGCTTGCGGGAGGGAGACGCGCAACGGGGAGATGCGTTGCTCGATGATGCGCGCCTCGTCGGATTCTGTCAGGTTCGTCAAGGTGACGAACGTTCCCGACAGGAAGCTCAGGCGGAAGTCGTCGTCGCGCAGTGAGAGGGAGGGGCGCATGTCGGCGGGAAGCTGCTTCATAAAGCAGAACGTGCAGGCGTTGCGGCAAAGCTTGACGCGATCGAACAGCACGCCGTCGAACGAAAAACCCCAGTCCTCTCCCCTCGTCGCGCACCAGCTCGACCGTGCCGCCTCGCCGTCGAGGTCGATGTAACCCCACCTCGACGACGTCGCCGTCGGCGAACCATCGCCAGTCGATGATGTCGCGCAGAGGACGGCCGTCGACGCTCGTGAGGTAGCAGCCGGGCGCGAAGCCCGCATCGTCGGCAGGCGAATCGGGCGCCACCTGCGCGATGAGCGCGCGAGGCGCCTCGTCGCGACGCCGCAGGCGGGCGCGGCGTCCGCCTGCGCGTGTCAGACGATGGATACGTTGCCATCGAGCGAACTCCGCATGAAGGCGTCGGGATGCGATGCGAGGAAAAGTGGCGGCGACGCGACGTCACAGCTCGCTCCAAGAAGACGACGACGGCCTGGATCTGATCCTCGGGCGTCGAAGCGCCGGCCGTCACCCCCACGCGCGAGCAATCCGCGAACGAGTCCGCGCACAGCTCCTCGACCGACTCGATATGGTGCGTGCGCACGCAGCGCTCGGCGCAGATCTCGGCCAAACGCGTGGTGTTCGACGAGTTGCGCCCGCCGATGACGACCATGGCGTCGACCTGCTCGGCAACCTGGGCGGCGGTCTTTTGACGCTGCCGCGTCGCGGAGCAGATGGTGTTGCGCACGATGGGCTCGAGGCCCTGCGCGCGCAGCGCGTCACGATCGCATCGAGGTTCTCCCTCATCTGCGTCGTCTGAACCACCACCCCCACAGGATCGTAGAGCCCTCGGGGATGTCCTCGGGCACGCCGGAGACGACGTCGACCTTTCCCCCCGCCTCCTTGGCGCACTCGGTCACCCCTCGACCTCGGGATGGCCCTCCTCCCCACGACGATGCACGCGGCACCCGCTCTGCGCAAGCTGCGCGGCGGCGGCCTGAGCGCGCGCGACGTGAGGGCACGTCGCGTCGACCACGTCGAGCCCGCAAGCGGAAAGCGCGGATCGAACGCCGGGCGTCACGCCGTGGCTGCGGATGATGACCGTGCCGCCGTCGATGTCCTCCACCGAGGCGGCGACGCGCGCCGCGCCGTTCGAGATCGCTCACGACCTTCGGGTTGTGGATGAGCGGCCCGAGCGTGCGCACCTCACGCCCCTCGTCGATGACGGCGACGGCGAGATCTAAGGCCCGCTGGACTCCGTAGCATGCGCCGGCGTGGCGGGCGAGCACTACCTCCACCTTACGCGTCCTTTCCCTCGTCAACGATGCGCGCGACCAACTCGGCCGAGCTGTGCCGCAGCGGCGTGCGCTCGGCGAACGCCTCGGTGAAATCCCGCCCTCGGGAAACAGCGCCGCCATGTCGACCTCGGAGGCGGGAACGCGCTGCGAGAGCGCGAAGCATTCGCGCATGGCGTACCAGGTGCAGCCCTCGAGCCTGTCCTCCTTGGGGAGGAAATCGAAGTCGCCGACGAGCAGAGGCTCGCCGAACTCGACGGTGATCTTGGGGAAGCGGATCATCTTTCCCTTCTGCTTGACGAGCTCGGCGTTGCGCACGGTCATCGGAATGATGGGCGCATGCCCCCATGCGCGCCACGAACGCCGCGCCCGCGTGGACGGGCGTCTTCGTCCCCTTGCCCCGGCGCGTGCCCTCGGGCAGGATGCCCACGACCTCTTTTGTCCTTGAGCATGCGGGCGGCTCGCTTGATCGAGGTAAGCGATCGGCGCTGTCGCGCTTAACCGGAACGCCCCCACGCGCGAGAGAGCCCCTGCCCGATCAAACCTCCCGCGTTGTCGAAGAGGGTGTCGCGTCCCATGAAGCGCACCCCACTGCGAAGGGCGGCACGCCAAATACATGAAGACGACGTCGAAGAACGACGTGTGGTTGGCCACGAGCAGCACGCCCGATACGCCCTTGAACGCGCGCAGGTTCTCGCGACCGTCGATCCGATAGCGGAACAGCAGCTTGAACACCCCGCCGATGACGACCCAGGCGAGGTTGCCGAAACCAATGGGGATCTTCTTCTCCTCGGACGCGCCGTCAAGCGGCATGTCCCACATGTCAGCGTACTTGAGAAACACTCTCGCCTTCCTTACCGATTCGAACCGACGACGTCGCCCGGCTTCTCAAGGCGCGCGGCGTCCGCAAGAGCGCAGATCGTCGATGACCTCTTCGATGCCATGGCTCGTCGAGTCGATGCGCACGGCGTCCTCGGCAGCGACGAGCGGGGAGGTCGCGCGGCTCGAGTCGGCCTCGTCGCGACGGCGAAGGTCGGCGAGAACTCGTCGTAGTCGGTCGACCCGATGCCGCGATCGACGTTTTGACGCACGCGACGAAGCGCGCGCTCCTCATCGGAAGCCGTCAAACACCTTCACGGCCGCGTCGGGGAACACCACCGTGCCGATGTCGCGGCCCTCCACCACGTAGTCGCCGGCGTTGCCGATGCGGCGCTGCTGGTCGACGAGCGCGGTGCGGACGGAGGGGCGGCGGATGTGGGGCTGACCGCCTTGTCGATGCGCGCGGTGCGGATGGCGTCGGTCACCTCGACGCCGTCGATGAAGACGCGTCGAGGAGACGGGTCGCCTCGACGTGGCCGAAGGCGATCCGCAGGTGCGCGCGATGCGCCCGAGGCCGTCCTCGTCGTCGAATCCGACGCCGTCCTCGAGAGCGCGCCAGGCGATGGCGCGGTACATGGCCCCCGGTGTCCAGGCAGGAGAAGCCGAGGCGCTTGGCGACCGCTTTGGCCACCGTCGATTTACCCGCGCCCGAAGGGCCGTCGATTGCAATGATCATAGGGAACCTAACCTTTTTCATGTCGTTGAGGAAACCGGGATAGCTGATGGCGACGCTGTCGAAGTTGCGCACCGTCACGGACTTGCTCCCGCACAAGCCGACGAGCGACCACGTCATGGCGAGGCGATGGTCGCCCCCGCGAGTCGAAGACGAGCCCCTCGGGGCGCCTTAAGGTTCGGATCGCCCTCGATGAACAGGCAATCCCCCTCCTCCCAGGCGTCGACGCCGAGCTGGGCGAGACCGTCGATGATGGCGGCGAGACGGTCGGTCTCCTTCACGCGCAGCTCGCCGACCTCGCGAAACACCGTGACCCCGCGCGCATGCGCGGCGACGAGCGAAAGCACGGGGATCTCGTCGACGATGGACGCGATGTGCTGAGAGGGCACCTCGCATCCGCGCAGGACGTCGGTGTAGCGCACGCGAATGCTGCCGTTGGGCTCTTTTGCCCTCCTGCCCGCGGTGCTCGACGGACACGTCCGCCCCATGCGCTCGAGCGTGCGAACGAAGCCGATACGCGCGGGATTGAGCGAGACGTTCTCGACCACGATCTCGCTTCCAGGCTTCAAGAGGGACGCGCACACGGGAAACGCCGCCGAAGACGGATCGCCGGAACCACCACGTCGCTCGCGTGCATGGCCGCAGGCCCCTCGACCGCCGCGACGCGCGTGCCCGCGGTGGTGGGAACGCCGAACTCCGGCAGCATCAGCTCCGTGTGGTTGCGCGAAGGAGCGGGCTCGGTGAGCGTCGTGACGCCCGAAGCGAACACGCCCGCAAGGAGAACCGCCGTCTTAAGCTGGGCAGATGCCATGGGAGCTTCGTAGTCGAGAGCACGCAGGCTACGCGTGCCCGTCTCGACGATGGGCAGCGTCTCCCTCCCCGCAGGCTCGAAGTGAACGCCCATCTTCATCAACGGGGCGGTGATGCGGCGCATGGGACGACGTTTGAGCGAATCGTCCCCGGTGAGCTCGACGGTGATGTCCCACGGCGCGAGCACGCCCATGAGAAGGCGCGCGGTGGTGCCGGAGTTCCCGCAGTCGATCGGCGCTTCGGGCTGCGCAGGACCCGCCGCGCCCCAGCCGGTGATCGAACCCGCGAGAGAGCCGTCCTCGCAAGGCGCAAGATCCACACGGGCGCCGAGCGCGGAGACGGCGCCGATGGACGAGCGGACGTCCTCGGAGTCGAGCACGCCCGAAACGTGCGAGGTCCCCTCGGCCATAGCCGAGAAGAGCACCGCGCGGTGCGAGATCGACTTGTCCCCCGAACGCGAACGGACCCGGCCAACGGCGCGGGCAAAGGATCGACGACGACTGTTGAATCATTCGACATGAGCATGCTCCTTCGGCCCGAGGGGACTAAACGACACCGAGAACCCAGCGTTGATGAGCTGGCACGAGAGCTTGCCGATATCGCCCTCGTCGGTGAGGACCAAGGAGAGCACGGCGTTGCCCTCGGAGATGTGATCGATGTCAATAGATTGTATATTGCAACCCACCGAGCTGGCAATGGTGCAGACTTCAGCGACCACGCCGGTGCGGTTCACCATGGGGATGCGCACCTCGAGCAAGCGCTCGGTCGAGGAACCCACGCCGCGGGCAGCGCGCGGCGAGCCGAAGCCGCCTGCTCGAGCAGCGCCGTGAAGGCCTCCCTGTCCCCTGCGTCAAGCGCATCGGAAAACGAGCCGATGATGCCCGCCATCTCGTCGAGGCCGGCTCGAAGCGCGCGCGCGTTGTCGAACGCGATGCCGCACCACAGCTTAGGGGACCCCGCCGCGATGCGCGTGGAGTCCTTGAAGCCGCCTGCGGCCAAACGCATGAGCGCCTGGGACTCGTCGGCATGGCGCATCGCGAGATGGACGAGCGAGGAGGCGACCATGTGCGGCACATGGCTCACCACCGCCACCGAGCTGTCGTGCTCCTCGCGTCGCAAGGACACCACGCGCGCGCCGATCCCGATGATGAGCTCGTGCAACATCTGGAAATGCTCGGAACCGTCTGCTCGTCGGGGCAGAGGATCCAGTTCGCGCCCTTGAACAGATCGGGTCGCGCGCCGTCGATGCCGTTGCGCTCGGATCCCGCCATGGGGTGCCCGGGCACGAAGTTGCGCGGCTCGGGAAGAAGGGCGCGGGCGGCCTCGAGAATGTGGGATTTCGTCGAGATGGTGTCGGTCACCACACCGCCGTATCCGACGTCGCGCAGAAGGTCGAAGCACTCGTCGACCGCCGCCACCGGCGTCGCCACCACCGCAAGCTCACACGAATCCGCGAGAAACGCCCTCAGACGCGCGTCGTCGGGACGAAGCGCGTGATCGACCCAGCCCAGTTCCATGGCGCGCAGACGCGTGCGGTCGTCGACGTCGACGCCGAGCACCGTCGTCTCGGATAGGCCGTCTTCACCGCCGCGGCGAAGGAAGCCCCGATCAAGCCGAGGCCTATCACCGCGATGGATCGAAACGCCGCCGCGCACGCGGCGACGCCCCGTCGTCGTTGCGCCGGGCATTCCGCAACCCGCGCGCTCGATGCATCCGTCATCAAACCCGTCCCTTCGCATCCTGCGCATGCGGCTCGACGCCCGCGGCGTCGCGCAGCATGCGCACCTCATCGCTCAGCTCGCGCCATGATCCGCGGGCGAGCTCGCCGAGCTCAAGCGGTCCGAACGTCGCGCGGTGAAGCGCGATGACCGGATGCCCGACGGCTTCGAGCATGCGCCTCACCTGCCGCGTCCTGCCTCGCGCAAGCCGACGAGGACGTAGCTGCCGCTGCCCTCAAGCGCCGAGCGCGACCTCCCCCCCCGTGCCGGCGCGCGTTTCCGCTCGCGGAGGCGCCGCGCCCGATCATCTGCGCAGCGCGATGCGCCTCGTCGCCGCGCAAAAAGCTCGACGTCCGCGGGAAGGGTCACGCCGTCGCTCAGCCGCACGCCCGCGCGAAGCCGCTCGATATCGGCGCGCGTCGGCGTCCCCTCGACCAAGGCGAGGTAGCGCTTGGTCACATGGCCCCACGGGTGAAGGAGGGCGTGGCCGAGCTCGCCGTCGGTCGAGAACAGCAAAAAAGCCCCGTCGTGTCGGCGTCGAGCCTCCCCACGGGAAACAGCCCGGGGTAGGCGTCGACGTCGACGAGCTCGGCCACGGTGGGCCTGCCCTGAGGGTCGCTCATCGTGGTGACGAAGCCCCGCGGGCTTGTGCAGCATGATGGTCTTCGCGCCGGCTCGAGGCGCGACGCGCACCCCGTCGACGGCGACGACGTCGGCATCGACGTCCACCCTTTCGTCGAGTTCGGCGACCGGAACGCCGTTGACGCTCACCCTGCCCGCGACGATGATCTCCTCGGAACCGCGACGCGACGCGACGCCCGCGCGGGCGAGGAACTTCTGCAACCTCATCTCGTTCACGATCGTCACTCGTCCTCGGTCTCGAACACAAGCGAATCGAAGTCGATCTTATCGACCACGCCGAGCGTCGACGCGATGGCCTCGGCGAACATGGCCTCGCGCGAGGAGGCGTCGCGGAGGAGGCGCCTTCGCAGGCTCCGTTTCGCCGACGCCCTCGAAAAACCGCCGTCTTGAGCGGCGGCGAAAACCGGATGCGGAAAGCGGCCCTTCGTCCGAATCGTCGCCGTAGATGAGCCCTTCGGCCATAAGCCTCGCCTGCTCGTCGGTGACCGCCGCCTCGTCGCGCGTCGCGCTGAGGCGCTCGGTGATCAGCCGTCGCGTCTCGTCGTCGGGCGCGAAATCATCGAGCGGGGCAGATCGGCGGTCGAGCGCAATCCGAACTTCTCGAGGAACGCCCGCGTCGTCGCGTAGAGAACGGGGTTGCCGGGCGTGTCGGCCACGCCCGCCTCGCGCACGAGCCCCTTCTCCACCAGCGAGTTTATGGAGCTGTCGGAGTTCACGCCGCGCACCGACGCGACGCCCGCGCGCGTGACGGGCTGCGCGTACGCCACAACCGCCAGCGTCTCCATCGCCGCGCCCGAGAGCTTGCGCGTGTCCCACGAGAGCACGTACTGCTCGATGAGCTCGTGATAGCCGGATGGGTGAACAGCCTCCAGCCGCCCGCGACCTCGCGCAGCTGAATCCCGCGATCAGACGCCGCAAGCTCGTCGCGCAGCGTCGAAAGCGCGTTTTTCCACCAACGCGGGATCGCACTCGAGCATCTTCGCCAACGTGAGCGCGCCGACGGGCTCGTCGGTGACGAACAGCATCGCTTCGACGGCGCCCTTCACCTGAGATTCGGATAAACCCTGAAACATCGTCGCCCTCCCTACTCCTCGCCGATCGAGGTCAACGCGTCGTCGCCCGCCAAGTTCAACTCGCCCGACCCCTCGATGTAGTCGATGGCGATGTCCCCGAACGCCTCCGGCTGCTCGAGGCGCACCATCCGGCGCTTGTAAAGCTCGAGGATGGCGAGAAACGTCACCACGACCACCTCGGGCGGCGTCGACGCGTTCACCAGATCGGAGAAGTTCAGATGACCCCGCGAGACGATGCGGCGGTGTATGGCGCGCACGTGCACCTCCACGGAATCGGCTTCGCCGCGATGTGCTCGGACTCCAACAGGAAGACCTCGCGACGCGCCATGGCCGGGGCGGCCAGCAACGCGAGCGCGTCGACGGTCACGCCCGCCAGAAAATCGGGGACGAGGCGCAGAAAGTCCGCGTCGGGCCCGAAGGGACGCGTGTGCATGCGGCCTTCGCCGACGAAGCGGGCATGCAAGGCGGCCGCGGCGTTTTTGTATTTCTTGTACTCGACGAGCCTCTCCACGAGGATGTCGCGCGCCTCGCTCGGCGCGAGCTCGGCGATCTCTCGTCGACGGCGACGCGATCGCGCGGAATGAGGCTTTCCGCCTTGATCTGAAGCAGCGTCGAGGCCACCAGGAGGAAATCCGAGGCGACGTCGAGGTCGAGCTCGTCCATGCGCGAGACCTCGGCGAGGTACTGATCGGCGATCTCGGTGATGGAGATGGCGCCGATGTCGACCTTCTGACGGCTCACGAGGTACAACAGCAAGTCGAAGGGCCCCTCGAAGCTGTCGATGCGAACTTTATACGACATGAGAACCCCCGCCCGCCGCTACGCTATCCGAAACGGAAACAGAAGGTTGGCGAGATTGCCCGCCGTCGCATCGAGATACCACGAGAAGGGGTTGAACCCGAAGACGTAGGGAAACACCACGATGACGATCATGAAGACGGGAAGGCGTAACGCTGCACCGAGTAGTACTTGCCCATATACCGACGCGGGATGAGCAACGCGAAGATGGAGGAGCCGTCAAGCGGCGGGATGGGCAGCAGGTTGAAAAACATCAGGTACAGGTTGATCAGCGCGAACATGGGAAGAAACATCGTGTAGAAGTAATCGAAGAGCACGTTGCCGCTAAGGCCGAGATACGAGCCGAGCAGCAGATGCGCGAGCAAACCCGCGACGCACGCCATCGCAAGGTTGGCGAGAGGTCCCGCGAGTCCCACGATGAAGTCGCCCTTGCGGGGATCTTTTGAAGTACGTCGGATTGTAGGGGCACGGGCTTCGCGTAGCCGAACACCGGCCAGCCCATGACCATGAGGAGGAACGGCAAGATGACCGTTCCGAAAGATCGATCGATGTTTGACCGGATTCAACGACAGCCGTCCCGCGCGCTTGGCGGTGGGATCGCCGAGCTTGTAGGCGGCGAAGCCGTGGGCGACCTCGTGGAGCACGAGCGCGGGCACGAAGCTCAAAACGGAGCAGACGATGTAGATGAGGTATGTTTCGTTCATAGCTTTCCCAGTTTATCCGAAAGAGCCCCCGCGCCGCCTCGGGTGCAAAACGTCCACAATCGTCAACGTGAGGGCGCGATCGGAGCAGGCGAGATCACGCGGCGGAGACGCGGCGCGGCGCCGCGCCGCGCCGGCAATGGCGGCGACGCAGGGGTCGGATTCCGCGCTGAAGCCGCGCGCCTTATCGGGCTTCGCGTTCGCGCGACGCAACCCGACGACGCGCGCTTCGTCAGTCGATCATCATCTGCTGAACGTAGACGTCGTTTCTCAGCTCGCGCGCCCGCGCCGCCGAAAGCTCTCCCGCGCGCTTCATCTCCTTGATGAACTCGAGCTCACGGACAAGCGCCTGATCGGCGACGTCGTCGATGGCCTCGCCCACCGCGCGCAGAACCGCCATGCGCGCGCTGAAATCGAAGAAGCCGTCGACTTCGTCGTTTTCCGCATCCTCGACCGCGACGGCTATCTCGTCGGCGCGATCGTAGATCTCCTCGCAGCGCGCCACGACGTCGCGTGCGGCACGCGCCATGTCCGCGCTCGCGAAGGGAACGAGCTCGGCGATGCGATCGGCGTAGCGCTTCAAGACGATAGCCGTCGCAGGTTCGTCCACGTCGTCAAGCCCGAGGTCCTCCAAAAGAATCCTCGAACGCGCGTCGACCCCGCAGGCGCGCGCCGTCCCGCCCGGACGCAGGCGCATCCGACCCGCAGCACCGCCGGCGTCGCCGGGCGCGGCCCCTTCGGGCCCCTCCTCCGCAGAAGAGAAGTCGACCCCCGAGCCGCATGCGAAGCGGCCGTGCGCGCGAACGGCTCGCCCGTGACGGCGCCCGTGCGGTGCGCATCGTCTTGAATGGATGCGATCACGCGCATGAACAGGGCGATCTCGGCATCGACGACCTCACGCGTGCGCCTCGTGGATCTTGTGGGGCACCAAGCGCGGCACGGCGAAGTTCGCAAGCAGCAACGTGCACAAAATCACCCCCCGAGGCGAGCGAGAGGATCTCCTCGCGCATCGGGAACAGCTCGCCCGACGTGATGACCGCGGGCATCGTCAGCAAAAGGGACAGCGTCACACCGCCTTTGGGCCCGGCGAACGCCATAGCGAGCGTTCCTTTGAGGCTCTCCTTCGCGAAGCACGTCCGAAGGTTCGCGCCCCCGCGCACGGGCGTCGACCAGATCCATGCCAAGAACCCAGAGAAAACGCACGCCTTCGAGCACGAGGGTCACCGCGATAACGCAGACGACGAGATACGCCGCCTCAAAAGCCCCGCCGTCGACGATGGGCGCGAGCACGCGGGGGAAGCTGCATGCCCAGCATGACGAAGATCACGCCGTTGAGCACGAACTCGAGCGTCTGCACACGCTGCGCGACTGCAGGCGAAGCCGCGCGGTCTGCAGGCTTTTCTTCTGAGGCATGAGGGAGATGACCATGCCGCTGGCCACCACCGCGATGACGCCGCCGACGCCGATCTGCTCGCAGGCGAGGTAGATGAGAAACGGGATGAGCAGCTCGAGCACGACGAACACCGTCGGGTTCTCAAGCCCGGTCTTGCGAAGCAGGTTCAAAAGCCCCCAGAACGCAAAGCCCAGCGCAGCGCCGACGAAGATGCCGCCGAACAGCTCGAGCGCGAACTCCCCTCACCCGCGTGCGTCAAGGAGAAGGCTCCCGCGACCACCACGGCGATGGCGCATTGAAGCCCACCGTGCCGGTGACGTCGTTGAACAGGGCCTGCCCGCAAGCAGCGCCTCATGGCGCTTGCCGAACCGCATGTCTTTGGTAAGAGAGGTGACCGCCGTGGCATCGGTCGAGCCCATTGCGGCGCCGACGGCGAGCGCGGCGGCAAGCGGAATGGCGGGGACGAGCGCATGCAGCGTGAAGCCGACCGAGACGATGATCGCGAGGACCAAGCCCGTGACCAACGAGGCGATCCCCCGGCGATTGCGCCACATCTCCCCCGAATCGACATGACGCGACTCGTTGAAGTGCAAAGGCGCGATGAACAAGATGAGGAGGAGCTCGGCGTCTATTCCCGACGACACAGGAGTCGTGACGAAAACGGCGATGATGGAACCGAGCAGAATCTGCACGAGCGGCAGCGAGACGCCGTGCAGAAATCGATCGAGGAGGCCTCGAGGTCAAAACCGCCACGAGGAGAAAGAGGATGAGTTCGAGGGCTTCCATACGATCCTTATCAGTTCGGTTGATTTCACGGTTCGCCGATTTCCGCCTGGGCGACTCGTCGAAAACGGCGCGGACAAAGCACGCCCCACTTTACCTCCGCGAGAATACGGGCAGCTACCGCGCACGTCATTTTCCGAAGGATGTGGGAACCAGACGAGTTGAGGATATCCGAGCTGACGAAGCGCTTCGTACGAGGCGATGGCCACCGCGTTTGAAAGGTTGAGGCTGCGCCTGTCGGCACGCATGGGAATGCGCACGCAGTGCTCGCGATGCGCTTCGATCACCGCGGGTCGAGCCCGCGGCTCGCGTCCGAACACGAGGTAGCACTCGTCAGCGTACGAAACGTCGGAGAAGCTGCGCTCAACCGCTCCCGTGAACAGATGGAGCTCGTCTTCGCCGTGCGCTTCGAAAAACGCATCTGCGCACGACCAGCGTAGGATCTCGACGTCGTCCCAGTAATCGCATCCTGCGCGCTTGAGATTGCGCTCGGTCGGCCTGAAGCCCATCGGCTCGACAAGGTGCAGCCGCGCGTTGATGCACGCGCACGTGCGCGCGATGTTTCCTGTGTTCTGAGGAATCTCAGGTTCCACCAACACGATGTTGAGCATGAAAACAATCCCTTCGCCAACCTCGGAGAGTTTTTCGGCAATCGACGCGTCCATCGCGTCGTGCGCCAGAGCGACAATATGTACATAGGTATACGGCGCGCAGAGACGCCGGATGAAAAACAGCAAAAGAGCGACCTGGCGAAACGCCTCGACAAGATCAGCACGCACACGGCGACGGCCCGCGCCGTCGCCGGATGGCAAACGCGCGAACACGACGACCCCGCCGTCGCCTTGCAGCGAGCAACGAGCACGCATCTTCAGCAAAAGGGCGCGGGCTGTTTACATGGAGTGCGCGCCTACGACTTCGAGAACAAAGGATCACCGCCGATGCGACTAGCGAACGGGAGCAACGCTCATGACCTCGATCGCATCCTCTTCCGGCTTTCCAGGATGGCATTCGAGGAACATCACGCACACCCTCTCACCCGGTCAAGAAAATCCACGGAGCTGCTGCAATTCAAGAAGGAGGGGACGTCGAACATGAGCGTCGCAGGCTCACGTTCGTAAGAATCCACCGACACCGTCAAAGTCGATTCCCCTGAATCGAAATCCAGCACCTCTCCTCTCACTTCCGTCGCGTGCACGCCCCCCGCATCGCACACGCACCCGTGCTACGAAAGCCCTTGGGCGCGCCATCTCCTCTTCCACTTCCTCGTTGAGAACGAACCATTCGTCTTCGGCCTCGGCGATACGCGCCTTCAGCTTGGCATGCTCGGCGACAGCGTCGCTTGACGCGCTCTCATTAATGTAGAAATCGGGGTCGGCCATCAACGCAAGGAGCTCCTCCATGCGCGCGTTGTCGCGTTCGAGCTGCTTGTCGAGCTCGGCGATGCGCTTGCGATGGTTCTTCAGCGCGGCATAGGCGCGATTGCGCGCCTCGGCTTCGCGTCTTTTCTGCTCCTTGCTCTTCGGCGCGCTCGACTTGCCCGAACCCACCTCGGCATCGGCAGCAGCCCGATCAGACGCGCTTTGCCCTTTGACTTTCTTGCCCGCAGAGCCCGAGCGCTCGAACACCCTCGTCGACCAGCGAATGCTCATCGGGGGCGGGACCATCCAGCCGCCCCCGACTTGAACAGGTAGTAATCGTAGTCGCCCGCGTAGTCGGTGATCTTGCCGGGCTTCACCTCGACGATGCGGTTCGCCACGCTGCGAATGAGGTGGCGCGGTCGCGTGATGAACAAAATAGTGCCTCGAACTGCTGCAACGCCTGCTCCAGGATGTCGGCGCTGGCGATGTCGAGATGGTTCGTCGGCTCGTCGAGGCACAGAAGCGGCCGCGGGGCCACCAGCATCTTCGCCAACGCCAGACGGCTCTTCTCGCCGCCCGGAGAGCACGCTCACCCGCTTGTCCACATCGTCGCCCGTGAACAGGAACGCGCCCAGCAGCGTGCGCACCTGCGAGACGCTCCAACCGGGCGCCACGCGGTCGAGCTCTTCGAACACGGTGTTTCCCGAGTTCAGCTCTTCGAGTTGATGCTGCGCGTAATGGTGAGCGACGTGTGCACGCCGTACTCGATGCTGCCCGCATCAGGCGCGATGACGCCGCGATCATCTTGAGCAACGTCGACTTGCCCGCGCCGTTAGGACCCACCAGCGCGACCTTGTCCCCACGGTACATGGTGAAGTCGGCTCCATCGTAGACGGTCTTGTCGCCATAGCGCTTGGCGAGGCCGCGCGCCTGCACCACCTCGTCGCCCTGTGCGCGGCGGCTGCTTGAAGTTGAAGTGCACCGACTTCTTCTCCTCGGGAAGCTCGATGCGCTCGGCCATGATCTTTCGATGCGCTTCGCGCGGTCTTGCGCCTGCTTGGCCTTGGTGGCCTTGTAGCGGAAGCGGTCGACGAAGGCCTGCAGATGCGCCAGCTCCTCGTCTTGCTTGGCCTTCTCGGCGCGCAAGCGCTCGATGCGCTCTCGCGCGCCTTCAGGTAACCGGTGTAGTTGCTGGCAGAGGTTGGCCTCGCCGTTGTCGATCCCGGCGACGCGGTCGACCATGTTGTCCATGAACGCGCGGTCGTGGCTGACCACGATGACGGTGCCTCGTACGAGCGCAAAAACCCTTCCAGCCAGCGCACCGACTCGAGATCGAGGTGGTTGGTGGGCTCGTCGAGCAGCAGCACCTCGGGGTTGCGGATGAGCAGCTTCGCCAGCGCGATGCGCATCTGCCAGCCGCCGGAGAACTCGCTGGTCAAACGCGCCATGTCCGCTTCGGTGAATCCAAGGCCGAACAAAACGCCGCGCACCTTCGCCTCGATGGTGTAGCCGCCGAGCATCTCGAACGCATCGCGTGCGTCCCGCGGCGGCAAGCTGCGCCTCGGTGGGGCTCTCGCCGGCTCGGCCTCGAGTTTGTGGAGGCGGCGCTCGGCCTCGAGCACCTCGACCTGAGGAAGCTCATGACCTCCTCGAAGATGGGATTCTCCCCATCTCGATAGCCTCCTGCTCGAGATACCCCACGCGCGCGCCCTTCGCAAACAGGATGCGCCCCTCATCGGGATCGTCTTGACGAGATGATGTTGAAAGCGTGGTCTTGCGGCGCCGTTGGGGCCGACGAGCGCAGGCGGTCGTACTCCTCGAGGCGAAACGTCACGTCGTGGAACAGCTGGCGTCCGCCGTAGGACTTTGGAAATATGCTCGGTCTGCAGAATCATATGCCTGTGATGTCGCTTTCGAATAACCGACGGGGCTCGCAATAACCGCTCTGCGCAAGCGAAAGCCCGTTCAACTCCACTTCACAAACGCACTATTTTACCTAAAGGTGAAAGCGAAGTACAGATGAGCGGCGACGGGCGCGGATGGCCTCGCGCGCACGACGCGGCAGACGCGAGAACGGCGCGCGAAACGACACGCGGCCGCCGGGCGCATGCGGGCGCGCCCTACCGTGCGCCCTCGTGCGAGCAGGAACCCCCGGCAAGCTCGTAGGAGGTCGAACGCCCTGCGCCCACCTGCGCAAGTACCCTCCTTCACCAAATCGCCGAGGGCCGCCTCGATGGGTGAGGTGCTCACGTCCGACAGCGCGAGCGCCCATCGCGTTTCGCGTGAACCCGGGGTTCTCGCTGAAGAACATGCGCACGCGCTCGGACTTGCTCGGGTGACCCCCCGTCGCCAAAGGCGTGAGCGCAAGCAACTCCGCGTAAGCGCAGCTCAGCTTCTCAAGCCAATACGCGACGAAAGGCTCGTAGGAGTTTCGAGACCGATCCCACCCCGCAGCGCAGGCGTTGAGCGCATCGTAGTACGCCATGGCGTCTTGCTCGAACAGCCGATCGAGGCTCACGTACATGCAGACGTCGAAGCCGCTTTGCACCAGCATCTGATGAGCCAAAAGCCGCGAGACGCGCCCCGTCCCTCGTCGAAGGGCGAACGCACATCAAATCGACCATGAACACGGCGACGAGGACGACGGCGCGACTCGGATTGCGCTCGAGGGCATCGTCGAGGCGCGTCGCACATCGCACCGAGGTGAAGGGGCGTCTCGAACGCGGCGACGGGGCTGACCTGCACGCTGCGCGGCTTGCCGTCGACGATCATCTGCGCATGATCGCGCCTCCTGTAGCGGCTCTTCCCGTCGAAGCCGCGCGCGTAGAACAGGTCCTCGTGTGCGGCGAGCGCATCGCGCGTGCTCACATGGGCCCTGTTCCAGCTTCGGGCGCAGCGCTCGCGCGAGCGGCCGCGGCGGCGCTCACGTGACGACGGGCCGCCGCCGCTGCTGGCGCTCGCCCCTCGTATCGTTGGCCGTCGGCGCGTCGTCCGCCGCGGAGATCCACTAGCCCGCTCTATGCGACGCAACGCGCGCGCATAGCCGTGGCTGACCTTCGAGGTCGCCCTCGGGCTCCGGCGCCCTCGAGCAAACCCAGCACGCGCGCGTCGTCCACGGCAAAGGCCCTCAAGCGCGCCGAAGCGCCGACGGAGTCGGCAACGCGCGATCGCGCAGCCCGAGCAGATCGGGGTGGGCACGCTTGACCACCTCCACCCTGCCTTGCACTCGAAAAGCTCCCCGACGAGCTCCTCGCACCGAACGAAGAACCGATCGATCTGTCTTGCCGTAGTCGAACGTCCGCATGACGACTCCTCCGGCGACCCCGCGCCGCCATCCGCAAAGAAAACGCTTTCTCTGCCCGTATTATGCACAAACGCGCATGTCGATTGGGCAGATTAAGGAAAGCCGAATGATCCGCGTTCGGAGACAATTATCGCGACGCACGTGATTAAATGAAGCCTGGGTAGAGCGCGGACTCACCGCGCCCCTCATCGCAAAGGGAGAATGCCATGGCAAAAGCAACTTGTCGTCGACCCGAAACGAGGGTGCGTTTCGTGTCGCACCTGCGAAGCTCATCTGCTCGTTTCAGCACGGCGAGTTCCCAATCGAACATCAGCGTCTTCGCCTGAGCATGCTGCGGTCACAATGCCCGTCATGTGCCTGCAATGCGAGGAAGCGCGAAGTCACCCGCAGGGGCACTCACCCCGCCAGCAAAGACAGCGTCGTCCACGACGGAGCAAATGCATTATGCAAGATGTGCGTATTGAGCGCATGCCCGCTCTCGGCAACATGAATTTCTCTTGCTTTTGCAGTGTTCAAATGCGACGACATGTGCGGAGGCGATCCGCAATGCGCCCTGTTCGCCGACGGCGCCATCGCCGTCGTCCGGGCAGTTGCCAGCAACTTTACCGCCGACAGGCTCAAGCGATGGTAGAGATAACCGCTGACTATAAAACGTGGATCGGACATCCGTGGCGATGAGGGCCTTACGGTAATGGCG
>VOFH01003256.1_pt1 | contig 31278 bp, 56 predicted proteins | sample 5384091 | NCBI WGS metagenome assembly VOFH01 (sample SAMN12384727, study PRJNA508395) | human gut metagenome | isolation source: healthy gut G | host: Homo sapiens
ATTTTTCTTTTGTGTAGGTTATATTTTAGCCAAGTATATGTCTAGCACTATCACTTAACTAATAGTTTATATGTTCCTTAGTTCAGGCCATGTTTTACGCGGTCGTGTTCTTCTGCACGTTTTGCGTCGTTGAATCGGTCTGTTGTACCTACAAGGTAACCTGTGATTCGACGGATTCTTTCAAATTTCACGCCTTCACTTACTACTGCACTATTTGCTGCTGCATCCGCATTCCTGAGTTCTTCTCCAGTCATGTTCAATTCCTCCTGCCATAATTTCTTCATCCGTGTACACCGGTACATTCGGATATTTCTTTCTGAGTTCCTTAAGGAAAACCAGGCTGACCGGTTCTCCTTCTTTACGTCCGCATCGCGGACAGATATCATCTATAACGCCTGTGTATCCACACACCGGATCATTGGTCTACCGGATGGTTCACGGAACCATAACCGATGCCCTGCTCCTTCATGTATCGGATCACAGATTCAAATGCCTTCAGGTTCTACATGTGTCACCGTCCAACTCGACATAGCTGATATGTCCCGCATTGGTCAGTGCATGATAAGGTGCCTCCAGCTGAATTTTCTTATAAGCCTTAATCGGATAATAAACAGGCACATGGAATGAGTTAGTATAGTACTCTCTGTCTGTTACGCTCGGAATCTTGCCGTATTTCTTCTGATCAATCCGGAACAAAACGACCGCTTAAACCTTCTGCCGGTATTTGCCAGCAATGTAAAAGTTCAGGCCTGTTTTCCGGGATTCTTCATCCATACGATTGCATATGACCGATGATTTCAAGTCCCAGCTTCTGGGATCTTCTGATTCACCATGATGCTTGCCTGTCAGTGCCTTCAATGTCTCTGCCAGACAATGAATCCGACGCTCAATGTACCCATGCTTCAGAAACCTCTGCTACACTGTCATCCATATCCAGATGTTCTGAATCCAATCCAGATACCCTGTCCCATCAGGAACGGATAGTTTCTGACAACCTTGGAGCACTGAATCTTGAAACGGTGTAAATCAGCTGACGGATAACAAGATCTATCATATCATCCAATGACTTGAAAAACTTTGTCAATGTCGCCATGGGCTTCGATACCCAGACATGACGGCAGGTTAATGGATGTGAACTTAAATTGCCTCTGCCGCAGGTTACTTCCTTGGTCGGATCGTAGACATTGCCCATAACCCTTGTACGGCAACCCATGTAAGCAACTTCTGTATTATAATCACCCGGACGATAATACTGAAGATTAAACGGCGCATCAATAAAACTGAAGTTTGGGAACAGACGCTGCGCAGAAGTCTTTAAAGCCAACTGGAACAGGTCATGTTCGGATCACCCTGATTGAAATTCACACCTTCCTTAACCTTAAAAATCTGAACCGGGAAGATTGGTGTCTCTCCGCCGCCAGGCCATCCTCTGTAGCTGTCAACAGATTCCTGATCACCATTCTGGCTTCCTCGGATGTATCTGCTTATAATTAACAGAGCTGAACGGCACCTGGGCACCGGCACGGGAATTCATAGTATTCGATTATGGATCAGATTTCCATTGCCTGATGGGTTTGCTTCTCTGTCGTCTTCAACGCTTCAGCAACAGCAAAATCATGTGCCTTCTTCAAATCTTCCTCTGAAATTTCCTCTGGTTTCAGATCCAGCAAAGCTCTGCCGTAAGCATCCATATTGGCAATACGCAGTTCCTCTGTAATCTCGGATTTCCGCACGGCAACAATAGCAGCTGCCTGATCATCATCAATGCCAGTCTCTAATCTCATGCTGGCTGCCAGCCATGTATAATATTCCTTGGCATACGTCTTCTTCACGCCGTCTGCCATCGCATAATCAGTTCGGAACGCTCTGTCCGCCATGCATCTCTCGTTCTGATTGGCCTGGATTGTGATACATGCCAGTGCTGCATAGCTGATAATGGACTGAGGCTCTCTCAAATGACCGTGCCGGTTGAAAAACCATTCTTAAACAGCTTGATCAGATCGATCTGACAGCAAGTCTCTGTCAGCATATAGAAATCCTTTGTCATGGATAAGCGGATATCACCATTGATATGGGCTGCTGCGATATCCTTTCCGGCAAAACATAATTATCAACGAAATACTTCGCGCCCTCTGAACCGTATTTCAGCATTGTACCCATGGCCCGTATCACCATAATTTGCGTTTTCTCGCTTGATATCTTCATCCATGGCACTGAATAAGTCAGCTTAGAATAAATATCCATCAGATCGATTCCGTCTGGCGGATCTTCGTATGCTCAGCACGATAGAGAATGTATGCCTTGGCAGTTCGCATAATCAAACGGATCAACGTCTCCTCCACAACATCCTGTACATACCAACTGTGACAACTTCATCCGGGTTCAGCTTGACTGCACACTTTCTGTGTCAGGTAAGACAGATCAGCCGGTTCCATCACCTCATCTTCAACTGCCATATTGGCTCTATTGATAGCATTCAGAATCTTCACTGAATCAAACGCCACCATCTGGCCATTTCTTTTTGTATCTTCTATCATCCGTTTACGCTCCTCTATAGTCTATTTGCTATAAGCTATAAGCCTTCAATCGCACATGATCTGCGCTTTGTTTTCCGGTCCTAATACTTTATTTTGAATTTGTTTTATGTTCGTATATATGGTGTTTATCAATCTCACATGATACAACATTTAGTATTATATTGTGATTTCAATAGAATGTCAATGCTATTGACAGTGTTTTATAATTTCATACTTCATACTGTATGTCTCTTGCTACAGTTGCTCCTGTTCCACTTACCGATTCAGTATTCCATATATCCGACGGCTGTCTGCAATCGCTACAGGATCATATGATGCCAGTAATTCACGCTTTCTGAATCCCCAGCTCACCAGTATACAGTCCATTCCTGCATTGCGGGCTGTCGCAGCATCCACCTCAGAATCTCCGATGTACATACAGCATGTTCAACGGTGGAACCCAGGACGCTCCAAGGCTGTAAAAAACTGTGTCCGGCGCAGGTTTCTTCCTGATCCCGGCAGCCTCATTCTCACCAATAGATACCGGAAGCAGCTCTCGAAATAACATCTGCTGAGCTGACATACGGCGTCATGAAACTTGTTGGACACAATGGCCATCTTGAAGTGTTCTGCCTGCAGCTGCTTCAAAAGTTCAGGTATTCCGTCATAGGCACGTGTTTTCACCTCTGAATGTGCGGCATAGTAGGCTTTAAACCACTCATAGATTGCCTGAAAATCCTTTGCTTCCTTTCCTTCCGCACTGCCCTGTCCATCAGATTCAGCACGCCGTTGCCGACAAACCGATCGACTTCATCCAATGTCCGCTCCGGTCTTCCAAAATGCTTCAGCGCTAAAATTGACACCATCTGCCAGATCCTCCAGTGTATTTAACAGTGTTCCATCCAGGTCAAAATAACTGTATCATATCGTCTGCTCATTTTACCTCCGTTGTGCCGAAAAATTCCGTAATGCCTATTATACACCTTTATTTTCCCTGCACAGTATTTTTTGCTCAATACTTTTGCCATTTACTGGTAGAACTAGTTTGTTTCCTTTATACATATTTCTTTTCAAAATGTCGTTTTTTTTCATCCTTTTTCCGAATCTCTTTTCCTTATCTGCCTTTGCCAATATGCCTCTTGATTTTTGAAAAAACGCTGTATAGTAGTAACCATGATATAGATTAATACATTTTCAATAGGAAGAAAGAGAGGCGATTTAAATGACTGACAGAAAATATAGATCCTACAATTTATACCACACGTCCTACGGATGAGCGGTCTCGAGAAAGAAAACCGCGTTTACGACCTTCTTGGAAGAATTGAGCATACCTTTTGTCCGCATTGACCACGACGCTATGAACACCATTGATGAATGCTGTGGATGTTGACAAGTTTCTGTGTCGAGATTTGTAAGAACCTGTTCCCTGTAATTCACAGAAACGAAGTTCTACCTTCTGATGATGCCGGGACACAAGAAATTCGTCACACGGATTTCTGCAAACAGATCAGATTCATCCAGATTATCCTTGCTCCGCCGGAATATGGAAGCCTAATCTTTGATCTGACCCCGGCTCTGCAAGTATTCTCGGACTGATGAATGATCACGAGCACCATGTGTTCAGCTTTGTCATGGATCAGGAAGTTGTCGATCAGCCATTGATCGGATGCCACCCATGCATCAACACTTCCAGCCTGCACATTGGCCCAACGACGTTCTGATACAAGTTCCTGCCACGAAACACGGCGTTCTTTACGTGAACCTCTATATTGTATGATGCAGACTGCACATTCTGATGTAAATTGATGTCATAAGACTGACTTGATGATCAAAGCTTACTGATACCATCTTGCATCATCGATATCGACAGTCTTTTCTTTTAAAGCAATCTTCATTCGAAAGCCGCATTACATCTGCAGTGCGCACAATCTTGTACTCATCCCCCATCTGAAAATACGGGCAGTTATAGGTATCCTGCATGAAATGGGCCATTTCATCCTCATCCAGATCCACTTCACAGGTATAGCACCATAATCTTCATCATAGGTATAATTCATACATATATCGCAACTTGAGATCTTTTTTCTTTCTGTTTTCTTGTTCATCATCCGTCTCCCTCAAAATAATATTTACATTTGTCACTATTTTGGTGTAAACTAAATCTATTAATGACTATTACTTGTTTAAAAGAAGGTTTTTCCATGTGTCTATTATACCACGCATTTAAACAACGGAATATTTTTTATCACTATATTTTTGAAGGAAGATGGATTTTATCCATCTTCCTTTTTTGTTTTATCACAGCAAAGGAGTAGCATACCATGCAAAAAGAACATCTCAAAAACCTTCACAATTTTTGATCATTTCCCTGGCAATCTGATTTATACTGTCTGTTGCCTTTTTTTATTCTTCCGAATAATCTGATCACCGGCGGCACAACAGGACTGGCGCTTTTCGGTCAATATATATTCCATATACCGATCACAGCCTTTGTCTATGTCTTCAATATTGCCATGTTCCTTCTCGGTGCCCGGTCCTCGGCAAAGCATTTGCCCTGACAACAACCTCAGCACATTTGAGTATCCGTTTTCTTAAGCATCCTGCAGCTGCTGTCCAGCCGTGTAGGCCTCTGACAGATGACATGATGCTTTGCCACCCTTTTTGCCGGTGCAGGTATCGGTATCGGCCTGGGCTTGTTATTCAGGCCGGTGCCTCCACAGGCGGTATGGATATTCCACCCTTGTCATTGAGAAGAAGCTCGGTTTCCGGTTTCCGTCAGTCTGTATTTATTTGATTTCCTGCATACTCATCCTGCAGATTTTCATTTCGACAGAGAACAAGTGCTCTACGGCATCCTTCTGGTTGTTCTTACACCGTTATCCTGGATCGCCTGCTCATCAACGGCAAACGTCAGATTCAGCTGAAGATCATCAGTCCGGAGTATCAGCAAATTAACAAAAATCCAGACAGATCTGGATCGCGGAACAACCCTCCTTTCTATCGAAGGCGGTTATACCGGCCGTCCAACCTATGCTGTACTGACGTTTGTCTCCCCCGTGAACTTTTAAACTTCAGGAGCTGATCCATGCCACTGACCCAAACGCCTTCATTACCATCAATGAAGTCCGTGAAGTTCGCGGCCGCGGTTTCTCCCTGCAGAAGGAATATCACTAATAAACAGGACATACTTCCAGATGTTCTAATATACAAAAAGGCATTCCCGATGAAGAGAAATGCCTTTTGCTATTTGACACCGGTACGTGTGCCCGCTTTGAGTGCACCTTTATCGCATCGGTTGCCCCATGAATCGATCAGCATGTCATCTCTGTATACACAGATGATCTCGCAATTATTCGGACAGCGTCCGCAGTTGATCTCTCTTGTCTTAAATACCATATCTTCAACAGAGAAATCAAAGACTTTCTTCTTATTGCCCTTTCCTGCCAAAATCGCAATACCGAGGGCACCCATGAGATGTCCGTTCTCATCCACGATGATATCGCAGCCCAGCGCCTTCTTAAAAGCCTCCACAACACCGATATTCTTGCTCACACCGCCCTGAATACAACCGGTGAAACAATCTTCTTGCCTTTTACCCACATTGTTCAGATAGTTGTTGACAACAGAACGGCAGAGACCGGCAATAATATCCTCTTTGGTATGGCCCATCTGGATCTTATGCACCAGATCCGATTCCGCAAAACCGTACATCTTGCCGCCAACTGCGTAGGGTGTTTGGATGTCAGAGCGATCTTGCCGAAATCTTCGACTTCCACGCCCAGACGCTTTGCCTGGCTTGAAAGGAAAGAACCTGTTCCGGCTGCACAACGTATTCATCGCATAATCCACAGCAACGCCGTTTTCCACAAGGATAATCTTGGAATCCTGTCCGCCAATTTCAAGAATCGTCCGTACATCCGGATAAAGTGTAGTTGTTCCCACTGCATGGGCCGTGATCTCATTCTTTCACCATGGTTGCGCCCAGCATGGCACCTACCAGCTTTCTGGCACTGCCTGTCGTACCTGCTGCCACGATCTGATATTTCTTTGTCAAACTGCTTCCTCCAGAAGCTCGATCAGTTTTTTCGCTGTGCCCATCGGATCGCCTTCTGTCCAAATATATTCACTGGCCAGAATCTTGTAATTTTTATCTATAATAACACCTTTGGTCGAAATCGAACCTATATCAACACCAAGATATGCCTCTTCCATTTAGACAACCTTCTTTCTCATACTTATCATGTCGTAAATGCTTCCACACGGGTCTCAAGTCCCGTATCACTTGTCTGTGAATCGTAAGTCAGGTATAATACCGGTATCTTATAATCCGCACTGATATTCTGAAGAATCGGCATAACGTCAATCTCCCGGTGTACAGCCTGCAGATTTCACATGAATGATACCATCAAAGCCATTGACCGCATAATTCTTCGCACACCAGATATTGGCTGTGGATGTCGGTCCCATCTCATACTGACAATATTCGGCAATCTGAACGCCAAGATTCTTCTGTCCTTTATAGTGCAGATTTCGATTGGTAATATTCATCCAGCGATGCACTTCCACACCCATATCCGCCAGCTTCTGTTCAAGATCCAGATTGGAGAAAGGATCCATGACGGTAAAATATTCTCCGACGATACCCACTTTAAAGGCTGCCCGGCTTGTCCATCGGAATACGGTTAAATTCACGTTTTGCTTCATGATAGCCTTCCTCCACATCCTTCTTGACTTGCCATATTCATCGCCAGATAAAAATCTGTCCAACGCTTTCTTATAGTCACCTTTGTTGAGTTCAAAACCGCAATTTCTGTAGTATTCTGCCTCAATCTCATCGATATATTCCACCATCTTCAGACCCCTCTGCAGCGGCCAGTGTAAACTTTGCCAGACTCATCTTCGGATTGATCCGGACGCAGCGCCTTCAGATAATCTCTGTTCTGCCCGTTGTATATTCTGCCAGATTGATCATCTCAAAATTATAGCCGAGATCACGGATAATCTGTTCCTGAAGTTCGCCGTAATAACCCAGGCGGCATAATCCCATGGTCATAACCAGGTATCTGCACCTGCTTCCAGTGCATCGATCATACTTCCTAATGTGCTTTTAAAAGGTGCACAGACATAATCCGGGCTGTATCTCGAACCAATCTCCAGTGTCCGCCTTGTCATCTTCTGGCGGCATGATAACCGTGTCCAGACCGCATTCCACAAAGTAGCGAACCACACTGTTGTAATTAGCTACCATTGGAAATGACACCTTCTTTTTTCCTATGTCCACAGTACCCTTCTTCAGCTTCAGGATATCCGTGAAGTTTCCTAAGTCTCGTCTCCAGTCCGGCGGTACCATCCTGATTGTCCAAAACAATATTCAGAATCGGAAGTCCGGTGAACTTACGAATGATCATCTCATTCACCATAGAACTGGTCCGCACGGAAATGCGCTGAGGAGAATCAGACCATCCACCTTGTCACGATGCATCTGGATACTTTCCCACCAGTTCACGGCCTCAGCTCCCACTTCAGCGTCTTTTGATACCTTCGCACTCTGCTTCAGTGCTTCCCTTACGATCTACAACATCTGCGCGGATCGGCGTCACTTCCATCCCCTTCAGGTAATCAATAACAGGCTGTCCGATGTAAGCATCGCCTAACACATAACTGTGGGCAACGATCAATACCTTAATACTTGTGACTTATACAAAGCTTCCTCTTCGTGAACCTTCTTCTTCCAGTCTTCACTTCGTTCCTCTTCGCCCTCTTATAAGCCTTCTGTGCCGTCTTCTCCTATCATAGCCGAGAGCTGTTCCGAGATCCACAAAAGCCTTTCTTCATCAATCTTCTGAAGGGCATCTACATTGTAGGCAACAAACTTTGATCCGTATTACGGAACACATTACAGACAACGTCATATAGTGATTCAAACTTCGTACACATATTCCGGTGCAGACCGAAATTGCTGATTCTCGGAACAAGAATATAATCACACTCTTCCGATCAGCGACTGAATATGGCCCAGATAAATCTTGGTGGAAAGACAGGCTTCATCAATTGCCAGTGCTGAGCCCGCTTCAATCATCGCTTTATTGGTAGGCTTGCTGACAATACCCTCTTCATACCCAACGCTGAAAAAATGACTTCCACAACACTTCATAACGATCATACAGCATCGCCCTTTGGCAGTCCGATCACAGGTGCCTTCACACTGATGGCTGCCGTACTGTTTCTTTCCTTCATCTCTATATCCTTTCTGTGTATGCACATCTAAAATTCATTTCACTTTTTCTTTGCGTCAGCGGCCTTTTCCGCCTCCTGCACACTATATTATCATTTTAATGAAACGTAATGTCAACATACGATTTTCACCATTTGTCGCATACATTTTACTGACATTTTCCGACTGTTTTTTCTTATGATTTTTCCTTGAAAAAATATCTGTTTTCATAAATTCAGAGCACAGAAAAGCTGATGCCTTATTCTCTGTGCATCAGCTTCTCTTATTGCTTATCAATACGCTTTGTGTCCTATGTATAATCCCGGCAAAGCCCGTCCGATATTACTTTTGCAGCGGCCGTTCTCTTCTTCAATTCATGTGGATAATAATGTTCTTTTGTCAGGCATAATCACTGTACCCACGCCGATAATACTGAAAAATCTCCACCAACAGCGCATGGGCCATCTTTGATCCCAGAATATGCACCCTCGGCACCCCCCTGCTCAATCATCTGAAGGGCATAGGTCACTTTCTGAAGCAGTCTGCCCTCAAACTTTCCTGCTACATACATCTTGACCACCTCATCACGGGTCATCTGTGAAATAATATGGCCTTCATCATCTCTGATGCCGTCTTCTTTGCCCAGGAAAAGCACCCTCTCTGCACCGGTTGACACGGCAATTTCTTTCGCAGCCTCTTCCGGCAGAATCGGTGTGTCCTCATTGTCAATATCATTCGGCGTAATAACGGAATATAATCATTGTCCAATGTCATATGAATAGTCTGCAGATCGATACCGCAGATACCCACTGCCTTTACCCCGCAGAATTCAATCATCTTGGCAATACGTTTGTTCTCACGGAATTTGTCATGTCCCATCTTAGTATCGTGAACAACAATCGGACGCATACCGATGGATTTCATCAACGCAATGTCACGCATAACTTCCTGTTCTTCCTCATCGGTCAGGATATTGCTGCATCCGAAACTGATAATAATAATCTTCTGGTTAAAATCTCTGATATATGGCAGAGAATCTACTAGAATCTGTGCCTTATCTTCTATTTCATGGTATAAATTATGATCCATTTCTTATCCTCTTTTCATACTTACATGGATTCTATGGGCGAATGTTCGCATTGATCTGTTGTGCCTCATTCTCCCCTGTCCTGTCCACCAATTCATTCCGGCCGCAGAACATACATTATCATTATAATTCCATATTTTGTATAAAATTGCAATACAAATACATACCCTTCCCAAAATTTGTGGTATTATCGTTATTGTTCAGCGCCGGTCATCACCGTTCTGAACTATCCTATTAAAATGATCCAGGAGGATTCCCATGAATATATATGAAGTACAACCGATTTTTAGCCATCCGACACATCCTTTGAGCTGACCATCGATGCGCCGGGTTCCAAAGCATTACCAACCGCGCTCTGATGTTGGCCGCCCTTGCCAATGGTGAAACGCTGCTGAAAGGCGCCCTGTTCAGTGACGATTCCAGGCACTTCCTGCAGTGTTTAAAGGATCTTGGTTTTGATGTCGTGTTTGATGAACCGGCCCATACCGTTCGCGTCACAGGTCTTGGCGGCCGCATCCCGAAAGAAACAGCCGCTATCAATGTCGGAAGTGCCGGAACCGCTGCCCTGTTTCTGACAGCCATGTTGGGAAGCTAAAGGTGTCTGGCATCTGGATGCTTCCGAACAGATGAAGAAGCGTCCCATGGCTGCCCTTTAAACATTTTAACAGATCTGGGCTGCCGCATTGACTGCCATGAAAAGGAAGGCTATTTTCCATTTACCATCTATTCAGAAGGTATCACCGCTTCAGAGGCCACTGTAGATATCGGCGACAGCAGTCAGTTCTTATGCCCTTTTCATGGCTGCTGTGATGATGGATCATGATTTTGCCATTCATATCACCGGCAATCATGGTTTTCCTATATTCATATGACCACCGCCATGATGCGTCAGTTTGGTGTCGAAATTTCTGTTTCTGACGATCAGACATGGCGAATCCAGGAAATGCTGCTTATCAGTCACAGGATTATCAGATTGAACCGGATGTATCAGCTGCCGCCTATTTCTACGGCATGGCTGTCCTCTCCGGCGGCAATGTCCTTGTCCGACACGTTCACTTTGATTCCCTGCAGGGAGATGTGGCACTGCTTCGCACCTTCGAGAAAATGGGCTGCAGTGCTGGGATACACCGAAGGTATCCGTCTGACCGGTCCTGCACAAAGGCAGACTCCACGGCATCGATATCGATATGAACAGCTTTTTCCGACCAGGCTTTGACCATGGCTGCTATTGCGCCATTTGCCGACAGTCCGACTTTTATCCGCGGCATCGGCCATATCCGTCTTCAGGAAAGTGACCGCATGGCTGCGATCGGGAAAATCTTTCCCGTATGGGTATCCATGCAGCATTCAAGGCAATGATATCTATATTGAACCCGGCACCCCGCATGCGGCCACCATTGAAACCTATGACGACGTGTGGCCATGGCCTTTCACTGACGGACTTCTGCACACCGGGCACCATCATTAGTAACCCGCTTTGCTGCCGGAAAACATTTGAAAATTATTTTTGACGTACTGGATGCGATCTGTCGAAACTATCTGAAATAATTTTTGCACACATTTATCATTCATTCAAAGGAAGCGACCAAAATCCGCAGATTCTGATCGCTTCCTTTTATTTACTTTGACATATTTATTTCGACATAAGACAGATTCACCATACAAAATTGATTTCAAGCCGAAAGACAAACCATTGGCCGGTATGCCGGGCTCTAAACACTTTATTCTACTGTAACAACTTTTGCCAGGTTTCTTGGCTTATCAACATCCAGACCTCTGTCCATGGATACATAATATGCCAGCAGCTGCAATGCTGCCGAGGCAGGAATGCCATTGCCACATCATCCATGGCAGGAAGCGTGAACACATGTGTATAATCTGCATCTGCCAGATCAATGCCGTCCTTAACCAGTATCACAACACTTGCACCGCGGGACTGAACCCTCTGATGTTAGAAAGCTCCTTATCGCGGACACGTTCCTGTGTTACAAGGGCAACAACCGGTGTCTTCTGTGATCAGTGCAATTGTACCATGCTTTTTAATTGCCGGATGCATAAGCTTCTGTATGAATATAAGAAACTTCCTTCAGCTTCAGTGCACCTTCAAGAAGGATGGCATAATCAAGACCACGACCCAGCATGAAAGCATCTTTGGCTTCCAGAAGGCCTCTGGCAATGTGATGCATCTCTTTCTTTTTCTGTCCAGTACCTGCTGAATGGCGTCCGAGCCTGCATCAATGCATCAACAAAGGATTTTTCCTGTTCTTCATTAAAGGCACTCGCACAACAGCCATACGGTTGATTCAATAAATAATGCCATCTGTGTTGTATAAGCCTTTGTACTTGCAACAGCAATCTCAGGACCTGCATAAGTGTACATGACATAATCACTTTCACGGGCGATAGAAGAACCCCTTTACATTGATCACTGCAATACTTTTCGCACCCTGGCTTTTTGCATACTTCAGCGCTTCCAGTGTGTCAATGGTTTCACCGGACTGGGAAATTGCCAGAACCAGTGTCTTGTCATCAATGACAGGATCCATATACATAAACTCAGATGCGTATTCCACATCCATATGCATACGAAGATTTGAACCAGAGACTGTGCAACCAGACCGGCATGCATTGCTGTACCGCATGCTACCACGCAGACACGTTCACAGTTCTTCAGAACACCATCCGGCACACCGTCTGCTTCCAGAGAAATGCGTCCATCCACATATCTAGGTGCCAGTGTTGCCTTGATTGCTTCTGGCTGTTCCATGATTTCTCCATATAGAATGGATAGTTGCCTTTGCCTGCTCTTTTTTGTTGTATCCCAGTCAATATCCAGGAATTCTGCCTCGCAAAGTTCATTCTTCATATTATAAACACGGATGTCATCTGTATGCAGTTCAACGACGTGATATTCAGGAACTACCATATAGTTTGTTGCCTGACCGCCAAGAGCAGCCACATCAGATGCCAGCATGGTACCGTCTTCACGATAAGCAGCAACGATTGGGCTGACATTACGGATAAAAAATCACATCCGATATCATCAAAAATAACTACGGGCAAAAGTACCTTTCAGGCATTTCACTGTCTGAAAAGTGCTTCGTGCGGATCACCCGTATAAAACGGTTCAATCACCGCAGCAACAACTTCACTGTCTGTATCAGAAATCAGTTCATCCGCCAGGCCAAAATGATCCTTCAGCTCTTCATGCAATTCTCAATACCATTTAGAACCAATGTGACACGTCCTGCACGATGCGGATGTGCATTCACATTGCTGACACCGCCATGGGTTGCCCAACGTATGACCAATACCGCAAATACCATTCACCGGATTAGCCTTCCATACCTTTTCAAGGTCTGCTACTCTTCCGGCACGCTTACGGATCTGCACTTGGCCGTTTGTCTCATCAACAATTGCCATACCGGCACTGTCATAACCACGATACTCCAGCAGTTCCAATGCATCAAGAATCTGTTTTGCAAACACTCTGTTTACCTGTATAACCTACTATTCCACACATAATTTTTCCTCACTATCTATAGTCTATCGGACTGTCTGCACAGTTCCGATATTTTATAATCATTTCGTCATTTCATTCTTAAAATATGGTAACTGTTCAGAGTTAACCTCCAAAATGCTACGCATTTTATACCCGTTTTTGAAATTTTGCTTGGCTCTGAACAGTTAAAAAATATGACTTATCAGTTCCCGTTATATTGTTTTTGTTTTGCAGTTGCCTGCATATTTGTCAATATATACGCACCGGGCTGTACGAAAGGGCATCCGCCGAATCTTCGATCACCCTTCTCCTCGTTAACCGGGTCACCCGGTACATGGCGCTTAAAGAAAAATTATGGTGAATCCATCTATTCAATTGTCAAAGTTTCTTTTGTATACTATAACAAGTCAGCTGTTTTGTCAAGTTTTCTTTATCTGCAGACCTGATTTCGGCGCACTTCCCTGATATTATCCTAAGCAAACGTCTGCACCACCCAATAAATTGCTCCCAGTACCCAGCTGGTGACAATGCCGTACAGGATCACTGGCCTGTACAATAAATATCTTGCAGCCCACACCAAAAACTTCTCCTTCAGCTTTAAATTCCAGTGCACATGCTGCCACCGAATTGGCAAAGCCTGTAATCGGCACCAGATAGCCCGCACCGGCAAATTTTGTGATGGGCCCCACCCAGTTCAGACATGTCAGGATCACACTGATCAATATTAACGACAGCGTTGTATATCCTGACACCTCATCCTTCATAAGTCCCATACTGCCGTACCAATCCGAAAACATCTGCCCGATGGCGCAAATGAAGCCTCCGCTAACAAATGCTTTCAGCATATTTAAAAGGCAGTTATGTTTCGGAGTTACCTGCTTCACGTAATCATTATATCGTTTATCCCGCCTCTTCCTGGCAGCCTGTTTTTCATCTTCCATCCGTTTTTCACCTTTTTTGTCTGTTTTTCATTTTTGTCTGCTTTTCACTTTCCATCTGTTTCATTCACACCTTCTTCTGATCAATCAGTATCCCGCCTCCATATTCTTCAATCTATACCTGCTTTTATTTTATACTGGCATTTAGGTCAATATGAAATACCACATCCAGGCCCCCAGTGTTTTGCCGACGGCCATCCAGAAAATGACGACACCGATGCCCTGACGGATACCGATTCTTTTTTGAAAAACACCGGCAACGCATCCAGCACCTCTGCAATCGTCCGATCAGACACCCGATAAATATCCTCGACCAGAAGGCCTGCTGCACCTGCCAGAAACATCCCTGCCGGTATTTTTACTGCTGTATCTGTCAGCCAGACTGCATTACCAAGCGCACCACCCAGCACAAACATCCATTCATACCATCCGCCATAGGCCGTCGTGTGAGTGATCGTCGCCAACTGATGGGGAATTCCCTGTAATTACAAGGAAGGTAAATAATCCCGCCGCCACTGCGATTCCGCCCGACATACCGATCCCCATAAAATCAATGCCTTCATTTTTCTGTTCCTCCATTAAAAACTTTTTTCTGCAGCCTTCTAAATACATCGTTATTTCGAAAATGATGTATTAGTCAAGATCCGCCAGGATTTCCTGCGCAATTTTTCTTTCATTGAACGGCAAATAGTCTCCCTTTGATCTCCTGATACTGTTCATGGCCCTTTCCCGCCGGGATCAAAATATCTCCCGGCCGTCCCTGTGCCAGCATAAACCGCATGGCTTCTTTACGATCAACCATCATTTGATATTGTCCCTTTGTTTCCTTCATTCCCTCCTCAATTGTCTGCATAATCCGCTCCGGTTCCTCATATCTTGGATTATCCGATGTAATCACTGTAAAGTCTGCATATTTTCCCTGCCACACAGCCCATCTCTGCGCCTTGTTGCTGATCTGCCTCCGCCGCATCCGAAAAGAACCCACAGTTGTCTCGGATGATACCGGCGCATCGTCTCCAGTATATTTTTCAGACTCATGGCATTATGGGCATAGTCGATCAGAAGCAGATATCCCCTGTCATTGTCAATAACTTCCACCCTTCCGGGAACACGGATTGTCTTCAGTGCTTTTCGGATAATCTCCTGATCAATACCATAGTGTCTGCATACGGTGATTGCCGCCACTGCATTATAAACAGAAAACTCCCCGGTGCTGATACTGCATATTCTTCCCCATTGACTTTTAAAAATGTACCTAATTGTCCATTACGGTTGACTAACATTATATCTGAAGCCTGAACATCCGCTTTTTGCCTACAGCTATAGGTACAAACCTGACATGAGGCATCTTTAAATATTCCTCATAATAGGGATCATCTATGTTGCCGATCCCCAAGCAGCACTTTTGAAACAGCTGACTTTTTATAATGCGCATATTCCGCCATATCTTTATGTTCTTTCGGGCCGATATGATCTCTTCCAAGATTCGTAAAACCCCCACATCAAATAAAATGCCATCCGAGCGGTGAAGTTTTTAATCCTTGAGAAGAGATTTCCATCACGCAAAACGGCATCCGCTGTCTGCCATTTTTCTCAGATAACGCTGAATATCAATCGCCTCGGTGTTGTCCGCTCCGCCCGTTTTTCTCTTCACCAATCTCATAATCTATTGTGCCCAGAAGGCCCGTTTTATACCCGGCGGCTTCCAGAATATCCCGGATCATAAACGTTGTGGATGTTTTTCCCTTTGTGCCGGTAATCCCGATCACTTTTAATTCCTTTGACGGATAACGATAAAAAGCAGCTGCCGCCCAGGCTGCTACTTCTCGCGTATTTTGCACAGATACAATCGTCATTTGCTCAGGCAGCTTCAGTTCCCCATATGCGGATGTCTTTTTTCTCAGCCTGCTTCAGATTTCCATGCACGGATGCCGACTTCTTCCAGAAAGCCTCTTCAACCAGACATGCTACTGCTCCCTCTCTGCTGCTTCTTGAATATATTGATGGCCATCCTGCTCCATACCCTTAATGCAGATGAACAGGCTGTTATTTGTTACCTCTTTCGAACACATTGCAATGGATGCTATATCAGTATCCCAGCTGCCCTGACACAATACTGCCGGAATCCTTTCAAACAATGCTTTCAAAATCATGACATAACTCCAAAAATGGGGTTATACTATATTATGTTTCAGGATGATGTTTGACTCACTTCCAATGTAAGTGTATATTTCCATATTTATACATTTTTTTATGCATTTTATGTCCTATAGGCTTTATTCCATTAAATTGACAGACCAGTTGACCCGTGTTATACTGCAGTAAACTTAAGAAATGTCTGATATCTCATTCGATCACAGACATTGATTTATTGGAGGCAATCATGTTTGAATTATACGGCTGTCCGACCCACTACGGCGTCGGTGCAAAGGGATTAATCAAAAGTATCGACTATTTAATGAAAATTTTAAAAATCTTCAAATGAATAAAGTTCCAGAAATCACGTGTAAAGGACCTTTCCGGGCCAATCTGAAGAATCTCGAAAGTGTATGCGCTACCTGCGAAGGCATTGCCCAAGCAAGGTTATCATATTCTAACATCCGGGCATCGCCCTCTGATGATTGCCGGAGATCACAGTGCCGCCATGGGCTCTGTATCCGCTACATCTGTTTATACCAAAGGCGAAACCGGGCTGATCTGGATTGATGCGCATCCGGATATCAACACTGACAAGACAACAACGGTTACCGGCAATATTCACGGAATGCCGGTGGCTGCACTCCTGGGACTTGGTGAACCTTCCCTGACACATTTTCTGGATGACAGCATCAAGTTAAAATCAGGCAACATTGTTATGCTTGGCCTGCGTGACATTGATCCGCCGGAAGCAGAAATTCTCAAAGAACACCATATTCGTTATTATAAATGGGATTATATTATGGAACACGGTCTTCAGAACTGTCTGAACGAAAGTATTGACTATCTCAGCCACTGCCCGGCTGTTCATGTCAGCTTCGATATTGATTCCATGGATCCGAAACTGATGCCTGGCGTCTCCGTTCCCGTTCCGGAAGGTTTCAATGAAGACGACGTCTTCCTGATGATGGATGAACTGCTGACACGGCTGCCGGTTCAGGCGATGGATATCGTTGAATTTAATCATGAACTGGACAAGGATGATATTACGGCTGGATTTGTATCCAGACTGGTGGAACATGTGCAGGGATTGTAAAATCTATTGAATCTTTTTTGAGTAAAGGGGCGTATCACAATGATACGCCCCTTTGTTCATCTCACAAAATATTTTCTGTTTTTATCAAAAATTCATAAAAATACCGAACGTTTTTCAATTCATACCACTTGGCCTCTTCTACTTCTGTTGATTCCAGATTATAGATTTTCGCCTGAAGTGTACCAAGCATAAAAGGCGAATGAGTGGCTATGATAAACTGACAGCCCAGGAAACGTGCACATTGATTGATTTCCTCTGCTAATTTCACCTGATTCTGCGGAGACAGAGAAACTTCAGGCTCGTCAAGAAGATACAGATTATCCGGCTCCAGAATGTCCGTCAACATCTGCATGGCTGTTTCACCATTTGAATATTTCTCCTGGGCAAATTTCAGAATCTGCATTGTGGACCATGACCTTCCATTTGTGCTGCGAAACATTTCCTGTGCCACGTCTTTGCGCAGTCCTTTCCTCCGCACCTGCTCATAGACATATCCCTGCTCCAATGCCTCTTCCTGCTGGATCTTTTTAATCTCGTATAAAACATCTTCACTTTTCATGTAAAGACTGCCTGCCGGAATGGATAGATTCCTTCCAGTGTCATCTTCGCCTGTATCAAAGCGGCATTCTTCCACATAATTTTGTATATAATACTGTCCGTAGGCATATGTCTCATAGCCCTTTGCATTGATCTTCTGTGCAATAATATTCAGCAATGTTGACTTTCCACATCCGTTATCTCCATACAAAATCGTGATAGGTGCGAACACAAATGGATCACAATCCTTATCTTGAAAAACTGAATAAGGATAGAGATTCGGATTTTTCACCTTTTATCACTCAGCGCAAAACTGCTTAAATAAATCATTTTTACACCTTACTCCTTGAATTCAGAATTTCTTCCAACGTTCTCGGCGTATAATTCATATAATCCCGCATACATCCAACGTTATAGGCTCTTAATTCTTCCGCTTCATAGACATGCCGGCAGTCATTCGCCCTCATCTCCGGACAGACACTTCTGATAAAACCTGTCTTCCTCACTCTCATGGGTATGCCCATACAAGAGAATTCTTCCTCGTCCCATGTTCCTCCAACTGAAAATCGGATAATGGCTCAAAACCAGACTATAATGCTCCTTACCAATCGTGTCATGCATTTCTTTATAATCGCAGATTTCATGAAACAACTGCTGATAACGGTAATCAGAAACGTCATCATGATTCCCCTTGATCAACACTTTACGCCCTTTAACTGAGCCACGAATGCAATCAGCTCTTCCTTTTTGCCGCGCATGCTCACATCACCTAAAATATATACCATATCCCCATTGGTCACACGGTCATTCCAGTTCTTTAAAATCGTATCATGCATTTCCTGTAATGACGCAAATGGCCGAGGATCAAAGGCAATGGCGTTTTCATGAAATAAATGTAAATCACTGATATAATACTTCATTGCCTGTCACTCCTCCTCTCAAAATCTCATCTGTTCTTAATTTTAGTCAACCGTCTATAAAATCGCAGACATCAACTGCGATTCCGCTATGTTCTCAAACAATTCCTTTTGCCCCGGCACCGCCGCTTTGACCCCATAAATATCATAGGTAACTTCCCGGTCCATCACTTTTGTTCCATAAGCATGTACTTGCTTAATTGTACCATATCCATCGACTTCCATGCCATTGATCTTCGTCGAAAAAATAACCGCCTCATCTTTTTCGATATTCCGGCCTTCCCTGTTTCTGAAGCGTTTCTTTCAATCCAAGCAGCTTAATCGCATCGTAAAGCATTTCTGCATCCACATAAACCCGATTATCATGATAATGTCCAAAATACCATCGCTCATACTGCAGGTTTGCCGCAAGTGTTTCCAGCCATCTTTCTGTTGATAAGTCTATCGATTTGGGGGTCTGATAAAGTATATAATGATTTTTCAGGCCTATACACCAGCGGACATGTATGAGACAACACATAATCTACTTTCCAACGGCTGTCTGCTATTTGCTGCCCGTATAATTTTTGATTGATTCATTCGGCTGTTCATCTTCAAACCACGGCAGACCGGTCATCATTCGATAGGCTTTATCCGGACTGCCGGCACCACCAATAACCAATACCTTTTTGCCTGAAAATTCATAGATTTCACCGTCTTTCGCAAAGATCAGATTCGGATATTCCGGCTCGAAATAAACAGTGCCATTTTTCCATTTCTTCTTCCTGTAAGAAGAAATGTTAGAAGGTCTTTCCTCATGATTACCATATACACAAAAACTGTAATCGGAAGCCCTGCCAAATACTTTTTTTCTCTCCGTATCCCGATGATCCATACAGTAATTAATTCCCGCATCACCAAGAATAATCATACAATCTTCGATTGTTGTCTGCATCCGTCTGCAAAACACTTCAACCTTTTGAAAATCACCGTGACAATCCCCTGTTATACTCAGCCAATTTACCTGCTTTCTGATAGCCTGACTGCTAATCTATCTGATATTTGTCTATTTCTCATCTTTCAAAGTATTTCGCTTTTTTCTTTCTTCCAGCCTTAAAATTATAGATTGCCGAATAATCTGATCGACACACAGTCTCCCCTGATTACTTCAAGTATATCATCCATACACCGATAAGCAAATGGTGCTTCATCCAGTGTCCCCTCATCGATACAGGTAGAATAAATCCCTGCATTGCTTTTTAAACTGCGACACCGTAAAATGCTCCTTCACAGCTGAACGCTTATAAAGCCGTCCTGCTCCATGGGGTGCCGACTGATTCCATGCATCATTTCCCAGTCCTGTTCCAAGAATGATCCCCGCCTGCATATTCACTGGAATAATTACCTTTTCTCCTGCCTTTGCTGAAATAGCACCTTTTCGAATGATTGGCGTACCGGTAAATGTTGTGTCCGGCGGACTCCACATAGTTATGAATACAGCTGTAAGTGTCCTGAACCTTCCACTTCATTCCCTTTATAATCTCTGCCAATATCGCCTGTCTGTTAATATCCGCATACTTCTGTACAATCTGCAGATCTTCAAGATATTCCTGCATCAGCTGCTCCTTCAAGATATGTCATCTCATGAGGAACTAAACAACCTTTTTTCCTTCAGTACTTTCTCACCCTGATTGATATAAAAATTGTCACCTCAATCCCAAGATGCCTGCTTTTTCCGAATGAATCACAAGATAAAAACCCCATCTTCTCCCCTTCTGATCCACCTTCTATAAAATGGTTGCCGCCGCCCAGCGTACCAATCGACCGATATGCTTTGTCTTCCTGTATATTTTTATAGCAATGCATTTCTGAAAGATCTATTTCATCAGCCATGCGAAGTGCATCGTCTCTATAGTAAATCCCGCTGAACCTTCTCCCTTATCACCGTATCCAGTTTCGGAAAATCCTTAATTCGTCCTTTACCTGCGTTATCGTCATCCCAACTGATATCAATCTGACCACATTCGGCATGATCGCTTTGCTGACAGTCTGAGTATCCAATTGTCCCAACGATTCCTGCATGCACATCCGGCATCACGGCGATCTGACATCCTTCACAATCGGCTGGATCACAGAGTGTTCGAATCTGTGATGCAGCATAATCTTTCAACAAGCTGTCTCAACATTTTTAGTTGTATAAAACCTGCGCTGTTGTATATTTTCCTTTGATTAACATCATAACACCTCATAAAATTCTTCTTTGTTTCCAGGCATAAACACCAAACGACCACTTTTTAAAAACCATCCGCAGTCGATCATATATATTTTCCTTTTCGTTTTTTCCAAATCGAATGATTCAGCATTCGTCCTATGACCGCAAATAGATATGTAATCATCAATACCGTTTTTCAAGTACGACTGATTCAGTTCGCTTCCCATCAAATAATACGTCAACGGCTTTTCAATACCCGGCGCAGAAGTCATGGCATGGGCCAACAGATATTTCTTTATGATCGACCTCAACTGTGATCTGCAGCATTATGAAGCAAATCACATCTGCCAGCTTCTGTATATCAACCGGTGTCAATCGCCGCGTAAAAATTCTGAATGTATTATATGGATATGGCGGTATTTTTCTTCTTTTCCACTCTGGCAGACGATAATAGTCTGATATATGCAGCCAGACTTGATCATGATTACCGCACAAAATTGTACATCTGTCTTCTAATTCAAGCATATGGAAATACAACCCAGGATTCGGACTAAAATCAGAGCGGTCAAACACATCTCCAAGGATAAATAAATGATCCTGTTCAAAAAATGAATCCTTGCTAACATTTCGCAAAATCTACCGTCATCATTATGTATGTCGCTTATCACGTAATGCAATTTTGATCGTACCTCCTTTTTCTAATCAGAATATAATTGCCTCAACTATCCGTAATAGCCCTGCCTTACGCTCATCATATCATTCAATGCCGCATACTCTACTTGAGTAGGCGACACATGCTCAAGATAAGGCATCTGCAAAAGCCTTTTTCCCATCATACATTACATTCACTGTTACCTGAGATTCACTATAATGCGCCTTTTGCCAATTGTCTATACTGCATTTCTTCTTCATCATCCGCAGGGCCAGCCACGATACCATAAAGTTTTGTCCCCATTATATGTACAGTATCTTTTCTTCTGAACAAAAGCGGCAGGTCAACAAAAGCCTTTTCAATCTGCTTTATTTTTTCCATCCATTTATTCAGATAACGCATCTTATCGTCATAAGATGCAATTGATTGTTATAAACCAATACAGTTTCTCCCAATCAGTCAATTCAATTTGACGATCCTCCATAAATTTTCTATAATCTCTTGATGGCACGACTATCGAAGAAATTCCTCCCTTCCATTATCACCTTCTAAATAACTATAATATTTTAAAACTGCAAAATACGCCTTATACCGTTCTAACTTCCAAAAATGATATTCCCATATTAAGACCCTGGCCTATTTCATAAGGTGTGATTTGAGACTATAAGTCATTCCATCATCATGTAACATCATATGATAGGATTCAACATATAAATTCATCTTTTTCTTCTATAAATGTTTTTCTCTCCTCAAAACCTAAATTGTCCTCAACATCAATTTTACCTTAAATTCAGGTTCATACCGTCCCAGCATTATTATTTTTCTCCCCTTTAAAGCATGATATCTTCCACTTTCTTATCCTGAACACGCCTATACCAACAGTCCTGTTTTCGAACTGTTTCGCATATTCTCTGGCCGTCCTCAGAACCATTTCATCATCCGTGCATATTTCGGTTTGCCGCAATCCATATAATGCAAATAATCCCAAAATGCTTCCATCGCCCTTCGTAATGTATTTCTCACTTCATCGCCTTCGATATATTTATGGAAATTCATAACCAGATACAATGGATTAATGTGCGGTGACCAATGCCCTGTTTCTGTCAATTCATAGACGATCACCTGAATATCTGAATAATCTACATACCATCCATTCGCTCTATGCGTTGAAGATACATCCCAGTCCTTTTTTCCTTTGCGCTAACACATAATAGCGCCCTGTTGCAAGATCCTTCACCGATGCTCCCACCTGCATGTCAAACGGAATCTTCATAAAGCAAACTCAAATCGATCCGGTCGGAAGGAATCTGCCGACATATATCGTCCTGAATCATTATTCAGAAATGTTTCCTTTCTTCTTCACTAAAAGACATTCGCTCATGAATTTTGACGAATATTGGCATCTTCTGGGTTGTTTCTGCTAACTCACAGAGTGCTTCCAATCTTTCTTTCCATGACTTATTTGGCGCATTCCAAATTAATGTTGCTTTCTGAAAATCCGTAATTCAAAATGAAGTTCCTCAAAATACGCACGCATACACGCTGATGGTACCAATTCAAACATTTTATCCATTCTCCTTTTTGTACTCATCTTTTAAGGTTTTTATCTCAATCATTTCACAAAGCGATTCTATATCAGTTTCTTCACTTGTATATCAAATTCTTCCATCATGACAGTCATGTATGACTGTTTTTCCCGCCTACTCAGCTGATTGATGACTTTGTGATAATTTCCAGAATATTGACGTTCGATGAATCTTTTTAAAGTCTGCTTCTTCATTCACCTCGAGATCTACAATAACGGTTTTTCCCCTCATAACACTTCTTGTAGATCCTGGCATTTATTTTTCTGAAATTATGATCACCATACCATGCATATTCATCCGGGTATCTTTCCAGCACCCTGATGACCTTTGTCTTTTCTCTGCACGTTCTATTCCCGAAATAATAAGCATGTGCCCAGATGCTTTTTCTTAACCAGACTCTCATCTATATGTTTATATAGAATCTTTTTCATTTGGTTTCATAAAGTCAGGTCCCCAGATATCATATTCAATTGTTTCAATCCTGAAATTATTTGATAAAAATCACAGCCCACAACCTTCCCCGATAGCGCCATTCTTCCTGTCGCTTCTAATAGTAAAAAGAAACAAGATCACCCTTTCACATACCGGCTTTCGAAGTTCATGCCCCTTTAACTCCTGCTGATTTCAGCCTCTTGACTTTGCATTAGCTAACAGCAATTTTTAATACAAGCTTCCTCCCCACTGCGTATCCAACCCATATTTACTGAGATTACCTCTGTTTTCTAAATAGCTTGATACAAGTCTTCTCTCAGAATCAACATGTCACCGATATAACCGACTTTGAAACTTTTCCATCCTTGAATCTGTTGTGTATCATCCAGTCTTCTTCCGTCTTTTTAAATATTTCCGCAAAAATTGGAAATAAAAGCTGCATTCAGAATAATAGTTCAATTGATCCAGTTCAGGTCCATGAAACTGATAAGACTTTCCTTCGTCTGATACCATAATGACACAGTTGTCCCCTAAAGGCCCGACGGTTTTGACAAATAATAAGCGATAACGTGGTCAAAAATGCTGTGGTCAATTCATCGACTTTAACTGTATTCTATCTTCATATTTCATTGATACTCCTCCATTTCTAACACTTTTTTTCTTGCACTGACAATGGTTGCCTAACCAACCTCGCCCTACAATATCATGCAGCAGTTTGTCACACACTGGGATCCGATAGCAGATACTCCATGTCAAGGTCCTCCCCAATTCTTAAAAATCTCCCTGCTTTACAGAAACATAATACTGGCAAATACATTTTTTCGTTGTCCGGATTCTCCAGACAGAAGCACGGATCAGCTTTTTCTTCATTTCCTCCGAATCTGTTTTTTGCCAGATCCATGCCTGTCCATTTTATCCTGCGCATAGCTCACTATTTTCTGATCTCATTTCTTTCCATTGAGCCGGATTTCAATAATAATATGTCCGGCTTTTAATTTTTTTCTGCATAAGTTTCAAAACCTTAATTCTGTTAAGTGAGACACTTCTGTAATTTCATGCTTCATCTTCCTTTTCTATACGTGATCAACATTGGACTTTCTGGCTCATTCACTTGAAAATGGTTCAAAAAGCCCCATAGCTCCTATGCTGTCCCTTCTTTTCCTTTTCTCCCGAAAATACTGCCTCTCCATGATCATTGCCTGATCTATGGAAAGCAAAATGGACGGCATGATTTTCCCTCGTTGATTTTCTCCAGAACATTTCGACATTCTTCCAAAACCACAAAGGCCGCATCAAATAGAGAATCGTTTGTTTGTTTCACCCATATCTCATTGTATTCTGGAAAGGAATAGCAATTGATCAGATTTTTGATGGGATCCATGATTTCTTTCCACTTGGTATGGTACACCGGCTGATTCAGATAGAATCGATCAATGGTCGCATACACATCCCTAATCCGATTGTGAAAGGATTCCGTTCATTATTTGACGGGGTTAGAAGGGGGTCTGTATTATAAAACTCAGACAATGTCATAATGTCCAACAAATCATAAATCTTGCCTGCAATGATCATGTTCTTTGTTTTCTCATCGCAGCCGGCAATCTTCAGCCATTTCCGATCCTGTTCATTCATGGAGCTGATAGTCTGTCCTCATCATCAATTTCATGAATATAATAATGATGATAAGGGTTAAACATACGATCCTCCTGCAGATTAAACAGCATGTCTTATCACCTCCTTGGGAATGCTTGTCTGATGTCGTTTAAAAGCAGCATTGCATTCAGACGCTTGATCTTCCTTGCTGTGATTCCGTCCGTAATACCATTAAAAAGAATGTTGTCCATACGATCATAGGTTATACTTTCAGACTGCTCGTAAAATTCAAGGAACCTCATAATAGTGCGCTGATAAAACGATACCGTTTTTCACCATCATAGAGTTCATTTAATCCGGGACAATACCGATCCATCATATCATTCACTGTCATTCTTACTGCCATTGCCATCGTCTTCTTCCGATCAAGTTCAAAACTTATAAATCCTGATGCCGCATTTAAACGGTTTCTTCATTCTTGATGCCGCGCACATAAGTTGTTTCTCCTGTTTCAATACGCAAGACGTCCGCCCATACAGCACCCGCAATCAATAGCAATATGCCCATTTTATAAACTTCCCGCCCGGTTCCAGCCATCAATCAACGGTGTTGGTGTATGTCCGGTCACCAGATATACATTTTCATCAGAAAATACTGCCTGCCATAATCAGCCCGGCTTCTACAAAATCATAAAGATCATAATCCTCCAATTCTTTCTGTATTTGAAAAGTTTTGTTAGGACTGGCATGGGTCAAAATGTAACGTCTGCCCTTATAAGCAATCTCCTCATACGCCGATGCATCTGCAATAAAATCAAGGATTTCCTGTTGATCATCCTGTGACAGCTTCTGGAACTGCTTCACTGTCACAGCTCCGCCATCTGACAACCAAAAGACTGTAAGCTTCCAAAAGTTCAGAAGTAATCTGCGTTTCACAGTTTTTCTCTGTGATCTCCGCTGTTGCCGTTTTATTCAGAAACAGAGTACATCTCAAGGTCGTGATTGCCGAGAATATAAATCAACATTCTGGCCGGCGCATCAAATCCCGTAATACTTTTATGGGATCTGATCCCCTGATCCACCGCATCGCCAAGAACATACAATTCATCCTGTGACGAAAATTGATTTTCTGCAAAGCTGTCTGTATTGATCATAACAACCATGAATGTCTGAAATAAGATATCCCCATAAAATCACACCCTTCTGAATAAGAAGGAGGTCAATTTCCATGACCTCCCATTGTTATCGCTACTTTAGAATTTTGCTTAATACCCAATGAGCGACCCAGTCACTGATATCTTCTGATTCGCCCTCATCATTATATAAAGAATATTATCTTTTAATTGTAAATTCATGTTCCTGTCCGTCATCACCAGTCATGCTTCCGGAGCTGCTCATGTGGTTCCCACTTTCTGATCCGGATGAACTGCCTGATGATTCAGAACTGAACTACTGCCTGATGCACTTGATGCATCGCTGCTTCCGAACTGCTGGATGTACTGCCTGAAATTGTGGATGCACTGTTATCTGAATAACTTCCCGATGATCCTGAATTACTGCCGCTGGAACTGCTTCCCGATGAGCTTGATGCACTGCTGCCTGATGAGCTGCTGCCCGATGAGCTGCTGCCGGATGCAGAAGTACTCTTTGCCGGATGCACTGCCGTCCGAAGACTTTGCAGTCTCTTTGCAGCTGCAGCCTTTCACTTTCTTTTTCTTCTGCCTTGGCTTCTTCCTCAGCCTTCTTCTCAGCCGCAGCCTTCTTGATTGCTGGTCGCCACGGTCATAAGTCTTTACAGCAGCATTTACACTGGCTTCATAAGCTGTTATTTCTTCCTCTGTACAAACCGCATCCGCCTTGATTGTTCCCAAAGCCTTGGTCAGATTGTCCTTATAAGTGCTGACTTTCTTTCTCATCCTCTTCCTTGCTGACATCGACCGTATTCTCTGCAATTGTACTGTCGTACTGTCTGTAAAGGCCTTCTTCATGTCAGCCAGAACCGCTGTGTATTTCTCTTTCACAGCATCTTCCTCTGTATAGGACTCATCCTCACTAACCATTGTCTTATAAGCTTCCAGTTTCTTCTGCATGATCTGCTTCCGCTGTAAATGCCTCATAAGCAGTATCAATAGCCGATACTTTGTTCTGTATTTCCTGTTCCTTAGCTTTCTTGTCTGAGCATCCGGTCAGCGCCGCTGCCATCACAAGTACCAATATCATCATGATTGCTGACAATTTGTTTTTTCTCATCACACATTTCCCCTTTATCGTTTTTTATAAATATATTTTTATAGTTACAGTGTATATTATAATCTGTTTTGATAATAATACAATCGGCTGTCTTTAATTTTTCAATATTTAGTTGTCAAGGTTCCTTTGATGATGTTAGTATACCAGTTCATATAGGGCAAGAACTTGCACTTATCATGAACATACCAATAAATTTCCCTGTTTTTTTGCCACTGTAATGGTCACCAGGGTTCCTGAGTTAAATGAAATGGCGTCCTCCTGCATTCCATCTGAAAAAATAACACCATTCTCCGGCATACAGGATCTCAGTTTCAGGGACTCACCGAGCTTAATTTTTCCCATTACAATATCTGCACCGGAATTGCTTGACGGATAAGGTTCCCTGACTGCAAAAGATAATTCCTGATCACTCCATCCGATTGCCGTGTAGACGGCTTATTCATATGAAGGAACTCTGCCCCCATTGCTGAGCTATAACGGATTTGTACCATCGGATTGTCCCAGCCCCGTTGAAATAATGACACCGCTGGAAGACGCGCTCATACTTCCCCTTGTACAAATGTCATATCCCGCCGATATATCATTTGCCGGTCCCACAAAAATATCATTGGCTGCATATGGCTCCTGCCCATTCTGAGTAAACTGCATGAGCAAATGTTATTTTTTCGTTGTCACCTCTCTCAAACCATCGAATATGATTGCAAAAGCCACCTCGAATCCTCCGCCGAAAATGGTGAAATAACGCCTTCCATCTGAAGGATCCGATTGATGCCAATCACCAGATTACTCTCTTCAAGATATTTCATTGTATTGCATACCAGACCGTCCTGCCCACACATACAACAAGATCATCTCTGCCAAAAATATAATTGCATAAAAAGCTTTTTATCAATGACAGAAACCCTCGCATATTGCTCTGCCTTTTCCTGACATAATAGGGATTCTGGTGTAACAACGGTCCTCATCCAGATAATCATCAAAGGAATCCCCCATATGTTCAATATAAAACTGAGCCTGTTCCTTTGTATTAAATCGCTCAATAGTTCCTGCAATCGTGTCTTCTGAGACACGATTACAATTTGTTCATTCCCTCATTTCTCTTTCCATCACAGTTCTCCATCCCTTTTAACCAATGTATCCAACAAATCCGGCGTAATATTGAGATTACCGATTTTCTCTGAATTGGCCACCAAGATCTCCAAAGGCTTTAGCAATCATTTGCCGCTGTCCATGCCTGATAAGCAGCGCTGTAAAGGACATCTTATCAATATGCGCGAAGACTTTTAAAAGCACATCACTTTTTCATAAGCTTTCGTATCCGCAATGGAACGCTGTGTTTCATTTTTAATCTCCTGCTCTTTTCTGTTCAAAACTGCATGACTCATATTCTTTTCATGAAGAGCCTTATCACTGACAGCATGTGCTTCCACATCTCTCATGAGAAATTCATGCTCATCATTTAACTGCTGCATTTTGCTTCCCGCATTCTTCTTCTGCTGCCAAAAGCCATCTTAGCATCAATCGCTTTCTCCTGTTTCTCCCGCTCTTTTCAGCAATTGTAATCTCTGTATTCAATTCGTTCTCTTTAATGCTGCGTTCCTGCTCAATTGCAAAATTACGTCTCTTGTAAATGGCGTCATCCTGCTGTCTGAAATTTCTTCTCTCGCTGATGATTCAAGCGCCTCCCTTGTCTTTGGCTGCGGCATAATGCCAGAACAGATACATTAATTACGCAAAGCCAAATTCCTGACATATGTATGATGCTTCATGGATTCATTGAGCTTTGCAGCCAATTCATTCTGAGATTGAATAGCCGCTCTGATATCTTTAGCAGCCATAAACTGAGCAATTTCCGTCTTCACGATTCCGATAATCCTTTTGGACATCTTACTTTGTGCCTCCGATAACTTCTCCGCATAATCCTCCGGATTGATAAATGAAAAATCTGTCTTTTCAGAAGCTGCTTCAAAAATCGTCAATCACATAAAAATGTCTCCCTGAACAGAAATATTCTAAGAAAATCATGGGTTATAATGTCATTGAACATATAAGAAGTATCAAAAAGCTATCGATGGAATCTTGTAATGCTCGTGGATGCATTGTTGTAGAAAAAGCCGAGTCCCATATCCCTGCTTCTTAACCTGCCGTTGCCTCCGGTTACTATAACATACTCTGTTGCCTGAAAATTGATATGTTTTAACATGTTGCTCCTCCTCGTTTGTATCCTTACGCATTGAATTTATATGGCAAATGTGGCTGAAAATTCTGTTTATTTCTATAAGCAATTACCTTCGCCAGACTATCGAAATACAGATGCCATTCGCTGTCCGTTAATTCCCTGTAATCATATGCCGGGATTCTTGTGTCCAATCCCCCGATCATGGACTGCAGACAAAATGGCGAAAATTTAATTTCATGCGTATTAATCACAAAATCGCTGCTTTCTATTTCTTCGAGGCTATGTTCAAAAAATCCCTCATAGTACATGCACTCAAATGTTCAGATAAAATCCACTCGGTCATATAATCATAGTTATAATCAAAATAAGCCATCATTTTCCCATTCCAGCCTCTCCACAGGAACTGATCCACTTTGTCTTCTGAAACCCTGAACTTATCCGGATTCATTCTGTACGCACCAAATTCATTGCACATATCCGGAAGTAAAAGCAAATTTCTTGAAAAATAATGCTCAGCTAAATATCGCATCATTTCAAAGGCTTCCAGCACCTTCAGGTCCCTTCATGATAGCGCGACAAAATGTGATCAATATTGTCATCATTCTTACCGGCAACTTTGCCATCATTCATTCCAAAAACGTTGTCAATGGCACCCACAGAGAAGTCATCACATCCCCGCGTTCAGCCAGCCATTGCTTACTCTTTTCATCCTGAACTGCATTGACAGCCGCATCATCATAGTAGAAGCTGACCGCATCGCCATCGTATAGATGGCGGGGTGCGGCGGGGATATCCTTGCGATAATAACGCAGTAGTCTCAAAATTGCCGCATCAGATCCCGAAAGTTTTCCTGACTGACACCTGCTGTACTCCATAATCTTTGACAAAATTGCATTCGTTCTGTTGCTCATACACTGACTCCTTCTTTTCATTATAATTTGTTTTTGTGTTCCTATGAAATCAACCAGCAGTTGAATCCCCGCTAATCAAATTCTCTTAGGCAACTTCATTTGCTATGGCATGATTATAGCAATACAAATAGTGTAAGAACTTGCTCTAAATTTTGCCTTCCCAATTTTTTTTTTTACTTTTAGGCAAAAAATAAAAGATCAGATAGTTTTATTCCATCTGACCTTTTTGACTGGGGAGGCACTAATTTATATAGTTTTTAAAAAAGCAACCACTAGATCTTTTTACTAAATAAATTTTATAACGCCTCCAGAAACATCTGATCCAGGGTCTCCCCACTCCATTTTCTTTGTGTCATCCATATCCAACAGCAAATTTTAATTTCCGTAATCGAAGTATCCAGATATTCGTTTAACACATCTATTCTTGGTATTTCTTTGATCTCAGGTGTATTCATCTTCTTCAATTCAAGAAGATGTTCCATCTCCGGATGAAGTTCTCCCATGCCAATTCTGCTGCCATAAGTTCAGCAATACGTAACTGG
>VOFH01002264.1_pt1 | contig 31276 bp, 61 predicted proteins | sample 5384091 | NCBI WGS metagenome assembly VOFH01 (sample SAMN12384727, study PRJNA508395) | human gut metagenome | isolation source: healthy gut G | host: Homo sapiens
TGCACATCGAGGCATCCCATATGGGGCACCCTCTTACGCATTACTCTTTCTTTGTGGATGATTCCGTCCCGATCAAGCCGTAATCTAAGGCTTCTTCTGCGCTCATCAATGATCTCTTTCTGTATCTTCTGCCACAACTTCATATGGCTTTCCTGTGTTATCTCAACATCTGATTTAATCTTTCTTTGTCTTCAAGATGTTCTCTGCAGCAATCTGGATCTCTGTTGCCTGACCCTTGGCACCACCGGATGGCTGGTGAATCATAACTTCCGCATTTGAAGTGCAAAACGTTTGCCTTTGGCACCACCAGCTAATAAAGAATGCTCCCATACTTGCTGCCATACCAATACAAATCGTTGATACATCACACTTAATATACTGCATGGTGTCATAGATGGCCATGCCTGCAGTCACCATTCCGCCTGGAGAATTGATGTAAAGGTGAATGTCCTTTCCAGGTCTTCTGACTCTAAGAACAATAACTGCAACGACAAGACTTGCCCGTTGTCTCGTTTACTTCCTCTCAAGAAAGATAATTCTATCCTTCAACAATCTGGAATAGATATCATAGGAGCGCTCTCCTCTGCTATTCTGCTCAATGACATATAGTATTGTTGCCATATTATGAACCTCCGTTTCCTAACTATAGCTCGCTTTATTATTCTGCGTCTTTGTCTCGTCAGCCTTCTTTGTTGTCTTCTTTGCTGTAGTCTTCTTTGTAGCTGGCTTCTTTGCTGTCTCTTTTTGTCGTCAGCAGCAGCCTTCTTTGTAGTTCTCTTTGCTCTTTCTTTTACATTGTCCATGATGAAGCTTTTACTGCCTTCTCAATCCCAATATCCTTCTTCATAGATTCTTCTCTGCATCCTGATATAGTCTTTGATCTTATCAACTTCCATACCATGTTGCAGCCATCTTTTTCGACTTCTGCTTCTTACATCAGCATCTGTAACTTCTAAGTTTTCATCCTTAGCAATCTGCTCTAATACGAGAGATGACTGAATTCCTCTTAACAGCATCCGGACGAACCTGCTCTTTGAACTTGTCCATCGTCATGCCCTGTAAACTGCATGTACTGTTCCATAGAAAGACTTTCTTGCTGCATCATGTTATTTTGCAAAATCATTGATCATGTTGTTAACCTGATTGTCGATCATTGCTTTGAATGTCCATCTTAGCATCGTCGATGATCTTAGCGATTGCTTCATCTTCTTTGTACGATGTGCGTCAGCTTCCTTACGCTCTGTCAACTTCTTCTTAACGTCTTCCTTGTATTCAGCAAGTGTATCAAATTCAGATACATCCTGTGCAAATTCATCATCAAGTTCTGGCAATTTTTTGCCTTTACTTCATGAATCTTAACCTTGAATAAAGCTGGCTTTCCGGCAAGTTCTTCTGCCTGGTACTGCTCTGGGAATGTAACCTGAACGTCTACATCATCTCCGGCAACCTTTCCAACCAACTGATCTTCAAATGTATCAATGAAAGAATGTGAACCAATCTCTAAGTCATAGTTTCGCCCTTTCCACCTTCAAATGCAATCATCTACAAAACCTTCAAAAATCGATTACAGCAGTATCGCCATTTTCGATTGACGCTCTACAGATACTGTTCTAGCATTGTTGTTTCTCTGTGTCTCAACTTCAGCATCTACTTCTTCATCGGTAACGCTTGTGTCGATCTTTGTAACAGTAACACCCTTTATACTTTCCAAGTGTAACTTGGCTTAACAGCAACTTCAGCTGTATAGATAAATGACTTACCCTTCTCTAACTGAACAACATCGATGGTTGGCTGTGAAAACGATATCAAGACCACTCCTCGTCGTATGCTTCCGGATAAGTTTCCTGTAAAAAGAATGTTGGCAGCGTCTTCTATAGAATACTTCTACACCATACATCTTCTCAACCATTGCTCTAGGCACTTTACCCTTACGGGAATCCTGGAAGAGAAATGCTCTTTCTTCTGCTTGTTGTATGCAGCGTCAAGTGCTTTTCTAATCTGTCAGCAGAAATCTCAACTGTGAGTTTTGCCATACCTAATGTTTCAACCTGTACACTCATTTAATTCATTTCCTCCTTAAAATTGTAATCATGTACTAATCACTTCTATAATAGATTTTCTTTAAAAAGGGCAATCTGCTCTTGTGCAGTCATGGGTAATTATATCACACCATTTTTTAAATAGCAATACGCAAATAGGGGCTTTTCTGGCTTTGCCAGCTGAAAAACCCCTAAATATATATGTACCCTTGTATCAGTAAAAGCAGCCCCGGGATATTTCCTGAGGCCACTGATTCAGATTTTAGCAAACTTATTTGCTCATTTCTGTTCCTGTTTCATGATCATCTTTCTTGACCATTTCACCACCGATAGAACCTGCCTGCTTTGATGTCAACTCACCGTTGTAACCATCCTTAAGTGGCACACCAATCTCGCTGGCAACCTCCTGCTTAAAACGATTCATGGCATCCTTTGCTTCAGGAACTGCCATTCTGTTAGAATTTGAGTTTGAAGATCCGCTCATGTTCATTACCTCCAGATTTATTTTAAGACAAATCTTCCCGGCACCAACCATCCGTCCCTTGATGCCTCTGGTAGAAGATTTATCTAATGCTAGTATGAACATAATACGCGAAAATATAGTTGGAATTATTAGTATCTTTTATTCATAATGATACATAAATTTTTCACCAAGAGTAGCCGCCGTCTCATGGTCTGAAAGATACTCTACAATCGCAAGTGCAAATGCAATCGCTGTTCCCATACCACGGCTTGTAATAATATTGCCATCGCTTACCACAGCATCCGTCTGATACTGACACCTGGCATTTTTCAGCAAATCCCGGATAAGAAGCCTTTTTTTCCTTCCAGAAGTCCCACCTGACCTAAAACACTTGGAGCTGCGCAAATTGCTGCAATCAGTTTTTCTTCCGCTGCAAACAGCTTCAACGCATCCACCACCTCTGGATTTCCCAGAAGATTTGGTGTCCCCTGAATACCACCTGGCAGTACAATACCATCATATTCTGCCCAGTTCACTTCTGAAATCAGCTTGTCTGCACAAAAAAAGAAATATTGTGAGATCCTGTCACATAAGGGTCTCCTGAAATGGAAACCATATCAATTTCCATCCCTCCACGACGTAATACATCAACTACCGTAAGACCTTCAATCTCTTCACATCCATCTGCCATACAAATTGCTACTTTACTCATCCTTCATTCCTCATTTCTTTCTTATTTTGTCTTTGCTTTCCATTCCTTCTCCACTGCGTTATAATATAGAAAAAACATATAAGGAGATTTTTATGGAAATTGAACGTAAATTTTTAATAAAAACATTGCCTTCTGATTTGGAATCCTATCCATCCAGCCACATTGAGCAGGCTTATCTGAATGAACAGCCTGTACTGCGCATTCGAAAAAAAAAAGACGACTCTTATATTCTCATATAAATCAAGGGTATGCTTGCACGTGAGGAAAGTGAATTTCCTCTCACCCAGGAAGCCTATGAACATCTTCGCACCAAAGCAGATGGTAAAATCATCTGCAAACGCGCTATTTCATTCCCTTCCACCACAATAATGATTGAACTCGATGTATTCGAAGGTGATATGGCCTCTTATCATGGCTGAAGTAGAATTTGCTTCTTTAGAAGAAGCGATGCCTTTTTCTTCCACCGGAATGGTTTGGCACCGATGTCACCATGGATCGTCGTTACCACAATGTGAATATGGCTCTGTATCAATATTTATCTGGCGCGGTTTAATTCATACCGCGCCTTTGTTCTTAAGCATGCTTCTAATTGCATAATCCGATCACCCAGACGTCCGTCTTCAATGATCTCATCGATTGATGCCGCCATCTGGTTAATCAGATGGTCATCCACTATTCTTCTTCCATATCTGTCACAATATCGTATTTTTTACTATAGCTATCCGCATCCAAAATGCCAGAAAATGTGGGTTCACTCCCTAATCTTCGCCTTCTTCCAGATTGGATTTTCATCCGTCTCTGTCGTTTTTTCTACCATTCCATCCTGCATCCGAACACTCTCTGTCTTTTTTTTCCTGCGCTATGATAGCAGGTACCACAGGTTCTTCTATCATAGCAAAACGATATTCCTGTTCCACATCCGATATTTGTGATGATCAACCGGACTGATAAACATATCATATGGACGAATATATGTTCTAAAATCGCCATATAATGCCTGATATACAACGTACCATTCATTTGTTCCGAATGCTGCAACCGTAACAATCTGATACATTTTATTTTGAAGTGCCGATAAATTTCTCCCTGGCATTGGCTTGCCTTGTGGCATACACTCACCTTCTATTCTTTTTCTCAGTTATTTTATAAAATCATTGGTGCCATAGATACATTTTGCCAGTTTATCTGACGCGAAATCTAACAACAATACCATAGCAGGTATTTTTTTTCCAATCATATGACAACAGATACTCATTGATCGTGCTGGCATATTTCTTTTGATGTCCTACTTTACCACTTCCACTTGTCGATGTAAAGTTGATAGAAAAGGTATCATCTGCCGCCTGGCAATTCTCCAGATTATCTACAATCGCATCCAGCTTATCTGCCGTATCATAATTGTAGCGATCCTGTACCCATAAAGAAGTGGTGTCATTTACCACGGACAACACATATGGAACATCTACAACCGTACGGTCTCCTGATCTTCCCAGTAAAATGCAGACCACTTCTACTTTCACCTACACCCATTTTATCTTCAAAGCGTGTTGCCAATACAATCTTGCCTCTCACCTCATCCAGCGTTGAATTTCATTAGCAAGATACCACATATCCGCATTGGCATCGATCTGTTTGTATAATAATTTTTGTACTTCTGCTACATCATCTTTACCATTTCTGCTTTCATGCACATGATTACGGTTTCCGTTGGATTTTCTTCAAAAAAGCATACATCACGCAGTACATCGGAAAGTGTCAATGCTTTTGCAAAAGAGAACCATTCTTTTTACATTTTGAGAAGTTATGTTTGAGAATTAATGTCTGCTCCTCTCCCTCTCCATCTAATACTAAGCGCATATCCATGTAACGATAGCCATCCTCTAACTGCTCTGCCACACCTCGTATTCTGACACTGGAAAATATAACGCAAACCTACATATTGTGCACATGTATCATGTGTTCCCGGAATGGAAATGGCGCTGAGCATCGTTTCCCATCGATATCTGCCATCCAATTTGTTGGCTCTTTCTCTGCCGCCTGTACCTGCGTTTGTCCCAATCCGCCAAAAATTGATACCGATAACATCACAGCCAGACAAACTGCACTCCACTTTTATAAATCCCCCTCATATCGTTACCTTCTCCTTTCCACAATTGCTATGAACCTTTCGGCGATAGCATACCATGTTTGCTATAATTAATAAAGTATAGCATATCTGCTTCTTCCGCCCATAAAAAAGCAAAAATTTTACTTCTTTTTCCCCTTATATATATTATAATAGAAAGTAATTTGAAAATAACCCATAGAAAGGATTTTTTATGATTGACCGTCATTCATTATTAGCACTTAATTTTTACAAAAGCTCCCCTTTACCGGAAGTGATGGGAATATGCGCTATCGCGTTGAAAAAATAGAACTTCCACTTCCGGATTCCGAAAGAGACCGAAAAAAATTACAGGCTACCATCTGGCCCGGACCGTTTTCCTTTGCAAAAAACGGATGATGATAAAAAAACGCATCAGATTGCCGACTTTTCGGAAGAAGGCTTATGTGAGCTCGTCAGTGGCTAAACAAAAAAACAGCCGGAGTTTTAAAACTCCGGCTGTTAATTTTAACCTATTTTATCTCTTTGCATGCATAGAGAATGCATCCATATCATAATGATCCAGATTTTCGTGAATACCGCGCTCATCTGCCGCCAGATATGATTGCTTCACGATCCTTCTTAAAGGATGCCTGTGGACGGAATGCACTTGGGCCGCCAACAAACCGCCTTCACAAATCATACCTCATCATCGCTTTCTTTCAGACTCTGTAACACGGCTTCGGTAACACCACCAGCGTTTGTAAAAACGTTTACCATAAACAGAAGATTCTGATATGTATTATCATCTTCTTCTAATTCAATATCTTTTGCACGCATCATGGCACGAATTTCACTATATGTCAGTGCAAAATCAGCATTTCCTTCAATTGCATGATCCTTAACTTCTGATTTCTTAGAAATACATGGTCCGATAAATACGGTTACTGCATCTGGCTCTTTGCCTTTAACATACGCGATACCGCACACATCGGTGAAACCGTTGTAGAAACATTGTCAATCAATTCGGATAATGTTTCTTAATCATATTTACAAATGCAGGGACAGCAGGAGGTTACTTTTTCTGTCCTTCTTTGTAGCTTGCCCATTCTTCAGCTTCGTAAGCAAAGCAGTCATATCTCCACCGAGTCCTACATCGTAGAAATCTACGAATCCGAGCTCTTTCATTGCTTTGCGCCAGCTTTCCATGGTAATGTCAGCACCAAACTGACCTTCTGTGGCAGGAGCAGCCATTGCGTAGATGTGTTTGCCTTCTCTTAAAGCATTGATTACCGGAACAATAAATGTTTTGGAAGCAATTGCACCGAATGGACAGCTGTGGATACATTTACCGCAGCGGATACATTTGTTTTTGTCGATTATGGAAATGCCATGCTCGTCGTAGGTGATCGCATCGACCGGACAACTGAATTTACACGGACGTTTTAAATGTGCAATGGCATTGTACGGACAGGCTTTGGCGCACTGACCACATTCTTTACATTTGGATGCGTCAATGTGGGAACGGTAATGTCCCGGTTCAATTGCCCCAAACTTACAGGCATTGATACATGCCTTTCGCATGCAGAGCTGATTACCTGCACGATATTACCATCATCATTCATACCAGGTGCCTTACCTTCCGCTAAGCGAACTCTCTGGCGAATGATCTCTCTCTTTATAAATACAGCAACGGAATTGCGGTGTTGGTCCTGGAATCAAAGCCTCAGCAATACCGTCTCTTCTCTTCCAGTTCATCTGCAAATGCTAGTTTGGCTACTTCATAAAGTACATCATGTTTGATCTTAATTACATTTTCGTCAGCATACATTTGGTATGTGTCCTCCCTTTTCTCTCATAACTTTCATTTGTGGTTTCCTATTATTTTGTCAAAAAAAATAACAATCTTATAATTGTAATATAACACGCGTCGCAAAACTGTCTATAATTCCTGCGTATGTATTGAAAAAAAAGACCAAATATTATCGCAATCTCTTATTAATCTTTTTGTTTGGCTTTCATGTCATACATACGGCTATCCCAAGCATGTACACCTTTTTGTGACGTTCCCTCCGGACATTCACTATTTTTTGCAACGCCATAAGCCGCTTCTATTGTAAAAAATGAATTCGCTGGATCTGCGTTTTTCCAAACGAACCATTTTATTCAGACAAGAATCAATCTGCGGGGAACTGCTCCTCCTGCAAAATAACCAAAAACTCGTCTCCACCCATACGATACACTTCACCAATTCCGAAAAAAAGCTTCTTTTAAAACAGAAGCAAACTCCTGTAAGAGCAAATCTCCCTGCACATGCCCCAACGAATCATTGGTTTCTTTTTTAAACCATTAAGATCCAGATTGATCAGTGCATAATCCCTGCTCTCCTGCATCGAGTTCATCAAAACGCTCATTACATTTGGTACGGTTAAATGTCTACACAACTCATCGTGATAAGCCCGCTCTGTCAGCCACCTTGTTCAGCCTCATGGACAAGCAAATCATATACATAAAGATATAGCTGACAATCAGCATAATGATAAAAATCAACGTTCTACTGGCATGACACTGTTGTTAAGGACATTGACATCCGGCATAATATATTTTGCAAATAGAACGGAGCAAATCAAGTGCAACACTTGCACAGAGAATCCACGTTCCAACATGTATCGCTTTTTCCGATGAATTCATTTTGTGCCCCTCTTTCATATCCTGTCAGTGCGATCAGGACAAAAGATACGCCACCAAACAGATGAAAATATCCCAGCAATCGTGGGTAATGTTCAATGTTTGTAAAATGTAAGATAGAAGCTACCACAAAGAAAATTCCCATCAGCATTGCTGAGCATATACAACCCTGTTGTTTCCATGCGGCGCAGACTTCTTCCGCAAATCTGCTGTCATTAAATGACGCTGATTGCCGCAAGATATGGCTCATGTATTCGACTTGTTGTATTCGTTTAGGGTTTATTTTGAAGATTTCAAAAAATCTTTCAGGTTGCACATCGACCATACACCATCAGAAAACTAAAAATCCCGATAAAGAAGTCTTCGTTACACTTTGCTGCAGCAAATTGCTGCAGCACTTGCCAAATGTCACATCCGCACCCAGCAAAATCAAAACACATCAATAAATATTGCCATCGTATTCTGTTTTGCAAATTCGATACACATCATTCGTCGACATAATTGTCGGATTATCGATGCTGGTAAATACATCCGGCTCTCTGGTTTCCATAATAATGGTCACATCTTTACCTGCTGCATCGTCTGGTAATGTTATGAATGATAGCCGCCACCCACTAATTTGTTCTGTTGCGCCAATTCTGCCCATAATGATACACAGAAACGTCATCCACTTTGACTTCTATGGTGGAAAGATAGCAAAGCATTGTCCATCGCCTGCGAAGTAATGCACACAGCCTGGGCAGTTTTCCTTTAAGACAATGGTATCGCCCACTCTGTAAATCTGAAAATCTATAGTCTTCGGTGGCTGCTGTGCAAGCTCTGTCCATTGACACTCACACTCCATCTGTTGCCATCTCCTGTTATGAAGGCTCTGCACGTTATGTAAAAGTGTCCATCCAAAAAAGGCAATCCATTAGTATCGTAACAGTCGCAGATAATAGTGCGCCTGGCTGCTTTTTAAGTCCCTCCCTTTTTGTTCTGTTCTGATTCCTATAAATCATGTTCCCTTGTTTGCATTCCCATATAAAGATTGTAATATCCCCTCCATTCTCACTATAAATTGATTATTTTTCCTACTTTTTACTTATATTTTCTCTATTTTGTTACACAATATGATATACTACTTTTTATTACAAGTTTAGGAGATTCTATGAAAAAAAAAAAAAAAGGGCTGCGCTTCAGTGGGACTTGTTCTTTGATTACTATCAGTGTCATTGGCACTGTTCTTTTATTACATCATAATCTCAGTGTAACTTTTACACCGGTTTCATACAGCGAAAGTAACGAAGCTTATCGCCAATCCTTATATCGGCTGGTATCACACTTATTCATAAGGATATAACAGAAGATACTTTTGGACCCAGCTACTGTAGATTATGTCATGGCACTGACAATACTACACGCTTATGTCTGTTGCAAATCAACCTAAATCATTGCGCAGGATGCCATTTCCAATCATGGTATTGAGGATATTCGCGCCATTTTAGACAATGGGAGTACCACCGACAAGCAGTTGATGATTCGTTTCTGCATAATACCGGTGAAGAAAATGACGCAAACGAGCCACAGGATCTTTTTCCATTATTTATCGTCACATGGAGCAGCTATCCACCGTAATCAATGAACATGCCCCGCATTTACATATTGTGTGGGTGTTTTTCTTGGTAAAAAATGGTGAGGCCTTGTCTTCTGGCCTATTGACTACAGATTCTTTGTTGATTTGAACCACTATTATGCTTCACTGACAAACAACAATCTGTTTCTTAGCGTGCATGATGCCAGTCAGTATTTACAGGTGATTGGTCAAAATGAGATTCCGCTGACCTTATACACTTCTGATAAGACACTTTTTTACCGCATTGGTCTAAGTAGCGATACGCTGGCTATGAATATGACACCTGCTGAACAGAATGCCACTGCATCCATCGCAACTTTTGCCCCATGTGGTGGAGCCATTGCCAACGACTCTCTATTATCAAATGTCGCTGGTGCTATCACCCGACTCGAGATGGGACACATTTCTTATCTGAATGCCGATCAGATGCATCCATTTTAAATGATTGGAAAACAACAAGTTATACCGGTGAAGATGCATACAACGGTCTGACACTATATGATTATGTTACAACACACCTGGGATACCGCTATATCGTAAAAAGATGTATCGCTTTCCTTTGACACTTGGAAAGACACGGATGGTTCACTTACACTGACTCTGGAAAACATTGGCTTTTCTAATGGCTATATGCCATATGACATCAGTCTTCTCATCCGCAATCAAAACGGAAGAAATGATTACGCTTCCTTTGGATACGGACAATCGTTCCTGGAATCCGAAAGAACCGGTAACCATTACACAGTCTCTTGCTTTACGTGATTATGACAAAGGCACCTACAACCTTTATCTTTTACTGCGAGATCCAGCCTCTGGAGAAATCATAAAACTGGGAAATACCATGTCGCTTACCCCAACGGCTATCTTATGGGCACACTGACACTGGAATAAATTCATAATTTCATTGCAAAAAGTTTACAATTCTCTTGACTTCAATTCTAAAACAGATAGAATACTATTTGCGCGCAGGAATGGCGGAATTGGCAGACGCGCAGGCTTCAGGTGCCTGTGGTAGCAATATCGTGTGGGTTCAAGTCCCATTTTCGTATTTTTAAAAACCTCGAAAACCGTTCTATTGGTTTTCGAGGTTTTTATTTTTATTGCTTCTACTTCTCCTAATACAAATATTTCTGTTCAAACTCTTCCGCGCATAATGGTTTATCAAACAAATAACCTTGCAGCATGTCCACATTCATTCCTTTTTAATGCGTCACATTGGCGTTTTTCCTCAACGCCCTCTACACATACATGCATATGAAGTGCATCAGCAAGCTGTGAAACTGATTTGACAAAGGCATCGGAAAAGAGGTTCTCTCCTACATCTTCCACAAAGCAACGATCAATCTTAATAACATCAATTGGCATGCTCCGAATATGATTCAACGAAGAATATCCTGTTCCAAAGTCATCCAATGCCACACGCACGCCGAGACTCTTGATACCTCGCAAAACCTGCTGCATTCGTTCCATATCATTGATGGCAAGTCCCTCGGTCACTTCCAATGTCAGATTTGATGGCTCGATACCTGTTTCTTCCAAAGCCTTACGGATCGTATCGATAATATCCTTTTGCGACAATTGAATGACAGATAAATTGACATTAACCTTATATTCCGGATGTCCAAAATCGTTCCAATATTTACAGCGTTTACATGCCTCAAATAAGACATGGCTTCCAATCTGATTGATCAGCCCCAGGTATTCCGCTAATGCAATAAATTCTGACGGCATCACAAATCCAAGTGTTGAGAATTCCAACGTACCAATGCCTCCGCTCGCAGCAAGGGCGCCCGGCTTACTGATATCAATCAGTGGCTGGTAATACACTTCAAACTCCTCACAGCCATGTTCTACCGCCTCACGCATACATTTTCCATATCCAGGCGTTCTACGGAACTGGTATACTGGTTATTGTTATAATATTCTACACGATTCTTTCCCTGGCTCTTTGCCCAGTGCAGTGCAATATCCGCGCGCTGTAACAGCAAGGAGAGGTCAATCCCATCCTTTGGAATATACACCACCCCCATACTCATGGTAATAGTATTCTGTTCCTGCAATAACCATGGCCGTGAAAACAGGTTACAGATATGACGAATCATGGTATCTTTTGCTGCATATGGCGATTGGTAACAATAATCGCAAATTCATTCCACCAATGCGATAGCAGTGGCCATTCACACCATCCACATGCACCAGTGCATCTGCCACATTTTGCAATAACAATCTCCCACATGATGCCCTAAGGCATCGTTGATATGATTAAAGTCATCTAAGTCAATATAAAGAACGGCACTTTCTCCGCCACTGCGAACCGTCGCATGAATTTCTTTGTTTAAATCTTCTTCAAAACGCATGCGATTATACAGACCTGTCAGATAATCTTCATTCGCCTGGTGTTCCACCCGCTCCTGATAACGCTTTGTTGTAGAAATATCATAAATTGTTGCCAGGCGCACTTCACTTCCGTCCACCCAGCCAATTTTTGAAAAGGATACTTCCAACCATCTGTCACTTCCAAGTGCATGGTACTATGCAGCCCATCCATACCATCTGGCGAAATCATAAACACTTTTCGCAGCTGCTCCCTGGTCTTCACTGTCAATGCCATATCCTTGAATGCTTCATTCGCATATAATACCTTTCCGGTATCTAAATCATTGACACAAATACCACAGCCTGCATTCTCTAAAATGGCTTCTTAAGGCTGCATATGAACTTGCTAGGGAATTCTTGGTAATCCGCTTCACAAGAATTGTCTGTAATACACTTAACATCATTTAAAAAGCGCAAATCTTCCACTCCATTTGCGCTCCATATCCATCATGGTAAAACACAGATACATACCACATTTGCCATTGACATTCAGTGGCAAAAAGACACCACAACGGATACCATACTTTGTAAAAAAGTCCATAAATGGTTTTGGCATAATGGTCTCAGATGAAATCGTATATGGTCTGCCTGTCATAAACGGAATGTCTGCCTTTGGTACAATGCCAAAATCGCGCATATATGCATGGGATTTTTCGTCTGCCCATTCACAAATCATTTCTACATTTTTCTCATCCGACTGAACTCTTAAAAGTGCTGCGTTTGACAACGAAAGATATGTTCCCACACGCTCTAGGATATCTTCCATAATCTGTGCAAACGTCACATCCGATTCCATCATCTTTAATATCTCTGTGAGCACTTCTGTTTTTTGCAGCAGATACTGCATATGCTTTTCATTTGCTTCTAATTGCGCAATCTCTTCTGCCTGCGCTGCCAGATGAATCTTTTGTTTGAAAAGTAATTTTGTCAGAACATCTAGTAATGCAACGGCTGCATCAAATGCCTTAGCTGTCGTTCTCCGGAATTCCTGCCGGCACTTCATCCTCTGCGCTAAGCATTGTTTCATCAATGGCAACTAACACCCACGCACCATAGAATCGGTTCTCTTCACCACGGATGGCGATTCCGCGCAATTGTACATAAGGAACTGTTGCTTCAACAGCAATGACGTCTTCTCCGTCCACATCCGAAAAACTGGCAATGAGATTTCGCTGCGTTGCCACCGGAAATACACGGTCGATAAAAATCTGTTCTTCCTTTGTCCCGGAAAATACTGTCAAACGCTGCATATTTCTGCTGACACACACGCAATACACCTGTTGTGTTTCGCAAAACTGATCCTGCATCATCTGCATCTTTTTCCAATCCAGACCACGCATCACTTCTTCTTTTTGCTGTTGTGTTTTCTGTCCTTCGTCTTTGACGTACATATTTTATCCTTTTTTTTCAAAATATAGATCTGTTCCCGACCACGCATTGGTATCTGTCGTACAAGCTGAAATTCATCATGCAAACGTAATTGTTTTTCAAAGCCTGCTCCTCCGTTGAAAGAGCAAAGATCATCGCATCCTTTGCGGTAATCTCACTTGTCTTGTCAAAAAAACGTTGATAAAACGGTCTACTTCTTCCCGTTCTTTATGTTCCATACGCGGAAATTCCGTAATCACTTCTTCCATCAAATAGCTTGATGTAAAATCAAAATAATCTCGATTGATAAAATAAATGGATACCTTTGCTGCCTCTGCATCATCTCTGCATACGCAATGGCTTCCCCCATAACTATCTATCCCATACATCGCGTGTAATGTTTCTTTTTTCATACGTTCAATCAGAAGTGTTCCCACACCACAGAATGGATCAATGACATGTGCATTTTCCTGCAGATATGGCTCAATCCATTCCACCATCTGTGCTGCAATGATTGGCGACATTGAGGTTGGGAGTACATGTTTTCGATAAGAAAAACGATTTGCTTCACACCCTGATAATCGCGCATACACTACATAAGTACCATCTTTTTTTTTTGCTTTGAAAGTAACTCCACAATGGCATCCTTTTGGTCTGTTCTGCAGCCGGTTATCGCTGCTTTTTTCAATATCGTACGCAATCTGTTTTGTCTTTTACTTTTGACTTCTGTACCCATACGAAGAACAAATGGATACTGTTTCTTTTTCCATATACTTCTTCTAACAACGGCAGCAGTTCGGACGTGACGATTGCCTGTGCAAGATTTTTTCTCTGCTGCAATTGTCTGGCTACGAAATCGTATCACAAAAAGTATTTCCCGATAGATGCGCAGCGGCTGCAACATATCCAGTGTATCTGTAACCACCCGGACACCTCTTGGCACAACGCGTGCTTCTGTATAGCCCAGTTTTTGCACCTGTTCTAGTAAGATTTCCTGCATATATGGTTCTGTCGTAAGAATCAATGGATGCTTCTTTTTAATACCACCGAAAGTATAGGTTTCTTTTTTCTCATAATCTGCTAACAATGCATCCAGCTGTTCTAATAACTGTCTTACATGCTTTTTATCTTCCTCTGCGACATCCTGTTGCTGCAGACGTTTTCGTTCCGATACCATCTCATCCCGTAAAGACTCACAATCATACGATGCCAGCGCCTTAATATATGCATTCCAGACAAACTTTGTCTGTTCTTTTCGATAAGAATTCCACAAGGCATCACGTACCATTTCCCAGTCTGACAATTTGTAGATCTCGTCTGCCAGATCACCCAGCAAAAGTGCAGCATTTTTCTTGTCTTTGCATCCTCATGCATAAGCAGGTCCTGTAAAGCGTTTCACCAACTTTGCATCAACGCATTCTGCCGTCTGTTCTTTTTCTGTAATCTGCTTCTTAAGCTCACTCAAAAGAGAACGTACATCCTCTTTTCCCATGATTTCACTTAATAATTCTTCTAATCCCATGATTCATCCTATTTCTTTTTCTTCCCATGTACCAAGACGCATGGATGTACGATATTTTCGTGGCGAAATGCCATATGTTTTCTGAAATAATCTGTGAAAATAACTAATATTTTCGTAGCCCACGGCCACCGCGATATCCGCCACCGTAAGCCCCCGATGTTTCTAACAAATATGCTGCCTGACGCATACGCTTTTGCTGCAATAGCGCAGTGTAAGTAGAACCGGTAAACGTATGAATGGCACGACTCAGCCAATAGATGTCATAATGAAGCATTTTGCCAGCTCGGATAATTCACCATCTCTATAATGTTCTTCAATATAGCGATATACTGACATCAAAAAGTTCCTGATTTTTATTATCTTTACCGACATGCACCAAATCTGTATAATTCATCAATTGTAGCAGTAACAACCCCATAGTAGCCTGATGAATGCTGCGTTTGTTTGGCTGCTTGTTATGAATGGTCCATATCAGATTTTCCATCAGATTTTTGAATCGGCAAAACGTCCGCCACCTGAAAGTGAAGATAGCTGACATCTGCATCTTTGCTCTTCAGACAATCGAGCACAAACTTTCGAACCAGATTCTCCTCTTCCCCATCATAGAAAGCGCATAATCGAAAACGCTGGCAAAATAATAAAGTTGACAGCAATATCTTCTTCTCCTGCTGGATAGATTTCCTGCGTTGCATTCTGATTCAAAAAGAGAAGTTCTCCTGTTCCCAGTTCAATCTGATCACCATTTACGATATGCGTTGTGTGTCCGGAACACATATAAATCAATTCCACATAATTATGTGTGTGCTGGGGAAAATGTACAAAACGCGTATGCGTGCGAATTTCAATCGTCTTACCACTTTCAATCAGACGTTTATAATCCACCATATGCGTCTCTGGTTCCATATAGATGCCACGATTGACATCACCTTTTCCCTCGCGGTATTCACTCTCTTCAGTGCTTATTTGCCGCAGTTCATTCAGTAGTTCTGATTCATCCGCTTCCTCTAATCTGCGCCAGTCTTCCTCACGCATTTTATCCTTAAGACGATGTTCTTTTAAATATCTACGAACAAAACAAAGTAGCACAATGCTGATGGTCGAAATTAAATCATCGACCGGTGTTGTCGTTGTCACTACAATCATATGACGCGCCACCAAAAGATAATGGTTTCTAACACATTGTCTGCGGTCGGACGACATAGCATTTTGATAAATTCCACGCCGATAACAACAACAAATACCTGTTCTATAAACTCTAACATTGCACCGGTATCCGCACGATTCTGCCACAGCTCACTCACGTGCGGTATCAGTGCAAGCAATGCGATCACAACAGCAATAAATACAAAATTGCAGCAATGAGCTCCAAAATATGGCAAATTTCAGAAACCCACTTCTTCACATATCCATACAACTTATCAAACATACATACTCCTCTTCCTATAAAAAATCTAATATCCCAATTAAATATTATCCTACTTGCCATTACCTTTGTCAATGGTTCCGCCTGCGTTTTGACGCACGTGAAAAATGCCCGGTGAAAGCAATCCACCGGGCATGTCACTTTATTCTGCAATTACTCTACAACCTGTGTCCATCCATAAGGGTCTGCAATCTTACCCCACTGAATACCAGTAAGGGTATCATATAATTTCTGTGTCAGTTCACCTGTTTTTGCATCGTTGTTAACTACCACATCATCTTTGTAACGAAGTTCTCCAACTGGTGAGATAACGGCTGCTGTACCTGTACCAAATACCTCTTCCAATGTACCGTCATGTCCGGCTTTCATCAGATCATCTACGGAAAGTCTTGTCTCATTCATGTACTTTGTAACCCCAGTCACGAAGCAGATGGATCATGGAATCTCTTGTAACACCCGGAAGAACGGTTCCTTCGATCGGTGCTGTGTAGATTTCACCGGCAATCTTGAACATGATGTTCATGGTTCCAACTTCCTCTACATATTTACGATGCTCACCATCTAACCAGAGAACCTGTGCATAACCCAGTTTTTCTGCTTTCACCTGTCCTAAAATAGAACCTGCGTAGTTACCACCACATTTTGTAAATCCAGTACCACCCTTCACTGCTCGTACCAGTTCATCCTCAACCAGGATCTTCACTGGATCAAGACCGGTTTCATAATAAGCACCTACTGGGCAGCAAATAATCATAAATTTATAAGAAGAAGCCATGTGTACGCCAAGCGCTGTTTCTGTAGCAAACATAAATGGACGAATGTACAAAGAAGTATCTGGCTCTGATGGCACCCAGTCTGCCTCCTGTTTTACCAATGCTCTAACGGCCTCTACAAACATTTCTTCCGAAATGCTGGCATACAGAGTCTTGCATTCGAATTAATCATACGTCTTGCATTCATCTCTCATGGAATAACTGAATCTTTCCTTCGGAAGTACGATATGCCTTAAGACCTTCAAATGTCTCCTGTGCATAATGAAGTGTCACATGCCGGTTCAAGTTCAATTGGTCCCTGTGGTACCCTCTGGCATCGTGCCATCCTTCTTTTGTTCCAGTCCATAACAAAACATATAGTCTGTCATGTATTTTCCAAAAACCAAGATGCTTTGGTCTGTTTTTTCCTTTAACTGCTTACGTTCTTCGAATCTAATTTCCATGATTTCTTCCTCCATATATTGCATAATCGCAGATGAAATCCTGCAAAATTTCTCTGTTTGTACTATTATCTTCCCTCTTTATCTGCCTTGTCAGAATAGCTCTCCTTAAATATCCTGCATGTACACATAATTATCACAATTTTGCCAGGTACATTCTTTGGATGGTTCTTGAAAGCACTCCCCGAAAATAATATAATAAGAAAAAATGTTGGTGTGATGTGGGGCAAAAATGTTGCCATGACGGTTAACTGGGGCCAAAATGTTCTATCGACATCCGCGATTATACCAAGGAACTCATTGATGGTAGTGACACCTTTTCTATCAACTTCTTTGAAATCATCACATGCACAGCACACTAAGCTATCTCGGCACAGTGTCCGGTCACAATGAAGATAAGATTGCTGGTGCACGCCTGCACATCGATCATATGATGGATACACCATTTTTTAGACGAAGCCAAATTTGTTATTCTCTGCAAAAATTATCTGCCACACGCATGACAGCCGATCAATTTATCGATCCAACGATTGCAGACAAATGGTATGCTGATGGTGATATGCACACCATGTACATTGGCGAAATCGTCGATGTTTTGGTTCGCTAATTGGTATCGCCATAATAGAAAAATCCCGGTTATAAGTCACTTCTATAACCGGGATTTTATGTAACACTATTCTTCTGCAATTGTATTTTTAACTGTTCTACCTTAGCATGCAATCTGCCAATCGTATCTGAAAATTCCTGAATGGTAGCGTAAATCATCTGCACCATCCACACCGTTTCCTGACAATTCAAAAAAACGCGGTTGGTATTCTCTGAAACACTGACAACACTATTTACAATCTGTGCTGTGTCATTGGACACTTCATTGACTCCATCAATGATGCCATCCACCATCGTCTTTAACGCACCAACATCCTTCTTTGTTGTTCAAAGCTTCCATTTACATCATCAATTTTTGTATTCTGTAACTGGATGCCTTCACACAACGATTCATCTTTTCTACAGACTGGTTTGCAACCAAAATCAATTGTTCATAATCTGTGTAATCTCTTCGGTAGAATGTTTCGTCTGTTCTGCCAAAGTACGAATCTCATCTGCAACAACCGCAAAGCCTTTTCCGGCTTCCCCTGCTCTTGCTGCTTCAATGGACGCATTCAAGGCCAGCAGATTCGTCTGGCTTGAAATAGAAAGAATCGCATCGGTAATACTAGAAACACCTTGAATCTGTCCTACCAGATCAGTAACAATCTGATTGGTTGCTTTAATATCTGCAGATACCTCCTGCGCCTGGGTACGCATATCCTCAGATAACACGACACCTTCGCTGACTTTTTTCATATACATCCTGTGCATTCTGCTGTACACGTTCTGCGCTTGCCTGTGTTTCCTGCACAATACCATAAATATTCTGTGTCAGTTCCGACTGGTGGTTCATCTCCTCACTATTTACCGATGAAGCCGATGAAATATCGCTCAGCGCACCCCCTTATTTTCATTTGCCTGCTCCGTAATATTGTGCATTCCATCTGTAATGATATGAAAATTATCCAAAATATCTAATGTGCTAGATTGCCCCCACATGATTTGCTACCTGAATTGCTTCATTGGTCTGCTTTTGAATCTGATCCATATTTTCTTTGGTTGCATAGTAAATACGAAGTGCCGTATACATACTAAAAAGTCCAAATAAAATGGTAGAAATCAATTCCGATGCCGCATCATCCGGCGCCATCTGTCCACGCATCGTGCTCATGCCAATATCAATGATATTTACAATCACCGTTGCACCTGTGCCATAAGCTACCAGTCGTACATTTTGATACACAATCAAAGCATATACAGTAATAAATACTACCGGGTAAATCTTCACACTCGATGTCAGACTGACAACGATAAACGGTATCAGATAGGTAAATGACATCTTAATATGTGTATTTTCTCTTTTTGCCCTGTGTTAACCCCCAAAAAATACAGCTATCGCATAACAAACCGCCATCACGGCTAGTCCTACTATGGTAACCGAATGGGTAATCAACATAATCATCACCCATCCCAGCAATGACACACCATAAATCCCAACACCAAGCTTATTTGATCTTGCTGTCTGTTCCGGGTGTTAACGCAATTGTTTTTTTTGCTTTTTCCTCCTGTGGCCATACGTTATCCCCCTCTCATTAAAAAGACTACTCCTGTTCTTCCAGTTCCAGTCCCAACTCATCCAACTGTGTCTGATCCACCGGTGTTGGAGCCTGGTCATCAGGCAAGATGCATCTTTTACCTTCGGGAATGCAATCACATCACGAATGGATTCTGCATGCATCATAAGATAATCATACGTTTGTCTAAGCCAAAGGCAAGACCTGCATGTGGTGGTACACCATAAGAAAAAAGCATCTAATAAGAAACCAAATCTTTCATGCGCTTCCTCATTGGTAAAAAGCAAGAGCGTTAAACATTTTTTTCCTGAACATCACTCTGGTAAATACGGATACTTCCTCCACCAAGTTCACAGCCATTCAATACAATATCGTATGCTTTTGCACGTACTGCGCCTGGATCTGTTGTCAATTTATCAAGATCTTCTTCATATGGCATAGTAAATGGATGATGCATTGCCACATAACGATTCTGATCATCTGACCACTCAAACTGTGGAAAATCAACAACCCAAAGGAAGGCAAATTCGTTTGGATCATATAAAGTTAAATTCTTTTTCCCAACTGCAAACGTAAGGATCCTAACACTTCCCAGACAATCTTATTATGATCTGCTGCAAAGAGAAGCAAATCTCCTGGCTGTCCATCCATAGCTGCTACCAAAGCTGCCATTTCTTCCTCTGTCATAAACTTTTTCAAAAGATGATTTGTAGGTGCCATCTTCATTGATTGCAAGATATGCAAGTCCCTTCGCGCCACAGCCTTTTGCGTGATCTACAAGCTTGTCAATCTTTTTGGGACATAGCGCCCTGACCTTTTACGTTGATACCGCGGACACTTCCACCATTTTCAAGAGCTCCGGTAAATACGCCAAAACCACAGCCTTTACCACTTCGGATACATCCACAAGCTCCATACCAAAACGCAGGTCCGGCTTGTCAGATCCAAAGCGGTCCATGGCCTCCTGCCAGGTCATACGCTTCAAAGGAAGCGGTACTTCCACACCAAGCGTATCTTTAAATACACGGGCAATCAGACGTTCATTGACATCTAAAACATCTTCCATGTCAACAAAGGACATTTCCATATCTACCTGTGTGAATTCCGGTTGACGATCTGCACGCAGGTCTTCATCACGGAAGCATTTTGCAATCTGGAAATAACGATCATAGCCAGAGCACATCAAAAGCTGCTTAAAAGCTGTGGAGACTGTGGAAGTGCGTAAAGCTTCCGGATGCACGTGATGGTACAAGATAATCTCTTGCGCCTTCCGGTGTTGATTTCTGTAAAATCGGTGTCTCAATCTCAAGGAATCCTCATCCTGTAAAAAGGCACGGATAACGCCCATAACCTTACTACGCATCATCAGATTCCGCTGCAGATCCGGTCTGCGCAAATCCAGATAACGATATTTTAAGCGTAATTCTTCCTTTGTCTGAATACCGGATTCAATTGGGAAAGGAGGTGTCTGTGCTCAGACAGCACGCGCAACTCTGTTGCAAACACTTCGATATCACCTGTCTTTAATTCTCATTCACGGCAGCAGATCTCTTCTGCACCTTACCAACAATAGCAACCACATATTCGTTGCGCAGTGTTCCTGCCTTGGCAAATCCTTCGCTTCCAATCACAGGCTCATCAAACACAACCTGCATCATACCACTGCGATCTCTTAAATCGATAAAAATCAAGCTTCCTAAATTTCTTCTTTTCTGCACCCATCCCATCAGCGTTACTTCTTCGCCAATCATGGTGTTATTTACTTCTGTACATCGGTGACTTCTATGAAGTCCCTGCATAACTCTGCCATGTCTTTCTTTCCTCCTGGTTAATCTCTATTAAAAAATTCTACGAATTCTTCGTATCCCTCTTTTTGTAATTGTTCTTTCTGGAATTTCTTATTCTTATTCATGCGAACAACCTGTACTTGTTGCCCATTTTCTCTGGCTTCTTTCGCCTGCTGCAATACCGCGATCAATTTCTTTGCCGGGTATTTCTTTTCCACCAGATAAGCCACTTTCTTTGGTCTCTCCGGGATTTCATATCCCTGCTCCATCAAAAGTAAAATGATACGTTCAAATCAATTGAAAATCCACAAGCAGGTACATTCTGACCGGTAAACTTGCCAATCATCTCATCATAACGTACCGCCACCACAACTTCCGCCAAATTCAGGAATGGCAATTTCAAAATCGTTCCTGTATAGTAACTCATGCCACGCACTAAGGTCGGATCAAATACAAGCGCAAGTCTGCTGCTTTTGCCGCCTCAACTGTCTGCGCGATTTCCTGTAGATTGGTTGATATTTCTTCATCCAGATAAGTACCAAGTGTCTCCTGTAAGAAGCTTACGCCCTCCGATACCTTTTTCTTATCTGTCAATGCTTCAAACAGTCCAAGATATTTATCGACACTCTCCTTTGCATAACCATTTTCCAAAAGCTCTGCGGATACACCCTCGGTACCCAATCTTGTCCATCTTATCGAGGGTGATAGAAAATGCTGTCGTAATCCTTCTCTTCAAATCCGCTGTATGCTGCCATCGCTTTTAAGATACGGCTCATTGATACGGATTTCAAACCGGAAAATCAAGTCTTCCGAGTGTTGTTGTCGTAGCAAGAATCAGTTCGATTTCTGCCATATTTGATGGCTCACCTAAAATATCAATATCGCACTGGGTAAACTGACGGTAACGTCCACGCTGCGGACGGTCGGCTCTCCACATTACCGATCTGCAATGCCTTAAATGGGCTTGGCAGATCATTTGCATGTTGAATAGAATCTGCAAAGTGGCACAGTAAGATCATAGCGCATACCAAAAATCCACGACATCATTTTCTTCTTTCGCAGTATCCAGATGCAGCTTCTCACCTCTTTTTAACACCTTAAAGATTAATTTCTCATTCTCTCGCCTCCTGCTTGTTACTCAGATTCGCGATATTTTCCATACATGGTGTCTCAATCGGTGTAAATCCAAACTCACGATACGTTTGTCTTAATTACATTCGTCACATAATCGCGAATTTCCATCTCTCTTGGCAGGATATCCTTCATGCCATTGACTGGTTTTCTTACTTAAAGCCATTTTACTTCCTCCAACTATTAAACATTTACACTTCATTATAATCCGTTTTAAAAATTGTGCGCAACTAGAGATTACTCTCCTTTTGATTTGCTAGATTTTTTAACCAGTTGCCGACATTGGTCAGGGCAAATCAGAAGAACGATTAGAAACAGTCCGGAATCATAATAATCCACCAGGATTTTGTCATAAAGCGCCTTATCGGATAGAGATAACAGACTTCCCCATGAAATAACATCCAACGGCAATCCATTCCCATAAAACTAAGTGTGGATTCTGTTACAATCGCAGACCGGATGTTCATGACAACCATAAACATAATGGCAGAGATAAAATTGGTCCAAGATGTTTGCAAGAATGTGGAAAATCCCACCCCATACACTTTGACGCCACCACGTACTCACTTTTTAATTTGTCTGACTTCCCGTACGAACCACTTTTGCAATGCTGCACCAGTTGGTAATTCAATAATAAAAGCAATCAGAAAGCATCGTTTCGGATCTCCCAAATTGCCTGGATAAAAATAATCAGAAGAAGCGATGGTATACTCACATAATTTCCGTCGCTCGCATCATAATCGTATCCACAATATCCGATGCCAGTCCACTCAGTGTGCCATATACCACAGCAAGAAATGTCGAGGATAACCGTTGCAACCACGCCGATAAACAAAGATACACGTCCACCATGCCAGATACAGGAAACAGATCGCGTCCCAGATGATCTGTGCCAAACAAAACTGTCTGCACGGAGGCTTTGCATAGTTCATCAAATCCATATAGGAAGCATCCTGATTGGAAAAAGCAAATCTGCACACAGGCATCCCAACACAATCACCGAGTATACTCAAAAGATACATATGGTAACTTACGCAACAGATTTCGTTTCTTCCACAACATCTTCGTTTCGTCTTCCAGGTCCAACGATTTGAAATTTATCTTGTTTTTCCACTATATTGAACCTCCGATTTCTCCGTGATTTCATTCGTCTTTATTCGTGGATCAATTTTTCATTGATGGTTTGTCCTACGATGTTGCAAAAAAATGATAACAATTCCTGTCATCATACAAAAGAACCATTAACATATTATAGTCGCCGTATCTGGCACTTTCATGAAAGCATACCAATCCCCGGATGGAAAATACGGTCTCCACAATATAGGTGCCCCTAGAATATGTGGCACTGAAATCGCCATAATACTTACAATGGTTGGCATGACATTTTTAGGCAATGTCGGAACAAAATAGTCTTTTCTTCATTCCCACGGATTTAAAAAGCAGGACATAATCTGCGCGCACTTCCTCCAGCAATTTATTACGAATCATATACGCGTAATACCAAAGATGTTCAAAAATAACAACCGTCAACGGCATAATCAAATGCAATGCCATATCTGCCACATCGCCTTCTTTTCCGACACTCATTGCACCACTACTTGGCAGCCAGTGCAGCAGTACGCTAAATACAAAGAATCAGCACAAGCGCAAACCAAAACTCCGGTATACAGCTTGTGATGGTTCCGATAGTAGATAGCATACGATCCAGCCAACTATCTTCATGCATCGCACAAAGTACACCAAGAAGAATCGCTCCAACAAAAGTCAGTACAAAACCAATACCACCAAGTAGCAAGGTATTGCCGATTCTCTTTTCAATGATTTGAAGGACATCCTGCTTGTATTTGTAGGAAATACCAAATTCCCCATGACTTGCATTTTGCAGCCATTTTCCATATTGCACAATAATGGGCTCGTTTAATCCCAGTCGCTCTCTTGCTCTATCCTTTTCTTCCACCGACATCTTTTTCTGTCCGCTCGCCATAATAGGATTGCGGGGATCTGTCGGTGTCAGACATTGCCATAAAAAATACCGCAACGGAAAGCACAAAGATACTGATAAAAAAAAGATAGCTGCCTTTTTCAAATAGTAAAGGATTTTATTTTTTTCTTCACTTACGTCCCCTCCTTCTTCCTTTTTGCAATACAAAGTGTCCGGGTGCCACTTCCACCAGCTGACCCTCTGTATCAAATTTCATAGCGGAGTAATCCGGACGTACCTTTTTTCGTTCTGCAATCGGATCCGGAATCGGAATGGCAGACAAAAAGCATCTTTGTATAGGGATGCAGCGGATGTTCATATAATTCTGTCGTATCTGCAAGCTCTACCAGTTTTCCATGATACATAACCCCAACACGGTCGCACAAAAATTCTACCATCGCCAGATCATGTGCAATAAACAAAATCGAAAAACCATGTTCTTTCTGTAAATGACGGAACAAATTGATAATCTGCGCCTGAATCGACACATCCAGTGACGCTACCGGCTCATCTGCGATCAAAAGATCCGGTTCTGTGGTAAGTGCGCGCGCAATGGCCACGCGCTGTCTTTGTCCCCTGACATCTGCGAAGGATATCGTTCTAAAATGACTCGTCAGTCCAACCGTCTGTAACTGAAAGGCCGCTTCTGCTTTCGCTGTTTTTCTTGCCGTTTTGATATGATTGATTTTCAAAGGTTCACTGATAATATCTACTGCTTTCATTCTCTGGTTTTAAGCTCGATGCGGAATCCTGAAAAATAATCTGACGCTGTGTCTGCAGAAGTTTTTTATTTGCTCTAAACGCAGCACGGTCTAATACATTAATGCCATGAAAGCGCACAACGCCAGCATTTGGCTCATAGATGTTCATAATGCATCTTGCCAATGTCGATTTCCCCGAGCCGGATTCTCCTACAATCCCAAGAATCTCGCCCTGCTTAATCTGAAAGGAAACATCATCAACGGCTTTTGATTTTTGTTTTTTTATCTAATGTAAATGCGTGGGTTAAGTGTTCCACTTCTAAAATGTTTTCTGACATTGTAAGCCTCCCTGAGATGATTCTCTACTTTTGGCGCTCTTTCATCCAAAAGCCATGTAGCCGCATAATGCGTATCTGAAATCTGAAACATGGGTGGAGCCTCTTCATAGTCAATGTCTAACGCATATTGATTTCGATTGGCAAATGCATCCCCGGGGTGGATGTAATAACGATGGCGGCATTCCCGGAATCGTATATAAAGCGTCTTTTCCCTTTGAAAAAGCCGCCGGCAGTGACTGCATCAATCCCCAGGTATATGGATGCCGAGGATCATAAAAACATCTTCTACGGTACCGATTTCCACAATCTTACCCGCATACATAACCGCCACACGGTCTGCTGCACAGGCAGCCCACACCCAAATCGTGCGATACCAATACCGTAGCTGTATGTAAACGACTTTGAATTTCCCGCAGTAAATCTAATATCTGTGCCTGAATCGTAACATCCAAAGCGGTCGTTGGCTCATCCGCAAACAAAATGCGCGGATTCGATGCCAGCGCAATTGCCATAACACTACGCTGCCGCATACCACCTGAAAAATTGTATGGATACAGTTTCTGTCTTTCCACTGGATTTTCGATTCCAACCAGTTCCATCAATTCTATGACACGTTTTCTATCTGTTCCTTTGACATATCTTTATTGTTTATACGAATGGATTCCGCAATTTGCGCACCAATGGTATAGGTCGGATCAAAGCGCTGTCATTGGATCTTGAAAAATCATAGAAAAAAATCCGCCACGCAGACGTTCCATCTGGCGTTCTGTATAATTTGTAATATCATTTCCTTCTATATAAATAGAACCTTTTTTGTAATTTTTCCACTCTTTGGAAGCAGTCCCATAATACTCTTACAAAGCATGCTCTTCCACAGCCGGACTCTCCACAAACCGCAAGAATTTCCCCATCCTGCAATGAAAAGATACGTCTCTTACCGCTTTGACTGACTCACGGACTGCGCCGATTTCTACAGAGATTCTCTACTTTTAGTAATTCCATTTTTTCCTCTTTTAACTGACATAAAGTAATCATAGACAGTGGAAAAAGGGGCTCATTTCAAAAGCCCCTTTCGCATACTGCTATGTCAAACTTTATTGGATTGTCCAATCACAAACATTCAGAAAATACCTCCGCCGTGATGTCCAAGGACTGTATTTTCATCAATGCCTGAAATATTATTTGCAGCCACATACATGGCATCAATGTAACAGAAGAATGTGAATGCCGGTGTTTTTGCTAATTCCTTCTGGAATAATGCATACTGTTCCATTCTTACATTTCGTCATCTGTCTCTCTTGCTGCTTTCAGATACTCATCTACCTTTGCATTCGAATACATCGAGTAGTTTGCACCCCTTATCTGTACCAAATACTTTGTATGTATGATCATCTGCATCAAATGGAGAGCCCCATCCGATAATACAGCATTCCTGACCGCCCCAGTCAATGCCTTCTGCCGGGACTTCTGCCTTCACTTCAAGACCGGCTTCCTTTAACTGCTGTGCAACAATCTGTGCCATATCAATTCTTACCTGATCATCCGGAGATGCATCAATGGTAAATCAATGCGCTCGCCGTTTCTTGTCCAGAAGCCTTCATCATCTTTTGTACATCCTGCTGCTTCAAATGCTTCTGCTGCTTTATCTAAGTTAAACTCATATTTTTCAACATCTTCACAGTTATACTTGTTTTTCTGTAATGGACTATACGCAATCTGTCCATGACCAAGCAATACAGAATCAATGATTGCCTGACGATCTACGCAATAGCTGATTGCCGGGATTAAATCACTGTTTTTCTGCCAATACTCATTTGCGAAGTTATACAAAATACCTCTGTAATCAGAAGTGCTCATCTGATATACGGTGTGATCCTTATCATCCTCAAATGCCTTTGCATCCTTTGGCGTAACCTGCGCAAGATTTAATTCTCCAGACTGCAGTTGTAATGCCTTTGCGTTGTCATCACTTACAATCTTAAATACAACAGCATCAATTTTAGCAGGTCCCGCAAAGTAATCTTCGTTCTTCGCTAAAACAATCTGCTGTCCTTCATCCCATTTTGCAAGTTTGAATGGACCTGTACCAATTGATTTCTAAAATAATCTGACTCCTGCATATTCTCACCTTCCAACAAATGTTTTGGTAAGATTGCCATTGTCATATAGTCAAGGAATGCAACGTTTGGTGCAGAAAGCTTAAATGCGATGGTATAATCATCAATCACATTGATTTCTTCTACATCTTCATAATTTGCTGCATTTTTCTGACTCGTTTTCCGGATCCATAATCGCCTCAATTGTAAATTTTACATCATCGGCTGTAAATTTCTCTCCGTCATGCCATTTTACATTCTCTTCCAAATGGAAGGTATATGTATTTGTTGCCTCATCAAATTCCCAACTCTTTGCCAGTCTTGGGATAACCTGATTGTCTCCATCGTGGTCTGTTAAACCATCAAAAATAAGTGCGTTGATTTCACCATGTTCATCCATGGCTGGGTTGATTCTTGTATAATCATTGGATCCATAAACAATGGTATTCTTTGTATCTATTGCTGCAGATCCTGATTCTGTTTGAGATGCGGATTTTCCACATCCTGCCATACCAAATACCATCGCGCATGTCAACACGCATGCGACAGCTTTGTTTTTCAAACTTCCCTTCTTCATGATTCCCCTCCTCGTTTTTCTCTTGTGCGTCAAACGCAAGGAAAATTTACCATAGATTTTGGGTTACAAGCTCCCTGGGGGATGTTTTCAACAGCTGTTGCATTTTTTCTACATTATTTTATCTTTTTTCCGCTGTATCATCTCATCAATTCTTTCGATGTACAGACCAACGTCTTTTACATTCTCCGAACGTGTTACCGTCTGTCCATGATCTGACACATATTTGCATGCCGCGCCTGCGCAAAGTGCAAGGATCGTCTGTTTTCTTCCATAATCAGAATATTATAAAGTCCTGCTTTTCCTTCTTTGGCAAAGCCAATATTCTCAAGATTGCCGGTCATATTCTTCTGTCGATAAAGATAATATGGCTGCATATCAAGTTCTGCTGCTGTCTGGTGTGCGAGTTCCATATGTTTTCAGAGTTTTCCATATGCATATCCTGATATTTTTCCCACTCCAGATTTAATCTTGCAGAGCGTTTGATTGCAAGAGAATGTACCGTCAGATTATCCGGATCAAGATCCCGGATGACAGACATTGTGTGCTGCACATCTTCCATGTGTTCTCCCGGAAGTCCTACAATCAAATCCATATTAATCGTTGGAATGCCAACTTCTCTTGCCAGATGATAACTCGCAATCACTTCTTCTACGGTATGATGTCTGCCGATCAAATCCAACGTCTTCTGATTCATTGTCTGTGGATTGATAGAAATTCTTTCAATTCCATGACGATGAATCGTTTCTAATTTTTCACGCGTAATACTATCCGGTCTTCCCGCTTCTACCGTATATTCCAGCAAATGCGACAAATCGAGTGTATTTTCAATCTTTGTAAAAAGGCGTTCCAGCTGTTCTGCACTCAGACTCGTTGGTGTTCCGCCACCAATATAAATTGTGTCCAGTGTTTTTCCCTGCATCCGTTCAGCCACAAAATCAATTTCTTTAAAAAGCGCCTCTAAATATTCGTCTACACGATTTTCCAGACACCAATGGGATATGAGGTAAACGAACAATACAGACATGTACTTGGGCAAAATGGGATTCCAATGTACACACTATAACCATTCTCATAATCGATTGGTGCAAGCAGACGATGTTCCGTCTGCGCAATCTGTGTACATAGGTTCTCTTTTTCCTCCGAAATAAGATACGTCTCTTTCATATATCGGCGGATTTGTTCCTCATCTGCTCCCTGTTCTAACATGTGCAGCGGTATCTTTGTTGGACGAATACCAGTCAGCGTTCCCCATGGCAATTCTTTCCCTGATATTTCATGTAAAATTTCATATAAAAGCCGTTTTAGACGATTTTTGGTATCTTTGCGATCCTCATAATGCACCGGGCAGCTTCTCGTATGCTCTGTTTCTTTTGTATTCCATGATGGTCAACACATCCTTTGCATACTCCACCACAAAGAAAACGATACCTGCTCTTGATCTGCCACCGGGTTCACATCCACAAGGATTTCTTCCTGTGGATAAAAAGCCTTAGCAAAGAGTAGATATCGTATTCAAAATTTGCTTCATTTAATTTTACTGTAATCATACGTTATTCACTTTCTTATAGGAAAGGATTGTACATTCTCTCCTGTTCAATGGTAGTTTCTATATCATGCCCTGGATAAACAATTGTGTTTTCCGGTAATGGCATCAATTTACTGCGCCAGAATCCACCAGTGTGCGCATGCTTCCCCAGGAAAATCTGTACGTCCCACAGAACCGCAAAACAAAGAATCCCCCGAGAAAAGAACATCCTCTCGTGGAAAATAGTAGCAACATCCGCCCGGTGTATGTCCCGGTGTAAAAAGTACGCATATGCAGTCCTGCCAATGTCAATTCCTGCTCATCTTTTAAAAATACATCCGCATGATATGTCGTTGCGCCTCCAGCAAGTGGACCCTGACAAATTCATACGACTGTCTTCTAGTGTGTCTCTTCTTTCTCATGGGCATACACCAAAATATCATATTGCGTAGCCAAAGTCTTTGCTGCTCCTGCATGGTCAAAATGTCCATGCGTCAACAAAATTGCCACCGGCTTTGCCTCTAATTGCTTCAAGCGCATACCAATGCGGTCTGCATCATCACCGGGATCAATGATGATTGCCTCTTTTGTCTCTTTATTTATCGCCAGATAACAATTGGTCTGCACCGGACCAACCGCTAAATGTTCTACCTGCATCTGGATCATGATAGCCTCCTATTTCTGGCTCATTCCCATTCATTTTATTTGTTTGGGCATCAGCCTGTGGTTCTTTCCACATCTATCACAGAATCAATCTGTTTTAGTTTTCAATCAGACCGCGCAAATCATTTTTACTCTTTGTACCAAAATTAACAATGATTGTAGCAATTCCCTGCTTGCTTTTTTTGAAAAGATAGATTTGATATCAATATCGCGTTCCGTAAATACTTTGGAAACATCAACCAAAAGTCCGTTCTATTATTGCCATAGATATGAATCTCAGTCTGGTAAAGCTCTCCGGAGCGCTGTTCAATCGCATCCGGCTGCCATTCTGCCTCGATCAGACGAACACGTTCGCTGTCTGGCAAATTGAGCACATTGATACAATCGGTACGATGAATGGAAACACCACGTCCTCGTGTTACAAAAACCAACGATTTCATCTCCCGGAACTGGTGTACAGCACTTTGAAAAACGAACCGATACATCATACAGTCCCTTTACAGTAATACCACTCTTCGACTTGTGTTCCTTCTGTTTATCTTTGTTCGTCGTCGCATTATCTTCCTGCTGATTGTTCTCTGCCAATACCTCTTCATCCGTCATCATAATCGGATGATCTTTCTTATAGGCATCATACATACGATTGACAATCTGGCCTTCTTTTAATCCGCCATGACCTACAGCAACAAGGCAGTCATCCCAACAATGGAAACCATATTTACGAATAATTTTTTCCTGATATTCCGGACGGTTGATATCAGCATAATTGATCGCCTTTGCCTTTGCAGAAGCCATCATAAGTTCCTTGCCTTT